>ENA-ORXR01001928-ORXR01001928.1-marine-metagenome-genome-assembly--contig:-NODE-1928-length-20749-cov-9.223104_pt1 | contig 20749 bp, 21 predicted proteins | sample MGYA00237866_ERZ511479 | MGnify/ENA metagenome assembly ERZ511479 | reverse complement strand
CCTAACGGGGATGGTATATTGAACATAGATTACAGTGATAATACATCATCTAACTCGAGGCTGAGTATCGTAAACTCACTTGGCAAAATTATAAATTCATATGTCGTAAATAAAAATAAAGTACCATCGATTAATATTTCACACTTGGAATCGGGATCTTATTTTATAACTTTAGAATCAGGATCCTCAATTACAACCAAAAAATTATTAGTCATTCGCTAAGACCTTTGGCTCTTATAGTGTAGCATACCCATAACTTAAGTTTAATATATAAACCGGGGTAATTAATTTGTCATAATTACTGTTAAATAATTTGATAAATTTTTCAATCCAATTATTTTAGCCCAGCACTGGCATACTGGGCTAAAATAATTTTATCCCGCTGGAATCAGTCCCTTTCTTCCATTATCCTTATCCGATACCTTTTTAAGCTTCTTTTGTAATCCCACTCAGAGAAGATTTGAAATAATTCTCTTTATATGTATTTACAGAACATAATATGACTAACATTTTAGCTCACTTTAGAAAACTTCTTTGTAGATAAGCTAGGGATCGTTATCTGTTTTTTGAAAATCTAGTGCAATAATTATTACTGCCTTCAATATTAACCCAAAATTGACGTCATTTGACCTTAGTAGTTTCAATAGATTTAATTTGCTGTCAATAATATTTAGTTCAAATTTCTCTATAATTATATCCTCTTGATACGACCACCAAGATACATTATAAGTTACAGGAACTTCAATTTTCGGATTACGAGTTTCATTCGATAAAATCCCTTTTGCTCCACATTATTATCTTTAGCATTTTATTCATTTTTACATTACTAAAACATTTCCGAGCTATTCGACTTAGCAGCAAGGAAGGAAGATGATATGCTTTTGGCATTTTAATGAATTGTTTTTATCTATTGTACGTAGTGGACAATGCCCATGGCTTAAGCGGAAAACTACCATGCATGAGAATATTTGGATCCACTAGATTTACCACAAGAAGATAGAAATAATATTCTATCTTTGTAGAATGAATTTAAATTACTAGATTTATTACTCTTAATTAACGGTTAATAACTGTTAGCAGCAAGCAAAATGATTTAGTATCAAATTATAGCAAATCTGCTATGACTAGGTTTTGGAAAATTTTCAAAATAAGTTTATTGTTTTTCTTATTCTTCCAACTCTGAGTTGATTATTATTCTTCTACTTTAAATAGGATGATTTAAATCATAATTCAAAATGACATTCTTCAATTCTTGCCACTATTAATAATTCTACTTTAACATAAAAAATTTCGCATAAAATTGTAAATTCCAACACATACCACTCCTATTTTGTAGCTAATAAAAAGGGAAATCATTAAATATTTAATGTAATTTCATAGTATTTCTAAAAAGGTATAGTAGAAATGAGCAACCATCTACCCATATCAACATCTAATAAGTCCATTGCGGTTCTCCCCTTTGTTAATATGAGTGCCGACCCTGTGGACGAATACTTCAGCGATGGAATTACGGAAGAAATAATCAACGCCCTAACCACTGTGAAGGGCTTAAAAGTCATTGCCCGAACATCTTCTTTTGCATTTAAGAATAAAAATATAGATGTGCGAACCATTGGTGATCAGTTAGGGGTAAGTACTGTTTTGGAGGGCAGCGTCCGGAAAGTCAAAAACAGAGTTCGCATTACAGCTCAATTAGTCAGTACCAATGACGGCACTCACTTCTGGTCAAAGAATTTCGATCGGGAGATGGAGGATATTTTTGCCTTGCAAGATGAAATCAGTTTGCTCATTGCGGACCAAATCCGTGAAAATTTTGGGCATTTCGAAATTTCGTCTTTTCCCAACATTATCCCAACTCAAAATATCAAGGCTTATGATTTATGGTTGAAAGGAAGTTATCATCTAAAAAGGAAAGACTTTGATGACATTAAAAAAGCATTGAATTTCTTTAAAGATGCAATTAAAATTGACCCGAATTATGCAGTAGCCTATGCATTTTTGGGAGAAGCATATATTCACGCTGCGGCTCTCAACATGTTCCCCAGTAAAGAAGGGAATGACTTAGCGAGAAATGCCGCTGAAAAAGCCATCGAATTAAATGCAGAAAATGCAAAGGCACATATGATGCTTGCTTATATCAAACTTTTCTCGGATTGGAATTGGGACGCTGCATTAAAAGAATACGATATGGCAATAAAATATGGTCTATCTGACCAAAATGAATTTATTACCTATTATTATATATTTATCAAAGAGGATTTTGAACGGGCGATTCAAGTATCGAAAAGGGTGGCTGAAACGGACCCCCTTGATGTTCATACACATTGGCAATTAGGCTTGATCTATTATTTTACTCGAAATTTTGAAGAGGCAATTACAGGATTTAATAAAGCCTTGGAAATTGACTCTAATTTTGGCGAAGCAATTCGTTTTCGAGGTTTAGCCTTGGGGTATTTAGGAAAATATAAAGAAGCATTAATTGACATCAATAGAGCACTTGAACTTACAAGAGGGCAAGGACTTGCTAACTTAGATTTATTGGTGGTGAAAATACTTATGGGCAAGAAAGAAGAGGTCTTAGCTGTTATTGAAAAATCAAAATACATGGACTCCTCTGACCCGGCATTATTATTTTCTCTTTTAAATATGCCTCATGAAGCCATGTACTTGTTAGAGAAAGCTTACGAAGAACACTCCGTAAATATGGTAACCTTAAAGAATTATTGGGTCTGGGATAACCTTCGAGAAAATGCTCGGTTTAAAGATATTTATGCCCAAATGAATTTTCCCCCATCTATAAAAAGCAAGCAGCTCCTTGAACCTATAAACATAGCTCAAACCACTTTCAGCAATACTTCATTGTTAAGCAAAAATGAAATAGAAAACTATTTAGAAAAATTAGATGAGCTTATGAAAATAAATGAAATATATAAAGACCCATCAATTTCATTAAGATTTTTAGCAGCAAAACTGGAATTGAATCCTAATAAATTATCATGGCTACTCAATGACCAAATTGGTAAAAATTTTAATGAATTCATTAATGCCTACCGATTAATAACTTTCAAAGAAAAAGCATTAAACAAAGATAACAACCATCTTACTCTTTTGGGATTAGCCTATGAAAGTGGCTTTAATTCCAAAACGGTATTCAATGCTTTTTTTAAAAAAATGGAAGGAATGACTCCAAAAAAATGGGTGAATTCTCAGAAAAAATTAGAACAATAATGAAAGGCGAAACTAAGCCCGAATTTACGCGCTATCAAATTCTTTTATTAGCTATCATTGCATTAGTTTTAATGACTATAGTTTTGGACTTCATGCTTATGTCCGCATTGTCGGCAATCCTTCTTCCTAAACTTGAAATCACTACCAAACAGTTTGGTTTACTGGTGTCAGCATATCCAATTAGTGCAGGAATATCTGCTATTTTATTATCAGGTTATGCTGACAAAGTTGATCGGAGAAAATTGCTTTTATTTTTTTACTCAGGATTTTTGATAGGTCTTTTATTTTGTGCCAATGCACCTTCATTCCACGCATTGATTGTTGCAAGGATTATAACAGGTATATTCGGAGGTGTCGTAGGTCCTATTTGTTTTTCCATCGTAACTGATCTATTTCAAACGACCCAAAGAGGAAGGGCTTTTGGAATTCTACAAATGGCTTCTGCAGGTAGTCAAATTTTGGGTTTACCACTTGCGCTCTACTTAGCTTCAGAGTTGGATTGGCATTTTGCTTTTGGGTTGGTTTTGTTTTTAGGAATCATTGCAGTTTTTCTTATTTTTTGGAAAATAAAGCCCATAGATAGACATCTACAAATGCTGGCAAAAGTCAATCCATTGCATCATTCTTTAAAAATAATCAGCAATAGGAATTATTTAATAATGTTTTTAAGCAACACTGTTTTGGTATCAGGAGATATTATTTTGATGACCTTCAGCTCTGCATTTTGCACTAACAATCTTGGTGTAAATCTTGATGACCTCCCTTTACTTTATGGAATTGCAGGGGTTGCTACTTTCATATTTGCTCCCATTATTGGTCGTTTGACAGATAAGTATGGAACACTAAATGTTTTTTTGGTTGGGACTATCCTGACAATAATGATGGTAGCGGTATTTACGAACTTGGGAATAAATCCTCTTTGGGCAGTTATCATCGTTCATACCTTACTCTTTCTTGGAAATAATGCTCGAAGTATCTCCTCTTCAGCTTTAGGAACAGTTGTTCCAGAGGTTGAAGATCGAGGTGCATTCATGGCTGTTGATGCAGCAATGCAACTGGCAGTTGGAGGTGTAGCTGCCATGTTAGCAGGATTGATAGTATTTCAATCAGAAGATGGGATGATAAATAATTTTCCCTCCTTAGGGCTTGTGGTAATATCATTGATGATTCTAACTAGTGGGTTGATATATGTGATTGATCGAATGGTAAAAAGAAGGGATGAGACCAAAAGCTTGGGTGAAGTCTAATCAAATTTAATCCTTTTTTAAAAAATTCTCAAATCTCAATATAAAGTTCCAAATTACAATTCAGAACGATTTCACTTCTAGGACTTTCTATCTTTGGATTATGAAAAGGTGATAAAACCTGCTGTTACAGCCCCTTAAACAACCAGACATAAATACGAATAATTTTTTATAATTATGACTATGAAAATCACTAAAAAAGGCAGTAAGAAATTTAGCAAAGCAGAAAAGCTAAAGATTGTTAAGGAATCTGAGCGAAACGGTCAGAAACTAACACTTGCGAAGTATGACATATATTCATCTACATTTCACTACTGGAAGAAGAAGTATTTGATACATGGAGAAGCAGGACTGAGTCATCGCAAACTAAAGGATACAGAGGTTTTTATTATGAAGCTTGAGAAGGAGAACGTGTCATTGAAAATATTGCTTGCAGAGAAAGAACTGGAAAGTAAGCTAAAAGATGAGCTTCTTAAAAAAAAGTACCCAGAGTTGAGAAGGAAGCGTTAGTGAGGTTTTATATGGGTAAAGGTCTTATTCGAGATACTTGTCTAAAAATAGTAAATCTATCCAAGAATCAGTTTTACTACAAAGGGACAGGGCAAAAACCAGGTCGTAGAGCGAGTAAAACGACTACTTATAGAGATCCAAAAACTTTGGAGATATCAGAAGTGAACAACGAGGAGGTTGTACAGCGCATAGTTGGAATTAAACTTGATCCTGACCAAGCAAATCATTACAGATTGATAAGTTTTCAAAAATGCTAAAAGCATTTAATGGAGTAAGCTTTCAATACCTCTTTCAAACTTAAAAAAAATAACCTATGGAATCATTTTTCAGTAGTCCTTCAGCCAAAAATACAATAATAGAAATGTATTACAACAAATTGGATGAACTGCCTATGAAGTACGAATTTCAAAAAATTGAAACGAGTTTTGGCATTACCAATATCATTATAACTGGAGAAAAAAACAATCCTCCTTTGGTTTTAATTCATGGCTCGAATGGGTGTGCTCCAATTGCTTTAGAAGCGATGTTAGGCTTGGAAATAAACTTTAGAGTCTATGCCATTGACGTTATTGCTCAACCAAACTTAAGTGAGGGACTTAGACCAAACATGAACGACCATTCTTATGGAAAATGGATGTTTGAAATCCTCGCTCGATTGAATATTCAAGATGCCATTATGGTTGGAATTTCATTTGGCGGATTCATCACATGGAAAACTCTCGTTATTGATAGCCGAAGAATTTCCAAAGCCTTTCTAATCGTTCCTGCTGGAATCGTCAATGGCAATCCATTGAATGCAATGTGGAATGTTTTTCTTCCTATGAAACTCTATCAATGGAGAAAAAATAAAAAATATGTACATCAATTTGTGAAAAAACTATTTACAGAACCTGATGAATTTGCTCAATATTATTTAGCAAAAGTATTCTTGGATTTCGATATGGATTTTTCGTCTATTCCCTTAATTAAAAAAGCAGAAGCAAAAAAAATTACTACTCCTATGCATATCATAGGAGCCGATAATGATTTACTTTTTCCTGGTAAAAAAATGCTAAAACGTGCGCAAGAAATTTTCCCATCACTCTATGAAGGTAAATTGCTAAAAAACTCTAAACATGTTCCTCGTCAAATAGATAACCATGAAATCTCAAAGTTGATAATTGATGCTTCGCACAACAATTTATAGAAATTAAAAGCATAAGTCTCATAATAACATTTATGGAGCACGTGAATGTAGTATCTGTTTAATGGTAAATCGGATAAGCTATTAAAAAAAAAAGAGAAATGAAACAGCGAAATTTTGGTTGAAGTCTAATCAAATTTAAGCCCGATTAAAAGTTCCAAATTTCACTATTAAGTTCGGAATTACATTTCAGGACGATTCATCTTCCTTTTCACTCCATCTTTGAATTGTCAATTCGATATAGCAGAGTAAATAATAAATGTACAGGAGATGCTTTGAAGAAATCGGAATTTTCAAAAAACCAAAATATAATAATTATGAAAAACCTATTAACAATTCTTTTAATTTTTTGCACAATTAGTGTTTTTGCTCAAACTAACTCACCAGTAGATAAAGAATCTGAAGTAGACCATAAGTACAGGGTGAGTACTACTTATCTCATGACAGATCTTATCCTAGCAGACTTTAACAAGCGAACAAGTAACCAAATGATAGAGCTTCATGTAAAACGCAACCTGGATAGCAAGAACATCGTAGGTGTGAAGTTTGTCACTTGGCGTTTGTTTCAACCCATGGGAATCACCTGGTGGGATGGTCTTTTGGATAAGATAGAGACACAAAGTGAATTCTATCCGGGATATTTGCGAGAATCAGGACTAGGCATAACATACCAACGTATGCTATGGAAAGGACTATTTGCAACTGTTGAAATTGTACCGCAATTTCAAACCTATACAGATCTAGACGGTAACAAAATCCAAAATGGTTTTAAAGTTTATAATTCATATCATTTAGGTTACCATTTCTCATTTGGAAAGAAAAAACGATTTTTCATAGAACCTCAAGTTCATTGTAACCAATGGATGTTTGATAACAATTCTCCTGATGGATTTAAGGAGTTGGATGATAATTATGGAAACGTGTTTCTCTTTGAGCCAAACATTTATTTCGGGTGGAAATTTTAAGATATAATTTGACTAATAAAATCAATTAATTTTTTTAAAGATTAAAAATAATAAAAATGAAAAACTTATTAATTATTGTATTTACATTTTGTACGCTTCTCTCTTATGGTCAAAATGAGACTTTCCAAATTGAAAGAAAAGGATTTGTCATTGGTTTTGGAATAGGCGGTGGTGTCATCAGTATATCTGATAGCGATCAAGAAGTACCTTTCGACGAAGCTCAAGGCGGTGGCAGTTTTCCTAATTTAAAATTGGGTTGGATGGTCAATGACCGCCTAGCTATTCTAGGAATATATTCTGGAATGGGCTACGAATATGAAGGTAAAGACCGAAGTTTTGATGCATTTATGCCAGCTGTTCAATATTGGGTAAAAGACAGATGGTGGGTAAATGCTGGAGCTGGGCTTGCTATGGATTTCCCTTCAATCTTTGAAGACAACATTAAAGATGAAGATTGGAATTTTGGTGGTGCAGTTGCCTTCAGTACAGGGTATGAATTAGTGCAAAAGAAAAACTTTGCGCTAGACCTTCAAACCCAACTGCTGATGGGATGGACTAATTTGGATAATGATAAGGATCGAGAAGCTGTATTACTTTCTATTGGGCTAGGTTTTACTTGGTATTAAAAATACGTGCCCTAAAACAATTTACATAAGGGTGAATTTTCAAGCAATAGTATGAGAAGTCAAGACTTATAATACTTGACTTATCAGACGATACGAACAAAACAACCATAGGATGGCCAGTAAAAAGGAAGCCCTTCATTATGAACCGTTAAATCAAAAAAATGAAAGCACAAAAAATGAAAGCGATGATATCAACTAGGTATGGAGGACCAGAGATACTTCAACTGCAAGAAGTTGATAAACCTAATCCTAAAGAGAATGAAGTCTTAGTGAAAATAGAATCATCATCTATTACTACTGCAGAAACAATGATGAGAACTGGATATCCCCTTATTGGAAGACTATATATGGGATTAATCAAACCTAAAAATAAAATATCAGGCACTGGCTTCTCAGGTATCATTGAGGCAGTAGGACAAAATGTACAAAAGTTTAATCCGGGAGAGAATGTTTTTGGTGAATCCCTCAATACTTTTGGCACCTATGCAGAATATATCTGCATCGAAGAAGATGGAATTATTGCAAAATTACCAGAAAATATTAGCTATGAAGAAGCTGCTGTAATTGGAGATGGGCCAATTACTTCGTTAAATTTTCTTAGAAATCTGGGACAAATTAAAGCTCACCATAGTATACTTATTATTGGTGCCTCAGGAAGTTTAGGTACTGCAGCAGTTCAGTTAGCTCATAACTTTGGAGCAAATGTAACGGGAGTGTGCAGCACTGAAAATATTGAGTTAGTTAGATCACTTGGAGCAGATAAAATCATTGATTATAAAAAAGAGGAATTCTCGACAAATAGTAAGAGATATGATATTATATATGACACGATAGGAGTAAGCTCATTCTTGAATTCTAAAAATTCACTCACTAAAAATGGGGTCTACATGTCTCCTGTTCTTGATTTCGGGTTGCTATTCCAAATGCTGTATACTTCAAATTTTGGAACGAAAAAAGCCAAATTCGCTGCGACAGGGATGTTACCGCATAAGGTCATTCGGCAATACCTGCAAGAAATAGCTTCGCTGATGGAGCTTGGAAAAATAAGATCTATAATAAGCAAACGGTTTTCATTGAAACAAATTCCTGATGCACATAGACACATTGAAAAAGGTCATAAAAGAGGAAATATTGTAGTAGCCTTTAGTTAACAATTCCTCTTATCAATAATAAGTAAACATTTTTTAACCTCATTAAATACAATTACAATGAAAAATTTTATTTCCATGCTTACGACTTTGTGCATTATAAGTTTAATGTTTACAAACTCAATGGCAGCCACAATCTCTGAAACTAATTCAGATCCTTTGACTACCTCCCAACAGTTATTGAAATATCTTCAAAAAATTGATATTTCAGATTTTGAAGGAGAGAAAACAGTTATGGTGCATTTCATTCTGAATACAGATCACGAGATACTAGTACTATCTACAAATGATGAAGAGTTTGATCGCAGAATAAAGACAAGCTTAAATTATAAGAAGATAGAGAATTACAAGCTTGATGTAAATGGATCTTACTGGTTACCTGTAACATTCAAAAAAAATATTAGAACATAATATTTATCTGCGAGAATTTGAATTCGATAATTCTCTTCTAGATGATGTAGGTCACTCTTCGGAGTGATGTACATCTTCATTAGTCTCTCGAATAGCCTTTTGGCATGATAACAAAAGATCTATATGAATAAAGACATCTCACTTTCAAAAGAAGCTATAATAGCAGCAATTGGATTGTTAACTATGACTTTAACATTCCCATTCGCAGAATTAAAATAATTCCAGATTTAGTAAACCCGAATAGATAGTAAAATGGAACGCAATGTTATAAATCTTAAAGTATTATTAGATGAAGTTGTTCTCTTTGCAATTCCGTTGATCAATAATTATCCAAGCAAGGTCATTTATCATGATATAAAATTTGTTCATAGACTCACGGATCTGGTTGACCAACTAGCACCAAAATGTAACTTGTCTCAGGATGAAATCTTACTGAGTAAAATCATACTTTGGTTTTACTCGTGTGGATTCAACAAGCTGAAGGTAACTGTTCTGAAGCATGCTTTTACATCTAATAATATTGAAAATTCTATTCAGTCCGCAGGAATATTTTTTGAAAACCAAAATTATCCGGACGACTTTGAAGAAAAAATCAAGAACTCAATATCAAGATTAAGATTTGGCTCTACACCAATAGAATCGTATGAAAAATTTGCAGCAGATATAAACTACAAGGAATTGATGAGTGGAAAAAATGGAAAACATTTAAAAAAGTATTATGAAGAGTGGCTCTTACATGGTGTTCCATTAGGTAAAAAAGGATGGTTTGATCTTGCCCTAACCTTGGTTCCAAGATTTAATTTCCATCACGCTGCGCTTATGCGGAAATTAGAAGATCAGAAAGCCAATATGATTAAAGCGATAAAGAAAGATAAAAAAGATCTCGAAGGAAGATCTGAATTGGCATTGAAAAAGGAATTAGACATAAGTGATGATGAGCTAAAAAAATTAAAAAAGGCAATGAAGAAAATGAGTGACAAAGACGATAGAGGATTGCAAACAATTTTTCGAACAACAAGCAGAAACCACTATACGCTTAATCAGATGGTAGATACAAAAGCCAGCATCATGATTAGCCTAAATGCTATTATTCTGTCTCTAATTATTGGTGCAAATATGGATTTTGTGGAACAATCTCTAATTCATAGTATCCCATCATTATGTTTGATTATTACGTCTGCCTTGTCCATATCTTTTGCCATTATTTCTATTCGACCCAATCTGACGCAAGGTGAGTTTACAATAGATGAGATACGCAATAAGAAAGGGAACTTATTATACTTCGGCAATTTTCACAATATGCACTTGAGAGATTATGAGTGGGGCATGATGCAGATGTTTAATGACAGCGACTACTTGTATGGATCTATGATTCGAGATATTTATTTTCTTGGAGTTGCTTTGAACAAAAAGTTTCAAACTTTCAGAAAATCACTAAATGTATTCTTAATAGGTTTATTGATTACAATATTTTTCTTCGTTGTCTTGAAATTCTATTCTTAAATGTCCTAAATCTCACTTTTAAATCAGTAATTATAATTCAGGACGATTCACCTACATTTCCACTTCATCTTTATATCATCATAATGATAAGGAAATAAGTAAAAATAAGATGATGATTTGCTTCTAAGGAGAAAGAATGAAAATGGAGAAACTGCTTTCTTTTATTGGAACTTTCACAAACCACAAAGACTCTGATAATCCCTATAAAGAATATTACGGAAATGAAAATTTATTTGACAAATTAGGGATGAGTCTGGCATGTCAGTCAAATGTTGGATACTGTTTTTAATAATCACAATTACTCTAGTATCCATTAGAGAAAAGAATAATTGAATAACATAAATAAATAGCATAGAATGCCTTATGAAAAATACTGACAATCTATCCACGAATTATTCGACCTTTTCACTCAATGTTTTGAAAACTAAATCTCATCCATTTTGGCGCTGGTTCTGGCTTACTTTCCTTATGGTTTCTCTTGCTTATGCATGGTATTCATTTTATGTGCCTTCTAGTGATATTGGCTGGGCTAACAGTATGGACTCAGCCCGAGAACTTGCCCGCGATTCTAATACAAACATATTGCTATTTTTCACCGGGAAATGGTGTGTGCCATGCAGAGTAATGAAGCGAGAAGTTTTTGCGGATAAAGAAGTTATGAAGGCCATTAATTCGCAATTTGTACCAGTTATAATTAATATTGATGACCCCAATGCCGAAGATCTGATAATGCAATATAAAGTTGGCACAACTCCCATTACAATATTTACGAATCCTGAGGGAGAGGTCATAGATTACGCTGTTGGGAAGATTGGAAAAACGAAATTCCTCGAAATGCTTAAAAATTTGGGTACTGAGGGTTTCTAAATGTAGATTGGAAAAGGTGATTATTACCTAATTGTAATTTTTTGGAGAAAGGATATTAAAGAAATATGTAAGTGTTAAAATCCAGCAGATAACATTAAAAAAGTCGATCATATATCTCTGCGTTCTTTGTTAGGGACGAGGCTTGTCAAGAACCGTTAAATTCCAGTGATATTAACTAATTTAAAAGTAATTGGAATCATTGGTACTTACGTTGTATAATTGCTGAAGACATGTCTGCTGTGGAAATATTTAAAATGAAAATTTGTTTTAGCTACAATTAATTATATATTTGATAAGTGATTTTAAGTACACATACATATAACCTAAATAAATTACCAGCATTTGCTGTAAGTCCTTCTCCAAGGAGACCTAGGCCCTTCGGGTCTAAATAGTTATATGCCGTAGGGTGATGTCCTACAATTCGAGCCCTCATCATTATAATTATTCTATTTTATTCATTTCTTAATTCTATTATTATGTCAATAATAATAAGAAATACCAATTCAGATGATTGTGTGTATGCATCTGATATATGTAATTGGTATATCATTTCTTCTCAAGAAAGGGGGACAGGAATTGCATTGCGAACCGAAGACTACCTAAGTCAAAAAATGATGAATAGTAATGCTATTATTGCACTTCAAGGCAATACGGTTATAGGTTTCTGCTATATAGAAACTTTTCAAGATGCTAAGTATGTGTCAAATTCTGGCTTGATCGTTTGTAAAGAATATCGAGGTCAAGGTCTTTCCAAAAAGATAAAAAAGGCCGCTGTAGATCTAGCAAGAGAACGCTATCCTCACTCCAAAATATTTGGAATTACAACTAGCGATATCGTGATGAAGATCAATTCGGATCTCGGCTATCTGCCCGTTTCTTTTGCTAAGCTTACTTCAGATATTAAGTTCTGGAATGGCTGTCAAAGCTGTAATAATTATGACATTCTTCTACGTAATGATCGAAAGATGTGCTTGTGCACTGCGATGTTAGCACCCTCTGGTGAAGAAATGAAAATCAATCTTACAAATCTTATTATCAATGAACAAAACAAATAAACAACTCCTACTTGCATATAGCGGAGGCTTAGATACTTCATATTGTATTCCATATCTAAAAGATGCTGGGTATGATGTTCTTGCGATCAATGTTAATACTGGCGGATTCTCACAATTAGAATTGACTGAGATGAAAGATAGAGCACTTCAACTTGGTGCAGTAAAGTTCGAATCTATAAATATTGAAAACGAGTATTGGGACAAATGCATTCGGTACTTGTTGTATGGAAATATCCTCCGAAACAACACATATCCTCTTAGTGTTTCATCCGAAAGACCTTTTCAGGGATTAGCATTGTTGAAATATTGTGTGGACAATAAGATCGAATATTTTGCCCATGGCAGCACTGGAGCTGGAAATGATCAAATTCGATTTGATATTTTATTTCAATCCTTAGCGCCAGATACTAAGATTATCACACCGATCAGAGATCAGTCTCTTTCTAGAACCGCTGAAATGGAATATCTTAAAAATAAAGGCTTCGAATGGACAAAAGTGCAAAAGAAATACTCGATCAATAAAGGAATCTGGGGCACAAGTATAGGAGGTGCTGAAACACTTACTTCAGATCAAAATCTACCTGAGGATGCATTCCCAACTCAAAAGACAAAGGCCGATGTAGAAAACGTCGCTATAACTTTTGATAAAGGAGTTCCCGTAGCTATAGATGATCAATATTTTGATTCACCAATTGATTTGATCAGATCTTTGGACCAGAAAGCTGGAGCATACGGCATTGGAAGAGATGTCCATGTCGGTGATACGATCTTAGGGATAAAAGGAAGGGTCGGTTTCGAAGCGGCAGCACCTCTTATTTTGATAGCTGCGCATGAATTATTGGAGAAACATACATTGACCAAATGGCAGATCCATTGGAAAAAGCAACTTGCTGATTGGTACGGAATGATGTTGCATGAGGCACAATACCTTGATCCATTAATGAGAAATATTGAAGTCTTCCTCAAAGAGACTCAGCTCCACGTATCTGGAACAGTCAAGTTAAAACTACATGAATATCGATTTGTCTTGGATGGTATCATTTCTGATAATGATTTGATGGCTACCTCTTTCGGTGCCTATGGCGAAGAAAATAAGAAATGGACAGGAGAAGATGCAAGAGGATTTACCAAAATAATAAGTAATCAGATGGCCATATATTTCAATATTCATTCACCCAAAATCTAAAACGATGAAAAAGATAAATGTAAACGTCATCGGAGCCGCAGGTTTTGTAGGCGGTGAACTAATCCGTCTTCTTATTAATCACCCACAAGTAGAGAACCTCATTGTTCAAAGCAATAGTCAAGCGAAAAAAAAAGTTGGTGTAGTTCATAGAGATCTATTTGATTCTGACTTGGTATTTAGTAGTTCGTATGATCGACTTTCAGATGTTACCTTTATAAGCAGAGGGCATGGACAGTCCAAAGATTTTATAACCCAATTGGAAGCTAATGAGGAAGGCGTCATTATTGATATGTCCAGAGATTTCAGGTTGCATTCAGAAAACAATGAATTTGTCTATGGTCTTCCAGAATGGAATCGAGATCTCATTCGAACATCGAAGAGAATAGCGAATACGGGATGTTTTGCGAATGCGATACAACTCGCTATTTATCCTTTAGCAGATCAGATGTTATTATCAAACGATCTACATATCCAAGGGATGACAGGTGCTACTGGTGCTGGTTATGCCAAGTTGGATTCGACACATTTTAGTTGGAGAGATAGCAATATATCGATTTATAAGGCTTTTACCCATCAGCATCTTGATGAAGTAAAGCAACTAATACTGTCCCATATTCCTGACTTTAAGGACGATGTCAATTTCATCCCGATGAGGGGAAATTTTACTCGAGGAATACTAATCTCCGCGTATACCAAAACGGGTGAATCATTAGAGAAGGTGATCGACTTGTATGAAAAGATGTATAACGATGAACCGTTTGTATCTATAACTACAGAGCCTATAGATCTTAAGCAAGTCGTAAATACGAATAGAGCTTTAATCCGAATACAGAAATTTGAAAACAAGGTTTTGATAACATGTGCAATTGACAACTTATTAAAAGGTGCAGCGGGTCAAGCTGTTCAAAATATGAATATTAGCCAGGGGTTTCCAGAGGTTACTGGGCTTCTATTAAAACCTTCTGCATTTTAAAATAACTAATTATGAACCTACAAGAAGTATATAACTTATTTGACATAGAGCCTATTTATGCTAAGGGATGCAAAGTCTATTCGGTAACAGGTGCAGAGTATCTTGATTTTTATGGTGGACATGCTGTAATTAGTATTGGACATAGTCATCCTCATTTTGTATCGGAGATGAAAAATCAAATTGATAAAATGATCTTCTATTCCAATTCGGTAAAAAACCATTTACAAGTAAACTTAGCGGAAGACCTAGGGAGATTATCTAAATGTGAAGATTATGAATTGTTTCTGTGTAATTCAGGAGCTGAAGCAGTTGAGAATGCATTGAAAATAGCATCATTTAAGACGAAAAGAACAAAAGTATTGGCCATTAAAAGCAGTTTTCATGGTAGGACTTCTGCAGCTGTAAATGTTACAGATAATGAAAAAATAAAGGCTCCTATCAACACTAGATTTGAGACGAATTTTATTAAGATGAATGATATCGACGCAATGAAAGAAGCTTTGGGCACACATACTTATGCCGCTGTTATAATAGAGAGCATCCAAGGAATTGGAGGTTTGGATCAAGCATCTGATGAATTCTTACAAGCCATAGAGTCTTATTGCAATAAGGCAAATACCACCTTCATTGCTGACGAGATCCAAAGTGGGTTCTACCGATCGGGTGATTTTTTTGCTTTTCAAAAGTCAGGTGTTACACCTGATGTCATCACGATTGCAAAAGGGATGGGTAATGGATTTCCTATAGGTGGTGTGATGACTAAGTCAGGCTTTATAGACACTTGGCCTGGAATGTTGGGGACTACTTTTGGAGGGAATCATTTAGCATGTACAGCTTGCAATTCAGTATTACACGTTATAGAATCGGAAGATATTATGACTAATGTAAAATCTGTAGGACAATATCTAAAGAAAGGACTTTCCGCTATTGATGGCATCGTAGAAGTAAAAGGAAGAGGCCTAATGCTTGGGGCAAAGTTTAATTTTCCAATCAAAGATTTTAGAACTTACCTCGTCTATAATCATAAGTTGTTTACGGGTTCTTCCAAAGATCCGAATCTATTGAGAATATTACCACCACTTAATGTAACAAAGTATGATGTAGATGATTTTTTAAATAGGCTTCGACAAGGTATGGAAGCATTTAATGTGGTGCCGCATGATTTTGAAACACAATTTTAAAAAGTCAATATGAAAAATTTTATCTCACCACAGGCTTTAGAAGATGTCAAATCTATAGTTGATCAAGCTATTGAATTGAAGAATAGTAGCCAGAAAAGTAGTCAGCTCGGTAATGGGAAGATTATGATTTTATTGTTTTTTAATGCCAGCTTGAGAACAAGGTTGAGTACTCAAATAGCAGCAGAGAAACTTGGGATGAAAGTGTTGTCATTGGATATGTCCGCTTCTTGGAATATGGAATTTGAGGATGGAGCCATAATGCGTTTTGATACAGCAGAACATATAAAAGATGCAGCTGCAGTTTTTAGTATGTATGCAGATATAGTTGGCGTAAGAGCTTTTGCTAAGTTAGAAAATAAGGATACTGATTATTCGGATCAATTGATCAATTTACTATACAGGTATTCTTCTATTCCGATTGTAAATTTAGAATCATCTATCCGTCATCCACTGCAATCTTTAGCCGATATGATGACGATTAAAGAAATGGTAAAAAGGCCTAATCCCAAGATCGTCTTGACTTGGGCTCCACATCCAAAAGCATTGCCGCATGCCGTTGCAAATTCATTTTTGGAGTGGGCCAATCTTTGTGATTATGAAGTAACAGTTACTCATCCAAAAGACTATGAATTGGATCCTGAGTTTATGCAAGGACACAAATTGGATTATAATCAGAATCGAGCGTTAGAAGGAGCTGATTTTGTCTACGTAAAGAATTGGTCATCATCTTCTGAGTATGGGAAAGTAATAAATCAAGATGTCAATTGGATGATAGATGAAGAGAAAATTGCCAAAACGACGACTGGGAAATTCATGCATTGTATGCCGATAAGGAGAAACGTAGTTGCTACGGATGGAGTTATCGATAGTCCCAATAGTCTGATGCTTAACCAAGCACAAAACAGGTTGCATTCAGCACATTTTGTTATTAAAAGTCTACTAGAAAATGGATAAAATAACTATTGTAAAAATAGGAGGTAAAATCATCAATGAAGAGGAACTATTAAGAGATTTTCTTTGGCAGTTTGCTAAGATACATGGGTTGAAGATCTTGGTACATGGAGGAGGTCGATCAGCAAGTCAAATGCTGTCCTCTCTTGGCATAGAAGCTCGTATGCATAACGGTCGAAGAATAACTGACTCAGCTACACTAGATGTATGTGTTGGTCAATATGCAGGCAGAATTAATAAAAAGATAGTTTCATTATTACAAACTATAGATGTAGATGCTCTAGGACTTTCTGGTGCAGATGGCGGAATAATAAAGGCAAAAAAAAGACCTGACGAACCATTCGATTATGGTTTTGCAGGGGATATTGTCCGAGTCAAAAGTAATAGGATATTGGGACTATTGAAACTTGGTTTTGTTCCTGTTTTTTGTGCGATTACGGCGAATCAAAATGGCCAATTACTCAACACCAATGCAGATACAATCGCTGCTTCATTAGCGGTTAGTCTTATTGGTAAAGCTGAGGTTGACTTACGATTTTGTTTTGAGTTTGATGGGGTGTTGGAAGACCTTGAATCCGACAGAATAATCAAAACGATAAAGTCACAGGAATTTGAATCGCTAGTAGATCAAAGTATACTCAATGTTGGAATCCTGCCCAAAGTTCAAAATGCGATCGCTGCAAAAAAGAATGGAGTTGGGAATGTTGCTATTTGTGGCAGCTCGAACTTAGTAGATTTAATCAACGCAACGCAAATTGTCTAATATGGAAGAGCTGAAATTGGAGGCCATAAAGCTGTTGGTAGAGTTAATAAAACAACCCTCATTATCTGGACAGGAAACTGGTACAGCTGATATATTAGCTTCTTATTTACATGATAAAATCATACCTTTTGAGCGAATCAAGAACAATCTTATTGTCAAAAACAAACGATTTGATTTACAAAAGAAAACGCTCGTTCTGAATTCTCACCATGACACGGTGAAACCTAATTTTACATGGACCTATGATCCTTTTGGAGCTATCAAAAAAGATGGTAAGATCATTGGACTGGGATCAAACGATGCTGGAGCTTCACTTGTGTCTTTGGTGGCTACGTTTCTCTATTTTTTCGAGGAGGAATTAGACTATAATTTGGTACTGATTTTAGTGGCGGAAGAAGAGAATTTTGGCCCTAATGGAATCAAGCTTGTATTAAATGAAATTGATTTTCCAATACATCTAGCCATTGTCGGAGAACCTACCGGAATGAAGATGGCAGTCTCTGAAAAAGGCTTATTGGTTATTGATGGTGTTGCTAAAGGAGTCGCTGGTCATGCCGCTCGTCCCAATGGCCATAATGCTATAGATATAGCAATGAATGATATACAAAAAATTAATACTTACCAATTTGATAGGGTGTCAAATATGCTTGGGCCAGTGGTGAAATCTGTTACTCAAATTGAAGCAGGCTATCAACATAATATTATCCCTGACCATTGTAATTTTGTGATTGATGTCAGAGTAAATGAGTATTATAACCTGGAAGATGTTTTCGAAACACTCCAAGTATTATGTAATGCACAATTGAAGGCCAGAAGTTTCAGTAATAAGCCTTCTAGTATTTCTGTTGATCATGAAATTGTTCAGCTAGGCATATACTTGGGGATTGAGATGTTTGGATCTCCTACACTCTCAGATCAAGTAAATATACCATGCAATAGTATCAAAATTGGTCCCGGAATATCTAGTAGATCTCATCAAGCCGATGAGTTTGTATACATTTCCGAAATCAAGAATGGAGTAGACCTATACATAAACCTAATTAGCAATTTTATAAAGTCATCAGAATGAAAATTTGGCAAAAAGACACAAAACTCGATCGACAAATCGAAAAATTCACAGTGGGATTAGATCGGGAATTTGATATGAAGTTGGCCAAGTACGATGTCTTGGCCTCGATAGCACATGCTAAGATGCTGCACCAAGTTGGTCTGCTTGCCAAGCATGAAGAGAAATTACTTATCACTGAGCTTGAAACCATCGCTATTTTGATCGAAAAAGGAGAATATACAATTTCTAATGAGGCCGAAGATATTCATTCGCAGATTGAAAGTGATCTAATTAAAAGTATTGGCAACACAGGAAAAAAGATTCACATGGGAAGGTCTAGAAATGATCAGGTATTGGTTGCACTGAAACTGTTTTATCGCGATCAATTGTCTAAAATTCACGATCAGGCCAAGGATTGTATAACTGCTTTCATCGATAAAGCTGAGGAGACTAAAAATGTCTTAATGCCAGGCTATACCCACATGCAAGTGGGCATGGTATCTAGTTTTGGTTTATGGTTTTCTTCATTTGCGGAAGCGCTTGTAGATGATGCAAATTTGCTTTCATCCAAAATGCAAGTCATTGATCAGAACCCTTTAGGCTCTTCTGCTGGCTATGGCAATTCTTTTCCTCTAGACCGTCAATTAACGACAACGATTTTAGGATTTCAGTCCATGCATATTAATTCTATTTATGCACAGACCACAAGAGGTAAAACGGAATTGTGGATAGGTCAGATATGTGCTACAATGGCCATCAGTATTAATCGTTTTGCGAGTGATGTATGCCTCTTTTGCAATGAAAATTATCAGTTTATATACCTACCTGAAAATGTTACCACTGGATCATCTATAATGCCACATAAAAAAAATCCAGACATATTTGAACTGATCAGAGCCAAGTGCAATCAACTTCTGTCCGTACCCAATCAAGTAAGTATGATTATTGGAAATCTACCTTCTGGGTATAATAGAGATGTACAATCTTTAAAGGAGATAATTTTTCCGGCTTTAGAAATGTTGCAAGATGTTTTATTCATTTTGAATTACATTATTCCTCAGATACGTATCAATCGTAAGATTCTAGATGACCCCAAATATGATCTGTTATTTAGTGTCGAAGAGGTCAATAGAATGGTCCTTAAAGGCATGCCATTTAGGGATGCCTACTTGGCAGTTGCAAAAAAAATTGAGCTTGGTGATTTTTATCCGAGCAAAGAGGTCTCACATACCGCATTGGGTAGTATAGGCAATTTAGGACTAGACAGAATTAAAAGGAAATTAGTACATATACCATAGGAATTAACGTCAGATGGAATTTAAATTTCATGTTTCTCAGTCTATATGCAAGAACTAATTCTTATCTGAATGCTGAAAAATGCAGGTGATTGGAATATTGTTGGAATATGAGATAGAGTACCCTCATCTTTCTATTTCACCAGTAGATTCTGGATCATTTATAAAGTGATTATATTAACGGATAATAACATTGGAGGAAAGGGACTGATTTCAGCAGGTTCTAATTATTTTAGCCCAGTACACTAGTGCTGGGCTAAAATAATTGGAGTGAAATAATTTGGCTAATATTTTTAACAATAATTATGACAAATTAAAAATATTGATAACCCCATCTATTTCATTAAATTTTAAGTTATAGGCTATGCTACATTATAAGTGCCAAAGGTCTTAGCGAATGACTAATAATTTTTTGGTTGTAATTAAGGATCCCGATTCTAAAGTTATAAAATAAGATCCCGATTCCAAGTGTGAAATATTAATCGATGGGACTTTATTTTTATTTACGACATATAGATTTATAGTTTTGCCAAGCGAGTTTACGATACTCAGCCTCGAGTTAGATGATGTATTATCACTGTAATCTATGTTCAATATACCATCCCCGTTAGG
>ENA-ORXR01001927-ORXR01001927.1-marine-metagenome-genome-assembly--contig:-NODE-1927-length-20749-cov-28.719572_pt1 | contig 20749 bp, 16 predicted proteins | sample MGYA00237866_ERZ511479 | MGnify/ENA metagenome assembly ERZ511479 | reverse complement strand
GTTTGTAGTGTTCGAGAAAAAGTAATGCGGCATCTTCGGGGCTTAAAAAGCCAAGTGGCAGTTCCTTGAAATGCCGACTATCAAAACGCTGTCGGGAAGTCATCAGGACATGCCGATGGGGTGATTGGGGCAGATATTGGGCGTAATTGGAGATGTCTCGTTCTGCATTATCAATGACCAACAAACAAGGCGCGTCAAGATTGCTAAAACGATTGAGCACTTCCAGGCACAGCGTTTTCGGGTCTTTTCCGGTGGCATCCATGCGGAGGTTTTGGAGGAGGTTGGCAGTCTGTACCACATCGGCAGCGAAGTCTTGCGAGAGGCAGTTAATCCACGCCACATGCTTGTACTCGCCTCCGTATGCGTGTGCATATACCTGCGCGAGCGTGGTCTTGCCGACACCACCAATGCCATTGACCAATACGACTTGTCGATTCGCATTTAAGTGTTCGCGGACTTGCGCTAAGTCATTTGTTCGTCCGATGATGTCCTCCGGTGCTGTGGTGGGGAATTGGGCGGTGAGTTGGCGGGGGACTTCAGGCGGTTTATTGATATTATAAATGTCGCCGATATGGATGTTTCGCGCCTTGATATTGCCTGTTACGATGTTTTTTGCATTCGTGAAGGTGTTGTTGCTTTGTTGGTTCAATTGTTCGCTTAGTCGCAGGACAATTTCATCCGACAATTGCTTGAGCATTGCCTCAAATTTTTCTGTCTTATTGATATTAACGCTTATATCTCTGCCATTGACATCCTGAATGGTGATATTGCCGTTACCTTCTATTTTGATTTGATTGTCGGGCATGGTGTTTTTACTGTACTGACGACTTTAGCCGTCAAGTGGCTCGGCACTCCGCGACGGCTAAAGTCGTCGGTACGGAGGCTGCACTTGTTTTTTATTTTTTGTAAATATATGGATTTTCCCCGTAACGGCTGTCTTTAGCTGCCGACGACCGCAAGGGAGCAACACGTTAGCTTGCTTTTCGCATAATTTACGCGAGTTAAAGGTTTTTCAAACCTTTTTTCCGATAGCTATCGGAACTAAAGACAGCCGTTACGAAGCGTATAAAGCAATAAAAATGCTATTTTAACGAAAATTTAAACAACAGAAATGCGGCAAAGACTTTGTTCGATTACAGTTTGCGTAATAAAATCTTTATTTTTGCCAATTATTGAACTAATGAGTGAATGTTGAATGAGCGAATGAGTGAATAATTAATGCGATAATGCTACAATGCGTTAATGCGATAATGTTCACCTCATTAACGCATTGTAGCATTTCAGCATTGTAGCATTAAAAATATTCACTCATTCAATATTCACTCATTCAAAATTAATTAGAAAAAGATGGCCAAACAAAACTTTATATTACTAATTGCTTTGCTAATGTGCAGCGCGACGACCTACGCGCAGCCAAGTGACGATATCCTATTTACGGTAGGCGATGATATGGAAGTACCCGTGTCCGAATTTAAATATATTTACCAAAAAACAAATGCAGACGAAGCGAATTTTAGCAAACAATCGCTCGACGAATATTTGGATTTGTACAAAAAATTCAAACTCAAAGTCAGAAAAGCCCGCGAAATGGGTTTGGATGCCAAACCTGCTTTTGCTAAGGAACTGAATACCTACCGTCGTCAATTATCGAGTACTTATTTGACAGACAAAGAAGTCAGTCAAAAACTTGTGCGCGAGGCATACGAACGCTCAAAAGAAGATGTGGAGATTCAGCATATTATGATTAAAATCGTCAATGGTGATGCTCCGAAAGCTCTGGAAAAAATCACAGCTATCGAAAAGGAACTGAAAGGCGGTGCAGATTTTGAAGCATTGGCGCGTAAAAAATCGCAACACGCTTCTCGCAAATCCGGCGGTAAACTCGGCTATATCACCGTGCTTCAATTGCCTGATTTATACGACTTGGAAAGCGCGGCTTACGATACGCCTGTTGGTCAGGTATCTGCCCCGGTGCGTACCGCAACGGGCTATCATTTGATTAAGCCGATTGGTCGTCGTCCGGCGAGAGGCGAAATGGATGCAGCACATATTCTCATTCGTGTGTCAGATAAAATGACCGACGAAGAAAAAACGGCTGCTGAAACTAAAATCCGCGAATTGCACAAACAATTGAAAGCAGGAGCAGATTTTGCGACACTCGCCAGAGCCAATTCAGATGATAAAATCACCGCAGCGAATGGCGGCACAATTCCTCGTTTTGGCATCAATACTTATGATACTGCATTTGAAAATGCCGCTTTCGGAATTAAAAATGACAATGATATTACCGAACCAATAAAAAGTTCTGTCGGATGGCATATCATCAAACGTCTCGGTAAGCCCGATATGAGCACATTCGACAAGGCAAAACCTGTTTTATTGACTAAGGTGAAAAAAGATGCGCGATTCAAAGCTGCCGAAAATGCCGTAACCGAACGCATCAAAAGCGAGTCAGGTTTCAAATTTAATGAGGCAAATAAAACGGCTGCCATGAATACACTCGCAGACGACAAAAACCTACTCAAGCACAACTGGAAAGTACCCAAAGATGCTGACACTCGTGAGCTTTTCACAATGGGTGGTGAGACAATAAGAGTCAATGATTTTCACCAATATCTACTTCGCGAACGAAATGCACGCTTACAATTCAGAAGAAGCGGCGCAAAGAAAGCGGCTGAAAACATGATGACAAAATTCATTGCCGAGAAAGCAGTCGAATACGAAAAAACACAACTCGAAGATAAATATCCCGAATTCAAAGCACTCATGCGCGAGTACGAAGAAGGTATCTTGCTCTTTGAAGCGACCAAGCAAGAAGTGTGGGATAAGGCTTCCAAAGACGAAGAAGGTTTGAAGGCATTTTACGAAAAAAATAAAACAAACTACGTGTGGGATGACCGCGCAAAAATCACGACCTACACCGTCAATACCACCGACCCGAAGGTGTTGGCTAAAGTCGCCAGACTTGCCCGTAAAAAACCCGCCGAAAAGGTCATCGCCAAAATCAATAAAAAAGCCGAATTGGTCACGACAAAAGAAAGCACCGTAGAGCGCGAAAGCAATTCGGTACTCAAAAATTTGGCTTGGCGAAAAGGCAGCGTAGCCAGCCCAATCGTTGAAAATAACAAAGCTACCCTCATCAAAATCGAAGAAGTACTACCGCCCGAACAAAAACCTTTCGACAAAGCGAGAGGCTATGTTGTGGCTGATTATCAGGAAGAACTCGAAAAACGCTGGGTCGCAGATTTAGCGAAACAGTACCCTGTCAAAGTCAATCAGGAAGTATTTAAGAAGTTGATTAAATAGTCCATAGTCTATGGTCGATAGTCCATAGGCAGCCGCCAAACCGTTTATTTTTTGCAAGGCAAAAAATAAACGAACTTGAGGTTCTCGCGCTTACCTATGGACTATGGACTACAGACTATCGACTGATATAAACACACATGAAATACGCACGCACTATTTTAACTGCACTTGCACTACTGTGCCTATACGCTTGTCAGCAGTCGCAGACGCCGAGCAATGATGAACAAACACTTGCCCGTGCGTATGGCGAAAGCTTGTATTTGTCGGATATGAAGGGCTTGATTAAAGAAGATATGACACCTGCCGACAGCGCACTCATTGTGAATGACCACGTTCAGACGTGGCTCAGGGATCGCGTACTGGCACATACAGCATCAGGTAGTGCGACTACAAACGAAAAAATTGAGCGACTCGTAAGCAATTATCGTTCTTCATTATTATTAAATGAATACAAACAAGAGTTGCTTGAAAGCGAACTGGACACCACAGTAACGGTAGAAGAATTGCAGGCATATTATGCTGAGAATAAGCAAAAATATGAATTGCAGGACAATATCGCGCAAGGGATGTACATTAAAATAGATCGCACCAAACCTTATGGCGACCTCAAACGTTGGTGGAAATTGAGAAAAGACACGCACTACGACCAATTAGTCGAATTGGCGCAAAAAGAGTCGGATGATTACATGTTGGATACCCTAAAATGGATAAGTTTTGATGATTGGGAAGCGAAATTGCCTGAAGATGCGTTTAAAGAAAAGTATTATGATAATGGCGATAGAGATATTTATGTAAAAAACAGAACGCATCGGTATTTTCTCAAAATTAATAAGGTCATCAGAAAAAGAAAAATCGCCCCAATGGAATACGTACAAGACGATATTTCAAAAATTATCCTGAAAAATAAAAAAAGCGACCTCATTTCCAGAAAACAAGAAGAATTGTATCAACAAGAACTTGAAAATAAAAACATAGAGGTTTATTAGTTGGTGGAGTTTATTGAGTTCATTCAGTTTATTGAGTTTATTGAGTTCATATAGTTTATTGGGTTTATTGAGTTTATTTTATAAATTCGTCAACTCAATAAACCTAATAAACTCAGTAAACCTAATAAACTCAGTAAACTCAATAAACTTACTGAACTCAATAAACTCAAAAAAGTTATGCAGAAAATTATAATTACGGCGATAATTGCATTATCAGCCCTTTCCAACCTTTCCGCACAAGGCGAAATCCTTGATAAAATCATTGCGGTAGTCGATAGAGAAATTATCCTTCAATCTGATATAGAGGAGCAATTTCGCTTAGTGGAAGCCCAACAAGGTAATGTGCCGCCCGAAGCCCGTTGTCTCATTGCGGATCAGCTATTGGTGAAATCTCTCCTGCTGGCACAAGCAGAAAAAGACAGTATAGAAGTCGGCGAAGAAGAAGTGGACCAACAAATCAATTCGCGGGTGGACTATATCCTGTCGATGATGAATGGCGATATAGAGCAATTCGAGAAATACTACGAAATGAGTGTACTCGAATTAAAAGAAAAATACCGTCGCGATATGAAAGCTCAACTGCTTTCCGACCGGATGCAATCTATGATTGTCCAAGATGTCAGCGTGACCCCTTCAGAGGTGCGCGATTTTTTCCATAATGTGCCGGCGGATAGTTTGCCGTATTTTAGTGCAGAAGTAGAGTTGTCAGAATTGGTCGTCAAACCCGCTATTAATGATGAAGAACGCCAGGCAGCACTGGATGAAATCACCGAATTGCGCCGACAAGTGGTAGAAGATGGCGAAAGCTTTAGCAAACTTGCCGAATCCAATTCGGATGACCCCGGCTCTGCCAAACAAGGCGGTTCGCTCGGTTGGGTGAAGCGTGGACAGATGGTGCCGGAATTTGAAGCAGCATTATTTAGGTTGAAAAATAAAGACATTTCGCCCGTCGTCAAGACCGAATTTGGGTATCACATCATTCAGGCAGTCGAGCGACGCGGAAACACGGTTTTTGCGCGTCATATCCTCGCGAAGCCCGAAATTACATTCGACGATACCCAAAAGGCGAAGGAAAAACTCGACTCCATTCGTATGCTGATAGTCAACGACTCCATCAGCTTTACGCGGGCAGTAAAGATGTTTTCGGAAGATGAAGAAAGCAAAAATAACGCGGGGATGTTGATCAATCCGCAGACCGGAACGACGCTCTACACAGTAGGCGACCTACCAACAGAAATCTATTTTGCCGTAGATGAAATGAAGGTCGGCGATATTTCCGAACCGCTTGAATATTACGATGCGCGTGGCGAAGTGCATTACCGCATCATAAATATGCGTTCCTACACAGAACCGCACAAAGCGAATCTGGAAGATGACTACGCCAAAATCCAAAAAGCAGCCGTAGAGCAGAAAAAAGCTGCTTACATGAGCGATTGGATTGACAAAACGGCGACCAAAACCTACATGATTATCAGCGACGATTACCGCCAATGCCCGAATATGAGCAAGTGGTTTGAGCATATCTCGCAGTAGAGTTTATTGACATATTTTGGAACATTAGTTAATTATTAAACGTTAGTATATCCCATATGCTTTTGGAATTGAACATAAGTTAGTTTTTTTATGACTATACTTTCAAGAATAATAATTAACTTGCCTTTTCATTTTATACATTAAATTTCAATGACAAAAGAAGTTATTTCAAGAACTTTGCGAGTGAAATACCATTCGGGTGGTCTAAATCCAATTGATGTGAACGAACATTTTCTAGAGAGTGTTGGTATCATTGATGACAATAATAAGCTCAATAGAAGTCTGTTACGTGTAGGTTCAATAGGCACTAATATCATTTTTGCAAATGAATCGGAAGATGAAATCAAAGTTGGAACAACTGCTTTAGAAATTGAATCTAGATATTTTGACAGGTTGACTTTTATTTTAAATACTCTAAAAAGCAAGTTTGGTGTTGTTGCCTTACAGTTCGCCGAGTATCGTTTTGACACGCATTTAATTGATGAGTCTTACCCTGATAAGATTTTCCAAAAATACATTAATTCAAACGACCTAAAATTAGATATCATTCAATTCAAAAAAGATAAATTTGTATTTACAATGTACAATTGCGGTGTAAATAAAATTCATATCATAGCAAACGCCCATAGCTCAATAAGCAAACAATTTTCGGACTTTGATTTAGAAAAAGATTTGCAAATAGAACATCTCGAACAGGCATATAATAATTTTATTCTTAAAGAATTAGAAATTAAACAGTAAATATGATAGACCCGTGTATAGACTCTTTCAATTTTCAAGACAGACGTTATCTGTTTAATTCTTGTGTGAATACGATTACTGCTTTAACACAAGTAGAAAATGATAATAAATTTACTAAAGAGGCTTTAAAGGAATTATCTGACTCTTGCTTTGAGGCTTATAAATATAGACTCGAAGATAACTCTCACTTAATGATGAGTGCAGGGAAACAAGAATATGATTTAATACATGAAGAATTAATCAATAATATTTTACCTTACAATCCTCTAAGTTATAGTTTCTCAATTACAGCAGACCCTAGCCTTCACTTTTTTGTTCGTTTCTCTAACAATAATATTTCTCTTTTTATTGAAACCTTTTTAGACCTAGAAGATGGTCATGACACCTATATACAGATGTTAAAGTCCAACCACCCTATTTTGGAGAAAAATTGTTTTTTTGATGATGCGATAATAGATGTGAGGAACTTTTTAGAGAGAGAGTTATCTGATAAACCAAGATTCCACGGACTTTTTAAACTTATGCCAGAATGCCAACCATCCCTACTAGGCTAATTGCTAACGAAGCTAAAGTTCAGTTAATTGAAACCAATAAATGCGGAAATTGTTATTTATTTCGACGCACCGATTTAAGGCAAATTTATACACCCGGAGGCGAGATAGGTGCGGATGTATGGAGTTCTAAAGATATTTTCGGAATGTCTTTAAATATTTATCCTTGTAACTCAAATGAATTAAAAATAGAGTGCTACAAGGATGATGTTAATATTGTTCTTGTAGAAAAAGATTACACGAAATTCATATCAAATGAACAGTTGTATCACTTCAATATTGATGAAATTGAAGTGCAGAAAAAAGATACACTTATAATTTTTATGTCGATAAAAGACCTTTTGGAAATAGAAGGTACTTATCCATTCAAAGCGGGGACTCTGAATGAAGAAAATTATAATTATAGAATAGGTGTATATTATGATCCTCTTGTGTTAAATGTCTTTCATTTTCTGGTTGAAGTCATATCTGACGAAACAGGAGAATGGAAAACGATAAACCGAAAAACAAAGAAAAATTATCAGCGTTCATTAGCAACTAAAATAAGAGCTAAACTGCTAAATGGGAAAAAAGTTAAATATCTAATATTATCATCATGATTATTCTATGCAAACAAGAGTTAAATCTGTTTTTATAACGCTAAAAAACATGCCTTTCTTACCCTACTCCCTCCTTCCAATGTAAGGTATTGTGATTCTTTTTTATGAAAAAATATAAATTCATCAGGAAAATACTTAACTTTGTACCGAATTCGTGTTAAATAACCCTCAATTTAATTACTCATTTACTACTAATAATAAGAATTAACTCTGTAAAGTGTAAAACACTAAGTAATAATTACTTCTATACATTTTTATCGTGTTTTAATTTTTATTAATTACTCATTTTTAATTCTAACACATGAAAAATTTAGTACTTCTTCTTTGTCTTGTACTATTCAGTACAAACGGCTTCAGCCAACTCGACGAACAGTTTTTTACGAATCCCGTAGAAGGGTTTTCCAAGAAAAAAACTGCCTACATCACATTAACAAACGGTGACGAACTCCAGGGAACTATCAAAAAACTAAAACGAACGAAAGGTTTATTTGATGAAATTCGCCTGACATTGGAAAATGGCAAACTCGAAAAAATTGATGCAGCAGACATCAAATTTATGTACTTGCCACAAAGCAATTGGGACAAAATCGTAGATGGTGCAGATTTTGTTGGTAATGCCCGACGTTGGACGACCGACCTCAATGAAGAACACCTCAAAGACGGCTACGCTTATTTTGAGCAAACGAAAGTCAACTATCGAAAAAAGAAAGTAGAAAACCTGCTGCTTCAACTGCTCAACCCATCATTTACCAATGTCTTGAAAGTCTATCATGACCCGCTTGCCGCAGAGACGATGTCTGTCGGACTTGCAGGTGTAGCCCTCGTAGGCGGTGATGACAAATCGTACTTTGTAAAAAAAGGAGATGCAGTGGCGTATCGACTCAAAAAGAAAAATATGAGCGATTACGAAGCACAAATCTTTGATGATTGTGCAGATGCTTACAAAGAGATTGTAGAGGATAAATTGTATTGGGGCGTTTTTGCGAAGTTGTTGTATGAATATTCGCTGGCTTGCGAATAAGGAAACTATTCAAGTTATTGTTTCCTCGTTACTTAGTGCTTTGAAAGGTCTTTTAAAAGACCTCTCAAAGCACTTTTTTTATTTTCGGTTACCAATGTTTTTCCTGCAAACGAACAGCGTCATCCCCGTAATTAAACGTGAATTGTAGGTCAATAGCAGTTTGTAAATCTTTACAGATTTTTTTCTTTTTCCCCATTTCAATGTAAATCTGTGCTCTTATCCAATAAGCATAAGAGTTTTTAGGAAAGAGTTCAATAGATTTTTCGATATCTTCTAAAGCTCCTTTTGTATCGCCGAGTTTGAAGCGACTGAAACTACGATTACTATAGCCCAGAGGTTCTTCCGGTTGTATTTCCAAAATTTTATTAAAGTATTCTATCGCTTTTTCATACTGCCCTAAACCCTGGTAGATAAAACCTATATTTCCATAAGCAGGAAAAAATAGCGGGTCGATTTCAACTGATTTTAATAAAAATTTCAAGGCTTCGTCTTGTCTGCCAAGTTTGTTGCAGACACTTCCGAGATTTACCAATGCACCTAGATAAGTGGAGTCCAGCTGGTAAGCTGCAATAAGGTCTTGGTATGCTCCTTCGAAGTCACGAGTGTCCAATTTCGCAGTCGCTCTGTCTGAAATGGAACGACACTTTAGGCTATCGGTTTCAGCCAACTCAAAGGATTTAGTCAGGTCATCTACTGCACTGTCATACTCCTTGAGCTTTAAATACAAGTTCCCTCGGGTATTGTACAAAAAATGCTTATCGGGAAAAATATCAATGACTTTATTGTGCATGTCTATTGCTTCCCTAATTTCCTTTTCATCGAAATTATAGAGATAGTCTTTTTAGAAATAAAAATTAAGAGGTGACGAATCTGATCCAATCAATTCTTCAAAGATTTTTTTTACCAACTCGCGATCCCCATTTTCCATGGCTTTTTCTGCTTGTGTTAAATATTCGTCCAGTGATTGGGCAAATAAACAATGAACAATGATTGCAAAAAAAATGGTAAGTAAGGGAAGACGAAAAAAATAATCTACCCGTCTGAATCGTTCTTTTTCTCATATGTTTCACTAAATTTTCCTTACGTAGCTCGGCTATGCGCGTCAAATTTAGCCAAACATATGAAAAAAATAACTTCTTCATTTGGGGTAGATTATTTTCTTCCTCTTCCCTAATGTTTTCATGTTAGATAGTTTTTTAAAATTAATAATGAGTGTGTTATAATGTCTTCGCCAAATTGAGAATTGAGAATGAATAATTGATAACTAATTTAAAATTGTCATTTATAATACTCACAAAATGATATTTTTACAAACATTTTAATAAAATAATTATTAACTCTCAATTACCAATTTTTCATTTGGCGAACATATTGGTGTTATAATGTTTTTTAAAATATAAAATATATAAATATTTTCAATTTATGGACAAGATATTTGTTTTTTTGTGCTAAAAATATAATGACGAATATACAAATTACGAGTAAACGAATCACGCTTTCCCTCGATTCAAAAACGGTAACACCACAAATGCCAAAGCCCCAAAAATGATATTACACACCGTAATAGTGATGAAAATAATCAACGAAAATGAAAAAGCATCGCTATTTGCCAAGCCGTAAATCATTAGCCCTTCCGTCACCAGAAATTGATAACTACCCATCCCGCCCGGCGATGGAATGACCATTCCCAGACTACCAAAAACAAATATCGCCAAACCAATCACCGGCAACGAACTCGCATGAGTCAAGGTCGCTGTCGGCTCAAAAGCAAAGAAGCAAAGATAAGTCATCAGGTAATACATCAACCAAATCAGCACCGTGTGAAATAAAAACACGATAGGTCTATCCAGCTTTCTGATGGTCAGCAAACCCTCCGCAAAACCCGATAAGATTTGTTTGAGTTTAGCAAATATTTTTTTACGAAAAACAAACGCCACGACCGCCCCCAAAAGCATTACCGCAAGAACTATCCAAAACAAGGTATTTGATTTTTCAGCATTATCGCCCGACTTTTCTCCGAAGGCATTATTTTCACTTATATAATTCCACAAAATATCAAACTCCAACACAAATGCCAAAACCATCATTGTCAATAGACACAAAACATCCACCACACGGTCAGTCACAATCGTTCCAAAGGCTTTTTCCAAAGGCACATTTTCATAGCGACTAAACAAACCCGCACGCACCACCTCGCCCATGCGCGGCAGCGCAAGATTGGCAAAATACCCCGCCATTATGGGCCAAAAAGTATTTCCCAGATTCGTCACATAACCCATCGGCTTGATGAGCATTTGCCAACGCAAAGCCCGACTCAGATTACTCACCAAAAAAGTCAAGACCACCATCAAAATCCAAAAAGGCTTCACCGTCCGAAAATCATCTGCCACCTTCGCAACGAGGCTGCAAGCGGGTTTGGGCAAGGCTTCACACGCTGCTTCCGATTTTCCTTCTGCCATACACGCGGTCACAAAATCCAAATCGCACTGCGCTTGAAATGCCTTCTGCTGTCCTTGATATACGTAGTACAAAATCCCAAAACCTACTCCGAAAAAGAGTAAGAATCTTAGTACGTTAATTATGTTTTTTTTCATAAAAATAGTCGATAGTCGATAGTCCGTAGTCGATAGTATTATTACCGTTCACCATCTACCGTCAGCCGTTTACCGTATTATCATATTATCCAACAATCGCACCTTACCGACACGCACCGTCGTACAAGCCACAACGCTTTCGGCGTCTTCAAAATTGTTGAGTCGTTTGAGTGTAATTGCATCCACTATTTCCAGATAATCAGGTGTTGCACCCGGAATATTTTCTAATTCGTGGAGGGCTTGGGCATGTGCTTTGGCGAGTGGAAGCGTTTTTGCATGCTCTTTTAGTCGTGCCAAAACTCTATTGATTTGACCTGCGCTTTTGCGTTCTTTGGTCGTCAAGTGTCGGTTGCGCGAACTCATCGCCAAGCCGTCCGGCTCGCGTATAATCGGACAAGTTACAACTTCCGTTTTATACTCCAATACACGCATCATATGACGCATAAGAGCTTGTTGTTGGTAATCCTTTTGCCCCATGTACATATGGTCGGGTTGTACAATATCTACGAGGCGTTTGACCACCTGTGCCACACCCTCAAAATGCCCCGAACGATGTACGCCTTCCATATGCGTAGCCATATCACCAAAATCCACACCTGATGAAGTATCCAAATTTGGCGGGTACATTTCCTCCACCGTTGGTGCAAATATCAGACGATTGCCCACACGTCGCAGCATATCCATATCCTCTGCCAATGTACGAGGATATCGGACCAAATCTGCCTTATCATCAAATTGTGTAGGATTTACAAAAATACTACACACTGAAATATCATCTTCTGCTACCGCACGTCGTGCCAATGAAAGATGCCCTTCGTGCAATGCCCCCATTGTCGGTACAAAACCAATCGTCGCATCCGAAGTGTAATATTCACTAAGATACTGCTGCAAATCAGCGACTTTCTCAAATAAAATCATAATCTAATGAGTGAATGAGTGAATTTTGAATGACTGAATATCTAATGCGTCAATGCTACAATGCTACAATGCGATAATAAAAAAACATTGTCGCATTACATCATTATCGCATTGTCACATTACTATTCACTCATTCAGGCATTCAAAATTCACTCATTATTTCCGTAAAAGTACGTTTTGCCAACATATTTTTAGTAAAAAACGGTTGTTGAAATATCGAATAGAGTTTCTTTGAAAAGAATTTAGGGAAATTCTATCGGTGTTTACATCGCGTGAAAATGCAAAAAATCGCGTTTTTTTTTGTACATTTGCACTCCAAAATGAGAATGAAGGCTTAAATTGTTTCATTGTTATACTGTTATATTGCTTTATTGTTAAATGGATGAATGTTTATTTTGCGGATAAAAAACAATACAGTAATACGACAATAAAACAATAGTAAACTTCCACTCAATCATAAATCAAAAAAAGTTCTTTATGGATAATAAAACGAGAGTACTAATTATTACACAAGAAATGGACCCTTATACCGAACTCTCGGAAATTTCTAAGATTGCCAGACAACTACCACAACATATACAGGAACAGGGTATGGAAATCCGTATCTTGATGCCTCGATTCGGTACGATTAATGAACGCAGACACCGTCTGCATGAAGTAGTGCGCCTTTCAGGGATGAATATTATTGTGGACGAAGATGATTATCCATTAATTATCAAAGTCGCTTCGTTGCCGAGCACACGCATGCAAGTCTATTTCCTCGACAATGAGGAGTTTTTCAAGCGTAAACAAATCTTTACCAATGAAGAAGGCGAACCATTCGCCGATAATTCGGATCGTATGGTTTTCTTCTGCAAAGGTGCTATCGAAACCGTCAAAAAATTTGGCTGGCCACCAGACATTATTCACTGCCACGGATGGATGACAAGCCTCATCCCGATGTACATCAAGCAGGTTTATAAAAACGAAGCCATCTTCCAAAACTCAAAAGTGGTCTATTCTTTGTACGACAGTACCTACGAAGAGTCTTTTGATGAAAGTTTCTTTACCAAAGCCTCCATCAATCAACTCAAACCGGAAGATCTGGGCGATTACAAAGCTTCATCAGGTGTAGGTTTGCACCAAGGCGCGATTGCCCAATCAGATGCTATTATTCTTGGTAGTGAGAGTTTGAAAGGATTTACGGCAGGTGACAAACCCGTTTTGGATTATCAATCTACCGAAACACCTGAATATCTGGAAACTTACGTTGATTTTTACAAATCTCTTGCAGTAGAGGCGGAATGATTTTTAATTGAAAATTATGTTGTTATCAATTCTTCATTGTTAACATTATCAGTGATTAATTACATTTCCCTATCTAATAAAAAAGTTGTTTGTTAATGATTTTATCTTAAAAATTATTAACAAACAACTTTTTAAGTATCATTTGAATGATATTAAATGAATGTCAAATGAATGAATCAACACAACGGATTGACACTTTATTTCGTTAGTGAACAAACGAGAATAAATTAATCCAAGATGCGAAATATTTTTTTGTTAGACGAATCATTTTTGACGCACATAGCCGGGCTACGTAAGGAGAAAATGATGAAGTATAACGAAAAAAGATACAGCAGATTGGATTAAGTTATTCTTGTTTGTTCACTTGGTGTGATTACATTCAAAAATCAAAAATCATTTAAATCAAAAATGATTCATTCATTACACATATGAAAAAAATAATTCAAGTCCTTCCTGTTTTAGTCCTCACTATTTTACTGGGATATGCCTGCAACGAACCTTCCAACATTGGCGGAGCCTTATTGCCGTACCAGGATTTTATTGATGCTTTGTACACCGATAGTCTCGAATTGAATACTTCGACCATTCAAAACGACGAACTATCGACTTACTCTCCTACCTTGAGTCAACAACTGGGCTTTTATTTAGGCGGACGCCTTGATGATCCAATTTGTGGTACATCTTCCTCCGAAATAATTTCGCAGTTTGGTATTATTTCCAAACCGATACTTACCGACCCGGTCTTAGATTCTATTGTACTATTGCTCGCTTACGCATCCGACGGACACGCCGGTGACTTGGAGCACGTGCAGTCATTTGACGTATATCGCATAACGCAAGATTTGATTTCTACCGATACTTATATATCTAATGACACCTTTGAAATAGGCGACCGCATTGGTGGGATTGAGGATTTCGTTCCGAAAGTAGATGAAAATACGCCTGTGCGTTTTTCATTTTATAACTCCCTTAATGAATTGAATTTTACAGACACTACCCTCACGCCCCACCTGCGTATTCGATTAGATGATAGTTATGGACAAGAGATGTTAGACTCAATAGGCTCTCCCGATTTTCTGGGTTTAGCAGATGAGTTTACGCAATTCTCGAAAGGTGTTAATATTCGTCCCCACGATACGAATAATGCTATGTTGCGCTTCAATTTAAGCTCCTTATTCAGCGAAATTCGTTTGTACTATCATGAAGAGGATACATTGGTAACGCCGTATCGTGTGAAAGAAATTGCGTTCCCCATTCGCTCGACTTCCGTCAAAACAGTAACCTTTGATCACAACCATTCAGTAGGAGAAGTTCAAAATTTTTTGGACAATACTGCACCTAATCCACAAGACTTTACGTTTACACAATCAATGGAGGGTTTGGCAACGCGAATTGCGTTTCCCGGAGTAGAGGAATTACAAGATATTGCCATCAATCAAGCTGAGTTAATTATCACGGTAGTACGTGATTCAGATTTAGATAAATTTCCTCTGCCGGTGAGATTAGGAGCTTTTAAGCGTAATGCCGATGGAGAGATGACAGCCATTGAAGATGTCATTGATGCCCTTAACATCAATGCGGAGTTATTTGGTGGTGCACAGACCAGTGTCGTCAGAAATGGAGAAAAAATCACACAATATAAAATGTTTGTGACGACCTTTTTACAAGGCATCATCGACAGATCACACGAAGAAAATGCACTGTATTTATTGCCCTTCAGCAGAGGGGAACAAGCTACTCGCGCCGTACTTGGTGGAAGCACCCATGACCACTACCCTGTCAAATTACGTCTAACATATACTAAACTACGGGAATGAGCGAATTTTGAATGAGTGAATGAGTGAATATTAATGCGACAATGCGTTAATGCGATAATATTTTCATTGTCGCATTGTATCATTATCGCATTGTCGCATTAATATTCACTCACTCACTCACTCACTCACTCACTCATTCACTCATTCAAAATTGAATCAAATTATGTGCGGAATAGTTGCCTACATAGGTGAAAGAGAAGTTTATCCCTTACTGATTAAAGGACTCAAACGCTTGGAATACCGAGGCTATGATAGTGCAGGAGTTGCTATATTTAATGGCAGTTTGAATGTTTATAAAAGAAAAGGGAAAGTAAAAGACTTGGAAGAATTTGCCGAAGGTAAAAACCTTAAAGGCAATACAGGAATGGGACACACCCGTTGGGCAACACATGGCGAACCTGACGACATCAATGCCCACCCGCACCTATCCGGCAAAGGCAATCTTGCTATTATTCACAACGGTATTATTGAAAATTACGCGCTACTCAAAGCAACCTTAGAAAAAGAAGGACACGTATTCAAAAGTGAAACCGATACAGAGGTCTTGATTCATTTCATTGAAGAAATCAAAGAAAAATCCAATGTAGAATTGGAGGAAGCCCTACGAATCGCGCTGGATAAAGTCATTGGTGCCTATGCAATCGTGATTATGGATAAAGAACATCCGGGCAGGTTGATAGCAGCACGAAAAGGTAGTCCATTGGTGGTCGGTTTGGGTGATAGGGAATATTTCCTCGCTTCGGATGCCACGCCAATTGTCGAATACACAAAGAACGTTGTCTATCTCAAAGAACGCGAAATTGCTATTCTCGACATAAATGACGGTCTGACCATCAAGACCATCAACAACGAAATACAAACGCCATTTGTACAAAAACTTGACCTCGAAATCGAAAAACTCGAAAAAGGCAAATACGACCACTACATGCTCAAAGAAATATTTGAGCAGCCACGTACTATTGCAGATTGCATGCGCGGACGCCTCAATGTCAGCAAAAGTATGGTCAAAGTCGGTGGCTTGAAAGAATACCAAAACCGAATTATCAATGCCGATAAAATCACCATTGCTGCTTGCGGTACATCGTGGATAGCAGGCTTGATTGGCGAATATTTGATTGAAGACCTAGCGCGTATGCCTGTCGAAGTGGAGTATGCTTCCGAATTTCGCTATCGCAATCCCGTTATTGGAGAGAAAGATGTTATCGTAGCCATTTCCCAATCGGGCGAAACAGCAGATACCCTCGCGGCACTTGAATTGGCAAAACAAAAAGGCGCGCTCACTTACGGTATTTGCAATGTCGTAGGCTCGTCAATGGCACGCGAAACGCATAGCGGCTCGTACATCCACGCCGGACCGGAAATCGGCGTAGCATCTACCAAAGCCTTTACCGGACAGGTAGCTTTGCTCACGCTCATGGCACTCAATATTGCTCACTTGCGCGGTACAGTTTCGCAGAGCGAGTATCAACAACTTATTAGCGAATTGAGCAAAATTCCGGACAAAGTGCAAAAAGTACTTGAAAGCAACGGGAAAATTCGTTATATTGCAGAAATCTTCAAAGATACTACCAACGCCCTCTATCTTGGTAGAGGCTACAATTTCCCGATAGCTTTAGAAGGTGCGCTCAAACTAAAAGAAATTTCCTACATTCATGCCGAAGGCTACCCTGCCGCCGAAATGAAACACGGACCTATCGCATTGATTGACGAGAACATGCCAGTCGTCGTCATTGCTACCAATAAAAGCGCACACGAAAAAATCGTTAGTAACATACAGGAAGTCAAAGCCCGAAAAGGAAAAGTATTGGCGATAGTCACTGAAGGTGATGAAATCATTAGTGGTATCGCCGACTACACCATTGAAATACCGGACACGGCAGAACCCCTAACCCCATTGCTTTCTGTCATTCCCCTGCAATTATTGGCTTATCACATCGCATTAATGCGTGGCTGTAATGTCGATCAACCTCGTAACTTGGCAAAATCAGTCACAGTTGAGTGATTTTTGATTCAGTGATTTTTGATTTTTGATTGAATAAAGAAACGATTGAATGATTTTCGTTTTTACAAAAATGAAAATTATTTAATTGAAAATTAAATAATGGCAATCAAAAATCAAAAATCAAAAATCGAAAATCCTAAAATTTAAAAATGGAATATAATACAAGCAGACCCAAATTGGTCATTCCCGAGTATGGACGCAACGTTCAAAAGCTCGTCATGTTCGCACGCGACTTAGAGGATCGCGCTCACCGTCAGGCATTTATAGAGAAAATCGTACAGATGATTACGCAGATGTACCCGCAGGTACGCAATGTGGAAGATTACCGTAATAAGGTTTGGAATCACATTTTTGCGATTTCCGGCTATACATTGGATGTAGATGCACCTTGCGAAATCCTTGACCCGGAAGTCGTACATCAGCGTCCCGAACCTGTTCCTTATCCGCATGGTAAAGTGAAATATAAGCACTACGGTAAAAATGTTGAAAACATGATTACCAAAGCCATCAATATGGAAGAAGGACCCAAGAAAGTAGCCTTCATTGAGGTCATCGGTTCGTATATGAAACTGGCATACCGCTCATGGAATCGCGAATATGTCAACGACGAAATCATTCGCCACGACTTAGAAGTACTTTCTGAAGGAAAAGTCCTACTACCACAAAACGCGAATCTTGACAACCTCATCCACCGCAAGCGCAACAACAGTAACAGCAGCGGTAACCACCGCCGAAATAGCCACAGCGGCGGACATTCGCGCAACAACGGTAGAAACGACAATTATAAGAGAAAAAGATACTAATTATTAATGAGTGAATTTTGAATGAGTGAATGAGTGAATGAATTATTTTTGATTGGGTGATTTTTGATTTTTGATTGACTTTATTATGTGATTTCGTGAAGCGAAATCAATCAAAAATCACTAAATCAAAAATCAAAAATTGCTCAATTCACTCATTCAAAATTCACTCATTCACTCATTGATATGTCCGAATCTTTTGAAATAATCGGCGGCAATCGCCTCAAAGGTGAACTCGTGCCGCAAGGCGCGAAAAACGAAGCCTTGCAGGTATTGTGTGCCGTAGTGATGAGCCCCGAAAAAATTACCATTTCTAATGTTCCGAATATTCGGGATGTCAATAAGCTCATAACCTTACTCAAGGGCTTGGGCGTACAAGTCGAACAAATCAAACCGGACACTTGGACTTTTCAGGCATATAAAGTCAATTTGGATTATTTGTCGTCCGATGAATTTCGTCAGAACGCGGGTCACATACGCGGGTCGGTCATGCTGATGGGCGCACTTTTAGCGCGGTTCGGACGGGCGTACTTGCCAAAGCCCGGTGGCGATAAAATCGGACGTCGGCGAATGGATACTCACTTTCTGGGTTTTCAAAAACTCGGTGCAGATTTCCATTACAACGAAGCCCAACGCGCCTATACCCTCGAAGCCAAACAACTCACGGGTACGCACATGATGATGGATGAAATTTCCGTCACGGGTACAGCCAATGTCGTCATGGCAGCTACGATGGCAAAAGGCACGACCACCATTTACAACGCAGCCTGCGAACCTTACGTCCAACAACTCTGCAAAATGCTCAATGCCATGGGCGCGCACATCGAAGGCATTGGCTCAAACCTATTGACCATCGAAGGCGTCACTTCACTTGGCGGCGCATCGCATCGCATTTTGCCGGATATGATTGAGATTGGTAGCTTTATTGGTTTGGCAGCCATGACTCAATCCGAAATTACGATTAAAGATTGTCAAATCAAAGAACTCGGTATCATCCCGACGGTATTCCGCAAATTTGGAGTACAATTTGAGTTTCGTGGCGATGATATTTTCATTCCACAACAAGAAGATTACGAAATACAAAGTTTTATCGACGGCTCGATTATGACCGTTTATGATGCGCCGTGGCCCGGCTTTACGCCCGACCTCATGAGCGTTCTGCTCGTCATGGCTACCCAAGCAAAAGGCAGCGTTCTTATTCACCAAAAAATGTTTGAAAGTCGTTTGTTTTTTGTCGATAAATTGATTGATATGGGCGCACAAATTATCCTTTGCGACCCGCACCGCGCCACTGTCATCGGGCTTGGTCGTCAACATTCCTTACGTGGTATCAGCATGACTTCGCCGGATATTCGTGCGGGAGTTGCACTGCTCATCGCTGCTCTTTCTGCCAAAGGTAAGAGTATCATTCACAACGTTCATCAGATAGATAGAGGTTATCAAAATATTGATGGGAGATTGAACGCGATTGGGGCGCAGATACGACGGTTTTCAGATACGTAAAACGATTTTATAAATCGTCCTCATTCAAAATTCGACATTCACTCATTCAATATTAATAATGGGAGTTTATTACCTTTGAAAAACGTTCTATCTTATGTGAGTGTGATGACGTACTTCAAATTGAACTTGCGCTTGTCCGCGATAACTATCGGGATGCACTTGTACTTTCTAATGATTCACAAAGTAAAAATATCAAATTTTAAATCTATCAATGAACTCGAACTCGAACTTGGGCGAGTCAATGTATTGATAGGGGAAAATGGCTGTGGGAAGACGAATATTTTGGAGACGATTGCTTTGGGAAGTGTAGCAGCAGACGGCGGCTATAATGATGCGGTACTTGCTATGCGAGGAGTGCGAATTACAGAGGCGCATCTGATGGCATCGTTATTCGCTCAAAATAAGGACAAAACAAGTATTATTTTTTTTAATAAGAAAAACGAACAACTCGAAACCGAACGCATTTACGACGATAATAGTGCTTTAGCTTACTCCGGTAGATTTCATGCTTACGCCAATTATGAACTTCCTGCCTTATCTGAAGTAAAAGAACAAGCCGTTGATTCATACAAAAACAGAACGGCAATTACGCAACTTTTTGAGGATGACCAACTGCTTTCTTTCTGTATTTTTCAGCCGGAATATCGTTGTTTACGTCGTTTTGAAGATGAAAGCGAAATCAAACCGCTTGGCATACGCGGTGAAGGTTTGTTCAAACACCTTTTACTGCTCAATAAAAAACATCCTGACATTCTCCAAAATATCAGTCAACAATTACGACTGATAGATTCTTTTCTGGAATTTAAAATTCCAAATGATTTAGCATTTACCGAAAAACGATTGAATATCAAGAGCAAATACTTGGAAGATTAGGCATGTTTAGAAATGCAGTTGACACTTTACACAAGTAAAAAATAAAGTATCCCGTTTCCTAAACTTTTCGAGTTTAGTAAACGTAGGCATATCACCAAAATTTGTAATTACCTAAATGTCAGTATTTTACTTACGTTTACTAAACTCTTTGAAGTTTAGGAAACGGAGTGCGGAATATTGTTTTTCATTATAAAATGGAATGAAAAAAGTGTCAACTA
>ENA-ORXR01001926-ORXR01001926.1-marine-metagenome-genome-assembly--contig:-NODE-1926-length-20755-cov-3.986991_pt1 | contig 20755 bp, 21 predicted proteins | sample MGYA00237866_ERZ511479 | MGnify/ENA metagenome assembly ERZ511479 | reverse complement strand
CGCCCCTGTCAGTCCTGCGGCGGCACAGGCGGCAGCCCGCCATCCCCCAGCGAGCGGTTGAGCTGCTCGATCGCCACGCCGGTAATGTCGCTGCTGTTGGTACTGATAAAGACGTTGCGCCGTTCCAGCACAACCGATGCCCCCGCCTGCGCCATCAGCTCTTGCAGGACGGGGCCTGCGGCCTCAAGGAAGCGCACGCGCTCCTGCTCTAGCAAGGCATTGAGGTTGCGGGATTTTGCGGCCTGCGCCTGACGGGTTTCCAGCACCCGTGCATCGAATGCATCGGCCAGCGGGCGGAAGTCTTCGGCGCTCATCGTGGTGCGCCGGTCGGTGAGGTCCTGCTCCGTCTCTGCCAGCTCTACCTCGATCTGACGGTTCTCCGTTGCCAGCTCATTGCCGCGTGTCTCGATCTCGCGCGCGACGCGTTTGCCGAAATCACTGTTCAGAAACAACCGCTCACTGTCGATCGTAAGGATCTCTGCCAGCGGGGTGCCAAGGCTTTGCGCCGCGGCAGAACCGGCCCCCGACAGGGCCAGCCCCATGCAAATGATCTGGGCAAAACGGCGCACGGATCAGAATTGCGTGCGCAGGGTCACTTCGAACTTCTGGTCGCGGTCGAATTGTTCCTTGCGGATCGCATCAGAGACGTTGAACTGCAACGGCCCCACAGGCGTATCCCAAAAGATCGACACCCCGATCACATGACGGAACGAGCCACCTGCGCCGTCCACGGTGCCGCCGCTCAGATCCACATCCGACAGATCCCACAGGTTGCCCACGTCGTAAAAGACGCCGCCACGGATGCCGTATTCTTCGGGCAGGCCCAGCGGGAACTCTGCCTCAAGACGCCCGACAACATACATGTTGCCGCCCAATGCCTCGTTGTTGGCGCTGGTCGCGTCGCGCGGACCAATGCCGCCCGGCTCGAACCCGCGCAGCTGCGAGGTCGAAAGGATAAAGCGGTCGATGGCGCGGTTGGTGCCGCCGCTCCAGGACAGTGCGCCCCCCTCAAGGGTCGCGCGCAGGATCAGATCCTCGTTAAAGAATTTCTTTTCGCCGATGATTTTCGCAACGGTGCGGACATATTTCTGATCGCCACCAAGACCTGCAAAATCCTGGCTGAACTGGAACAGAACCCCTGCCGTCGGGTCCAGCCCCGTGCGCCGCGTGTCATAGCTGTAGGTATAGCCCAGCGACGAGCTGACCAGCTCACCCGCGTTGATGTCGCTTTGGATCAGGCCCCCGTGTACCGCCGGATCGCGCGCCGTGACCTCGGTCTGCTCGCCGGTATAGCGCAGTTGCAGTCGGCCATTTTCCGATACAGGGAACGTCAGGCTGGGGCTGACCGTCAACCGCGTGCTGTCATAGGTCGAAAAGGATGAATTCGTCTCGGAGTAGTCGATATTGAGCGCGAAACTCACGTCGCGGCCCAGCAAGGCAGGCTCGACAAAGCGAAAGCCGTAGCGGCGCGCCTCGGATGCGGTGGAGACGTTGAGCCGCAGCTTTTGCCCGCGCCCGAGAAAATTCTCCTCGGCAAAGCTGACTGCGACACCCAGACCGTCGTTGGACGAGAAAGAGCCGCCGAAATTGAGCGAGCCTGTCGGTTTTTCCTCGACGTCCACGTCGATCACGACCTGCTCGGGGGTGGACCCTTCGCGCGCGTCAACGGCGGCATTCTCGAAATACCCCAGCGCGCGAATACGCTCGGCTGCCTGACGGATTTCACGCGGGTTGAACGGATCCCCCTCGACGCTGTCAAACTGGCGGCGCACCACACGGTCCAGCGTGCTGGTGTTGCCCTCGATGTCGATGCGCTCCACGAAAATCCGCTGGCCGCGTGACAGGACAAATTCGACATCCAGCGTCAGGTCCCGCTCATTGCGGGTGATCCGCGGCTCGACGCGCATGAAATCCACACCGTCGCGGATCGCCTGACGTTCCAGCCGCGCAATATCCGCCTCAACCAACGTGGGGGAGTAGACGACACCCGGCTTGACCTTGATGATGCGGCCATAGCTGTCCCCGTCGACATTGGGCAGCTCGGAGGTGACGCTGACCTGACCGAACTGGAACTGCTGGCCTTCTTGCACGTTGAAGCCCACGAAATAGCCGTCGCGCGTTTGCGTCAGCTGGGCGTTGACAGAGTTGACCTTCATGTCGACATAGCCGCGCGAGAAATAGAAATCGCGCAGGACCTGTTTGTCGAATTCGATCCGGTCCTCGACAAAGGTGTCGCGGCGCACAAAGCGGCGGAAAATACCCGCCTGTTTGGTGCCCAGCACGCGGCGCAGGCGGCGGTCGGAATAGCGGCGGTTCCCGACAAAGCTGAGGCGCTCGACCTCGACGTTATCGCCCTCGAAAACCTCGAACACCAGATCGACGCGGTTCTGGCTGCGCTTGATCACTTTGGGCTGGACCCGTGCGGCCAGACGGCCATCGTTTGAATAGGCCTCTGCAATGGCGTTGGCATCTTTTTCGGCCAGCGCGGGGTTGAACACGCGGCGCGAGGCAGAGCTGATGACCGACGCCAGCGCGTCGTCCTTGATCCGGCGGTTGCCCTCGAACGAAATGCGGTTGATAGTCGGCAACTCGACCACGGTGATGCGCAGGGTGCGGCCTTGCGGCGCGATTGCGACGCTCTCGAACAGGCCCGAGTTATTGAGCCGCTGGAAGGCGTCGTTGAGTTCCCCCGCGCTCAGCGCCTGACCGCGCACGATTCCTGCCTGTGACAGGATCGCGCTGTCACCGATGCGCTGGTTGCCGTCGATGCGCACAGATGTGAATTGGAACTGCTGGGCGAATGCCTGTGGCGCCGGCGCCACCCATGCGGTTGTAATCAAAAGAGAAAAGGCAAGCCCTTTCAGACCAGACCGCAGAAATCTGCGCTGCTCGCACGCGCCGTTTGCGCGTTTCGTATTCCCCAGGCTCATGGTTGTTACCCAATTTATTGACACCGTTAACCCACTGAGTACCTGTCGCACGCGGGGTTGTCAAAACGATGAGGCATGATTTCGCACATGAGAAAAGCCCGCGCAAAGCGCAGGCTGTTCCCGTCTCGTTCATTGGGGAGGTCGGGCCCTAGAGGCTGCCGACGAATGCGCCCGCGCAGAGCGCCAGCGCGATGGTGCAAATGTACAGCGCCCGGTCCCAGTTGAGGTCCATCAGAACGCTCAGACTGCGGTAGCCTTTTGAAATGGTTTGCATTGCTCGCTCCTTTCATGGGGTGAAGCATTGGTTCCCCGATAGATGACAGATGAATATGGCGAACGCGGGGGGCAAATGTGGCAAAAGCAAGGCATTCACCCTGCTTTTGCCTGTGTCATCCTAAGCCTGCGGGCCGCAACCTGCCCCACTGCCCCTACTGGCTGCCCCCACTGAATGCCCGTATTCTGCACGCTCCCGAAGGCGCAAGTAATCAGGGGCAGAACAGATCGTTGAACAGGGCAAACAGCATCAGCCCCAGAACCATCGTAATGCCGATGGTCATCAGGATGCGCAGCGCGCCATCGCTGGGGGGTTTGCCGCGCACGGCCTCATAGGCGTAGAACACCAGATGCCCGCCATCCAGCGCGGGGATGGGAAACAGGTTGAGCAGACCCACCGCAGTGCTGAGCACCGCAATGAAGTTGATAAAGCTCATCGCGCCCTGAGAGGCCATTGCGCCCGACACCTGTGCGATGCCAACGGGACCGGACATGTTGCAGCTGCTGATCGCGCCCGTCGCCATGTGCCACAGCCCCGAGATCGAGCCGTTGATGATGCGCCATGTGCCCGCCACGCCGCGCTCTGCCGCCTCCAGCAGGCCGGGTGTTTCGGTGGCAGGTGTGATCGCACTGTCGCTGGAGATGCCGATGCGCAGCACGTTTTTGAACCCGCCATCGGGCTGCGGCTCATCCGTGGATTTGGGCACCAGCGTGAATTTCAGTGTCTCGCCCGCGCGCCAGACATCGAGCAGCAAAGGCGCGCCGCCGCCGCCCTCGACCGCATCCTTGAGCTGCTGGAACGCAAAGGTCGGTGTGCCGTCGATCGCGGTAATGACATCGCCACTGGCCAGCCCCGCCTCAAGTGCTGCGGTCTGCGGCCCCACGCGGCCCACCAGCGCAGGATTGGGGAACGGCCCCTGAACCGTGATGCGCGCGCCGTCACGCTCCACGGTATAGTCCAGTACAGGCTCCAACGGCAGTGCATCCATAAACGCGCGGTATTCGGGCGTTTGCGTGCTGTCGGGAATGTCGCGGCCCGCAATGCCGGTGATGATGTCGCCGCGCTGCAACCCCTCGATCTGCTGCGGCAAGGGTTTGAGCGCCTCGACCGTCAGCGGCTCGCGCACGGTGCCCAGCGACATGGCAATCGCGCCAAAGATGATGATCGACATGGCAAAATTGAACGCAGGGCCTGCCGCGACAGTCAGCGCGCGCGCCCACAGCGGCGCACCGTGCATCGTGGCGCGCAGGCGTTTGGGATCGGTGGCCACTTCCTCCATCGCGCCCTCGTCCTTGCCCGACGCGGCGTTGGCATCGCCCGCAAATTTCACATAGCCGCCGAACGGCAGCGCCGCGATCTGCCAGACTGTCCCGTGTTTGTCCGTGCGCGCAAACAGCACCGGACCGAACCCCAGCGAAAACACATCCGCCTTGATCCCGCACCAGCGGCCCACGATGTAATGGCCGTATTCATGGATCGCCACAATCACCGACAAGGCGATGATAAAGGCCACCAACGTCCAGATAAATCCGCCGAATTGTGGAATGAGTGTCGTGATATCCAATGCTCTACCCTGCTCTTTTTTCTATCGCGGCGCGCGCGGTTATGCGGGCCATTTGGTCTGTTTCCAAAACGTTATCAAGTGACATGGTGGCATCAATATGACCACCCGTCGCATCCATCCGCTGTAGCGTGTCGGCGACGACATCGGACATCTGCGTGAATTTGAGCCGCCCTGCGATGAACCCGTCCAGTGCTGTTTCTTTGGCCGCGTTGAACACCGCCCCCGCCAGACCGCCGCGCGCCATTACCTCGCGCGCGATGCGCAGTGCGGGCCAGCGGACCTCGTCGGGCGCGCGGAATTCAAACGTGCCGATGGCGGCAAGGTCCAACCGCTCGACCGGCAGATGCCGCCGCGCGGGATGGTGCAGCGCATAGCCGATAGCGTGGCGCATATCGGGCGGCCCCACATGGGCCATCAAAGCCCCGTCGTTAAAACCCACCAGCGCGTGTATCATGCTTTGCGGGTGGACCAGCACCTCGATCATCGCGGGGTCGATGCCGAAAAATTCCCGCGTCTCAATAACTTCCATCGCTTTGTTAAACATCGACGCGCTGTCGATGGTGATCCGCTGGCCCATGTCCCAATTGGGATGACTGGACGCCTGATCAAGGGTCGCCGTCTCCAGATCCTCAATCGGCCAGTCGCGAAAGGCACCGCCGGATGCCGTGATGATGATCCGCTCCACCGCCTCCATCTGGTCCCCCACCAATGCCTGAAACACGGCCGAATGTTCACTGTCGACGGGAAGGATCTGCGCGCCGTGCCTGCGGCCTGTGTCCAGCAACAGCTGACCCGCACAGACCAGCGATTCCTTGTTGGCGAGGGCCAATGTGGTGCCCTGCCGCAGCGCCTCCATCCCGGGGGCGAGGCCCGCAGCGCCCACAATCGCGGACATGATCCAGTCGGCCGGACGGCTTGCCGCCTCCGTGATGGCTTGCGCGCCTGCGGCTGCCTCTACGTTTGATCCTTGCAGGGCGTCGCGCAGATCAGGCAGCAACGCCTCATCCGCCGTCACCGCCACCTGCGCCCGCACCGCAATCGCATCTGCTGCTAACTGTTTGATATTGCGCGCACCCGTCAGGGCCACAACGTCATATTCATCCGGCGCGCGCGCGATCAGATCAAGGGTGTTCTGCCCGATAGAGCCTGTCGCCCCGAAAATACTGACCCTGCGCATGACGCCTAGCCCAGACCGGGCGGGAAGCCGATGAATTGCCCGATGATGAGCAAAAAGACCGACGCCCCCAGCATCCCGTCAAAGCGGTCCATCAGCCCGCCGTGCCCCGGAATGAGGTCCGAGCTGTCCTTGACCCCCATCTTGCGCTTCATACCGCTTTCCGCGATGTCCCCCATCTGCGAGGCCATTGAAATCGCAACCGAAATACCGATCAGCTGAAGGCCCACGCCTGTGTTGATCGAGAACAATAGCCCCACAACCGCCGCCCCGACCCAGCCCGCAGCGGTGCCGGACCATGTCTTTTTCGGGCTGACAGCAGGCCAGAATTTCGGGCCGCCAAAGGTGCGTCCGGCGAAATAGCCGACCACATCGGTGACCACGACCACCAGCACCAGCCACAGCATCCAGCCCACGCCCATCTCGTCGCGGACCTGCATCATGCCGAATCCCGACAACAGGATCATCACGGTGAAGGCCATGTAGATTGTGCGGTTCCGCTCCAGCTGGCCAAAGCCGATCATCGCGGGCGCCAGCAACAGCGGCAGCGCAAAGCCCACGGGCAGATAGACCGACAGCAGCACCGCAGCACCGGTCGACCCACCCAGCAGCATCGACAGCTTTCCCTGCCCTTCGGGGCGGATGATCGTGACCAGCTCCCAGATCATCGCGCCGCAAATCACCGCAACCAGCACATGAAACAGATGCCCGCCCGCAAAAATGCCGATCGCGCCGACCAGAACCATCGCCACAGCAGAGCCGAGGCGCACCGTCAGGTCAGACCATTTTTCAGTGCCGCTCATCGCTATCCTCAGGGTTTGACGCCGCCGAACCGCCGGTCCCGCCCGCCGTAGGAGGCGCAGAGATCCGCGAATTCCTCGCGCGTGAAGTCGGGCCACAGCGTGTCGATAAATTCATATTCCGCATAGGCGGACTGCCACAGCAAAAAGTTCGAAATCCGCGCCTCGCCGCTGGTGCGGATCACAAGGTCGGGATCGGGTAAAACATAAGTATCCAAATACTTTGGCAGGGTTTCTTCATCCACGTTTTCGGGGTTCAGGCGCCCCTGCGCCACATCCTGTGCAAGGCGTTTGGTGGCGCGCGCCACCTCGTCGCGGCCGCCATAGTTGATGGCGATGGTCAGATGCACGCTGGTGTTTTGCGCAGTGATCTGTTCGAGGTCGTTCATCAATTTGATCAGCTTGTCGTCCAGCCGGTCCCGGTCCCCGATAAAACGCACCCGCACACCGCGCGCATTCAGCGCACGCGTCTCTTTGGTGATATAGCGGCGGAACAGGCTCATCAGGCCCGCGACTTCGGTCTGGGTCCGTTTCCAGTTCTCGGTCGAGAAGGCAAAAATCGTGAGGTATTCGACGCCCACATCAGGGCAGGCCTCAACCACTTCGCGCACGCGTTTGGCGCCCGAGTGGTGGCCGAACAGGCGGGGCCGTCCGCGCTGCGTGGCCCAGCGGCCATTGCCGTCCATAATGATCGCCACATGGCGCGGACCGCCGGGTGGCGGGGCTGGCAACGGCTCGGGGCTGGCTTTTGCGCGTTTGATCATGGTCTGGGCCTGTTCTGCTAGGGTGGTTCTAACCGCTACGACGGTGACCCGCCCATTTTAAGGCGAAAGCCTGTCAGACTTGCATAATTTCAGCTTGTTTCGTTTCCAGCTGGTCGTCGATGGCCTTGATCTGCTTGTTGGTCAGCTCTTGCACCTCGTCCTCCCAGATTTTCTGGTCGTCCTCGGACATGGCGCCGTCTTTCTGGGCCTTCTTGATCTGGTCCATGCCGTCGCGGCGGATGTTGCGGATGCTGACGCGGGCGTTCTCGGCGTAGCCGCCGGCGACTTTGGTCAGCTGCGTGCGCCGTTCCTCGTTCAGCTCGGGGATGGGCAGCATGATAATCGTGCCGTTAAGCTGGGGATTGATGCCCAGACCGCTTTCGCGGATGGCCTTTTCGACCTTTTGCACCAGCCCTTTGTCCCAGACGTTGATCGTGACCATCCGCGGCTCCGGCACGTTGACGGTGCCCACCTGATTGATCGGCGTCATCTGGCCGTAAGCGTCTACCATCACCGGCTCCAGCATAGAGGCCGAGGCCCGACCCGTGCGCAGCGAGGCAAATTCAGTGCGCAGGGAGGCGATCGCCCCCAGCATCCGCCGCTCAAGGTCATCGGTATCAAGCATAAAGTCTTCGGACATGGATCGCCTCGTCTACTGGTGTGTTGCGACGGGTCTAAAGCATTGGTGCGGGCATGGAAAGACAGGTTTGCGCGGATTGCGCGTGGCGGCCCCCTCGGATCCCGCCACCGCCGCTCGATACGGAGGGGTGCGGCGCGGTGTCACCCCAAGTCCAGCGCGGCACCCGGCACACTAAAGCCGCTAGCCCTGCACGCGGGTATACGTCCCCTCACCCGCAAGGATGCCCTTGAAACCGCCCGGCTCGTCCAGTGAAAAGACGATGATCGGCAGGTTGTTGTCGCGCGCAAGGGCAATGGCGCTGGCGTCCATCACGCCCAGCCGTTTTTGCAGCACGTCGTCATAGCTGACGGTGTCATAGCGCACGGCATCGGCGTGTTTGGCAGGGTCTTTGTCGTACACACCGTCGACTTTGGTGCCTTTGAAAATCGCCTCGCAGGACATCTCGTTGGCGCGCAGGGTCGCGGCGGTATCGGTGGTGAAATAGGGGTTGCCGGTGCCTGCCGCAAAAATGCACACGCGCTTTTTTTCGAGGTGGCGCACAGCGCGGCGGCGGATATAGGGTTCGGCCACTTCGTTCATCGTGATGGCAGAGATAACGCGGGTGTGGATGCCCAGCCCCTCCAGTGCCGATTGCATCGCCAGCGCGTTCATCACCGTGGCCAGCATGCCCATGTAGTCGGCGGTGGTCCGTTCCATCCCCTGCGCCGATCCTTGCAGTCCGCGAAAGATATTGCCGCCCCCGATCACCATGCAAATCTCGACATCCATGTCGTGCACCGATTTCACCTCTGCCGCGATCCGCTCGACCGTGGGGGGGTTCAGGCCGTATCCTTTGTCGCCCATCAGCGCCTCGCCCGAGATTTTGAGCATGACCCGTTTGAAAGAGGTTTGCGGCGTATGGGACATGGGAGGGGAACCTTTCAGAGATTGGGCGCGTCTGGCTTTCGCTTTGGCGCAAAATGTCGCAAATAGGCGGCAGGTTCAATGCGGCACGGGGGCGAAGGGAAAAGAAATGTCTGACCACAGTGCCGCAGACGCGCTGATCGCCCGTATTCCCCCCGACCGGCCTGTGCTGATCGCGGGGCCGACCGCCTCGGGCAAGACGGCGCTGGCGCTTGGAATTGCGGCGCGCGGCGGCGGGGTGATTATAAATGCGGATGCCAGTCAGGTCTATGGCTGCTGGCGGGTGCTGTCGGCCCGTCCCACCCCCCGCGAAGAGGCGCAGGCCCCCCACCGTCTGTTCGGGCATTTGCCCGAGGATGCGCCCTACTCCACCGGTCACTGGCTGCGCGAGGTCGAGGGGATCCTTGCCACCGGTGTGCGGGCCATCATCGTCGGGGGCACGGGGCTGTATTTCAGCGCGCTCACCGAGGGGCTGGCCGATATTCCGCAGACCCCGCAGGCGCTGCGCCGACATGCCAACACGCTGGCGCTGGACACGCTGACCGCAGGGCTGGATGCGCAAACGGCAGCGGGCCTTGATCTGGCCAACCGCGCGCGGGTGCAGCGCGCGTGGGAGGTGCTGCACGCCACGGGGCACGGGCTGGCCCACTGGCAGGCGCAGACGCCGCCACCGCTGTTGCCGCTGTCGCAGGTCACGCCCATCGCACTGGATGTCGATCGGGACTGGCTGGCCGCGCGGATCGAGCGGCGCTTTGATCTGATGCTGGAAGGCGGCGCGCTGGAGGAGGTCCGTGCCGTGCTGCCCCGCTATGATCCCCGCCTGCCCGCACATAAAGCCATCGGCGCACCCGAACTGGTCGCCTATTTGCGCGGCACGCACACGCTGGATCAGGCCCGCAGCGCCGCCGTGATCGCCACCCGCCAGTATGCCAAGCGCCAGCGGACGTGGATTCGCAGCAAAATGGGCGACTGGCACAAGCTGGCGATGCCGCCTGCGCCCGCATCCCGGACCGGAAATCCATAACGTGTTCAGTCTGTTATATTTCTTTTCTGCTGTATCCTGCACAGACGCAGGTTTTTCTTTCTAAATCCGAATGTCCCGCTATGGTTGTGTAACAATTTTCTGACACAACCAAGGCCTGTCGCCATGCCCCCCTCGTCCCGCCTCCGGCTTCCCGACCTTCAGCTTACCAATCTCCAGACGCCCAATCTCCCGACGCCCAATCTACCGACGCCCAGTCTCCAGGCCCTCAGCATTCAGACGCCCAGCCTCCAGACCATCACGCAGCTTGTGGGCAGGCAACGGTGGCGCATCGGCCTTGTGCACGAGCGGCCGCAGAACATGTTGCTGTGGATAACCCAAGGGGCGGGTCACGTTCTGCTGGACGGACAGCGGCATGTATTGGGCGCGCACACGGCCGTTTTCGTGCCCGCGCGCAGCCTGTTCAGTGCGCAACTCGAACCGGACAGTGTGGGCATCGCCGTGCATCTCCCCGAAGCCCTGCCACTGCGCATGCCCGGCATGCCGCGCCATTTGTACATCACCGAAGCCGCGGTCCAGAACGAGCTGTCGGCATTGTTATCGCTGGCCACGCGCGAGCAGACGCAGAACCGCCCGCTGTGCCATGACGCACTGGAGGCCCACATGGCGCTGGTGTCGGTCTGGTTGCGGCGGCAGCTGGCGCACGAGGCCCATGTGCCGCATCCGCGCTGTGCAGGCGCGCGACTGTCGCAACGGTTTTGCCAACTGGTGCCGCACCGGTTTCAATCGGGCCAGAATGTCACGGATTACGCCAGCGCGCTGGGGGTCACGCCGACCCACCTTGCCCGCAGTGTCAAAGCTGCGACCGGCAAGACGGCATCGGACATTCTGACCCAACGGCTGTTGCACGCCGCACGCAGCCTGCTGGCGGATACCCAAGCGCCGGCCTATAGCATCGCGCGGCATCTGGGCTTTGGCAGTGCGGCCTATTTCACGCGGTTCATCCAACAGCACACCGGTCGCTCCCCCAGTCAGTTGCGGCCACAGCAAAAATGCGCCAGCAGCCCCACGCGACACCACGCCCGCATTGCAGACACCCCCCAAATCCGACGCCGCGTGTCGCAAAAAGGCGCAGATAGGCCTCTGGCCGGCATTGACCATCAGGGCAATCTTGTGCCTGATAGGTGAAATTGCGCCTGTGACGGGAGGGTCGCAGGCCATAAAGCGCCCGCAAAACGGGCTATGATCGGGGGAAGATTTCAGCACGCGCAGCGCACCTGCGGATGCATTCGCGCCAGTGATGTGCGTTTATTCCAATATATTCCGGGCACAAGCCCGCACCAGACAGGCGGGATCAACCCGCTTTCAGCCAACGACAGGGGCTATCATCAATGGGACTATTCATCCTCAGACGTCTGGGTGTGATGTTGCTGACGGCGCTGTGCCTGACGTTCATCGTATTCTGGCTGACGAACCTTTATCCGAACCTCGAAAAGCTGGCCAAAAATCAGGGCAACTTTCGCATGAGCGACGAGGCCGTCACCTCGTTTCTGGATGACCGCGGTTATCTGGCGCCGCTGCCGGTGAAATTCGGGCAATGGCTGGGGGTTGCCCCCGGCTGGGTGACCGAAAAAGAGGACGGCACCACCCTTGCGCGGTGCTTTACCAACGAGACGCCGCGCGACGAGCGGCGCAGTTTTTGCGGCGTGCTGCAAGGCGACTGGGGGTTCTCCACGGTTTTCAAGGACGATGTGAGCAGCATTATCGCCACGCGGCTGGCGCTGACGGGCAAGCTGATGTTCTGGGTGCTGGTGCTTATGGTGCCATCCGCGCTGCTGATCGGCGTGCTGGCAGGGATGCGCGAGGGGACCAAGCTGGACCGCTCCCTTTCGACCGTGTCGATCGTGAGCACGGCAACGCCCGAATACGTCTCGGGGGTAATTTTCATCGCCGTGTTCACCTCCTCGGCCTTCGGGCTTAAATGGTTCAAAGGCTCTGCCACTTCCGCGATGGAAAATGCCAATTTCGAGAATTTCTTTCTGCCGGTGCTGACCATTTCACTTTACGGGATGGGCTATATCGCGCGGATGACGCGGGCCTCGATGACCGAGGTGATGACGGCGCAATACATCCGCACCGCGCGGCTCAAGGGCGTCAGCTTTGGCAATATCGTGATGAAACACGCGCTGCGCAACGCGCTGATTGCGCCCTTCACGGTCATCATGCTGCAAATTCCGTGGCTGCTGAACGGGGTCGTCATCGTCGAGACGCTGTTCAACTACAAAGGCTTTGGCTGGGTGCTGGTGCAGGCGGCGGGTAACAACGACATCGAATTGCTGCTGGCGGTTTCGGTCGTGTCGGTCATGGTGGTGCTGCTGACGCAGCTCATCTCCGACATCGGCTATGTATTCCTCAACCCGCGCATTCGCATTTCATAAGGGAGAGCAGGATGGATCCGCTTACATGGACCGGCTCGCTTGCGCCGTTCAACTTTTTCCTGACCCTTGCTGCGGGGGTTCTGATTGTCGCCATTGTGGTGCAACTGGCGCTGAGCCTTGTGCCCTCGGACGGGGGGCGCGCGGTCTATGCCGACGGGACGATGTCCGCCGACAAGGGCGTCAGCGGTTTTGTCGGGATGATCGTTCATTACGCCATTCTGGTTCTGGTCGCGGTGGTCGTGCTGTATATGATCGCCGGTGTCGTGCTGGGCACAAAAGCCGGCATCACAGGCGGCGTGCTGCAACAACTGCTGCCCGTCTGGATCGCGCTGATCGTGACCTTTGTGGTGTCGGTCGCCTTCAAACGACGGCTTGGCCTCTACGGCAAGCTGTTTGACAGCACCGTGGGCATGATCGGATTCGGGTTGGTGATGTTCTGGGTCTTTGCCGGTTTCTTTGGCGGCGCACTGGAGATGATCACCACGCATGACACGCTCAGCCAGTTTTCGGGAATGAAGAACAAGGTGCCCGGCACGCCCCTGCGCGGCGCCGAGGCGGGTGAATTCGAATGGTTCCTGCTGGGCGGCGACAATCTGGCGCGCGATGTGTTCAGCCGGCTGTTCGACGGCGCATGGGCGGTCGTTCAGATCGCCCCCTTTGCTACGATATTCGCCTTTATGGTCGGCATCACGCTGGGCCTGCCTGCGGGATATTACGGCGGGCGTCTGGACACGATCCTGAGCTTTACCGCCAATCTGATCCTCGCCTTTCCCGTGATCTTGCTGTTCTATCTGCTGGTCACACCCGAGATCCGGCTGACGGGGCTGCCCAGCTATATGGCGCTGGTTCTGTTCGTCTTTCCGCTGGTGTTTTTGGGGATCTTGCTGAACTCGCGGTTCTATACGCAGCCCAGCCTGCGCACGCCGCTGCTGGCGGTGGTGCTGGGGATCGGGGCGTGGCTGTATCTGTCGATGATCAGCACGGACGGCGCGATCGTCGAGACGCCGACCTATAAAATTCCGGGCCTGCCCGCGATGCTGGACGGGTTCGATATTGATCCCAACCTGCTGGTCGTCTTTGTGGCGGTGGTGTTTGTGAATGCCCCCACGGTGTTCCGGATCGTGCGCGGCCTCGCGCTGGACATCAAGACCCGCGATTATGTTGCCGCCGCCCAGACGCGGGGCGAGGGCCCGTGGTACATCATGCTGTGGGAGATTTTGCCCAACGCGCGCGGGCCGCTGATCGTCGATTTCTGTTTGCGCATCGGCTACACCACGATCCTTTTGGGGACGCTGGGCTTTTTCGGCCTTGGCCTGTCGTCGGAGAGCCCTGACTGGGGCACCACGATCAACTCGGGGCGCAGGCTGTTGTCGATCTATCCGCATGCGGCGATTGCGCCGGCCCTGTCGTTGCTGACGCTGGTGCTGGGGTTGAACCTGCTGGCGGATGGATTGCGCGAAGAAAGCCTGCGCGACTGATGCGGTATCGGCGGGGGAGTAAGGGGCCAGCCCCCTTGGCCCGAGGGCCAATTCCCCCGGAGTATTTAGGGTCAGAGAAAATAGAAACCCGATTGGTTTTTGATCTGGCGACAGGAGAGATATGATGGCGAAGACCGAGTATGACGGGCCTATTCTGGAGATCGACAAGCTGTCGATTTCGTTCTTTACGCGGCTGCGCGAAATTCCGGCGGTGATGGATTTTTCGGTTTCCGTAAAACCCGGCGAGGCTGTCGGACTGGTGGGCGAGAGTGGCTGTGGCAAGTCGACTGTGGCACTGGGCGTGATGCAGGATCTGGGCAAGAACGGGCGCATCGTTGGGGGGTCGATCAAGTTCAAGGGCCGCGATCTGGGGAGCATGTCGGATGCGGAGTTGCGCGATATTCGCGGCTCCGAGATTGCGATGATCTATCAGGAGCCGATGGCCTCCCTGAACCCTGCGATGAAGATCGGCAAGCAGTTGGCAGAGGTGCCGATGATCCATGCGGGCATGTCCGAGAAAGAGGCCTATGCGCGGGCATTGCAGGTGGTTACGGATGTGAAACTGCCCGATCCGAAGCGGATTTTGCAGGCTTATCCGCACCAGCTGTCGGGCGGGCAACAGCAGCGGATCGTGATCGCCATGGCGCTGATGAGCGAGCCGTCGTTGCTGATCCTGGACGAGCCTACGACCGCGCTGGATGTGACGGTCGAGGCCGCAGTGGTCGAGCTGGTCAAGGATCTGGGCAAGAAATACGGCACGTCGATGCTGTTTATCTCGCATAATCTGGGGCTGGTGCTGGAAACCTGTGACCGGATTTGTGTGATGTATTCCGGCGAGGCGGTCGAGCGCGGCTCCATCGAGGATGTGTTCGATGAGATGCAGCACCCCTATACGCAGGCGCTGTTCCGTTCGATCCCGCTGCCGGGGGCGGATAAGAACGCGCGGCCGCTGGTCGCGATCCCCGGCAACTTTCCCCTGCCCCACGAGCGGCCCCGCGGCTGCAACTTTGGCCCGCGGTGCGATTATTTCGAGGCGGGGCGCTGTGACAAGGGGCATATCCCCATGCAGGATGTGCCCGGCAACGAACGCCACGCGACGCGCTGTGTAAAATTCGACGAGATCGACTGGCAGGCGCCGCTGGAGCTGGCCGAGGTCAAGCAGAAGGGCGAGATCGGGGATGTGGTCCTCAAGATGGACAACCTCAAGAAATACTATCAGGTCGCGGCCAATGCGATGTTTGGCGGGGGCAGCACAAAGGTGGTCAAGGCCAACGAGACGCTGAGTTTCGAGGCCCGCGAGAGCGAGACACTGGCCATTGTGGGCGAAAGCGGCTGCGGCAAATCCACCTTTGCAAAGGTGCTGATGGGTCTGGAGACGGCCACGGACGGGACCATTACGCTGGACAACGAGAGCATCGGCAACGTGCCGATCGAGAACCGTTCGACCAAAAATGTGGCGGACATCCAGATGGTGTTCCAGAACCCGTTTGACACGCTCAACCCGTCGATGACCGTGGGGCGCCAGATCGTGCGCGCGCTGGAGATTTTCAAGATCGGCAAAAACGAGAAAGAGCGTTGGGGCCGGATGCTGGAACTGCTGGATCTGGTGAAACTGCCGCGCGAGTTTGCGACGCGGATGCCGCGCCAGCTGTCGGGCGGGCAAAAGCAGCGGGTGGGCATCGCGCGCGCCTTTGCCGGGGACGCGCGGATCGTGGTGGCCGATGAACCTGTCAGCGCACTGGATGTTTCCGTGCAGGCGGCGGTGACGGATTTGCTGATGGAAATCCAGCGCGAGCAAAAGACGACGCTGCTGTTTATCAGCCATGATCTGAGCATCGTGCGCTATCTCAGCGACCGTGTGATGGTGATGTATCTGGGCCATGTGGTCGAGTTGGGGACAACCGATCAGGTGTTCAGCCCGCCCTATCACCCCTACACCGAGGCGCTGCTGTCGGCGGTGCCGATCGCGGATACCAAGGTCAAGAAAAAGCACATCGTGCTGGAAGGCGACATTCCCTCGGCCATGAACCCGCCGCCCGGTTGCCCGTTCCAGACGCGCTGTCGCTGGAAATCCCGCGTGGCGGGCAACCTGTGCGAGACGGAGGTGCCGCCTGTGCGGATGCTGCCGGGCGATCACCAGATAAAATGCCACCTGAGCGACGCAGAGCTCGACGCGATGGAGCCGGTGATCGAAATGGGGGATGTGGCGGCTGAATAGCGCAGCGGTAGCAGCGGATCAGAACAGCGGCAGATCCAGCAAGGCGCACGCGATTGCAGCCGGGAAATAGGCGATCGAGAATTTGAACAGGGTCGGAAAGCGGGCGCGCATTGCGCTGGCTGCGATTGCCACGACCGGACCCGCGCACAGGGCGATCAAAACCACCAGTGTCAGGATTTCGTTATATTCAAAGCCGGGGCCCCAAGGCATATCGGTGTTTTCCAGACCGGCGGCCAGTGTCCCCACGATCATGCCCAACACGGCGCCCATCAGCATCGGTTTGATGCCGCGGCGCGCCGTGTGTTTACTGTTTAACATCGCCGGAGAGCTATACATCGACGTGGCCGTTCCACCCTCACCCGAGGCCATAGCAGAACTACCACGAACAGAGTGGTTGTTGATGCGTGCGATCCGCTGGTTGAAGATGTCGTGGCTCATGGGTCTAGGTCCGATTACTCTTTACCCGTTGAGGTATGACCCTGCTTTTGGGCCAGAATTGGGCACAAAGGCGCACCCAATGGGACCAAGCCTGACACAATTCAATCTGAACGGCGTCAAATATCTGATTTCATGATATTTTTACGTTAACCAAAATCTTTGAGAATAGTTTAATTGACGTAGGGTCAAGTCAACGTAAAGCAGTATAAAACGGCGCAATCAGCTGCCTGTAATGATCCGAACGTAGTTTTTCGTCTCTCTGAACGGGGGGATTCCGCCATATTTCTTGACCGCGCCCGGCCCCGCATTATAGGCGGCCAGCGCCAGTCGCCATGAGCCAAAGGTCTTGTACTGTTGTTTGAGATACCGCGCGCCGCCTTCGAGGTTTTGTTGCGGGTTTCTGGGATCGACCCGCAGTTGCGCCGCCGTACCCGGCATCAGTTGCGCCAGACCGATGGCGCCCGCGTGGCTGACGGCCTTGTGGTTCCAGCGGCTTTCCTGATGGACCAGACGCAAGAACAGATCCTGCGGGATGCCGTGCTTGTCTGCCGCTGCGCGCGCCATCGCAAGGAACGGCCCCTTGTAGCGGCCGCGATATTTCTTGACCTTCTCGGTCGGGGTGCCGTCATCCCATTTGGTCGGGGTAACCAGCTTGGGCGGCTGAAGACGGGCCGAGCTGTGGTATTGTTTGGATGCCCGCGTATCGAGCAGCTTTTTCTGCGTCGCGAAAAGCTTGCTCCGGCTTTTGGAGGAAAAGATATCCGCGGACACAGGCGCGCCTGCCGCCAGCGCCCCGATCACTGCTACCACTACTGCTATGCGCATTTTACTACCCGCCCACTGTATCGTGTTTTGCAATGACTATATCAGACATCCCCAGCGTGACCAGACCCCAAGGCACCGACCGGCGGGAAGACGCGATAGCGCGTTTAACGCGGCTGCGAATTGTTGTAGACACTGCGCAATTGGCGGGTGCCCAGATTCGGGCATAGCGCCGCAACGCGACACGCATACAACCAGTTCAGGAGAACAGCATGGCCGGTTCAGTCAACAAAGTCATCCTCATCGGCAATCTGGGGCGCGACCCCGAAGTGCGCAGTTTCCAGAACGGCGGAAAGGTGTGCAACCTGCGCATCGCCACCTCCGAGAACTGGAAGGACAAGAACACCGGCGAGCGGCGCGAAAAGACCGAGTGGCACAGCGTCGCGATCTTTCAGGAGGGGCTTGTGCGCGTCGCGGAACAATACCTCAAGAAAGGCTCCAAAGTATATATCGAGGGCCAGTTGCAGACCCGCAAATGGCAGGACCAGTCGGGGGCGGATCGCTACTCCACCGAGGTGGTGCTGCAAGGGTACGGCGGCACGCTGACCATGCTGGACGGTCGCGATGGCGGCGGCGGTGGCAGTATGGGTGGCGGCGGCGGCGGTGGATATGACGACCGCGACAGTGGTGGTGGCTATGATCAGGGCGGCGGCTATGGCGGCGGGCAATCCTCGGGCGGCGGCAATCAGGGTGGTGGCAATCAGGGTGGCGGCGGCGCGCGCGATCTTGATGATGAAATCCCGTTCTAGGCAGCATTGGCATGCCTGAACTCAAGGTCGCATTGCTTGTCGTTGCCGTCATCGCCTTTGCCTATGTGGCGATCTATCCGCGGATGCGCTCAAAAACGCTGATGCGGATGACCCTGCTGGATCTGGCGCTGACGGCCGGGCTGCTGCTGGCGGTGGGGGCGGTCTATTTCGGGACCGGCACAGAATTTTCACTGCTGCTGTTCAGCGTGCCGTGGTGGGTTTTTACCCTGCTCGTTGCACTGGTGATCGAACTGCCGCTGTTCTTCCGGTTCTGCAAAAAGCACGGCATCGACATAAACCCGCCGCTGGACTGAAGCATAGGTGGCGTGAGCCATCTGCGCGCAGCGCCCTTCTGGCGGTTATGATCCGGCGGTGGGGCCGGTCACTGGGCCAGTGCTTCCTCCAGCAATGCCATGACGTCCGCCTGCGCCACATCGCCGGTCACGAACGCCGCGCCAATCCCGCGCGCGAGGATAAAGCGCAAGCGCCCCTCGACCACTTTTTTGTCCTGCCCCATCAGCGCCAGCAAGGCCTGCGCGTCGGGCAGATCACCGTCGATGTCGCGCAGATCAACCTTCATGCCCATCGCGGCCAGATGCGCGCGTACACGGCCGGGGACCTCCTGTGCACACAGGCCCATGCGGGCCGACAGCTCGAACGCCAGCACACAGCCGATCGCCACGCCCTCGCCGTGCAACAGCCGGTCCGAATACCCTGTCGCCGCCTCCAGCGCGTGACCAAAGGTGTGGCCAAGGTTCAGCAGCGCCCGCTCCCCCTGCTCTGTCTCGTCGCGCACGACAATGTCGGCTTTCATCTGCACCGAACGGCGCACCGCCTCGACCCGCGCGGCACTGTCGCCTGCGGCCAGTGCGGGGCCCTGCCCCTCCAGCCAGTCAAAAAACGCGGCATCCCCCAGCAGCCCGTATTTCACGACCTCGCCGTAGCCGGCCAGAAAATCGCGCGGTGCCAGCGTGCCCAGAACGGCCGTGTCGGCCAGCACCAGCGACGGCTGGTGAAAGGCTCCGACCAGATTTTTGCCGTGGCGCGTGTTGATCCCCGTCTTGCCCCCGACCGAGCTGTCGACCTGCGCCAGCAGGCTGGTCGGGATCTGCACAAACCGCACGCCACGCCGCAGCACCGCCGCAGCAAACCCCACCAGATCCCCGATCACACCGCCGCCAAAGGCCACGACGACATCGCCCCGCTCGATCTGCTGGTCCAGCAGCCAGTCGACACAAGCGGTCAACTGTGCCCAGCATTTCGTCCCCTCGCCTGCGGGCAGCACCAGCGTCTGCGCCGTGATACCCTGCGCGGCCAGACCGCTGGTCAGTGTCTCCATATGCAGCGCGGCCACGTTGGCGTCACTGATCACAGCCACGCGCGGGCGGCGCAACAGCGGGGCCAGACGCGCCCCCGCGCAGCCCAGCAGATCAGGCCCGATGTGGACGTCGTACGCGCGCGCGCCCAGCGGAACATGAACGACCTCAGACATCTGCCACCTCCAGCACATCGGCCCGCGTCAACAGCGTCGCAATCACCCGCTCTGCCATCGCGTCAATCGACAGATCGGCCGCACAGACCACGCGCAGTTCCGCCAGCTGGTAGACCGGCGTGCGATCATGGAAAATGCCCGCCAGCGTGGCGCGCGGATCGGCGGTGCGCAGCAAGGGGCGCGTGTCCTTGTGGCGCACGCGGTTCCACAAAAGATCCAGATCGGCGTCCAGCCACAGGGCTACGCCTTTTTCGCGGATGTTGTCGCGGTTGGTCTGCGCCAGATAGGCCCCGCCACCCGTCGAGAGTATCCCGCGCCTGGCCTCCAGCAGACGGCGGATCACCTCTGCCTCGCGCTTGCGAAAAAACGCCTCTCCGTCGCGCTGGAAAATCTCCGGCACCGAGAGGTTCGCCGCCGCCTCGATTTCTGCGTCGCTGTCCAGAAACGGCACGCCCAGCTTGGCCGCCACACTGCGCCCCACAGCGGTTTTGCCCGCGCCCATCATGCCCACCAGCGCCACCGTCTTTTTCAGACGAAAGCGGCGCGAAGATCGGCGGATGTCAGCCGTGGAGGGATCATTTTCCTGCATTTGCCTGTTCTGACGTGATCTTACGCGAAAGGCCATATATAGTTTGGGAAAATATTGGCAAATCAGGCAGGGCTCTATGTTAGGAAAATTGTTCAAGTTCTTGTTTATCCTCGTGATTATTGGATTTATCGGACTTGTGGGTTTTGCCTATGTCGGCCCCGAGATCGGGCTGGACTTTGCACCGCCCCAAAACGACATCAGCCTGCCTGTCACGCTGGACGGGCAATAGGATCATGGCGGTCGTGCGCACAGGGGCGTGGTGCGGGGCATGGCGCGCGGTCGTGCTTGCCGGTCTGGTGCCTTTGGCGGCGGGCGCGCAGGCGCAGACGGCAACCCCGTTGTCGGTGATTGACTGGCTCGATTCCCCCGCCCCCGTGGCCCAGCTGCCGCGCGCGCCGATCGTGCGCCCGCCCCAACAAAAGCCGGTGCGCGAACCTGCTGTGGCCAGCAGCGGCACCGCCCCGCAGGTCACCACACGCCCCCTGAATGCCGTGGCACCG
>ENA-ORXR01001925-ORXR01001925.1-marine-metagenome-genome-assembly--contig:-NODE-1925-length-20760-cov-5.425905_pt1 | contig 20760 bp, 12 predicted proteins | sample MGYA00237866_ERZ511479 | MGnify/ENA metagenome assembly ERZ511479 | reverse complement strand
TATCAAATGAATTTATCTAATTGAAATAAATTATCATAAAAATGCAGAGGTTTTTTCAGCTGATTGAACACCCTAGCAAATAGCCAGCAGCCAGAAGCTTTTTTTAAGTACACGCTTAATTGTTTTAGTACCAGCTTAGCGCTTAATTTGCATTATGTATTTTTAGGAACGAGGATTAAATAGATTAAGAAATTTTGAGTAGGTAGTTTTGCTAAAGCGAAACCCCAAAACAGAGCCGCAGAAGATTTTTTCATCTTATAAAGATAGATAATGTGACTTTCTCCGTTTTTTTTCGTATAAATAAGGTAGTATATATAATTTCGGTAGTAATTTTCCCTATCCTTTCTTCAGATTTCAACGGGCTTTGTTCCCTTTCTTTTCGATAGTGTTTACCAGTTTTTTTACTTTTCAGCTGAATCTTTTGTTTCTGGCTTTTAGCTACTTGTTACCCTATACCACGTTTAAAAACGCGATAGAAGCGGGCAAGAGGCAAGCAGGATTCAAAACAATTTTCAGTTATTTTTTTATCGATGTACTGTCAAAAGACCGCACATCAGCGGATTCCGTATGGGTTAAACTCCGGAATTCACAATTTTTATTTTATGCAAAAGCAAGTAAAATTACAAGCAAAAGAAACGGCGGCAACGAACCGCGATTTCTACAATCTCTTCCGGCCCATTGCACCGGGAATCGACGTGATCGGCAAAGTCGCTCAGGTCATTAGTGGCCTGACCGAAGCAGTCACTATCTGGCACATTACGCAGTCTGAGATGGCAGGTTCCAGTAAATTTTTATCTATTTCAATTTCTATCGTTGCCATGATTTTAGTAGTGGCGTTGTTAGAGTTAGGTGGTCGTAAATTCCTGCAGGTATTGACGAGAGCACTGGTTTGGAAACGCTTACAGAATGCGTGGTATATCGGACTATTTATAATTGTTTCGGGTATTACGATCGGGATGGGTGTCCTGTCTTTTCGAATGTCCACCAACGGAATCAATTATGCCTTTATGTCTAATGTTCCGGTCGGGATGACTTTTGATAATCAGGCACTAGAGACAAATTATCAAACCAGAATTCAGTCGATCAACGAGCAGGCCAATCAGGAACTAGCATTGCTGAGAGAGAATCATCAAGGGGTACTCGCAAGTACCGAAGCGCAGTACAATGCGCGCATTTTGGCACTCCGTGGCAAGGTTAAATCCTACGAGCAAAAGTTGGCGGCTGGTCATAAATGGGCGGGTAGTCAAGCGAATAAGTATCGTAAGCAAGCAAATAGTTTGATTACTGAATCAGCAGAGAAACAGAGCAAACAACAACGTGCTTACGGAAAACAACTTGACACGTGGAAACAGCATAAAGCGGCAGCGATTGATCGGGAAGAGCAGCGTTTAGAAGCGGCCGTCAATAAAGGTGAAAGAGCCATGTTGGCCCGACACGATGCGAAACGAAAGGACGCCAGTTTTTGGGGTAACTTATTTTCTTTCTTTGTTGGGTTTAGTGTGATCCTGGCTTTTATCTGTATCATTTCCGTGGAGGTGTACCGACGGGGCGCAGGCATCGAAGTGGCGTACGAGGAACTGGAAAAAGCAGATTCAATTCCTCTGCTTTTTTGGCAGGGAATGACCGGAAGAGTGGATAATTTTTTCCGCAGAAAGGCAGAACGGTTTGCACAGATTCCAAATAGTGCTCCTGACAGGAGTAGCCGAATTGGGTTTGATTATCCGTCGGGATTGCCAGTGGCAGAGACGGAGCAGGAGTATTAAAACACTTTTAATTTAAGCTATCCGATTTATAAAATAGTTGTTTTCTCGCAAAGGACGCAGAGCCACTTAATTGTGTATATCTGCTAACGTATGACCTCTGTTTTTCTATTTAGATTTTTCAAAGTTTTAAATTAGTGAAGCGTTTTATTGAAACGAAGACAACTTTAATCAACTAAACTCCAGGTCATATTTGATGTTTTAAAACCAACAAGCCCCTGCTTTTTTGTAAAATAAAAGTAGGGGTATTGTTTTTTCGAGACGTAAACTTCCTTGAATTCTTGATCGTTTAGTTTTAAATCATCTCGTTTGGTCATGATGTTTTCATACCTAAAGTTCCACCGTCACCCAAACCAGCAAATGATCACTCGCTTTTTTATTTTTTACAATATCATATAAATCCTCTCCCTCAGCGGGCCAGAATACACCACTGTCGGTAGCTGGTAAATTTTTGGAAGGTAGTACATAATCAATTCGAGCACCAAAAAATGCGGTATCAAAAGCGGGATCTGCTTTATCATCTTTTCGTCGATTATAAATTTTTCCACCTTTGCTTTTAGGAATCAAATCACCATTTGAAACAACCTGATTGATTTTTGGATCATCTAATAATTGGCTAACCGCTCCCGGAGCACTGTCTCCGTCAATCGGATCAGCATTTAGATCTCCCAGAATTACAAAGGAAGCGCCATGGTCCAATCCCCCCCTTTTTCCCTGATCAGATCTTAGATAGGATTCATTGTTAACAATATCCTTGAGTAACCTGATTTCATCATGGTTACGCAAACCGTTTTTATCTTCCGGTCCGTCAAATACGGGTGGCGTCGGGTGTGCAATGACCGTGTGTATGATCTTTCCGGCGGGCATCCGAATTGGAATAGTCACATGATTTTTGGAAGAAATTCGAAATATATCCCAGGCTTTTTTATCATAATACGGTTTTCCATTTTCTTTTATTGGCACCTTGGCATTCGGAATTTCAGACCACAACTGTTGCTGATAAGACAGCAAATTTTCATCATCAATTGGATATTTAGAGATGATAGCAAACGCATATTGGCCCTCGTATTGACCGTAACCGTATGCATCATTTGGCAATTTAATTTTTCCATCTCCATCAAAATCTGCTGAACTTAATACGCCCGTATTGGAAGGAAATGCCAGTCGGTAAGGATAGCGAATTGCTTTTTCTCCGTGTTGACTCTTGGCTAGATAATTTTCCTCAAAAAGGTCCAAAAGCTGTCCGTTCGCATCGTAATCAAATTCACAAAGCACTAAAACATCGGGCCGAACTTTTTGAATAACTGCCGCTACATTCTGAATTTGTGTATCGCGGCCGGATGCTAAATCTCTTTTCAACTGACCGGAGCGATTCCGAAACATCGCAACATTATAAGTGGCAAATTTTGCCGTTTTTGCGAGATCGTAGGTAGGTGCTTCCACCGTTTTTGGTGCTTCCGAATCACAGGAAAAAAGAAATATAATAACAAGAACCAAAGTAAGGAGGATGAGAAGTCGCATATGTATTTATATGGGTTTTTAATTTTTTGACCTTTAGGGATGGCGATTAAATAAATGCAGAGTTCCTTAGTTTCCCTGATCAAAATTTGATGACCAAAACTTAGGGTCAATAAAAGAATAACTTATAACATTTGGCTGCTTAATTGATCCTTACAACTTGATCTCCGGTATGTCGCCTTCCACGATTAAATTTCCCTCAGTAGCTTTTTGGATATCCTCTACACTAACACCAGGTGCTCTTTCGAGTAATTTAAATCCATCGGGGGTCACATCCAGGACCGCCATGTTGGTCACAATTTTTTTAATGCATTTTACACCAGTCAGTGGTAAAGTACAGGATTTTAGCAGCTTGGATTTTCCATTTCTACTGGTGTGACTCATCGCAACAATAATGTTATCCGCCGAAGCAACCAGATCCATCGCACCACCCATTCCTTTGACCATTTTTCCGGGAATTTTCCAGTTGGCAATGTCTCCCTGATCAGAAACTTCCATCGCACCGAGCACGGTTAGCTGAATATGTTGTCCACGAATCATTGCAAAACTGGTCGCTGAATCAAAAATTGATGCACCTGGCAAAGGCGTGATCGTTTGCTTTCCCGCGTTGATCATATCTGCGTCTTCTTCTCCTTCGAAGGGAAATGGTCCCATACCGAGGATTCCGTTTTCAGATTGAAAAACGACGTTAATTCCTTCGGGAACAAAATTGGCGATCAGGGTGGGAATTCCGATACCAAGATTGACATACCAGCCGTCTTGCAGTTCCTGAGAAATTCGTTGCGCAATTTGATTTCTATCTAGCATTTTTTATTTTTGTTGAATCGTTCAGATATTAAAGCGCTTTGCTTGTTGAAGGGTAAGGGATGTTGATAAAAAATTATATTTATCGCGGTCGTACCGTTCTTTGCTCAATCCGTTTTTCATAATCTTTTCCCTGAAAAATTCTTTGGACAAAAATTCCTGGGGTATGAATAAAATTAGGATCGAGTTCTTCGGGTTCGACCAACTCTTCTACTTCTGCGACGGTTATTCTTCCGGCCATGGCCATCAGTGGATTAAAATTACGGGCCGTTCCCTTAAAAATCAGATTACCAAACCGATCTCCTTTCCAGGCTTTTACCAACGCAAAATCAGCGGTCAGCGCATGTTCCAGTAAATGTGCTTTTCCATCAAAATAACGAACCTCTTTTCCTTCGGCCACTTCAGTTCCAAAACCAGCCGGCGTAAAAAACGCGGGAACGCCCGCTCCACCCGCTTGACAACGAGCAGCCAGCGACCCTTGCGGAATCAGATCTACTTCCAACTCACCACTTAACATTTGTCTTTCAAATTCTGCGTTCTCGCCTACATAAGAACTCATCATTTTTTTGATTTGTCTTTTTTGTAATAAAAGTCCCAATCCAAAATCATCTACTCCTGCATTGTTGGAAATACAAGTAAGTCCCGTCGTCCCTTTTTTTACCAGGGCCGAAATACAATTTTCGGGAATACCACAAAGGCCAAAACCACCGACCATCAACGTCATATTGTTTTTAATACCCTTGATAGCGGCCGTTGCATTTTTTACTACTTTATTCATAATTTGGAAATACTCATTTCGGGTTTGTGAATGGATTTAAAATTTAATTTTATTTTAGGAAACTGGAGTAACAGCTGGTTTATAATCTTTTTTATCAATAATTATTTTTGCAATTACCTCTGCCAGAATTTCGGAAGTTCCGCCACCGATGGGACCTAGTCGGCTATCGCGCAGCATTCTTGCCAGCGGATACTCTTCCATATAACCATATCCACCCAGACATTGCAAGCAATCATAAATCACCTCATCCGCCATTTTTGTAGCTTTCATTTTTGCCATACTCGCTTCCTTCACCGGATATTCACCACGGACCATTTGGTCAGTAATCATATAATTAAATGACTTGTGAATTTCGACATCGCTGGCCATGTGCGCGATGCGATGGCGAAGTACCTGAAAGCGATCCAGGGTTTTGCCAAAAGCCATCCGCTCTGACATATATTGGGTTGTATACTCTACCGCGTATTCGGCGCGTGCATGGGCATTGACCGCCATGATGAGTCGTTCTAGAGCAAGGTGTTGCATCAGATAAGCGAAACCTTTATTTTCCTGACCCATTAGATTTTCGGCAGGAATTCTAACATTGTCGAATGCAATTTCTCCCGTATCAGATGCGCGCCATCCCAGCTTGTCCAGTTTACTGGCACTCAGTCCGGGGGTATCTCGATCAACGAGAAACATACTGATGCCGCGGCCTTTTGCTTCGGGATCTGTTTTAGCGGAAACGACCAGATAATCACTGTAAACACCATTGGTAATAAAAGTCTTGGAGCCATTCAATACCCACTCATTTCCATCTTTGACCGCGGTGGTTTTCATTCCTGCGACGTCACTGCCGGCGAAGGGTTCAGAAATACAAAGGCAACCAATTTTTTTGCCTTCAATACTCGGACGCAGATATTCCTGTTTGATGCGGTTGTCGCCTTCAGCATTCAGGTGCTGCATAGCCAGATAGGCGTGTGCCCACATAGCGGCAGCAAAGCCACCGGAATTAATGCGCTGCATTTCTTCCAAAAAAATAACGGTATAAAATAAATCCAGATTCATTCCTCCGTAAGTTTCAGGATACGCAATCCCGAAATATCCCATCGCTCCAAATTTTTCCCAAATAAAGCGCTCAATCTTTCCAGTCTTTTCCCACTTATCAAGGTGTGGTACCACTTCTTTTTGCAAAAAATCTCTCAATCCTTCCCGGAACATTTCGTGCTCTTCGGTAAAATAGGTATAATTCATTCTAATGGATTTAGTTTGGTAAAATTTGGTATTTAAGCTCAATAGTTATTTCTAATATAAGCCGTTACAATAACGCCCCTAAAAGTAAGATTAACTAAGCAAATTAACCTCAATTATAAAGATAAATTTAAAGATTGATTGTTGCGCGATGCTAAACACTATTTAGAACTGTACAATCATCGATGTGAGGCCATCCGTAAACTTTGTTGAAAGACTTATTGAAATAACAAAAATTATACTTAAATCAAAACGGTTACTCTCAGCGCTTTTAACCCTTTGATTCCTTGTAACGGTGCGAGTTCCAGTTCTTCAAAAGTAGGTTCAATCATTTTCTTCTTAATTAGATGCGTCAAATATTTTTCGTATTCCTGCCGATCTCTATCCTGAGAATAAACAATGGCAACTTTCCCAGGTAAAGTAAGTCGATTCGCAGTACCCAAAATTAACGCTTTATCAATTCTTTTTTTCAAAAGTGCGTACCGAACATTTTCATTACCGTCTACATCAAATTTCTTTTCGTCCATTCTAAAACGTATCGTCATCGGCAGACTATAGACCAGAATTAGTTGAGCAGTTGTCATACGATGAGGCAATTCGGACTGTAATCCAGCAATCCTTCGTGTCAACTTACACATGAATGTTAGTTGCCACAACCGGAATGTTTCCAATTGCTGTATTTCAAATTTTTCAGTTTTAAGTAATGTATTTCCTAAAAATAAATCGTAGGAAATTCCATCTGTTTGATGCCTTTCAAAATAATGTGGCAAGACCCGTTGCATGGCCGCTTCTTCCTGGTCGAGTAATGCCACAATCGTTTGATTGATCTTTGACATACTCTCTTCAAAATTTTTTCTATGAGTTGTAATTGTGCCCAGTTTAGGATCGATCATTTTCAGGTATCGTTCCCAGTGCGCCCTTATCGTGGGATATTTATCCTTCAGTACGTTCAGGTGGGGATGAATAACGGAGGTGATCAATTCGCGACGCTCTAATTCTTCGTCGGGCGTGAAGACAATTTCGTGTTCCAACTGAATCTCTTCCACTAGTCGGATCAGCGCATTGTTTTTTTCAGATACGCCGTAATTTTTTGCCAGTCGCAACATTATCAGCAGTTCATTACAGTTTTCCATCATATCCACCTTAACCACCTGGTTGCGTTGCATGGTAGAACCCACTATGTCTGCTTGTCCGTAGAGGGGATAAACATTTTTAAAAACAATGGGTTTTGGTTCTATAGTTTCACCAGACAGAATTCGATTTGCTTCTTCCAGAAAACGCCATTCTACAGTTGGATGAATATTGGTATATTTTGTTCGAATAATGGCGCTGATCGCATTGTTTATTTCATCTACTTTTCTCGATAAGGCCGATCTAAAGAGTGGTTGAATTTCTTTAATTTTTATTCGGGTAAAACTATTGAAGGCGTAAGGACCCGGTGCTCCTAATTCTAAAATTCCAAAAATCTCTCCTGAACTCCGTTCTAATGGAGCTATATAAATGCTTTGAATTCCTTCTTTTACTAATTGTTCCTCCAGGGGTGTTTTGCCTTCCATCTTTCCGATATTTTGAAAAATATTGGCAGACCGATCCCGAACGACCTGATAATAGGAAGAGTCCTCGTACTTATTTATTTTTAGTTTGGGAAAATTTTTCTTTAGCAAATGCTGACGAATGGAGGAAGTATCCGTACTACCCAAGGCTTTTGGCGGTTTGTATTCCGTCAATCCTAGCCGGAGTCCCGGAACATCGAAATAAGACGACAATAAATCTTCCATTTGAGCAATCGTCCGCTCCTCCAGGACCGCATCCCGTTGTAATAGAAATTGACGAATCCGCGACATCGCTTCTTCTTCAGTAACATCAATCAGATAGACGGCCACCAGTCCATGAAATTCAAAGTGAGTAGGTGGAATTTTTTCTAGCCAGAGTTCTGGCTTATCAAAATTATTGATGAGTTCAAATATTTCTTCTTCACTCAGTGCAGGCAAAGCTCTTTTCTTTTTTACTTCTAAAAAATCAAGATTTAAAGCGGCCTTAAAATGCGTTTCTACGAGCGTATCGTTGGCACGAGCGGTAAAGATATAAGGGTCTTTTAATGGAAATTTTTGACCATAAAAAGTATTAAGAATCATACAGCCAGCCCGTACAATGGCATCTTGCCGTATACCGCGTACGTCTTTGTTATTGACGATACTCAGTCGATTGTTTTTTAAAAAATTAGTAAACCGAGTGGTTCGATAAAACCCTTCCAGACTAAATGGGCGAACTGCCTGTGCCATCTGCTGATCCCGTTGTGCGAAAGCAAAGAGACCACTCATGAGCAGATCAATGAAGGGCTTGTGTTTGGTAAGTAGCTCTGCGTCCCGAATGGGCGTCAATAAATCTAAAGATTCATCAAGTTGCTTAATAATCTCACGGGCCAGCAGAGATGTTCCCCGATCCTGGCTATTGGTTTTATTTTTCCAAAACGTTATCAGTGGTGCAAAACTTAGCAGTGAGGTATATGGAAAAGTATTAAACCCCACTTGTCGGTCAATATCCGTATTGATTTGTGGGGATAATTTCTTCATGCGAATTAAGGGTTAAACCGGAATAATTATTAATTATCTATTATAAAATTAGCGCCCTCTGTTAAAAAAATATTGAATATCGAATATCGATTTTTAAATCTGTCTTGGAGAAAATTTGAAAATAATTAAAAATTATAGCCAAGGGTAACCCGAATTAAATTAGCCTCCTGGGAATGATATAATACCGTATTAATCACAATAAAGTCCACGGGTGCCATCCATATACCACCTCCATAACTATAATGCCAAACATCCGATGTTTCATTGCGTAACCAAACTCTTCCGTGATCAAATCCAGTGGTGATACCAAAGGAAAAAGGAAACGGTGCCCCGTCTGATATCGAAGCGATTCTTATACGAAGATCCGTCTGATGGAAAAAACTGGAGTTACCATAAAACCGGTCTCGTCGAAATCCTCTAAAGTTGGTATTGCCATCCAGGATAGCTCCCTGAAAAAATTCAAAATCACCAGTTAGATGCTCAAATCCGACTTTGGTAGCAAAGATAATACTTTGCTTCTGGTTTATAGATAAATAAAAAGTTAAATCAGAATAATATTTTAAAAAGTTACGATCTGTTTGCTTCAAATTAGCTTTCCAGCTAGCACCAGCGTTGAAGCGGATTCCAGTGGTCGGCATTTGTTGATCATCGGAATTATTAAAACCCAATTTAAATTCTGCACCACCAAACCACTGCGTATTAAATACCTCGGGGTTAATATTTAGGGCATCGGTAGAAACAAGCCGATCGTCCGTACGTTCTACTTTACTGGCTTCCAGCACTGGACCAAATCGAATCGTTCCAGCATCAAAAGCAAATCGTTTTTTGAAGTTAGGATTAAACTCAAAATTAAATCTCCGAACCCGATAAAAATCAATATCCTGAACATCTTCCCCCAGTAAATTAACAGATTCATTTCCTAGTCCAAAAAAGTTTTCAACGTATTGTGGCGTAGAAATGCTTGAGCGTAACAAAAAATCCCATTCACCAAAGGTCTCCAGAAAGTCACCTCTATATTTTACATTAAAAGCATTGGTCGCAAAGGCATAAGCAGCTTTAATGTTATGAGCAACACCGTAGGGACTCTTTTTAAATTTATAATCAGTAATGGTGATATTGGTTCCTACAAACAAACCATCATCGGGATTAAAACCAAATAACGGGAAAGGCATTAGGAAATCATATTCATAGTGAAAATCTTTCCGATTGTAAAGATTCAATACCGTTTTATTAGAAATTTTGTTTTTAGTCTGTGGAGTGGTATCTAAAATAGATTCTTCTTCTTCAGCATCGTAAATGAACGTTTTACCCCCTTTACTTTTAACAATAAATTCGTCCTTGCCCAAGCCACCGATGAGTCTGATTTTTATTCCTTTATCTACTGCTCCGGTAATCTTGAATACGTCTTTATCATCCAGACCGAAAAGACGAATTTCATTGGTTTCATCCGTATTAAAAGTCCGATGGTAAGTAAGTTGATTCCCTTCATTGCGTACTCGATAAACCTTTACCTCCGTTTCCTTGTTATTTTTTCTAACCACTTCAAACAGGTCATCTTTTTCACTTCCTACCACATCTACTTCCCTGGCTCTTAATTCATAATAAGCCCGACCTATTTTCATTAAATCGTCGCGTCTTTGTTTGAGAGAATTCATGATTTCCGGGGCAGATAAACTATACGCTGGTTCGGGCCATTCCTTCCGGAAGGTTGCTTCAATCAACTCATCCGTCAAAGCTTCCTGAATTTGCTTGATTTGTTTTTCCCATTCGGGCCATTCCAGTTCGGTCATAAAAGACTGGTCAATTTGTCTGGCACCGTAATTTTCCCATTTTATATTTTTAATTTCTCCAGAATATGGTTTTAACTGTTTTAAAAATGGAATGGTCAACCGGGCAATAAAAGGAGCAGCACCATCGTATTTTGAGAATGGTTGATCACGGTCCCGTGGAATGGGTCGGTAAAGAGTAATGTCTTTTTCTTTGTCTTTGAAAGAAGCCCATCGCCATTGATCATCGTGGCGATCCCAATCACCGATGACCATATCAAATAATCGGGTACGCAATAACCATGGTTCATCCATTTGATGCTTTCCGTTTTTAACTATTTTTTCTGACAGCTTTGGTGTACTGATAATATCTTTGGAATTACCAAAGCTTGGCTCATCTCTCCAGTCGTCGTCGGGTCGTTCTTCGACCAGGTACAATTCTCCGCCGTACGCTTCATTATCCAGCCCCAGGGTAGGTTGTTTGGGAATATAATAAATGATGGGGTTGGTATGATACACATTGACTGCATCCGCCAAGTCAGGGATCACAATCGCAGCAAAAGGATGGGTTGATAAAAAATTATCTTCCACAATGGATTGAGTTCCTGTGATCTTGTTAAAAGGATACGGGATAAAACGGGAAGCATCCTTGGTCATCGCGCGCATCACCCATTCTTTACCCGTTGGATCTGCGAGTCGCAACGAATTGGTTTGATTTCCCCCACCCCGCTTTAAGACTTCCATTCCTCCTTTAAAGGTAGAAAGGTCCAGCGTTGGAAATTTATATTCAGGAATATAGACCTTACGATAATGCTTTCCCAAAAGGAAATTATGCATAAATCCTTTTTTTGTAACGGTTGTTCTAATCACCTGTGTTTCCACCGAATCAGGCATGTTTTCATATTCTGTAAATTCGATCGGAGGGTCATAGGCTTCTACTGGAAGTTCGCCTTTTATTTTCTTACGAAAAACTTCATGACCTTCCGGATGTGCTTCGTCCGCAGCGAAAAAAGAAAGCCAGGTGCTGCCATCTTTATAAATATCCAATCGGGCAAAACCTTTTGCACCATAGGCAAATTCGGATCCATCTATCAACTTCACTTCACTTTTTTTAGAACCACTACCACTGACCACAAAATGCTGTCGACTTGCCTGAATATATTGTAGATTGTGTTCGTGTCCGGAAACAAAAACAAAGTTTCCATTTTTCTTGGCGGCACTCATCAAATCTTTTTTCATTCTGCGATATTTAGGATGCGCGATATCCTGTGTAATACCAATGGTAGAACGCAATACCAATGGCACCGAACCCAAAACAGGTAACGGAATATACGCATTGGAATTGATCATGGTAAATGGAAAAACATGGTGCTTGGCAGGAAAGTGCCCACCGTGTGAACCACCGGATTCCAGCGGATGGTGCATTGCGATGACGACATTCTTGTTTCGGTGTTTTCTAAGGGCTTCTTCAAAGGCCAGAAAGAAAGAGTTGCGACTTTTTATTTCACAATTGCTATTGATTTCCGGACTATGATCCCAGTCTTCTAACCACCATTGCGTATCAATAACTACCATCACCAGCCGATCGTTCAGCTCGATAATCTCGGGGCCCGCGCAACCAGGTTTTGGTAGAAAATAATCTTGCCAGTCATCCTTGTCCTCAATTCCTTTGTTGAGCTTTTTTTGAATATATTTTTTCTGTCTGTTTACGCCTGGAATACCCTGTGAATACCAATCGTGATTTCCTGGAATAAAGACTGGACGACCTTTATATTCTTCCAAAACGCGCAATTGTGCATCTATCTGAAATTCTGCGTAAGCTCTTTTTTTAGGGTCGTCTTTAACGGGCATTCCGGAAGGGTAAATATTATCTCCCAAAAATATTAGCGTACTTTCTTTCTCCGCTTTTTTTAGTTGTTTTTCCAGGATACCCAGTGCTGGACCGACGCCCTCTTTGGGTGATTTACCAACATCTCCGATTAAGAAAATAACGTGTTCGGGTTTTTCTTTGGGGGCTTTATTTTTATCCCATTGTTCTACATCCGTTGCATAATTAAGTTTAAAATTGGCACAGGACGATCCTAAAAAAATCATCACTAAAAAAAGTATTGGTAATTTTCTATTTGACATTTTATTTTTACTTGTTGAAATTATTTAAAACCTCATTTACGCTTAGCTTGGCTATTAGCTATTGGCTATTGGCCAAAGTCAGGCTTAGGAATTTTCCTTGAACTATCTATCGCCGTGGGATCAACGTTTGGGGATAAACCACCAAACTTTCGCTTCCATCTTTGGCAACGGCTGCGATACCAAAAAGATAATTATCAATTACAATATTTTTTAACGTAAAGTCTGTTTTCATTCCAACGTAACGGCTGTGCTGCCATTGCGGAGCGGTAGTATCTCGCCAGTAAATTTTGTATCCCGCCAGGTTTTTCGCGATAGAAGGTTCCCAACGCAGACGGGTGGAAGGTTTGACGGCACCACCGATCATCACCTGCCCTGGTGGCGATGGTGCCCAGGCGAGCGCCGCCAATGTGATCGCATTGACGCCCGTCAGTTTGGCACAATAAGGAAAATTAACTCCTTCAATTACGTCGCCGTATTTGATGCCATTTTCGGTCCGAATATCCTGATGCTGACGGTGGTAGTTTTCGTGGGTTTCCATGATTCTAATGCCCGGAAAACCGGCGTCATTAAAAGGTTTGTGATGTCCTCCTCTTCCAAAACGGTCCAGACGGTAAATCATCTTGGCATTCATATTGGTTACGTAGGTATCGGTGAGTCGGGCTACGTAACGCGCCAACTGACGCGATGGTCCATCTACTTCTCCTCCGTAAAATCTCCGCCACGTTCTTTTTTGTTCATTGTCATTTACGGGAGTGGGTTCACTAAAAACCCGGAAACTGTTATTTTGAATGACGCCATCTACGCCTTCAATATTTCCAATCATATCATTATTGAGAATTCCGATGACCTCCCATTTTTCTTCCAGAGCCACTTTAGACATATGCTTGCCACCAAAAAGTCCTTGCTCTTCGCCACTCAGACCGACGTAAACAATACTATTAGGAAATTTATATTCGGTTAATATTCGAGCTGCTTCAATGGTTCCGGCCATTCCCGAAGCATTATCATTGGCACCGGGTGAATCATTGGTACCATCGAGCGGATCAGAAATCCGGGAGTCAATATCTCCGGACATAATAATATAGCGATTGGGATTTTCACTGCCTCGCTGAATGGCCACTACGTTGACGACCCAGGTGTCTTTATCAAAACGGGCATTGCCTTTGGCGGTGACGAGACTACGCTGATAGAAAACTTCCAGACAATTGCCACAGGCGATGGATATTTTATCAAATTCTGCTTTGATCCAACGACGCGCAGCACCAATACCCCGGGTCGTACTCAGCGTGTCAGATAAGGTATGGCGGGTACCAAAACCAGCAAGGGTACGAATGTCTTTTTCGAGACGTTCGGCGGAGGGAGCGTTCGCAATGTCGTATAAGCGTGCATCGGTGGCTGGAGGAGCGAGGGGTATATTCTGGGCAGTAGTAGTGGTTACAATCGACAGAAAACAAAGCAGGAGGATTAGGGTTTTCATAAACAAATTACTTTGATAGATATAAGATTCTTAAGCTTAAAACCCATTTCCACAATGATTGTTCTCATTACCTGAAAATCACTGACTATTCTTCGGTTGATTGCCAGTTATGATAGACTTCCTGTACATCATCGTCTTCCTCGATTTTTTCAATTAGTTTTTCAATATCGGCGATTTGCTCCGGCGTATCCAGGCCTTTGGTTACGTTGGGGATTCGCTCAAATCCCGAAGAAACGATTTCCAGTCCTTCTTTTTCTTCGAGCGCCTTCTGAATAGAACCAAAATTTTCAAAAGAAGAAAAAATCATAATGCTGTCTTCTTCTTCAAATACTTCTTCTGCACCGAAGTCAATTAGCTCCAGCTCCAGCTCCTCTACGTCCAGCCCTTCGCCTTTTACCTCAAACTGGCACTGGTGGTCAAACATAAAAGCGACCGAACCAGAGGTTCCGAGACTTCCGTTGCACTTATTAAAATAACTACGGATGTTAGCGACGGTGCGATTGTTATTATCGGTGGCCGTTTCGATTAGAAAAGCGATACCGTGGGGACCATATCCTTCAAAAAGCGCCTCTTTATATTCTGAAGTATCTTTATCAGATGCATTTTTGATGGCCCTTTCGACGTTGTCTTTGGGCATATTGGCTGCCTTGGCATTCTGAATAGCTGCTCTGAGTCGAGCATTGGTATCTGGATCCGGGCCAGCTTCCTTAACGGCAATTGTAATTTCTTTTCCAATCCGTGTAAAGGCTTTTGCCATTGCGGACCAACGGGCCATCTTGCGGGCTTTTCGGTATTCAAATGCTCTTCCCATTAGAGGTTTAATTTTGATTGGTGATAAATAAGGAATGAGTTAATAATAAATGACGATTCTATACTTCCTCTTTTTCCGCCACTATTTAATCACCATTCCTAAAAGATTTTTTCTGAATGCCTGCAAAAATAATAAAGTCAGGATCAAAAACAAAAGACAAGATTCGAAACACCTATTTTGTGCTGTTTAAAAAAATTATTCTTGTATCTACAAAGGGTACACCTTCTCAATATTAATCGCAAACAGACCGAGTCCGTTGAAAAAATTAGACTTAACCGTCACTGGTTCCGAGAACGGGCCAAAGTCTTCGGCCTCTGACTGTAAGCGAACGGAGCGGGAAAACTGGTAATAATCCCTGGTTACCGACCGCCAGATGAGAAAGGTTTGTAGATTTTCACCTTCTTGTTCGTAACGATTGATATTCAATTGTAATTTATAGGTTTGTCCATTAAGTGCTTCGTCGCTCAAGATACTCGCTCCGAAAAAAGATTCCTGTAAATTAGGGTCTAAGCTACTAATGTAGTGATTTTCATAATTAAAATTTCCATCACCAAAATCACGAATGGAGAAGAGTGCCATTTCGTAGAAATTTTCTTCTCCCGGAGGATCATCAAATTCGAGGGTAACGCGATCACTACGATCACCGAATTCATCCACTCCAGCATCCTCATCTAGTTCCAGATCAAAAGGAATTACTTCCTCAGGTACTATAACGGTAGCAGTAGACTCTTCATAATCCGGATGATTAACCTTAAGGGTGTATTCCTGACCGCTCTCAAAAGAAATGCTCGTTTCCGCTTGCAGATAATTGAACCTGGATTGATTGCCATTATAAGGAATGGTAGTCAGTAATTGATCTCCCGAAAAGAGCTGCACCGTAGCATTTTCCAGATTACGGGTATCCGAGTTGTTGTTGTTTTCAAGTATGGCACTGCTTCGATTGACCAATACTTTTAAACTGGTATCGGCATTTGAGAAGAAAGCGCTGGTGACGATTTGATCTTCGTGGGGTGGCGGATCTACCTTTATAGTTGTATTAAAAAAATCTTCGCACGAAGTAAACAGGATAAGCGCCAGCATTAAAACCAATATATTTTTCATAACCATTTTATTTAAAAATTAATATGTAAACTTCCACTGTCTCTTTTTTCTAGAATTCAAAACGCCAGGCAAAATAAGGTAATACTGGAAAGAGACTCGCCTGCTTAAGTACTTTTTCGGAATTTCCGTTATTGCCATCAAATTCAGAATCCACAAAAATAAAAAACGGATTCCTGTTGTTATAAACATTATAAGCACCAAGGGACCAGGTTCTTTTATACCGCTTTTTTTGTTTGGAAATCTCAATGCCAAGGTCCATTCGGTGGTAAGGTTTCATTCTAAAATTATTGCGTTCTTCGTAATATTCTAAATTGCGGGATCCACCGAAAAAATTATTTGCGGTGGCAGGAAGGGCGGCATTTGGAGTGTTAACCCGATAATTAGAATTGGCCAGTGTGACTGCATTTCCGGTACCAAAAACCCAGGTTCCGCTCAATTGAATGCGAGGGGTCAGTCGGTAACTGGCCACTACACTTAGATCGTGTCGTCGATCGTATTTGAAATCAAACGTTTTACCAAAATTAATTTCAGAAAAAGTACGGTCCGTTTTAGACCAGGTATACCCAACCCAACCGGTGAGGCGTCCGGTTTTTTTCTGCACAAAAAATTCGGCTCCGAAAGACCTTCCTTCTCCCTGCGTCACTCGATCCTGCCAGTCATTTAACTGAAAGAGACTCGCACCTTCTTTGTAGCTCACCAGATTAGACATCTCTTTATAGTACCCCTCGATACTTATTTCGTATTTCTTGTTAAATGTTTTAGCCGCACCGAGTGCTACCTGCCAGCTATCCTGTGGTTTTATCCGTTCGGTGGTCGGCAACCAAAGGTCCGTCGGTAAGCCAATGCCGTCGTTGGTCAGCAATTGTACGTACTGGCGCATCTGAGCGTAGGACGCTTTTATAGCCGTACCATCCGGCAGTAAATACCGCATTCCGAGACGAGGCTGAAAAGAATAATAGCTTTTTTCAGAAAGACTAAATCCGGAAAAATGCACGCCGGCATTTATTTTAAAATTGTCTCCAATTTTAAAATCATCCTCCACGTAAGTCGCGTATTCCCAAGCGTTTACGTTGGGCTGTCCGAGCAAGGTATCGAGGGTAAATGTATCATCATCGTCTTCGGACCGGATATTCAAATCGAAGGCTCCCGGCTTAAATGTATGGTTGATTACACTGGCTCCAAAACGGATATAGTGCTCTGGATTAGGAATAAAATCAAAATCTATTTTTGCTGATAAATCATTGATACCGGAATTATAATTGAGCGCAAAAGAAGAAAGTTCGCGGTTACCATTAAACGTATAAATATCTTCCTCTTCGGCTTTTGTATTAAAATTATATTGACTGTAAGTAAGTGAAGTATTGCTAAATAGTTTGTTACTCCAGAGGTGATTCCAACGCAGCGCGGAAGTTACATTTCCCCAGGTTAGACCAGCCGAAGTAGTATACTCGTCTTGACTGTCACCAAAATCTTCTTTGTATTTTTCCTGAAAATAGAAATCATCTTTTCCGGCATATACACTAAAATAAAGGCGATCTTTTTCGGAAATTTTGTGATTTATTTTAGCATTGATGTCATGGAAAAAATAACCAAGTCCACCACTACTTCCGTCTGCCTCAAAACTGTTTTTGATGAAGGGTCTGGCCAGTAAGTCGATGTAGGTACGACGTCCTGAAATAATTAACGAAGTCTTGTCTTTTTTGATTGGACCTTCGAGGGTTAGCTTGGACGCAATCAATCCGATGGTACCCGTTCCGTGCCAATCGTTCATGTCTCCTTCCTTCATATTGATTTCAATAACCGAAGAAAGTCGTCCTCCGTAACGCGCGGGAAAACCTCCTTTGGTCAACGTTACATCCTTGATCGCATCCGCATTAAAAACAGAAAAGAAACCAAATAAATGCGAAGCGTTATAAACGGGCACACCGTCCAATAATATCAGATTCTGATCAGGACTTCCACCCCGAACGTAGAGTCCATTCTGCCCCTCTCCACCCGATTGGATACCGGGCAAAAGTTGTAAAGCTTTCAGCACATCCACCTCTCCAAAAAGCGCAGGAATTTGTTTGATCTGTGCAACGGGAACATCAACCGTGCTCATCCGCGTACGCTCTTCAATTTGATCTTTCTTTTTTGCAACGACTTCTATTTCGTCAAAAGCCAGTTCGGCCACCAAATCGATATTGAGGGTCATATTTTGATCCAGGTAGAGAGAAAGATTTTGGTCTTTGTAACCGATGTAACTGACGGTGAGCAAGACACTGTCTTTTGGTAAAGTCAGACTGTAAAATCCGTAAGTATTAGAGACTGCTCCTTTTGCTGATTGATAATCGTAAACATTGGCGGTGATGAGTTTTTCGCCAGAATCGGCATCTTGAATGTAGCCGCTGATGGTAAAAGTTTCGGACTTTTGAGCGGAAAGTGTGTAACTAAAAATGAGTAGTAGCCACAACAAAGCGGTTGTTTGGTTCATGCAACGAGTGTTTTAGTTTTTAATAGCGTTAAAAAGCTATATTAGAAGCACGCTGATTTAGGAGCGTTTCAAAAATAACTATAATGCAATAACGAAAGAAAGGTAAGATTTGTCACCATTTTTTTTGTTAAAATTTCTTCAAAAGACTACTAGCAGCCTTTTTCATCTCCCATCCGCCAAAATTACCGGAAGTCATCAAAAGTAAATTTTGTTCTTTCCATCCGAAGCGTTTCAGTGCTGTCGCCAGTTTAGAAAAATCATTTTGGATAACGGTCAGATTTGGATGATTGAAGGCCTTTTGAATATCGGCAGGTTTGATGGCAGGTAATTTTTTCATTTTCAAGGTATGCTCACTATAGTAGACAAAAGCCCGATCAGCAGCCTCAAGGGTATTTTTATAGTGCGGTAGAAATTTTTTATTCAGACTACTAAACGTGTGCAACTCAACGCAGGCAACCAATTTACGTTTGGGGTACTGTGCTTTCATGGCTTGTGTCGTAGCTTTCACTTTAGAGGGCGCGTGAGCAAAGTCTTTATAAGCCACGGCAGTATCCGTTTTACATAGAAAGTCCAGCCGTTTCGCTGCACCTTTGAATGATTTGATGGCTTTAAAGAAGTCTGCCGACGAAATGCCAAGTGCTTTACATAAGAAAAACGCCGCCTGCAAATTTTGGAGATTGTGCGCACCAAAAATCTTGAGTGGAATCTCTTTTCCGGTATCATTTATTAATAGCGTTTGATTATTTATTACCCGAAATTTAAAGCCCTCGTAAGGAATTACTTCACAGACAATAGATGGTTCTGAGAGTAATTTTGGCAAATGTGGATCATTTTTATAGTAAAAAAGCTTTCCGGAAGCAGGCATTGACTGTGCCAAGAGCAAGAACTGATTTTTATAATCCGCAAAATCCGGAAAGACATTGATGTGATCCCAGGCGATACCGGTGATGACCGCTAAATCAGGCAAATAGTGTAAAAATTTAGGCCGTCGATCAATCGGCGAACTCAGATATTCGTCTCCTTCGATAATGGTTACCGGAGCGTCGGAAAATCGCGCCATGGTTTCGAATCCTTCCAGTTGAGCTCCGACGAGATAGTCAAAATCCTTTTGGTAGTGTTTAAGGACGTGCATAACCATGCTGGTCGTCGTAGTTTTGCCGTGACTTCCAGCGATTACGACCCGTTTTTGCGTTTTAGCCTGTTCATAAACGTAGGCAGGATAGCTATAAATGGGAATATTAAGCGCTTTAGCCCGCAGCAACTCTGGATTGTCGGGTCTAGCGTGCATTCCGAGAATAATCAGATCCAATTCCCTGGTGATTTGATCGGGATTCCATCCCATTTTTTTGGGGAGCAAACCACAATTAGCCAACCGATCACGAGCAGGGTTGTAGACTTCATCATCAGAACCACTAACGGTATGATGATTGTAATATAATGCCATAGCGATATTGTGCATGGCACTACCTCCTATAGCTATCAAATGAATACGCATATTCCTGTTTGTATATTAAAAAATACAATTAAGTGTAGAGGCAGACAAGTTAGTATAATATCCAGTATTTTAGTCACGTTATTCTAATATATTTTACAACTTTTCCCGTACATTTGTCTTAACCTCTTAATCTACCTGTAATGAAATCTTTAAAAAAAATAAAAATATTTCTCCCTTTTATTATCTTTGTTGCAACAACTATAAGTTTTTCTAGTTGTAACAGGGGGATGGGTTGCCCGACTTTTTCAATCGACGATTCAATAAAAGTGCTTTCCACTCACAAAACATCCACACAACTCCTTTTAGAGTAAGTTCCAGATTCTGCCAAACTAGACTATTTAAAAAAAAGACTTTATTTATTTAAGGGATGAGAAATAAATAACTATTATTCTGACTTTCTAAAAAATGATTTATACTTTCCTGTCCGAACTGATATTCAGTCAGGCCAGGATTACTTCAAAAAATGCTTCGTCTAAATCAATTTTAGAATCGTCAAAAAAGTAAATTTATTTAATTCTCATTCTTAAGAGACTTAAGAGACTTAAGAGACTAACGAAAGAATTATTTTGAATCCTAACAAGCTTTTAGGAATGGCGATTAAGTGAAAGAAGATTCCAGGCAAACTATTTTTTTGTCATCAAGGACTTAAAATGGGTACTAGTATAGTAACCATTTTATGGACGCAGAGTAGCGGAAAAATAGAAAGTATAGAATCGTCATTTATTTTGTCAACATTCCTTAATGGTTTGTAGGAAATTATTTACACTGTATATTAGACTTGTTACCCTTTAACAAATTGGCTCTATAAATAGCCTTTTGTCCTTATATTTCGTCTATTTTTCGC
>ENA-ORXR01001923-ORXR01001923.1-marine-metagenome-genome-assembly--contig:-NODE-1923-length-20785-cov-118.857302_pt1 | contig 20785 bp, 7 predicted proteins | sample MGYA00237866_ERZ511479 | MGnify/ENA metagenome assembly ERZ511479 | reverse complement strand
TGGACAGTGACAGACGCCTGCGGCAATGCTTCCACCGCTACTCAGACGATCACCATTGTCGACACCACTCCGCCGAGCTTCACGCTGCCGACCGATCTTACAATCGAATGTGATGCCTCCACCAACGCCGCCAACACTGGTGTCGTGTCCGCTGAAGCAGACAACTGCGACACCAACCCCGCAGTCACTTTTGCCGACACCATCGTCCCCGGCGCCTGCCCGCAGGAGTTCGACATCCTCCGCGCCTGGACAGTGACAGACGCCTGCGGCAATGCTTCCACCGCTACTCAGACGATCACCATTGTCGACACCACTCCGCCGAGCTTCACGCTGCCGACCGATCTTACAATCGAATGTGATGCCTCCACCAACACTGCCAATACTGGCGTTGCCACAACTCAATCCGACAATTGCGACACCAACCCTGTGACCACGTTTGCCGACACCATCGTCCCCGGTGCCTGCCCGCAAGAGTCCGACATCCTCCGCGCTTGGACCGTCACCGACGCCTGCGGCAACGCCACCACCGCTACCCAGACCATCAGCATCGTCGACACCACCGCACCCACCTTCACACTCCCAATGGATGTCACCATAGAATGCGATGCCTCGACCAACACGATGAACACCGGTTCGGTGACGAACGAAGCCGACAACTGCGACACCACCCCCGTGGTGACCTTTGTCGACACCTTGGTTGCTGGTGCGTGTGCCAACGAGGGAACGATCCTGCGCGCTTGGACCGCCACGGATGCCTGCGGCAATGCCACCACCGCCACCCAGACCATCACCATCGTCGACACCACGCCGCCCACGTTCACCCTGCCGCTCGATGTCACCATTGAATGCAGCGACTCGACCAACACCGTAAACACCGGTGCGGTTTCCGGACAAACAGACAACTGCGACGCCGCGCCGGTGGCGATTTTCGTCGACACACTCGTAGCGGGCGGTTGTCCGAACGAAGGCGAGATCCTGCGCGCTTGGACCGTGACCGATACCTGCGGCAACGCGACCACGGCGGTTCAGAAAATCGCGATTGTCGATACCACCGCGCCCCTCTTTGCCGCGCCGGTCAACGTCACCATCGAATGCGACGCCTCCACCAACACGCTCGCCACCGGCTTCGTCACCAACCAGACTGACAACTGCGATACCAACCCAGTGGTGACCTTCGCGGATGCCGTCGTTCCCGGCGCTTGCCCGAACGAACGCGAAATCCTCCGCGCTTGGACCGTGACCGATGCCTGCGGCAATCCGACCACCATCACGCAGACGATCACGGTGGTCGACACCTCCCCGCCGGCCATCGTCTGCCCTTCCAATTACGCCGTCGTCGCAGACGCCGATTGCAATTATATCTTGCCGATCATCGACCCCGTCAGCGCCACCGATAATTGTGGCACCGTGACCGTCACCCAAGTGCCGGCCGCCGGCACTGTCCTCTCCGGACCCGGTCCGCACACCATCACGCTGACCGCCACCGACGCCTGCGGCAACGCCACGCCCTGCAGCTTCGAACTCAGCCTGCGCTGCCCCGCCATCAGCATTGCCAAATCCGTCTACCTCGGACACGACGGCGGCGCGTCCTGCCCCGGCAACGAACTCGCAACCGGACTCAACAACGCCGATGTCACCTACTGCATCATCGTCAGTAACACCGGCGCGACCGTTCTCGCCAACGTCATGGTAATCGACAACGACATCTCCCCCGCCCTCAACGTCAATCTTGGCACACTTGCCGTGGGCGCGGTCACCAGCATCTTTGTCGAAGCCGTCATCGACGGCGACCTCGTGAACATGGCCAGCGCCAGCGGCACCCCCGCCGAAGACGACGGCACCCCGCTCGACTCCGGTCCAGTGACCGACAACGACACCGCTACGGTCGACGAGATCGAACCCAGCATCTCCATCGCGAAGTCCGTCTATCTCGGACACGACGGTGGCGCGTCCTGCCCCGGCATGGACTTCGTCTCCGGCACCAACAACACAACCGTCACCTACTGCTTCGTCGTCACCAACACCGGCGACACCGTGCTCAGCAACGTCATCGTCACCGACAACCTCGTCAGCCCTGCGTTCTCGACCAATATCGGCGCGCTCGCCATCGGTGCCACCGCCACCGTGTTCGTCGAGTCGAGCATCAATATTGATTTGACCAACCTTGCCGATGCGAGCGGCGTTCCCTCGGACGCCACCGGCGATCCCTTCCCCGAACAAGTGCCCGTCGAAGACGAGGACACCGCCGAAGTCGATCTCATCGGCCCCGGCATGCAGCTGCTCAAAACGGTGTACTACGGCCACGACGGCGGCGCGTCCTGCCCCGGTACGGATCTGGTCATCAACACCAACAACGCGCCGGTCACCTATTGCTTCACCGTCGTGAACACCGGCGACACCTATCTCAACAACGTCATGGTCACGGACAACACCATCTCCCCGCCGTTCTCCGCCAATCTCGGACTGATCGCGCCGAGCACTTCCGCCACCGTGTTTGTCGAAGACAATATGGCCGGCGACCTCGTCAATCTCGCCGAGGCTTCTGGTATCCCGTCCGATGAAAACGGCGATCCGATTCCCGGACAGCCGACCATCGGCGACGACGACATCGCCGAAGTGGACGAAGTCGCCCCAATGATCGCCATCACCAAGTCCGTCTATCTCGGACACGACAACGGCGTGTCCTGCGCGGCCGGAGTCCAGATGGTCACGGCGCAAAACGGCGACCCCGTCACCTATTGCTTCCTCGTTCAAAACACCGGCGACACGCCCTTGGCCGATGTCATGATCGTCGACAATGATCTGAACCCCACGTTCATGACCAACGTCGGCACGATCCCCGTCGGCGGATCCGTCACGGTGTTCACCGAAGTCGCAGTTAGCGGCGACCTGATAAACACCGCCGAGGCGACCGGCACACCCACCGACGAAAACGGCGACCCGATTCCCGACGTCGATCCGCCGACCGATGACGACGACGCCGAAGTCGACGAAGTGAATCCATCGATCAGCATCGCCAAGTCCGTCTATCTCGGACACGATGCAGGCGCGTCCTGCCCCGGCGTTGAGTCAGTTTCCGCCCAAGCCGGCGACGACATTACCTATTGCTTCACGGTCACCAACACCGGCGACACCGTTCTCTCCTCGGTCACCGTCACCGACAACGACATCGTGCCGGCCGTCAACATCGCCATCGGCATCCTGCAAATCGGTGCCACCACCACCGTGTACACCCAGGTGCAAGTCGCGGGCGACCTCACCAATACCGCCAGCGCGTCCGGCATCCCCTCCGATGTAAATGGCGATCCGCTGCCCGAACAACCGCCCGTCGATGACGACGACACCGCCGAAGTCGACGAGATCAACCCCAGCATTTCCATCGCCAAGTCCGTCTATTGGGGCGTTGACGGCGGCGGCTCCTGCCCAGGCGGCGAACTAGTAGTGGGTGTCACCGGCGATCCAATCACCTACTGCTTCGTGGTCACCAACACCGGCGACACCACCCTGTCCGGCGTCACCATCACCGACAACGACATCAGTCCGCCAGTCAGCATCACCGTCGGCGTGCTCGCACCCGGTGCGGTCGCGCTTGAGTTCGCGGAAAGCACCATCACCGGCGACCTGATCAACACCGCCAACGCCTCCGGCATTCCGTCCGACCCCGCCGGCAATCCGCTGCCCGAACAACCGCCGGAAACCGACAACGACATCGCGGAAGTCGATCAAGTCGATCCCAAAATCAGCATCACGAAGTCGGTCTACCTCGGACACGACGGCGGCGCGTCCTGCCCAGGCAGCCAGACCGTCACCTCTCAAAATGGTGACCCAGTGACCTACTGCTTCTTTGTTGAAAACACGGGCGACACCCCGCTCGTCAACGTCACCGTCACCGACAACGATCTCACACCCGCCTTCAGCACCAATCTTGGCAGTCTCGCAGTTGGCGACTCAGTTACGGTGTTCACCGAAGTCATGGTCGCTGGCGATCTCGTCAACACCGCCTCCGCCACCGGCACCCCCACCGACAGCAACGGCGATCCGCTCCCGAACGTCGATCCGCCGGTCGCGAACGACGACGCCGAGGTCGACGAGATCAACCCGTCGATCAGCATCGCGAAGTCGGTCTACCTCGGACACGACAACGGCGCCTCCTGCCCTGGTATTCAGTCGGTCTCCGCCCAAGCTGGCGACGACGTTACCTACTGCTTCACCGTCACCAATACCGGCGACACCGTCCTCTCCTCGGTCACCGTCGTTGACAACGACCTCTCGCCCACCGTCAACATCGTCATCGGCATCCTGCCCATTGGCGCGAGCACCACCGTGTACACGCAAGTTCAGGTTGTCGGAGATCTCGTCAACACCGCCAGCGCGTCCGGCGTGCCCTCCGATCCCGACGGCACCCCCTTCCCCGAACAACCGCCGGTTGAGGACGAAGACAGCGCCGAAGTCGATGGCGTGAATCCTTCGATCTCCATCGCCAAGTCGGTCTACCTGCTACACGATGGGGGCCTGTCCTGCCCGGGCGTTGAAGTCGTCGCCGCACTCGCTGGCGATCCGGTCACCTACTGCTTCATCGTCACCAATACTGGCGACACCTATCTCTCCGGCGTGACCATCACCGACAACGACCTCACCCCGGCCGTGAACATCAGCGTCGGACTCCTCGCCCCCGGACAAGTCGCCATCGAACACGTCGAGGTCTTTGTCGCCGGCGATCTCACCAACACCGCTTCCGCCACCGGCATCCCGTCCGACCCGGACGGCAACCCGCTACCCGAACAGCCGCCCGTTGGCGATGAGGACGATGCTGAAGTTGACGAGATCAACCCGGCCATCGCGATCGCCAAGACCGTCGCCCTCGGACACAACGGTGCCGCGTCCTGCCCGGGCGTGGAATTTGTCGCCGGAGAAAGCGGTGACCCTGTGACCTACTGTTTCTTGGTCACCAACACCGGCGACACGCCGCTCGCCAATGTCACCATCACCGACAACGACCTGAGTCCGGCCGTGAACCTCAATCTCGGACTTCTCCCCGTCGGCGGATCGACCAATGTCGCCGTCGCCTCCACCATCCAAGGCGACCTCGTCAATACCGCGTCCGCCACCGGCGAACCCGCCGATGAAAACGGCGATCCCTTACCCGAAATTCCAGATCCGACCGACGACGACACCGCCGAAGTCGACCAGATCGGTCCCGGCATCAAACTCTTCAAAACCGTCTATATCGGTCACGACGGCGGTGCCTCCTGCCCCGGCGCAGACCTCGCCACCGGTGACGCCGACGACGAACTCACCTACTGCTTCCTGGTTGAAAACAGCGGCGACGCACCGCTCACCAATGTCTCGGTCACCGATCCCGCCCTCGGCATCACGCTGACGGTCGGCTTCCTGCCGGTCGGAGGATCGACCAATCTGTTCATCGAATCGGCGCTCGCCGGCGACCTCGTCAATACCGCGACGGCTACCGGAACTCCGTCCGATCCCGACGGCAATCCGCTCCCCGAACAGCCCCCGGTCACAGACGATGATATTGCCGAAGTGGATGAAGTCATGCCTGGCATCGCCATCGGCAAATCGGTCTATCTCGGACACGACAACGGTGCCTCCTGCCCTGGCAACGAATCAGTCAGCGCACAGACCGGCGATCCGGTCACCTACTGCTTCGCCGTCACCAATACCGGCGACACCGTCTTGATTGATATCATGGTCATCGACAACGATCTCACCCCGGCCGTGAACCTCAATCTTGGCGCGCTACAAATCGGCGCCTCCACCACCGTGTTTGTGGAAGTCAGCGTCGCCGGCGACTTGGTCAACACCGCGTCCGCCACCGGCACCCCAGCCGACGAAAACGGCAATCCCCTGCCCGATGTCGATCCGCCCACCGCTGAAGACGAGGCGGAAGTCGACGAGATCAATCCGGGCATCGCTATCACCAAGTCGGTCTATCTCGGACACGACGACGGCGCATCCTGCCCAGGCGGACCCTCCGTCTCCGGACAAGCTGGAGAACCCGTCACGTATTGCTTCGCAGTCACCAACACCGGCGACACCATCCTCGCCAATGTCATGGTCACCGACAACGACCTCACGCCCGCCGTTGCCATCCCGATCGGTGTCTTGCAGATCGGCGCTAGCACAACCATCTGGGTCGAAGTTTCGATCGCCGGCGACCTCGTCAATACGGCCTCCGCCTCTGGCACGCCAGCCGACGAAGACGGCAATCCGCTGCCGGAACAACCGCCCGAAGAAGACGAAGATACCGCCGAAGTCGACCAAGTCGGACCCGGCATCTCGATCAGTAAATCCATCTATCTCGGACACGACACCGGCGCGTCCTGCCCGGGCGGCGAAGCCGTCTCCGCCCTCGCCGGCACCGCCGTCACCTACTGCTTCATCGTCACCAACACTGGCGACACCTACCTCTCCGGCGTCACCATCACCGACAACGACCTGACGCCGCCGGTGATGATCTCCGTCGGCCTCATGGCGCCCGGTGATGTCGTCGTCGAACATGTCGAAACCACCGTCGCAGGCGACCTCGTCAACAACGCCTCCGCCTCCGGCACTCCCTCCGATCCCGATGGCAACCCCATCCCCGGACAACCTCCAGTCGGCGACGTAGATGACGCAGTGGCAGACGAAGTCTTGCCCGGTGTCGCCATCGAAAAGTCCGTCTATCTCGGACACGACAGCGGCGCTTCCTGCGCAGGCGATCAAACCGTGGCGGGACAAAGCGGCGACCTCGTCACCTACTGCTTCCTCGTCATCAACACCGGCGACACCCCGCTGGCTAACGTGATGGTCACCGACAACGATGTCAGCCCGCCCGTGTCGATTAATCTCGGACTCATCCCCGTCGGTACCAGCAGCAACGTCTACCTCGAAACCACCATCCAAGGAGACCTCGTGAACACCGCCTCCGCCACCGGCACCCCCGCCGGACCGGACGGCGAACCACTTCCCGACATCCCCTCGCCCATGGACGAGGACACCGCCGAAGTCGACCAGATTGGCCCCGGCATCAAGATCGAGAAAAGCGTCTACATTGGACACAACAACGGTGCAGATTGCCCCGGCACCGAACTCGCAACCGGTGACGTCGGCGACGACCTCACCTACTGCTTCCTCATCCTCAACACCGGCGACGCCCCGCTCAGCAGCGTCACTTTCAGCGACGCGGACCTCGGACTGATCGACGTCCCCGTCGACTTCATCCCCGTCGGCGGCGCGACCAACCTCTATGTCGAAGCCAGCCTTGCCGACGACCTCGTCAACACCGCCTCCGCGACGGGTATTCCCTCCGATCAAAACGGGGTTCCGGTTCCGGGACAACCGCCCGTCGGCGATGAGGACACCGCCGAAGTCGACGCCGTCATGCCCGGCATCGCCATCGCCAAGTCCGTCTATCTCGGACACGACAACGGCGCGTCCTGCGCCACCGCCGGCCAATCCGTCAGCGCCCAAAACGGCGAACCGGTGACCTACTGCTTCACCGTCACCAACACCGGCGACACCCTGCTGATCGACGTGATGGTCATCGACAACGACCTCACCCCCACCGTCAACATGAACCTCGGCACCCTCGCGATTGGATCCTCCACCACCGTGTTCGTGGAAGTCGGCGTCGTAGGCGATCTGGTCAACACCGCTCAAGCCACCGGCATTCCAGCCGACGAAGACGGCAATCCCCTCCCCGATGTCGACCCGCCAGTCGCCGAAGACACCGCCGAAGTCGATGCCATCGCCCCCGGCATCTCAATCAGTAAATCCATCTACCTCGGACACGACACCGGCGCATCCTGCCCCGGCACCGACACCGTGGACGGTCAAGCCGGCGACGCCGTCACCTACTGCTTCATCGTCACCAACACCGGCAACACCTATCTCTCTGGTGTCACCATCACCGACAACGACCTGACGCCTGCCGTCCTGATCAACGTCGGCCTGATGGCTCCCGGCGAAGTCGTCGTCGAACACGTTGAATCATCCATCGCCGGTGATCTCGTGAACAAAGCCGAAGCCAGCGGCACTCCCTCCGACGAGAACGGCAACCCAATTCCCGGACAGCCGTCCGTCGGCGATGAAGACACCGCCGAAGTGAACGAAGTCGGACCCGCCATCTCGATCAGTAAATCAGTCTATGTCGGTCACGACAACGGAGAGTCCTGCCCCGGAGGCGAAAGCGTGAATGGCCAATCCGGCACCCCAGTGACCTACTGCTTCCTCGTCGTAAACAGCGGTGACACGTACCTCGCCAACGTTACTATCACCGACAACGATCTCACCCCGCCAGTGAGCATCAACGTCGGCCTCATGGCTCCAGGACAAATCGTTACCGAACACGTCGAGACCAGCCTGGTCGCCGACCTCGTGAACAAAGCTGGTGCCAGCGGCACCCCCTCTGACGAAAACGGCAATCCGCTTCCCGGGCAACCGCCGGTTGGCGCCGAGGACACCGCCGAGGTCGACCTCATCAACCCCGGCATCGGACTCGCGAAAGAACTGCAGTCGGTGGTCAACAACGGCGACGGCACCTACCGCGTCTCCGTCGAGTTCACCATCCAGAACATGGGCGATGTCCCGCTCTCCGACCTCATCCTCACCGACGACATCGGCAGCCAATTTGCCGGCATGAATCCCTCCTTCCTCGCCGCCAGCGACGGATCTCTTGACGCCAACCCCGCATGGAACGGCGGACCCGCGAGCAATATTCTCGAACCGGGCCAAAGCCTCTCGGCCGGCACCGTGGGCAATGTCTTTGCCTCCTTCACGGTCACGCCCGGCTCGCGCAGCCTCGCCACCAACGTGGCGGAAGTGGTCGGCACCGATCCCACCGGCAATCCGGTCACAGACATCTCTACCGACGGCCTGCAACCGGACCCGAACAGTGACGGAACCTCGGAAGAGGAAGTCGCGACTCTAGTGCCGTTCACCGAGAACCCGCGCATCGAAGTCACCAAGGAACTCGTCGACATCACCTCCACCGGAACCACCTTCACCGCGACCTTCAACTTCCTCGTGGCCAACACCGGCGACGTGATTCTCCGCGACCTCGAACTGATCGATAACCTCGTGAGCCAGTTCGCCGCCTTCTCGCCATCCGGCTTCACCGCCACCTCCGGTTCGTTGAACGCCAACCCCGCCTGGGACGGCACCGCCACCAGCAACGTGCTCGAACCCGGCCAATCCTTGATGCCCGGCGCTCAAGGTAACGTGACCGCCACCTTCAGCTTCATCTCCACCAAGGAGACCACCTTGGACAATGTCGCCACCGTGAAAGGTACGAGCCCCGCTGGCACCGAACCGATCGGAGAAGACACGGTCGAAGTCCCCGTGGAGTTTCCGCCGGCCAACCTCAGCGGCACCATCTGGGAAGACTCCTCCGCCGACGGCCTGGTCGACGAAGACCTTGATGTCTTCGGACTCGGCGATGTCACCGTCTTCCTCTACCTGGTGAACCCCGATGGCAGTGAAGTCCTCATCGATTCCGTTCCGTCCAACAGGGATGGTTCGTTCACCTTCGCCAACCTGCCGCCGGGAACCTACCGGACCGACGTCGACGAAGACCAACTGCCGCCCGTCCTGATAAACCGCAGCACCCCCTTCAGCTACATCAGCACCTTGGTTCCAGGTGAAGGCGACCAGACCCACATCTACGGTCTGTTCCCCGCGCCCACCGCCATCGAACTCGAGTTCTTCGAGGCCCACCTTGTGGCGGATGGTGTCGCACTCAAATGGCGAACCGCTTGGGAACAAGACAGTCTCGGCTTCTTCGTTTATAAAGTCGCGCCGGACGGCAGCCTCACCCAACTCAACGCCACGTTGATTCTTTCCCACGGTGGTGGGGACTACGCCCTCAATCTGCCCGAAGAAACCGGCGGCCGCTACATCCTTGAGGAGATCGAGACCGATCTTGACCGGACCTTCCAATCGATCGTCGCCTACACCCGGATCAATGCGGCCCCTGTCGGCGAACCCACCCTCACCTTCAAAGCCGAGGAAACCCCAGTACCATTCACCTCGTCGGTCGAATACGATACCTATCTGGTCTCCGGCCTAGACTTCCTTCCGCAGGTTCTCGACGTCACCGACCCAGTCAACCCCCTCGAACTCGTCGGTGAAATCCTCAGCACGCCTTCGGAAAACGCGGCCTACTTCAGCGCGCCCGCCGACCGCGAGATCCTCGTTCAAGAACGGGAAGTCATTATCCAGGACGAGTAGGCAACAACCCGAACACCGTTGCGCACAGGCAAGCAGGTGGATGCCGTGCGCAAGGGGTGGCCTATTTTTCACATTCTTTTGCCAACAAATTGCACCGAGACTAGTTATATAAGGTAGACGATTATTCACCTTATGCGATCCATCCGACCATTCATTCTCCTGTGTGCCGTTCTGCTGGTACCATCCGTTCTGCTCGCCGAAACCACGCTCGAGTACAACAAACACATCCGGCCGATCCTGTCCGACAAGTGCTTTAACTGCCACGGACCCGACAGTGCCTCACGTAAAGCCGACCTCCGACTCGACCAACGCGAGGCGGCACTCGCCGACAATGACGGAACCCGCGCCATCGTGCCCGGAGACCTCGAAGCCAGCGAACTGATCTACCGGATCACCGACGCCGATCCCGACGAACTCATGCCACCGGAAGACCATCCCTTCCAACTCACCGCCAAGGAAATCGCGACGTTGAAGCAATGGGTGAAACAAGGCGCGGCCTACCAAGAACATTGGGCCTACATCCCGCCGGTCAAAACCAAGCCAAAGACCGACCAACCTACGGGCGAAAAACCTTGGGGCCACAACGGCATCGACCGCTTCATTCTCGAACGCCTCCATGCCGATGACCTCAAGCCCGCGCCCGAAGCGGCCGCCGCCGATCTGTTACGCCGGGCCTCGTTCGATCTGACCGGCCTGCCGCCCAGCCCGGACGAAATGCACACCTTCATCAACGACCAAAAACCCGGTGCCTACGAACGCGCCGTCGACCGCCTGCTCGATTCCCCCCGCTACGGCGAACGCATGGCCCTCTGGTGGCTCGACGCCGCCCGTTACGCCGACACCGACGGCTACCAAAACGACGGGGGACGCACCATGTGGCCCTGGCGCGACTGGGTGATCAAAGCGTTCAACGACAACATGCCCTTCGATCAGTTCACCATCGAACAACTCGCCGGCGACATGTTGCCGGACGCCACCCGCCAACAGAAACTCGCCTCCGGATTCAACCGCAACCACCGCCTCAACAACGAAGGCGGCGCGCTGCCCGAAGAGTTTATCGTCGAATATTCCATCGACCGGATGGAGACCACCTACGCGATCTGGCAAGGACTGACGATCGGCTGCGCCCGCTGCCACGACCACAAATACGACGCCATCTCACAGAAAGAATTTTTCGAGGTCTTCGCCTACTGGAACGCGGTGCCGGAGAGCGGCAAAAGCAGCGGCAACAAAGCGCCGCCGATCCAGAAGTTCACCTCCCCCTTGCTCAAGCCGAGTGCCGAGGAAGTCGCCGCTGCCGAAGCCAAGGTCGACACCGCTACGAAGGCGCTGGCCACGGCGAAAAAGGACCTCCCCGAACGCTTGGCCGCTTGGGAAAAAGGCCAGGAGGCCAAAATACTGCTTGGCCAAAAGTCTACTTGGTCGTCCGCACAGGTCATCAAAGCGTCCACCAAAAAGGGTGCCACCCTCGAACGCCAAGAAGATCTCTCCTTCCTCAGCACCGGCGAGAACCCCGGCAACGAAACCTACACCTTCGAACTCGATCCGCCACCCGGTCGGCTCACCGCCGTCCGGCTCGAAGCGATCCGCCACAACAGCCTGACCAAGGCCGTCGGCTTCGCCCGGAGCGTCAACGGCAACTTCGTGCTCACCGAAGTCGAACTCGAACTCAACGGCAAGAAACTGCCCTTCGCCTCCGCGAAAGCCGACTTCAGCCAAGCCAACTACGCGGTGGCCCAAGCGATCGACGGCAACAAGAAAAGCGGCTGGGCGGTCAGCGGCGGCAAAGCCGGCAACCGCGTCGGTCTGTTCAAACTGAAAGACGCAGTCACGCTCAAGGACAGCGACAAACTCGTGATCCGGCTCGTCCACGGCTCGCAATTCGCCGACCACAATGTTGGCTGCGTTCGGCTCTCGCTCACCGGCGCCTCCCAACCCGGACTCGACCAAACCGCTGAGGCGCCCGAAGTCGTGATCGCCGCCTTGAAAACCCCTGCGGCAAAACGCAGCCCGGAACAAACCAAGGAACTCACCAGCTTCTACGCGGATCAAGACAAAGCCGTGCTCGCCGCCCGAAAAGAACTCGCGGCCAAACGCAAGCGGCTCGAAGAGGTGCGCAAAGGTGGCCCGGAAGTACCCGTGATGATCATGGCCGAGTCCGACAAAGTCCTTCGTCCAACCTACCTTCTCAACCGCGGCGAATACGACAAACCCGACAAGTCCGAAGTCATCGGACGCGGCGTGCCGCGCGCCACCATGCCCGGACGCACCGAGGTTCCCGGCGACCGGCTCAGCTTCGCCCGCTGGCTCGCCTCGGACGAAAACCCCCTGACCGCGCGCGTCACGGTCAACCGCTTCTGGCAAATGCACTTCGGACGCGGCATCGTCAAAACCACCGAGGACTTCGGCAGCCAAGGCGAGTGGCCAAGCCACCCCGAGCTGCTCGACTGGCTGGCCGTCCGCTTTATGGAATCCGGCTGGGACAAAAAAGCCCTGCACCGCCTGATCGTCACCTCGGCCACCTACCGCCAAGCCAGCCAAGTACCGGCCGGCCTACTCGCCAAAGATCCCGAGAACCGCCTGCTCGGACGCGGAGCGCGCTACCGACTCGACCCCGCCGCGATCCGCGATCAGGCCTTGTTCGCGTCCGGACTGATGAACGGTAAAATCGGCGGTCCGCCAGTGAAACCCTATCAACCCGATGGCCTGTGGAATGCCACCGCCGCCAACGGCGGCACCCGCTACAAGCGCGACAGCGGCGAAAACCTCTACCGACTCAGCCTGTATACCTATTGGAAACGCACCGTCGGACCACCGATGCCGCTGTTGTTCGACGCGTCGCCGCGCGAGATCTGCAGCGTTCGCGCCAAGGTCACCAACACGCCCCTTCAAGCACTCGCACTGATGAACGACGTGACCTTTCTCGAAGCCGCCCGGGTGCTCGCCGCCCGCGCGTTCAAAGAGGAAAAGGACACCGACGCCCGCCTCCGCTTGATCTACGAACGCGCCGCCGCCCGCCCCTGCCCCGACGCCACGCTGGCGGTGCTCAAGAGCAACCACGCGTTCTACACCAAGCACTTTACCGCCAACAAAGACGCCGCCAATGCCTTTATCGCGTCCGGAGACTCCAAACGCGACGCCAGCATTCCCGCCCCAGATCACGCCGCCCTCATGGCCACCGCCCACCTCGTGCTCAACCTCGACGAAGTCATCACCAAAGAATAAGACAACGAGCGCCGAGCTTTCAGCCCGGCGTCAAGACCAGCAAAAAGCCACCTAAGCTTGGGGCATCCGAGTAGCCGGATGCGAACCGCAGAAATGGCCTGGGCCGCCTCGCCAGAGGAAGCGCCAACCCTCCGGGAGCAAGTAGTCCAAATTTAGCATGGCAATCTAGGGCTTCAACCGATACGGCCTAAGAAGAGCTTACTACTTTGGAGGTTATTTATGATTAAAGGTGCATTGTTTGGACTAATCGGCGGCATAATTGGTGCTGCGATTTGGGTGATGATTGGCGTGGCAACCAACTCGGAAATTGGAATTATCGCGTGGGGAATCGGCGGATTAGTCGGACTCGCGGTGGGCTTCGGAACACCGGAGGCGGAAGAGAGCGCGCTCACCGGCGTCATCGCCCTCGTCATCGCCATGATGGCCATCCTCGCCGGCAAATATTTTACCGTGTCGACGATCATCGATCGCGAACTCAGCAAAATGGCAGTCACCGAAACCATGAGCGACGAAGAGTTGAAAGTCAGCCTCGCCTGGCAAGCCGTCGGCGACGCCGAAGAAAACGGGGAAGTAGTCGACTGGCCCGGTGGCGTCGAACCAGATGAAGCGATGGACATCGCCGTCTTTCCGGTCAGCATCCGCAAAGTAGCCCTCGACGCCTACGACGACATGACCGACGTCGATAAGGAAACCGTCAAAAAGGAAATGATGGAAAATCAACTCATGATGATCAGCCATCTTAAGGACGGGATCAAGAAGGAAGCCTTCATGGCCTCGTTCGGTATGTTCGATATCCTCTGGTTCTTGCTCGCCATGTCCACCGCTTACAAACTCGGTGCCGGCATGCTCGACGACGGCTGACCAAACTTGGCAGGCGAGGCCGGGTCTTCAAGCGAGTCCCATCGTTGAACAAGAGCCGAGTTTCTGCGGCACCCTGAGCAGCCTGGTTGCCGCCCGCAGGGTCAACGACTGAAGACCAGCCGCGTGAAGTAACGTAGAAGTCGTTCCGCGTTCGTCGTGGCGGAATTCATTCCGGTCACAAGAAAGCGGCTATCGGTGATGCAACCGTCCGGCCGCTTCCATCTTTCCGACCGCAGGTCGCCCAGGGCCCCGTCGGCTTTCGGCATGACACCCTCTTTCAGCTTCTAGTCTTTGTACCACCGCCGGATCGGTTGACCGCCCTGCCCGCTTTTCACCACGATCACGTTCTCCTTACCGAAGGTCTTTTCGACCGAGGGCGTGAACGACTCCGCCGGCTGGAGGCCGGCCATATTGGATTGCCATGACAAAATAAACAGATGCGCGCCTTCTTGTTGTGCGAAGACAAACAATGGAACGATCAAAGGGGAGGAGAGCAACGCGGGGTTTTCAAAAGGTGAAGGTGGAAAGGATCTTGTGGGCCAATCGGGCATCATAGATGATACGTCCATGAACCGCCTTTTTCCGTTCCTACTCCTCCTACTATTTACGAATCCGGTCGCAGCTCAGGATCTTCACGCCGAAGCGCGAAATGCTCTACAAAAGGCCACCGCCTTCTTCCACGGACAAGTCGCGGTCGAAGGTGGCTATGTGTACCAAGTCTCCCACGACCTCAAAAAACGCGAAGGCGAAGGCAAAGTCGGAACCGACGAAGTCTGGGTGCAACCACCAGGAACCCCAACCGTCGGCGAGGCCTTCACCACCGCCTGGGAACTCACCGGCGACCCCGCCTGCAAACAGGCCGCCCGCGACGCGGTCGACGTGCTGCTACGCGGTCAGTACGCGTCCGGTGGCTGGAACGCGAGCATCCACCTCGGCGACGTACGGCACAAACACGCCTACCGCGTCGACCACCGTAACGAAGACGGCAGCCCGAAACCGCCTTCGAAGAAAGCGAGAAACTACAGTTCACTCGACGACGACAAATCCACCGCCGCCTTACGTTGCCTGATGCGCTACGACCGCGCCGCGAACTTCAAAGACACCGCAGTGAACGAAGCCGCCCGCTACGCGCTGGACGCGATGATCGCCGCGCAACACCCCAGCGGCGGTTGGCCACAGGTATTCAGCAAAGCAGCCGACGCCGACGCCCCGATCAAACGCGCCGCCTATCCGCCTGGCGAACCCACCCGCATCAAAGAATACTGGAACCATCTCACGCTTAACGACGGCAACATCGACAATGCCATCGACACGCTGTTCCTCGCCTTCGAAATTTACGGCGAACCAGCATACAAAGTGGCCGCCCTGCGTGCCGGCGACTTTCTGATCCGCGCCCAAATGCCCGAACCCCAACCCGGCTGGGCGCAGCAGTACGACGCCCAGATGCAACCCGCTTGGGCGCGCAAGTTCGAACCCGCCTCGATCACCGGCGGCGAATCGCAACGCGCCATGCAAACCCTGCTCGACCTGTACGAACGCACCGGCGATCCGCGCTTCCTCGAACCGCATAAAACCGCCCTGCCCTACTACCGCCGCAGCCTCCTCCCAAACAACAAGCTCGCCCGCTTCTACGAATTGAAAACCAACCGCCCGCTCTACCTCACCCGCGACTACAAGGTCACCTATGACGACAGCGATATGCCGACGCACTACGCGTTTAAAGTGAGTTCGAGGTTAGACCAGATCGAACAACGCTGGAAAACTTTGCGCCAACAACACCAAGACAAGACTTGGACGGCGCCCGCAGCCAAATCGCCCAAGCCGCCGTCTGCCAAAGAGGTGCGCCGCCTCATCGAAAACCTCGACCAACGCGGTGCCTGGGTGGAGGACGGCCAACTCAAATACTGGGGAAAAGAGGACGATACACACCGCGTAATCCGTTCGGAAACTTTCGCCAAAAACCTCGTAGCGCTCGCTCGTTTTCTCGCCGAATCCCCAAAAACCTCGGAAAAATAGGTCGAAATAAATTTACGATGGTCCTTGCTATTATGAAAGAAGGACCTACCAAAAAATTACCTTAACCGGATTGCAAATTGCTCATGTGGAGCGCCGCGATCCACAACAAGAGCTAAAAATAAAATGACATTTGCTGACCTCGGACTCCGGGACGAACTTCTTCGTGCCGTCACCACACTGGGCTTTGAAGAGCCCATGCCCATTCAAGCTGAAGCCATTCCCCACCTTCTCAAAGGTGAACGGGATATGGTCGGCCTCGCCCAAACCGGCACCGGAAAAACCGGTGCGTTCGGACTTCCCCTCCTCCACCTCATCGACCCCGGTCAAGGCCATGTTCAAGGCATCATCGTTTGCCCGACCCGCGAACTCTGCCTGCAGATCGTCGATGACCTCGAAAAATTTGCCGCCCACCTTCCCTACGTGAAAGTGCTTGCCGTCTACGGCGGTGCCGGCATCCAACCGCAGATGCGCGCCCTCAAAAAAGGCGGCGTACATATCATCGTCGCCACCCCCGGCCGCCTCTGCGACCTCATTCGCCGCCGCACCGCCGACCTGTCCCGCGTTTCCTACGCGGTCCTCGACGAAGCCGACGAGATGCTCAACATGGGCTTTCAGGAAGATATCGAATCGATCTTCTCCGAACTCCCGACCGAACGCAAAGTTTGGCTGTTCTCCGCCACCATGGGCAAGGGCGTCGCGCGCATCGCCGACCGCTTGCTCGATGATCCAGTCGAAGTCACCATCGGCACGCGCAACTCTACCGCCACCAATCTCACCCACAGCGTCTACAGCGTGCTCGAAAAGAACCGCTACCCCGCAATCAAGCGCTTGCTCGACAATGCGCCCAACATGCTCGGCCTGATTTTCTGCCGCACCCGCCGCGAAACCCAACAGATCGCCGAAAAACTGATGGGCGACAACTACCGCGCCGACGCGTTGCACGGCGATCTCTCGCAAGCCCAACGCGACTACGTCATGCGCAAGTTCCGTCAGGGTTCGATCAGCATTCTGGTCGCCACCGACGTCGCCGCCCGCGGCATCGACGTCGATGACATCACCCACGTCATCCACTACCGCCTGCCCGACGACCCGGCCATCTACAATCACCGCAGTGGCCGCACCGGCCGCGCCGGACGCGATGGTAAATCGCTGGCGCTGATCAACGGCAAAGAAAAACGCCGCATTCGCGACATCGAAAACACCCTCAACATCAAGTTCGACGTCGCCAAGATTCCGGACGGTCGCGAAATCTGCGAAAAGCAGTTGTTCGCGCTGGTCGACAAAGTCGTGAAGACCGAAGTCAACCACGCCGAGATCGACGAATATCTTCCGAAAGTGAACGAACTGTTCGCCGAGATGAGCAAAGAAGAGTTGATCCAGCACTTCCTCTCGGTCGAATTCAATCGCTTCCTCGACTACTACCGCGACTCCGGCGACATCAACCACTCCGGACGCGACCGTTACGATCGCGACGACCGAGGCGAGCGTGGCGACCGCAACGACCGCGGCGCCAAACGCGAACGCCGCCAGCGCCGCGACGACAGCAACTTCAAAACCTTCTTCATCAATATCGGCACGCTCGACAACGCCGGTGTCGGCGCGCTCGTTCGCCTGATTTGCGATGAGACCGGCATCGACGCGAAAGCGCTCGGCCACATCAAACTGAACCGCGAGTTCAGTTTCTTCGACGTCGAAGAAACGGTCAGCGACCAAGTTCGTTCGGGCATGCAAGGCGCCCGGTTCGACGGCCGCGAAGTCGTGGTCAACGATTCCAAACGCTCCTCCCGCGAGTCCGGCGGCGGCGGTGGTGGTGGCTACAAAAAACGTGGCGACAACTTCCGTGGCAGTGATCGTCGTGGCGGTGGTGACCGTCGTGGCGGCTACGGCAACGACCGCCGAGGCGGCGGCGGCGGTGGCGGATACAACCGCGACCGTGGTGAACGCAAATCCTACGGACGTAATGACCGCGACGGCGACCGCCGTGGCGGTTATGGCAGTCAGGGTGGTGATCGTGATCGTGGCGGCAGCCGCGACCGCAACGACCGCTATGACAAACGTCCCGCCAGCGATGGCGACCGTGATCGTAGTCGCGACCGCGACCGCGGTGCATGGGTGCAAAAAAGTGGCGACCGCAACGAACGCAGCGACCGGCCCGACCGTAGTGATCGCGATCGCAAGCCCAGCTACAGCGAAGGCGGCGGCGGCGGTGGTGGATCCTGGCGCGACCGGAAAGATCGTGACAGCGGCAGCTCCTCTTCCTCTGGCGGTGGCTCCTCTTCCTCCGGCGGTGGCTCTTGGCGTGATCGGAAAGATCGTGACAGCGGCGGCTCCTCTTCCTCCGGCGGCTCCTCTTCCTCCGGCGGCGGTTCTTGGCGTGATCGCAAAGACCGTGACAGCGGTGGCGGTTCGTCCTCATCTTCCAGCGGCGGCTCCTGGAGCGACCGTAAAGATAGCTCGGCCGGCAGTTCAGGCGACAACCCCGCGCCGGCGAAACCCGGCAGCTGGCGCGACCGCGCTGCGCCGAAGTTTCCCACAAAAAAGAAACGTCCCGGCTCCATTTAAGCCCCTTCACCCGTATGGCAGGTTCCTGCCATCGTGTGGCAACCCCTTGCCATACTATGGCGAACGCTTGCCACTCTATGGCAAAGGTTTGCCATACGCCGAAAGCCGGTTCGGGGTTCGACAATTTCAAATCCCCCCATGTCTGACACCGCCGATAACAACCGCAAGTACTGGGACCTGCTCGCCCCGCACTACCAAGAGCAGACGGAAATCTCTCTCGACGAATTTCACTACGGCCCTCTGCTGGCGGGCGACAAGGAACTCGGTCTCTTGCCAGAATCGCTCGGGGGGCTTCGCTGCCTCGAACTCGGTTGCGGCGCCGGCCAAAACAGCATCGTGCTCGCCAAACGCGGCGCGCAGTGTCAGGCCATCGATGTGTCCGAACAGCAAGTGAACATCGGCCGCGCGTTCGCCGTCGCAGAAGGGGTTAAAGTCGATTTTCTGGCCGGTGACATGGAAGCGTTCGAGGGGCAAGATGGCGGCTACGACCTCATCCATTCCACCTATGCCCTGCCCTTTGCCGCCGAACCTGCTGCCTTCGCCAAAAGCATCGCGGACGCGCTCGCGCCCGATGGCAGCGCCCTAATCACCACCGCCCATCCGCTCTACGCCGGCGAGTGGCTAGAGGTCGATATTGGCGAACAAGGTGTGTTGATCGAAGACTACCACGATGTGTTTAACGACATCCGCACCATCAACGATTTCGAGACGAACTCGGTGGCCAAGTTTCATCCGATCCATGAAGTCGCCGGTTGGTTTACCGACGCCGGACTGGTGATCGACCGCTTGCTCGAACCCCGCCCCCTGCCCTTCGACCGCGTTCGAAGTGAGGCGCCCTACTGGAGCGAAGACTGGCTCGACCAACACGCCGAACTCACCCGTATCCCCATCGTCTTGATTCTGCGCCTCAAGAAGATCTGAGGGCGCACGCCTTTCAACTACAATGCCGAGCTTCGAACAAGCGAGGTAGGACGGTGCTTCTAGCCCCTGTGCGCAACGAGGCACCTCCGTCTCGCCTCGCTCGCCTGCCACGGAGGTCAGGCGTTACGCACACCAGTTGGAAACGCGTGCGACCTTACGCCGCCACCTCGCACGGAGAACCAAGAAGTCTGGCGGATGAGCTTCGAATACAGTAAAAAGGATCCATGAAAAGGACCCTCACGCTCACCATCGCTTTCGCGTTCCTGTTTTCCTCGCTCGCGTTCGCAGAAGACGACCGCTTGGTGCTGCTCGGCGCCTCCTACGGCAAAAATGTGCTCGCGATCTGCGAAGCGGACGGCGAGGTGCTGTGGAAAATGGACACCGCCGGTCCCGAACGCGGCCACTCCGGACACCACGACATCCACTTGCTGAACAACGGCAACATTCTGTTTCACGACACCTGGACCAAGACCACGGAGATCACGCTTGATAAGAAAGTGGTATGGGAATACGAATCGGCAAACGAGAATGGCAACAAAGGCAAAAAGGTGGATGTCCACGCGTTCAGCCGGTTGCCGAACGGCGACACGATGATTACCGAGAGCGGCGTCGGGCGGATCATCCACGTCGACAAGGACAAGAAAATCACCAAGGAATTTCCGCTGGGCGAAGGCGGACGCAAGAAAACCCGTCTCGTCAATGTGCTCGCCAACGGCAACTATCTCGCCTCCGCCGAACGTCCCGGTGTGGTCACCGAGTACGACAAGGACGGCAAGATTGTCTGGGAATACGAAACCAAAACGCGCGTCTACGGCGCCATCCGCCTGAAGAACGGCAACACCCTGATCGCCACTGGCAGCGGCAACAGTGTGCTCGAAGTGAATCCGCAGAAAGAAGTCGTCTGGAACATCACCAAGAAGGTACCGGACACCGACATCGACATCGGCTGGACCACCGACTTGCAGGAGCTGCC
>ENA-ORXR01001922-ORXR01001922.1-marine-metagenome-genome-assembly--contig:-NODE-1922-length-20792-cov-24.260005_pt1 | contig 20792 bp, 17 predicted proteins | sample MGYA00237866_ERZ511479 | MGnify/ENA metagenome assembly ERZ511479 | reverse complement strand
CTGCCGAGGTCAAAGCCTTTTCCAAAAACAGCGAGCGTATCGCGCATCGGCGGAAGGGTGAGGAAAGTAATCAGATTATATTCTTTCCACAATTTCTCCAAATTAATCACCGAGTCCCACTTATTTTGCGTAGTGCCATAGGGCAAATCACACAGCACCATATCGACCGAATTATCCGGCAACTACTGCATGACTTCCAAACAATCCCCTTGTATGACTTTATTGGTAAACTGATTCATAACCATGCTCGAAGATACAAAATTCGGCGAAATGATACCTGAAATTCAGTGCCTCAATATCTTCCTGCCATAATAAATCCCCTCAAAATACACCCGCAAAAAATACACACCACGTTCCAAGCCCGACACCTGCACCACCGCCGGATTTTCCTCCAAAATACCGGATGTTACACGCTGCCCAAGCGCATCATACAACACATAATTTGTCGCAAGATTCGGTGTATCATCATGCCATTGAACATAAAATTCCTCACGTACCGGATTCGGGAAAACGCTAAAGGGTTGTCCTAAAATAGCCTCCAACTCTGCCACCAAATTCGCCGGACGTAGCGCAGCAAATTCACGGAGGTGTGCCACTGCTGCGTGGTAGTCATTCATCGTAGCCGGATAGCCCCAACGCCGGATGTGTTCGGGCATTGCGGGGTCATAAATTTGTGTGAGCGAATCAATTTTATGCAATACATTATTCGGAGAAAGTGTGTGATTCAACTGATACAAAAAACGCCCATGCAGTCGCGCTTTAAAGTCGGAATTGGTCAATAATTTTCTCAATAAAATCACAAAAGAAAGGTCGTCGTATTCGCTCGTGAGTGGCGTGATGAGTTCCCGGAATTTACTTTTCCAATATTCGTGCATGGCGGCGTCGCCATCATTGAAAAGCCATTGCCAACGGGTGTTTAGATTGCGTTCGCGCCAATATTTGAGGTTATTTTCGGGGAAATCCCATAGCTCCAAATACATTTCCGCAATTACGAAATCCATTAAATTATCCAAGTCCAACCACGTTTGTAATTGTGCGTAATTTTCGTCGATAGCCAAGTCATTTTGTTGGATAAAATCCATTATTTCACCCCATGCTGCCGCCTCTCCGTCAATCACATCGCCCGACCTTTCGAGCATGTCCACATCGTTATCGTCGATACCGTAATTGCTTTGAATGTAATACCTGTCGTGGCGTTCTTTCAAGTTAAAAACACCCCAATATTCGCCATTCACAAAGGCAATGACGGGCGTAAACGCCTGATAATCTAAGCCCATTTCACGCACCAATAAATGGCACAATTCATCCTTAAAGGGTACATGAAAATTATTCGGGTTGGCAGTCCGCAAGACCAAGCGTTTGAATTGGTCAACGTCATTTTTCTGCTCAAAAAAAGCATAATTAAAATGCTTCGAGCCGTACTCTGTGCGTGCATACAAACGCATGGATTTCTGCGGCAGTTGTCGGCTGAATTGCCCGTGTATCCGCACCCCGATATTTTGTGCGACTGTCAATGTACCATCCGCCTCAAAGTATTCCATATGAACGGGGTGTTCCCACTCACGTCCACGTTGGTAATAATTTCCGGTGTACAATTCGCCCACTTCAGCAAGGCTGCCGGGTACATGTATGCCTTCCGTTTCATCAAAGAAATGCCGCGCCTCCGTCACCAAAGAAACTACCGGAAAAGGATACCGCACATTCCCCGCTTCATTTACGCCGTAAGACCGTGTATTATAAGGTGTAATCCGTTCACCATCTACAAAAGCCGCGATTCGCAAAACGGTCAATTGAAAAACCTCGCCTTGTGGCGGCTGCCAATATTCCGGCGCAGTGGGTACGGCGGCAAAATGTGGCGCAGTCGCTTTTTCACCAATAAAAACAGGCGCGTCGTATCGCGTACTATTGGCATCGGGGAGTTCGCCGTTGAGGGTATAATAGATGTCGGCATTGGGGAAGTTGATGGATATTTCCAAATCGAAGGCTTCGGTATGCCAGCCCGGTGGGTGCGAAAAGGTAAGTTCGACTTGGCTGTGGGCGGTATTTTGCAGAAAAATTAGAAGGAAAAGTAAAACACCCCGTACAGGCGACTTCAGTCGCCATGTGTTAATATTTTTTCGTAAAAAATTATCGCTAAAAAAAATATGCATTTATGCTATTTTTAACATGGCGACTGAAGTCGCCTGTACGAAGGGTCAAAAAGCAATACCTGTTTTCAGTGCGACTAATACATAATTGACGCGCTCCACATAGTCATCCAAATAATCTAAATCTACCTTTATGCGTGTCGTCTGAAAATGTAAGCCTGCCGAGATATGAAACGCCAAATTATCATTGAGTGAGAGTCGTCGTCCGTAGTCGATATTGAACATCAGGTCGCCGTTGTAGTGATATTGTTCGAGCTTGTGGTAGTCTTTGTGCCAACCTATTGCATAGCCCACTTGCATAGCAAAAAACGGCGAATTGACCGCTTCGCGTGTGTATATGTGTGCGTCCGCGTACACAGGCAGGAGGGTTTCTCTGCTGAATTTTTCGTAAGCCATACCGCCACCAACTTGCAGGCGCGGCATAGCCTGATATAGAAAAGTGTAACGAAGATTAGGCGCGTATTTGAAATCACCTGTATTTCGGGCAATTTCGGCTCCGGCAAGCACACCGCCTTCGAGGAGATGTGTTATTTTATTTTGTGAAAAAGAAAAAACAGGTAGTACAATTAGGGTGAAGGTTATGGCATGATTTATAGTGATTTTTTGAAATGTAAAATGTAAAAGTTGTATAACGTGAAGCGAACGCAGTTTTTCTTTCATTTATTTGGTTTTTAAGTTATTAAAAATAAATAGTATCCAGATATTTAACTCGCGTACTACAAGCACTTTTACGTTTATTATTTTGCGTTTTACATTTTATATTTCCTACACTTTATCCTCCGTATTATAGGTACGCCAAAGGGAGAGAATCATTCGAAAAGGCATCAAAAGCGTGGTAATAATACTCCCGACGGCAAAGAAAATTGTTTCCGTGCGAATGTAAGCTCCCAAGCTTTCTTGGTTTTTTATTGGAACTTGTTCTTTCAAATATTTGAGTGAAAATAAAGATTGCGTCCCTTCTTCGTCAATGAAGGTTTGAAAATTATAAAATTGACTGATCAAGAAGAAGAGGAAGGGAATACAACCAATTAATAAGATAACTTTTAACCAACTCAATCGCGCCAAAAAAGTATTTTTCAGGAAAAAAATATAACGTGAAAAGGTGATGAAAATGACGATAAAGATGATATTCGCCTGTAAGAACGGATAATTTTTGAATACTGATGTAATGGGAAACAGCACCGCCAATACGATAAGGGCAGTGGCTATCCACCAAATAACTTCGAGGGTGATTTTTAGGCGAAATTGTTGGTCAGGCATCGAATGAATGGTCTATAAATGGGTAGAGACGCGATTAATCGCGTCTCTACGTAATATCTTTCGGACTAATTTTGATTATACGGCAAAACTCTCGCCGCACCCACAAGAGCGCGTCGCGTTCGGATTGTTGAAATAGAATCCTTTACCGTTGAGTCCGCCAGAAAATTCTAATGTCGTATTGCAAAGATACAGGAAGCTGCGAAGGTCAGTAACGACTTTCACGCCATTGTCTTCAAACACTTGGTCGTTGGGCTGTGACTCATTGTCGAAGTCCATCTTGTACGTCAAGCCCGAACATCCGCCACTCGTCACGGATACGCGAACGAAGTAGTCATTCGCCATCTTTTCCTGTGTGCGAATTTCATCAATTTTTGCCTTTGCGCTTTCTGCTACGAATAACATATTTTAATGGTTAATGGTTAATGGTTAATGATTAATGGCTAATATTTCGTTGTCTGTTTTTTGCGTAGCAAAAAAGAAAATATTAATCATTAATCATTAATCATTAACCGTTAATTAGTGATGTCCTACCGCTACGGTGACTTCCATGCCGTTTTTCTCTTGGTAGTCTTTTATCGCCCCTTTAATGGCGTCTTCGGCGAGTACCGAGCAGTGGATTTTTACAGGCGGAAGCGCGAGTTCTTCTACGATGTCCATGTTGTCGATTTTCATGGCGTCTTCGACTGATTTACCTTTGAGCCATTCGGTAGCGAGTGAAGAAGATGCTATCGCTGAACCACAACCGAAGGTTTTGAACTTCGCATCCTTGATGGTCTGCGTCGCTTCATCTACTTCGATTTGCAGACGCATGACATCGCCACATTCAGGTGCGCCTACGAGTCCTGTACCTACATTTTTTTGACTCTTGTCTAGAGTTCCAACATTGCGTGGGTGCTTGAAGTGTTCTAATAATTTTTCTGAATATGCCATAATTTTAATGGTTAATGGTTAATGATTAATGGTTAATAATTATCAACCCAACCAATGACCATTTTTTTTAATTTTGAATGATACGAATCTAACATTCGCTCACATTTTTTTCTACTATTTTAACAAAAATAAGCTAAATTTGGTTCTTATGCTAATTTTTTCACGAGTTGTCGAATCGAGGAGTTCTTGAAATGACGTATTCGTATTATCGACAACTCAACAACTCGTCAATTCATCAACTCATAAAAACGTTTAATGTTCTGCCCATTCCACAGCGTCCAGATCTACGCCGTCCTTGTACATTTCCCAAATTGGGCTGAGGTCGCGCATGTGATTGACGCCATCCGAAACGAGTTTGATGGCTGCATCTACTTCTTCCTCTGTCGTGAAGCGTCCTAAGCTGAATCGAATGGAGGAGTGCGCGAGGTCGTCGCCCAAGCCGAGGGCTTTGAGTACATAAGAGGGTTCGAGTGAAGCCGATGTACAAGCCGAACCTGAGGATACCGCGATATTTTGATTGAAGGTCATCATTAGTCCTTCGCCTTCTACGTGTTTGAAGGAAATATTTGTGGTGTGTGGCATGCGGTGTCCGGCGTCACCATTAATATAGGTCTCTTCGAGTTGGGTCAAGCCGGCTTCGAGTTTGTCGCGTAGCTTGCTAAGTCTTTCGGCTTCCTGCGCCATTTCTTTACGACAGAGTTCAGCAGCTTTTCCAAAACCAACAATGCCCGGCACGTTCATCGTACCCGAACGCATTCCGCGCTCGTGACCGCCGCCGTCCATTTGTGCGGTTACTTTGACCCGCGGATTTTTGCGACGTACATAGAGTGCGCCGATGCCTTTTGGTCCGTACATCTTGTGTCCTGTAAATGCCATCAGATGAATGCCGAGTTCTTTGACATCCACGGGAATTTTGCCGACTGCCTGTGTGGCATCACTCATAAACAAAACGCCGTGTTTCGCACAAATCTCTCCGATTTTTTTCATTTCCTGAATCACGCCGGTTTCATTATTTGCAAACATAATCGACACGAGTATCGTATTGTCTTTTATGGCTGCTTCGAGTTCGGCAAGATTGACACGTCCTTTGCCATCCACTTCAAGGTAAGTGACTTCTGCGCCTTTTTTTTCTAAGGCTTTGCAGGTGTCGAGTACGGCTTTGTGTTCTGTGGTGGTCGTGATAATGTGGTTGCCTTTGCGGGCGTACATTTCGTATGCACCTTTTATGGCAAGGTTGTCGGACTCTGTTGCACCGGAAGTGAAGATAATTTCTTTTGAATCAGCATTGATAAGGGCGGCGATTTGCTCGCGGGCATAATCTACTGCTTCCTCTGCTACCCATCCAAAAGAGTGGCTGCGGCTGGCAGCATTGCCATGTTTTTCGTAAAAATATGGTATCATCGTATCCACTACACGCGGGTCGGTTGGTGTGGTAGAATTATTATCGAGATAGATCATTTTTGTCATCTGTATTATCGTGTTGTTGTGCTGCTGTGTTATCGTTATTAGCTATCTAATATTTTGATAAATAAGAAATTATGTAGTAGAAAACACAGGCTTGCCACATGATTTTTATTTAGATTTAGTCTAATCTTTAAAAAGAGTCCACAAAGGTAACGTTTTTTTATGGAAAAGGTTGGATGAAATTTAACGAATGAATGATGAATTTTTAATGATGAGTCAAACGAAATCTCGTACTCGTTTCGCGAAATGAATTATAATGCAAAAATAAGGCAATGTTGTAATGTAATAATAAGGAAACATTGTAGCATTGTAGCATTTCAGCATTGTAGCATTGTGTTTGATTCACATGAATTGACTACCTTTGTTATAATTTAGACTTTGGACAGAATGGGAACTGGGGAATTAGGCTAAAATTCATAACCTATTCATTATCAGTTGTTTTAATTTTATTAATATAAAAAAATATGTAAATAATTATTTTTTATAGAAAATTAAAAACGAAAGGTTTACCGAATTTCCCAATTCCCTAATTCCCTCTGTCCAAAGTCTAATTGTTATAATACATTATTAAGATGTCAAATGCGGCATTTTTTTTGCTGTCACAAATTGCTCAAAATATTTCTGCGTTCTTTGTTCGTTGTGCTTCGTTCTACGTTAAATTATCCAATAAAAATTAACGGCGAACCAAGAACAAAGTACATAGGACTCATTGCCCTTCCCAAAATCCACATCAATTTACAAATATGAATATTCGTTATATTTTACTATTTTTCACAATAGTTACTGTTTTTTTTGCTTGTAAGAAATTTGAAAATATCAATACCGACGAGTGGCAACCGGAAGTGGCTTTCACTTTGTTCAATTCGACGGTAAATACGGTGGATTTGTTTGAAAATTTTGTCAATTCAGGCGATTTGCTCATCGACCAAGACCAACAAATCACGCTTGTTTATAGTGGTGGTGGTTATGCTATAGAGAGTCGGGATGTGCTGGATTTGATTCCTGATGTTAGTTTTCCGATGATTGATACGTTTATGAAATTGCCCTATCCTATCCCGGCAGAAATTCGGATAGATTTTATCAGAGCCAAAAGCGGCATGATGCAAATTAGTACGGGAAATACATATCCCGAACCGCTCGAATTTACCTTTACTGTACCGGAAGCGACTTTGAATGGTGCGCCGTTTAGTAAGATGGTCACGATTCCGGCTGCGGGCAATGGGCTGCCACTTATTCCTTCGTTTGCCTCTTATGACCTTGCAAATTATATCCTCAGCCCTCAGAGCGATTCGATGGTATTCCAATATACGGCAAGGCTTACTCAATCAGATTCTTTGGTGGTGCTTGATTATGTATTGGTTGATTTTCAAGACCCTGTTTATAGTTACGCACAAGGCTTCTTGGGAACAGGTACATTCTATGTGCCATTGGATTCGATAGAGATGGATTTTTATGAGTATTTCACGATGGGTGATGTGTTTTTTGAAGAACCGCGAATGACCATTACAGCGCGTAATTCCTTTGGATTTCCGATGCGTACTTCATTTAATGTCTTGAATGCTATTACGGTAGATGGTGAAGAAATTCCTTTTGGTAATGAAACATTTACGGATGGCATTGACTTCAATTATCCCACTATAAATGAGGTTGGTGACACTAAAGAAACTGTTGTTACCATCACACGCGACAATTCTAATATCGAAAATATTATCGGACAACCTATCATTTACTTTGAATACAATGCAGAGGTCGATTCTAATCCCGACAACGATACTTCCATTATTAGTTTTGTGACCGATACGAGTAATTTTTATTTAGATGCAGAGGTCGAACTACCACTATATGGACGTGTGGATGGTTTTTCGGTGAATGATACGTTGGAATTTGCCCTGGAAGAGAATTTTGATAATGTAGGTGATGTAGAATTCAAACTCGTTACGGTTAATGAATTTCCTGCGGACGTAGAATTACAGGTTTTATTTGCAGATGAAAATTATAATGTAATAGACAAGCTGTTGGATCCGGCAGAGCAACTTTTTGCATCGTCAGAAGTCAATGCTGCCGGGGAAGTGATAGAACCTGCAACAAAAGAAACCTACATTCCGCTTAGCAGAGACCGTTTTAATAATATTACTCAAAATGCTAAATATATGTTTGTACGAATAAGTATTTGGTCATTTGATGATGGAGGTACTTCTGTCAGAATTTTTGAAGATACACAAGTTACGGTTAAACTGGGAGTCATTGGTACAGTGATGCCGCAGTAGTTGAAAACTCCAAGTGCCAAAAAAAATTCCAAATTCCAACTTATCTTTTTTATAGATATTTGTTGGAATTTGGAATTTTTTTTTGAGGAAATTTTCCTACATTCGTGATTTGCTAAATTCCCTGAAAAAACGTAATTTTATTAAAATCAATGGCAATTCAAAAACGCTTTGTATCTCTGCTGTCCGATTTTGGCTTTAAGCGCATCTTCGGAAATCGGGCAAATACAAATTTTCTCAAAATAATACTCCAAATACTCATCAATTCAGACGAACCTATCGCAGAGATTACTTTTGATGATACGGTAAAAACACCTGAATATGATGACTACCGAGGTGCTGTACTTGACTTCTACTGTGTAGATGGAAAAGGACGCAATTTTATTATAGAAATGCAACGTACCAGATTAACGACGTTCATTCATCGGTCTAAATTCTATACTTATCTCCACCTCAATGAAATGATAGAAAAAGGAGGAGAAATGAGGTTCAACAAATTGCGCCCTATTTATGCCATCTCCATTTTAGATGGTATTGCGTTTTCAAATTCCTCCGAATTTCATCAATTTGCCTGCCTTCGCAACCAACACGGCGAGTTGATAGACAACCAAATCATGCACGTTCTTCTCGAACTCGGCAAATGGAACAAAACCCAGGAGGAAATCGTTAGTAATTTAGACATACTGATATTGCTTATGAAATTTACAGATACAGCAACCGTAGATACACCTACACCCAAAATACTCACCAAAACAGAGTGGGCAGCATGGGTATTAGATAAACTCAAGCAGGATAACCTGACCAGAGCAGAACGTTTGTTTTACAGAAAAGAACAGGCGAAAATTGGCTATTTCAAAGGTATGGAAGAAGATGCCGCCGAAGCAAAACTCCAACTTGCAGAAGCACAACATAAGGCAACAGAGGCAAAACGTGAGGCGACAGAGGCAAAGGCAGAAGCACAACAAAAATCAGCCGAAGCGGAACAACAAATAACAGAAGCAGAACAGCGCATCATCTCCACAGTTCTCAACTTGCTGAAAGAAGGTTCGTTTACAGAAGAAAAAGTGGCAGAAATCGTGAATATTGACATTGACCAAGTTCGAGAAATTAAGCAACAATTGAAGCAATAATCCCACAACACACACCATGCACAAATCCGGTTTTGTCAATATCATAGGACGCCCCAATGTCGGTAAATCTACGCTGATGAACGCCCTCGTCGGCGAGCGAATGTCTATCATCACGAACAAGCCGCAGACTACGCGCCATCGCATTATTGGTATCGTAAGTGGCGATGATTATCAGGTCGTATTTTCGGATACGCCGGGTATCATACGCGACCCCTCATACAAAATGCACAATGCCATGAATCGCTTCGTGGACGGCACATTCAAAGACGGAGATGTCATACTGTTTATGACAGATATGACAGAGAATTATGAAGACGATGACCCGATTTTTGAGAAATTAAGACGCGCGGATGTTCCCGTATTTTTATTGATAAATAAAACTGACCTTGCCCAACCGAAAGAGATACTCGAACTCATTCAAAAATGGGACAAACGCTTCAAATTTGCCGAAATATTTCCCATTTCCGCCCTCAACCAACATAATACGCCTCAATTATTCGAGTGGATACTCAAAAACATGCCCGAAGGTCCGGTCTATTACCCCAAAGACCAATTGACGGACAAACCTGAGCGTTTTTTTGTTTCCGAAATCATTCGAGAAAAGATTTTATTACATTATAAACAAGAAATTCCGTATTCTTGCGAAGTCGTTGTGGATAGCTTCAAAGAAGATCCAGACAAACCCCTCGTCCGCATACACGCAACGATATATGTGATGCGAAAAACCCAAAAATCCATCATTATCGGACATAAAGGCGAGTCCATCAAGCGTATTGGTATCGAAGCCCGAAAAGACATCGAAACTTTTATTGAGAAAAAAGTGTTTCTGGAATTGTTCGTCAAAATTCGCGACAACTGGCGCGATGACGATAAATCCCTCAAACGCTTTGGATATAATTGAGAGTTGCGAGTTACGAGTTGCGAGTTGCGAGTTATTTTTGTGTTTCTCTTTTTAAGAAAAACAATAACTCGCAAACTGTAAACTCGTTACTCGCTACTCGTTACTCGTTACTATGACAGACATTAGAAAAATTGCGATAATGACCTCCGGCGGCGATGCGCCCGGAATGAATGCCTGTGTGCGGGCTATTGTGCGAAGTGCCAGTAGCCATCGTATGCTGATTGACGGTATCATACGCGGATATGAAGGTATGATAAACGGTGACTTTCAGCCAATGAATCCGCGTACAGTGGGCAATATTATCCATCGGGGCGGTACGATTCTGAAGACTGCCCGAAGTAAAGAATTCAGAACCAAAGAAGGTCGCCAACAAGCCTACGAACAACTAAAGGTCAATCACGTAGATGCTGTCATTGCGATTGGTGGCGATGGTACGTTTACAGGGGCAGATATTTTTTCGGAAGAGTTTAACATCCCCTTTATTGGTCTTCCCGGTACAATTGACAATGATTTGTACGGAACCGATTATACGATTGGTTTCGATACGGCAGTCAATACAGCCATAGAAGCCGTTGATAAAATCCGAGATACTGCCGACTCGCATGACCGCTTGTTTTTCATCGAAGTCATGGGGCGGGATAGCGGCTACATTGCCTTGTACACCGGTATTGGTGTAGGTGCGGGAACGATTATGCTGCCCGAAACAGATACCAACTACGATGAATTGGTCGAAATTTTGAAGGCGGGCGTAAAACGCAAAAAACTCTTCAATCTCATCATTGTTGCCGAAGGCAATAAAAATGGTGGTGCCTACAAAATTGCCGAAGAGGTGCAAAAACGCTTTGACCATTACGAAACAAAAGTCACTGTCATCGGTCACTTACAGCGCGGTGGTTCGCCCACGGCTGCAGATAGATTGCTGGCAAGTCGCTTGGGCTATGCAGCAGTAGATGCTTTGGTCGGTGGTGAACGCAATATTATGGTCGGCATTGTCAATCAGGAAGTCGTTTATACGCCTCTGAATGAAGCAATTACAAAAGGAAAAAAATTAAAGCCGGAGTTGGTGAAAATAGCGAATGTATTGGCACGTTAAAATTGAAAAATTCCAATCACCAAATTCCAATTAACTGATATGTAATTCTTTACGAGTAACGTACTTTTCAAAACCATTTGATTGAAAAGTACGTTTTCTTTTTGTGTGAACGTAAAACGATTTTGCAAATCGTTACTCATATTATACAGAACGATTTACAAAATCGTTTTACGTCTATCATTGTAACGATTCAATAGAATCACGTCATAAAAGTAAATCGGATTTATAAAACGAATCACGAGTTAACCAATCACGAATCACGACATATGAATGTTATAGCGAGATTAATCGTCGGTGGTATTATAGCCTTTGCCACGGTTGTTATTTTAGAAAATTCTAAAAAACAATACGAAGAAGACGGCAGAAAACACCGCGACCGCAACAAAAAGAAAGGGAACGAAAAGAAATCTGAATCAGAGGAATTTGCCAATGAATTCAGCAAAGCCAATACGCACGATAAGTATCTTTTTGACTTCGAAACGTATGGCGCACCAAGCTCTAAGCGCAAAATCACGCGTTCTATCAAGGAAATTGTGAGCGACTACGAAACCGCAAAAATCGGCAGAACCGGAGATAGAGACGGCAGACTCGGCAATTATAGCGATAAATACAAAGCCCTTTATTTATTGACAAAAAGCAAAAATGCTGATATTATAAAAGACCTTGAGGTAGCGTATATCGACAAATTTAAAGATACACTCGACAATACAGAACCAAGTATATTTGGTGCAAGCGAAACGATAGACGGTTGGTATTATTTGTATATCGCTGTTGCTTAATTTTGAATGAATTGGACGATTTTTGATTTTTTGATTGCAAAATATAACTTGACAATTTTATGCTCTTAATATAAAAGGAAATTTACGTTTGAATTTGAACTAAAACACGGCTGACATTTTACAAATGGCAGATGAGTTTTAGCCCAAATTCAGGGTAGATTCTCCATTTTAAGTACTCGGACGAATTTAGGTTTAATAATTTGGCGTGGTTATTTTTTCGATAGTTTTTCTTACAAAAACCGCGCATAGGTGTTTAGCTCAAAGCGGTTTATTAGTGTTTAGTATAGATGGCTCTGTAGTTGGTAAAGGTTACACAAGTAATCGCCATAGGAGGTATCAATAATAAAGGGCAAACGCATGAAAATTATAAGTTTAGAATTTCTTCCAAATAATCCGTATTCATTGATGCCCTGAATCGCCGCTTTTTTTTGCTAATTTTAGAGTTGTCTTTACAGATTCTATGCAAGGCAATTTTCCTAAAGATGTTCAAATTTTCGGGCGCATTACCCGTTCTAGCCCTACAAGCATCCTCCGCAAATGTTACATCAAGATGCCAGTGTAAATGATTTTCTATGCTCCAATGTTCCCTGACCATCTCATTGTATTGCTTACTTGTCTTTTTAGTATGGGAACTAATGTAATACCTTGTTTCAGTGTGTTTTACACCTTTAACAATTCTTACGGATTCGATTTTTACTAAAGTGCCAATGCTCGGCCACAGTGATTTCATATTCGGGCTTAGTGCCTGTTGTGCGTCCAATATCCGGCATGTCCTGTTTTCATATCGACCACGTTCATATTCCCATTGTTGGTCACTTACATGAGTAAGTGGATAATACTGAAAAGCATCAGAAACTTCTTCCAATAAATCTTTCTGATTGCCTTTGAGCGATAAAATATAGTCCGCTTTTTTATCTACGATTTGGGCAGCTACTCGGTGGGTGTTGATTTGACCTTACTCAATAAATATACGATTGGTATTTCGGGGAATGACATCAGCTACGCGACTTGGGAAATTGAGGTCGGCAGCAATGCCCTTCCTATCGCGGATGCAGGTGCGGACAGCCTCGTGACGATGGAGATAACCTATATGCTGGACGCCACCAATTCATTCGACCCGGATGGCGATGACCTGACATTCCAGTGGTATCCGCCGGATGGTGTCACGCTTGACGATGAGACGAGTGCAACGCCTTCTTTCGCAATTACGGCAGCGAATCAGGGGCAGGAATTGGACTTCCTCGTCTCGGTGAGTGACGGCGTAGCATTCAGTACGGACATCGTGACAGTGGAAGTGGGTTTGTCGAATATTCCGACTTGTGCGATGGGAACGGGCGTTCCGATGGCAGATGCGGTCAATGCAGGCGTGTGTGTCACGGACTTGCAAGGCTGGCAACATTTTACGGATAACATGGGGCGTATTCTATTCTCTATCAATACGATGGGTAGTGATTTGGGCAATGTCAATGCGAATCTTTATGTCGATGATATGCCTGTTGATTATAATGGTGTGTACAATTTAATGGAGCGTCATTATCGTATTTCACCTGAAATTGCGCCGCAGTCGATGGTGAGCGTGCGTCTGTATTTTACGGATGGAGAATATCAAAATCTAACCGGAAATAATGCGCCGATGGAGAATGAACTCAGCGTTGCTCGTTACTCCGGCACAGGCGAAGACGGCATTTATGACCCGACGCAAGGTGGAGATTTGACCTTCGTCACGACTACAATAGGGATGGATTTCGGCGTAAATTACGTGGAATTTGATGTGGATGGATTCTCGGAATTTTGGATACGTGATACGGCGATTTTGATACCTGTGGAGTTGGTATTGTTTGATGCTGTAAATCGTGAGCGTGGTGTGCAGTTGCTCTGGCAAACGGCAACCGAGCAAAACAGCGATTATTTTGAAGTCCAACGTAGTCGAAACGGTATTGATTTTGAGTCGATTACAAAAGTACAGGCTGCCGGAACGAGCAGTACGACTCAAAATTATGAACACATCGACGAGCAGCCTTTGAGCGGACATTCGTATTATCGTTTGCAACAATTTGATACTGACGGCAGCAGCACGTACAGCCGCACGGCAGCGATTTATCGCAAGCCGTTGGGTGTCGATTTCAACGTCTATCCGAATCCTGCGAAGGATGAAATTTTTATTGATTACAAAGATGGCTTGTCGGGTGATTTGCAATGTCAAATTTACAACACACTTGGTCAGGAAATCTATAAAACGTCTTGGACGATACCGACGAATGACTGGATTATGATTCCGGTGAGACAGCTTCCGGATGGAGTGTATTTTATTCATCTGAGAAATGGAATACACCGCGAAACGATTGAATTTGTGAAGTATTAGATGAGGTAGTATCGCAGAATCTGACACTGCCGCCCGAACGAGTTGAGTTGGATAACATTGCTCGTATTATTCGTGAAAAATATTCATGGGAGAGAAGTGCGGAGGTATTGCACGGAAAGGTTTTGAGGGCTATCCGTCTAAGTTTGCTCAACTCAAGTTGTGAAGAGCATACTCGTCTGACGAAGGTTGTTGTAAAATCCAGTGATTTGTCGTATAAAATATTCGCTCCGAACAAAGAGATTCGTCTGAGGAGACTTCGCTTTAGGCAAACTTAGACGGATAGCCATTTTGAGGTGCTTAGGCTTTGACTATCAAAAGGTTGCATAAGGAACAGGTTTTAGATACGCTCTAAAACCTGTTTCTTAAATTTATACTTTTATATCATCGCAGTGATAGTGTTTTCTTTGATGTCCTGCCTAACTTTTGAATTATTTAGCAAGAGCTATATTCATAGGCATTTCTCTATATACAATTCCATCTAATTGACAACCACCTTTTGCATGAGGTTTATAATTTGCTTGAATAGTAGGATCGTTTTTATCAATATTAAATTCTTTTTTTCCCCATTGCTTAAAGAAGAATGGAGTCTTTGTTTTTTTACATTCTTGTTGAACATAATCGACCCATTTTTTCTTCATAGGTCTTGCTTTCGCGCCTGACTCACCACCTACAATTACCCAATCAATACCTTTTAAGTATAAATTTTTAACAGGTCCAATTAATGGCTCAACGGATAAAAATTTAACTTTTGCAGGTGTTTTAATTAAGTCTTTTATTCTAAAAGACACTTTTTCTTCTTCTACTGAAACTCCCATCCAAATGTTTTTTGTCCAGTTTAATTCTTTGGCAATTTCCACCAATCTTTCGGAGCGTTTAGTCAAAACCTGATAGGTATGTTGCGTGTTGTTCATTACTTCAAATACCTGTTTAATATACTCTAAAGGTACGTCTTCGTGGAATAAGTCACTCATAGAATTAACAAACACAACCCTGTGTTTTTTCCACTTATAAGGTATTTGAAGTGCTTGTGGAGCCAATGCCAGTTTAAAACCATCTTTGTACTGTTTTTGCCCCATAGCTTTTAATCTCAATGCCATTTTCTCTGCGTAACAATACTTACAACCCGCCGATATTTTGGTACACCCTGTAACGGGATTCCATGTTGCTTCTGTCCATTCTATTGATGATGTTGTTGCCATTATTTTGTAATTTTAATCGGAGAAGGTGCACGTCCTTTTTTCATAACTGTTTGATAGGTGAAGGAAGAATTTTTGCATTCTACCTGACCTTTCAATTCTTTTAGGACTTCCCTCGCGTGTTGTCCAATGAATCCGTTTGTAATGATATGTAAATAGATGTCTCTGTCACTCTGTAATTCCTTATTTAGTATTTTATCTTTAAGGTCTTTTTTGAATAAATCTACCTTTTTAGGAATATTCATAGCTGCAAATAAACGAGGTCGTGTAGGGTCAATTTGTTCCCCTTCCATATCAAAATTTGCTTCACCTGTCAGGGTATCTTTTTTCCAACAAACCTCTAAGAACTTTTGCAATCCCAATAAATGTCCACTACCAAAGATAAGTCCATAGATATTTGCACCTCTCTTAATTGAGAATGGTACGAGGTAGTATTCCTTTCCTTCAGGAATAAGTGTTCTATATTTCTCCAGAACAACTTTATGAATATGAGAAAAAGGGCGATTTTTTATTTCTTCTCTTGAAATTTCAAGTACTTTTTTGACATTTTCATGTTCTGCAAATCGATTGAAAGTAGATGAAGAAATGAAAAATAACATGTCTGTCATCGGCATATCTACTATCTCTAAAAACAATTTCGGTGTCACGAATTTAACTCCAAATTGGTCAAGAAAAAGAAGGTTTGCTGCGTTTTTCATTTTAGGCTTCAATCTGTCAAATGCCACTCTAAAGTCTTCTTGCGATATATGTACATTGATATTGTTTCGGTCAAAATCTAAAGCATCAATATTGTTCTTTAGCTTCTTACAAATATCAATTTCATAATCATTGAAATATATGGATAATTTCAAATCAGGACGAACTATCAATTGTTGATAACTTGTTGCCACATTGATAGCAATTATAGGACTTCCCTCGGTTCCTTCAATATCTCTACCAGCTCCGGCAAAAAAATCAAAAACATTAACATTACTTGCAACTAGTTTAGGCTTTACAATAAAAACAGGCAACCATTTTTCAACATAGTTTTTGTAGAGTTCTAACTTTGTTAGCGTTTCCTCTTCAAACGGTTTATCAAAAAAGTCTTTACTCATCGGAATTTGGTTTTAAAAATTAAAATTACAATTATTTGGTTTACAAAACAACTATTTGTTGAACTATTTTACTAATACCCCTCATCATGCACATCATCGCAGTGATAATGTTTCTCTTCTTTCTTCTTCGGTTTTTGGGTGTCTGCTCCGCCGTGCTTGGCAGCTAATAGCTTCTGAATCAGTCGTGCGCGTTCTGTGCGGATGGCTTTGCGTTTTTCGAGGTCGTCGTTTTTATCGTAAAACTTGATACCATCTACAAAGGTCATTTCCGCTTGTGCATAGACCGAAAGCGGGTTGTCTGACCACAGCACTATATCGGCATCTTTTCCGGTTTTGATGCTGCCTACTCGGTTGTCGATACGTAGTAATTTTGCCGGATTGAGTGTCACAAATTTCCATGCTTCTTCCTCGCTCATATCGCCGTACATCACTGCCTTTGCAGCTTCTTGATTGAGGCGTCTTGCCATCTCTGCATCATCCGAATTGTAAGCGACTGTAATGCCTTGTTCGTGCATAATCGCACCATTCAACGGAATGGCATCAATCACCTCGTATTTGTATGCCCACCAATCGGAAAATGTAGAACCGCCCGCGCCATGTGCTTTCATCTTATCTGCGATTTTGTAACCTTCTAAAATATGCGTGAATGTATTGACAGTAAAGCCAAATGCTTCGGCGGTTTTCATTAGCATATTTATCTCACTCTGCACGTAGGAGTGACAAGTGATAAATCGTTGACTATTAATGATTTCTAATAAAGTCTCCGAGTCTAAATCACGTCTGACAGGTTTCCCTGATTTGCGCGCTTGTTCGTACTCACGAGCGCGGGTAAAGTTGTCGAAAAATACTTGCTCGACGCCCATTCTTGTTTGTGGAAAACGGGTCGTATTATCGTCGCCCCAATTGGATTGTTTGACGTTTTCGCCGAGTGCAAATTTGATGAATTTTGGCGCATTTTCAAGCTTCATTTCTTCCGGTGCGTAGCCAAATCTCAGCTTGATAATCGCCGATTGACCACCAATCGGATTTGCCGAACCGTGTAGCAATTGAGCCGTAGTCACACCACCTGCGAGTTGACGGTAAATATTGACATCTTCCGAATTTACAACGTCACCGATTCGTACCTCTGCGCTGCTGTTTTGTGTACCTTCATTTACGCCGCGACTGATGGCGATGTGCGAGTGTTCGTCAATCACACCGCAAGTCAGATGTTTGCCTTTTCCGTCTATCGTCGTCGCAGATCCGGCAGATAAACCTTCACCGATTCGGAAGATTTTGCCATCGCGTATCAATACGTCTGTATTTTCCAAAATACCGTCTGATTCATTCGTCCAAACGGTAGCGTTTTGTATCAGATATGTGCCTTTCTTTGGAATTTCTGCATTGCCGTAGGCATTAAAGGGATAAACGACTTCGCCTTTTTCGTCATCTTTCTTATCGTCGTCTTTTTTTCCTTTCTTGTCGTCTTTTTCTTCTTTTTTAAATTCCGAAATTTGCTTTGCAGACCAACTCACCCAATTACCCTTTTCATCTGTACCGCTTCCTTGCCAACCGCTGTCATTTGCTGTTCCTGTTAAGGTGTAAAATCCGCCTTCTTTATTGGGTTTGAAAACGAGATTAATAGTATTTCCTTTGATGGAATGTGTGACATCAATTTTGTTAGAATCAGACTCTTCGTACACCATTTTGGCTTTTTCTTTTGAGCCTTTTGATTTGATGAGGTAGGTTTTTCCTTCCAATTCTAATTCATAATCACCACGTAAATCAACGGTAGCAGGTTCTTTTAAAATAAATGGCTCGCCCTGAATCCAGTTATGATAAATCGTTGTTTTTTCTCCAAAAATATTACCTGATGTAATGATAAAATTCGCCCATTTACCTATCGATAAATTCCCGATTTCGCTACTCATTCCGAGCAATTTCGCGGGTGTATGCGTGAGTGCCTTTAGTGCATCTGCTTCCGACAAACCGTTTTTAATTGCCTTTTTTAGATTACCTAAAAATTTACTTTTATCTTTTAAACCATGTGTAGTTAGCGAAAATTCAATGCCTTCATCAGCAATTCGTGCAGGGTTGGAGGGGGCGAGTTCCCAATGTTTCATATCTGCAAGACTGACAATACGTGCATCGTAAGGGTCTTCGACATCATAGGCTTTCGGAAAATTTAAAGAAATAATCAAAGGCGAGCCTGTGGCTTTAATTTCTTTGATGCGTTGGTATTCATCGCCGGCATTGCTACGCATGATGTAGGTCTTGCTAAATTCTTTCCCTAAATTCGCCATACGCAGTATTTCCAATCTATCACGCACCGTCATAATCTGTGGAATAGCAGCAAGTTCATTCCATCTTTGGAGTTGGATGTTTTTCTCTGATTTGTGACCGTAGTTTTTGTACCAATCTGCATCTAAATAGGTTTGGCGTAAAAGTGCTATGACTCCCATCAACGAACTCGGATAACCTTGCGTGGATGATCCCTTACTTACGGATAATTGGTGTGCAGAAACGTCTTTGAGCAAGGTCAAATGTTCGCGTTTTTTATCTAGAGAAACCACTGTCGCGCTACCCCTCGAAATGCCATCTGCCACAAAACTTTGTACCACACCAAATCCCAATTTTCGATATGCTTCTGCCGCTTTTTCATCATGTGCGAAGGCTTCGTGTGCGCGAAATTCGGTTTTCAAGGCTTGATTCCAACTGTACGCGCCATCTTTTTTGGAATGTTCTTGTGGTTTGCCGTCGCGCTTGAGTTTGGGGACTTCGGGCATTCCGTAATCGGTGTGCATATCAATGAAGGAAGGATAGATAAATTTTCCTGTCATATCTATCTTGGTCGCGCCTCGTGGTACGCTCGCGCCGGTGCCTACGCTGACGACTTTCCCCTTTTTAATCACCAAAGTTGCATTATCTATTTTTGTCTGATAATCAGTATAAATAGTGGCATTAGTGAAGGCATAATGTCCGTCACGTTCGTCGTAAACGGCGTCTTGTGGGAAGGTTTTTTGGGCGAATATTGCCGTAGATATCAAGCAGAAAATAAATGTATTGAATAGGTTTTTCATATTGTGAATTTGTAGAAAGTATTTACCTTGCAAATCGTGATTCGTAATTCGTTGGTTCGTGATTCGGTTACGAATTAATTACAGCAAATATAATCAAACTTATGAAAGAAAAAGCATACTTAGCGATACTAACAGGCGCGACAATTGGCGGAGTAGGTGGTTTGTTTATTAAGTTTATGAGTATTCCGGCGACTTCGATTGCTTGTATTCGTATGATGGTGCCTTGTTTGCTATTGGGGGGGTGGTTGTTATCTACGGGAACGCGGATTTTTCGTGGTAATTATAAGGTGATGCTCGGCGGCTCAATGATTAATGCGGTGCGGATGTATTTGTTTTTGGTGGCGTTCATTTATACTTCGATTGGCAATGCGGTTATTGTGTTTTATACTTGGCCTATTTTCGGAACTTTGTTGGGAGCTACACTACTCAAAGAACACATTACACGACGGCAAATTGCACTGCTCGGACTGGCATTTACGGGTATCATTACCGCATATTCAAATCAGGATTTTTCTTTTGAAAATCAAGACTTTATTGGCATGACAGCAGCCATCAGTTCGGCGTTTTTATATGCTTTAACAGTTATTATTTTCAAAACAGAAACCCCTAACTACACACGAAACGAAATTATTTTTTATCAAAATATTGTTGGCGCATTAGTTTTCATCCCATTTTTCATTTTCAATGAACCTACACCTACCGTAAAAGATATGACTTTGGGTATTTCCTATGGTTTAATGGTTGGTATTATGGCTTATAGTTTTTTCTTTTTTGGCTTGAAATATTTGGAGGCCTCAAAAGCGTCGATGCTGACTTATGTGGAGGTGGTGAGTGCGGTATTGTTGAGTTATTTGGTTTTAGGCGATGTATTGAGCCGGAATATGATTGTGGGTGGCGGCTGTATTATTCTGAGTACGATTTTATTGAGACTTGAGACGAGAAATCTTAACTGATGCTAAATTAGGGGGAACGAAAAGTCGTTTTCATAATATGTTTTTTTTAATTGAAGGGGAAGCCTGAGTCGGCAGACATTTTGAAAATCTAACGATACCCCACATCTCTAAGTATCCCGTTTGCTAAACTTTTTGAGTTTCGTACTCCGATAGCTATCGG
>ENA-ORXR01001921-ORXR01001921.1-marine-metagenome-genome-assembly--contig:-NODE-1921-length-20793-cov-20.761778_pt1 | contig 20793 bp, 12 predicted proteins | sample MGYA00237866_ERZ511479 | MGnify/ENA metagenome assembly ERZ511479 | reverse complement strand
AACAAAATAATCTGTGGGACAGCGAGTTTGAGGAACTGATTGATGAATTGGAGTTTTGTCAGTTGAAAAAATAGGTGTTTAGTCGGCAGACGAAGGTTTTTATTAAGCGTTATCGTTGGCTTATAAATTTTCGCTTTAAATAACTGTATTCGTCTGGCGACTTTTGTGCAATAAAAAAGGGCAACCCAAATCGGATTGCCCTTCATATTTTCTAAAACAACATTTCGTATTTATGGTTTCACAAACTTCATCGACTGTACAGTATCTCCGGCAACTAATTGTATAAAATAGAAGCCCGAAGTAAGCGCATTGATGTCCAACTGTGTACGTTGTTGACCAATTGCTTCGTTCAAGTTTTGACTTTGAGTGACTCTACCCGTCATATCCATAATCGACAACTGAACTTCGGTAGATTCGATGTTGGTATATTCAACATTGATGTATTCATTCGCCGGATTAGGGAAGACGTTCATATCAGTGATTTGAACTTCGGCAGCTTGTCTTGTTCCTGCGCCTTTGCCCGGTACATGTATGCCCATACCTACAATTTCTACATCTTTGCCCGGTACTTCTATATCTATATCTTCGATTTCTATATCCGTTGCATCTGTATCCATTATATCATCGTTTGTCTCTACTAATTCTACTGCTCTGAAACCGCTGGAACAACCTGAAATAACAACATCATCAAAGTAAACTCTATCGTTATTCACGGAAGCATCTACTCTAAATCTGATTTTTGTATTTGCTGTGAATGTACCTGTAATCGTCACTGACTCTGTATAACTTGTGTTATTATTGAAATCAGTACCTCTTACCCAAGTCTCAATGGTTTGGTAGGAACTACCACCATCTGTTGATACTTGCAACCAGAAATCTTCGTTAGAATCCATACCTACAGGGTAGTAGTGGAAATCAACAGTAACTTCTTCAAAACTACTCAAGTTTAAGTTGTCCGTAGTCATTACAGATGAGTTTGTATTGTCTCTCAAACGAATCGAGTAAGAACCACTTGAAGCATAATTTGCATAATTGTTTCTATACGAATCAGAACCACCGTCGTTCCAGATTCCCCAGCCACTTTCAAAACTCTCGCTGTCAACGGTTACATTGCTGCAGCCGTCGCCACCACCGTTGCCCGGTGTAGTGAACTCGTAGTAACCTGACCAACCGGAACCCGCACCATCACAGTTAGCTTTTACTCTGAATGTGTAAGTAGAACCTCCTGTGAAGCCTGTTATACTTTGAGAATTGGTCGTAGAATTGAAAGGATAAGCTGTTCCGCCTGCAACGATTTCTATATCGTAACTTAACGCACCACTTACAGCGTTCCATGTTAGCGTACCTTCTGTTTGTGTCAAGCCGCTTACGCCCAAACCGGTTGGTGTATCGCAAGAAGCAGGTGGCGTAGAGCCAACGCAGAAGTTGGTCGTCTCTGATGCCGCGAAGCTGCCACCGGAAGCCAATGTGCTACCACCGCCGGTTACACTATAAGCACCGTTTCCATAGCTACAGCAAATTCCATCGCCATAAGCATCCGTGATATTAAAATCGTAACATCCGTTGGGTAAGCACTCGCTAACAGTTAAAGTACTAGCATCAGCTTGATTGCCATAAGTACCACCTGAAGCTACGGTTGCGCCATTGCTATTCGTAATTGTCCAACTTGTTTCTTCTGGATAATTATCAAATGTAATAGAAATTATTACTTCATTTTGGTTACAACCCGTAGGGCAAGGGGCACAAGGTCCGCCACAGTCAACACCTGTTTCGCCTTGATTTTGAACGCCGTCGCTACAAGTTGCGGTATTACCGCCGCCACTGCCGCAGCCGCCTGAATTTAATAAACTTGCTCTGAAACTACCTGAGGCAAATAAAGCACGCATACGTGTTTTTTGTCCTTGTGTAAAAAGATTCATACAAGCATCATCAGAGTAATCCATGTAGTTTTGTACCATATCAGTAGAGCTACATGAAACGTGATTTGATGCACAACCATAGTTGGCAGCGTCAGATGTGGGCGTATCCGACACAAAGTCATCAGCATTACAATTACCGTCACCCCAGATGTGGCGAAGATTGAGCCAGTGACCAACTTCGTGTGTAGTAGTACGACCACCATCAAAAGGGGCTTGTGCAGAACCAATCGTACCAAAATACTGAGGACTCATGACTACACCATCAGTGGCAGCACTACCGCTACCGGGGAATTGAGCATAACCCAAGATTCCGCCACCGATGTTACAAATCCACATATTCAAATAATCGCCGGTATTCCACGCATCAACGCCACCGTTTGATGAGTATTTCATGGCATCGTTGGTGCCCCACTCACTTCTATTATAATATTTTCTGGTAACACCATTTGTTGCATTGCCATTAGGGTCAACAGTTGCCAGGCAAAATTCGATTTCTGTATCTGCGGCTTGCGACCATGTATTATTTGCATCACTATTATTTCTTCTGAAATCGTCGTTCAATACTTGCATCTGCGATGCTATCTGTGCATCGCTGATATTTTGAGCATTGGTCTGATAAATAACGTGTATGACTACGGGAATAGTAATGATAGAGGCTACTTTTTCTTCTTCTGATCTGCTTTGGATATATTGTTCTGTACGTTCTTCAATCAGACGGAGTTGTTCGGCATGTTTTGGGTCGTCTTGCTGAAGTTGAATTAGGTCTTTAGTAGCACAATTTCTTTGTGCGTTTAGGTCTTGGGTGCTGATAGTTGTTAATAACATCGCTATACAGCAGAGTAGTAGTATTCTCATAAATAAAATCGAAAAAATAAATTTAGTCAATCAGTCGATAGGTTGTCAACTGCGTTGCGCTTTCGCAACTTAAATTTAGTTAGTAAAAGTTAGTATTAAGTTGTATTTGGGATGTACTGTTACATTCCAAATGTTCCGCAAGGTAAAGAAGATTTTTTTAAAATATTGTTTGGATATCGTAAAAAACGGAAAACGTGATTTTTTTCGTGACAGGCATATAAGTTAATGTTTTATTATGTCACACATTTAAAAAATACAGATTAAATATATTTCACTACCTCCTTAATCATTGATTCACAAGGTGTTTCACATTTATTTATCCTATACTAATCAATCATAATTTAACATAAGTTAAACTTATAATTATTAATTCGTGACAATACATTATTATTATTCAAATGCAAAAAAATAAAAAAGATGAATTTTACAGAAAAAGATGAGTTAGAAATCGGACGAAATTCCAGCAAATGGAATTTTATCAGGACATCATTTCGGCACTCGCGAATACACTCCATGATTATCAAACATTGGACACACTAATTGCCAGAGGCGTCATAATATTCATATGATTGCGATGTTCGATGACGATATAAAACTCCGTTCCGGCTATCCGTCTAAGTTTGCCGATAGGGCTTACTCGGCAGACGAAGGTTGCTATGAAACATACCAATATTTTTTCATAGATTACAAATAATTATTTTTTGTATAACTTTAATTTACTGGACTTTGGACAAAAAGGGAATTAGGAAACTGGGAAATTAGGTTTAATTTTGTAACTTACTGATTGTTAGTTATTTGCGCTTTATTAAAAATAAAACATAAGTAATATTTTTATTTTGTAAAATATTGAAAAACAATTTTTTACCTAATTCCGAATTTCCCAGTTACCAAATGTCCAAAGTCTAGTTGACTGAAGAACGCGGCAAAAATTATTCATTCAATTTCCAATTATACTCCATAAAGTCAATCTTCGCATTTGACTTTAATTGTGTATTCGCATATTTATTAATAAAGGCTTTTACATCGCCAAAATCATTTGCATACCAATTGAATAGTTGAGAAACCTTCGCTGATTTCGGACTGATTTCATTAAACTGTGGGTTGTTGATAAAACTCTTGGTTTGACGTTCGAAGTTGCTTTCCAAATTGCTTGCTGTCCATGCCTGATTGAGCAAAGCGGGGCAAGATTTAGCCGCACAATTTACCGCAAAATGAACTCGTGCATCTTTGTATTTTTTTAATAAAATTTCTTTCTCAATTTGGTCGAGAGTGTAGGTTTGGTCGCCGAGTTTTATCCAGCGTTTGCTCCACGGCTTGCCTCCTTCCAAATCGGTAATACTACCCAGAGGATAATTATCCACAATCAATTTGACCGTAAAGGCATTATAAGCATTTATCCAATACGCCATTGTTTTGGAGCGTTCCCAATCAGATTTTGGAGGGTTGTTGGCCAATAAGTCAAGGTAGTCTTGTAATTCGCCTTTCTCTGACTTAAATCCGCTATAATTTACTGTACCCGCTGGGCTTACATGCTTGCGTAAGAGCGCGTCCCATGCTTCGTGTGAAAGCGGTAGTTTGGGTTTAGGGATGGGTTTTTCTTCTACTTTCGGGGCAGATTTTTCGACGACGGGCGTAGGAGTAGGTTTGGTTTCAACCTTTGGCGGTGGAGGCGGAATCACTTTTTCTTTGATAGGTTCAACAATCGTTTTCGCAGTTTCAGTAGCGGCTGTTGTTGTGGTTTGTACGGCTTCTTTCGTCTCCCATATTACTTTTTCCGCAGTGTTTTTGACTTCTTCTGCTTCGCGCTTTACGGCTTCTTTTACCTTTTCGACAACTTCTTTCGGCTTCGGTATATTTGTCTTTTCTGTTTTTTCAGGAACATCTTTTTTGGCTGTTGTTTTTACTTTTTCCTCTTGTGCTTTAGCATCTTCAAGCGGTTGCGCTTTAGTGGTATTTTCGACTACTTCTGTTGTTGCTTCGGCTACTTCAGTTGTAGTTTCGGTCGCTACTTGAGTGGTTTCGGTGGTCGTTTTTGTGACGACTTCGTGTTTTGTGGTATTGTCTGTACCGCTTGTGCAAGCCACAAAACTGAAAGCGATAATTACCGTTAAAGTCCAATTGATTATTTTCATGATTAATTTTGAATGAATGAATTTTAAATGAATGGCACAAGCCGGAGGCATTATGCTACGGTATCTTCAACGTAAATTCAGGATGACTGTTGTAAGGGAAATGTTGAAATGTATGTTTGACGACTAAACTTCGTGATTCGTGAATCCATTAATTCGTGATTCGTTAAACCCGTCAACTCGTAACTCGCTCACTCGTAACTCGAAACATCTCCCACCAAATAAAGGCAAATAAAAGCATATATTCTACTGCGACTATCCATAAATTTTCTGAAAATTCGGCATAGCTGTAATTTACATAGGTCATTACTATCAAGCCCGACCACAGTATCGGATACCGAAACCGTGTCAACACGCACAAAGCAATTATCAAGCTCAAATACCAGGGATGTACGGTTGTAGCCAGTAATAGAAAAACGGTGGATGCAAAAAGCCATTGGACGGGGAGTTTGGCAGAAAACTTCTTATGAAATCCCAGCACAAAAATACTTACAACCGTCGCCAAAGCCAATACAGGACCTAGGACATGAATAAGATTGTAGCCACTGGTTTTCAAGCCAATATAACGCAATACATAATACACACTTGCATTATACTCAAATCGCTGAAAGTATAAATCAAGACTGTCTGCAAGGTTTTTTATGGTATCTAAATTGAAAAATGGTAGAAAGCACAAAGTAACCGTCACGCCCACAATCAGGAAGTAAATCAATGCCTTTTTCCAGCCTAATTTTCTGATAAAAAAAGGCAATAACATCAATGGAATTAGTTTGGAAAGTACTGCAAATGACATCGCAAATGCCGAGTTTATCCATTTAAATTTAGTCAAAAGCCACAGCGCCAACAACACAAAAAATACCATTGCAATTTCAAAATGTACATTGGCAAAAGTATCCCATATAATGAGTGGATTGAGTGCGTACAGGAGCGCGTTTTTTTGCGGTAGCGAATAATGTTGTAATAATTTTATTAATAAAAAAAATGTACCTGCCTCGAATAGTAGTAAGACCAATTTCATCACAATCATACTGCCCCATATATTTTTCGGAAAAATAAAACTTGCCCATGCAAATATACTTTGCGGAACGGGCGGATAGACGGTGAAATACTCGGAGGAATTGAGTAGCTTAAATAAATTTTGGTCGATACCTGTTAGGTTGGGATTGTTTTCGATGTAATATTTCGGCAATTCAGCGAATGGGCTTATACCATTGATAATCAGTCGTCCATCCCAAACGAAGCGATAAATATCATCCGACAAATTGGGTATGACAAAAACGAGTAGTAACCGTAAAAACATGCCCAAACCCAACAAAATATGAATCGCCCGAATCCCTTCTACATATCGGCAAATGACCGCATAAACCACAAAGAAAAAGCCGTAAAAAAATAGCAGTTCCACAAAATCGTGCTGCCGGATAAATAAACCAAAACCCACCGTTAATGAGATGAGCGAGAGGCTCAAAAGGAGGAGTAAATTGTCGTATTTGCCTTTGGATTTTAGCATGATTCAACGGATAGCTTGTACTTCTTCAAATAAATCTTCAATCGTCAACTGATTCGTTACGATGCTCAGGTAATATTTATTTTTAAGGACACCTGAGGCAGTCAGAAAAGTCAAAAATATATTTTTTCCCGTTGGGTTTTGTGTTTTGAATACTTCAATTTTCTGTTGGAGTTGTTCGGCGTATGTTTTGCTGATTTCGTAGGCTTGCTTGTTGAATTTTAGTTCAAAAAGGTTGATACAGTTATCTGCACGGTCAATGATAAGGTCAATTTGAGTGCCTTGTTTGGTGTCGTTTCCCTTATGCGACCAAGTGTATTCATTCGTAATGACCCCGTTGATACCAAGTACTTTTTTGATGGGAGCGATATGTTTCAAACAAAGATTTTCAAAGGCATAACCGAGCCATATGGTATATATTGATTGGTTGGATATTTGTTGCCAACTAATTTTTAAATTATTGTTTTTCAAAAACTTAAAATAAAATATCGTGTATTCATCTATGAGGCGGTATAGCGAATTTTTCTTTTTTCCGGAAAGTGGAAATACTTGTTTGACGAAACCACATTCGATGAGTTCTTTTAGTAGAATAGTCAGTCCGCCATTGCTGCCAAGTCCGGTATGTTTGATGATTTCGTTGCGGTTGAGTCCTTTATTTTTGGTGGCAAGTGCAGCAACAATTTGTTCGTGTTGCTCGCTGTTTTTGGATAGTGCAGCGTATAAATTACGAAATTCCTGTTTCAGACTCGCTTGTGGCACAAAAAATAAATCATCCAGAATCTGTGCGACACTTCGCCCCTGTTTTACATTTTTCAAATAAAAAGGAATCCCTCCAATACACATGTAGAGTTGTGCAATGTCTTTGGTTGTGAGTGAGATATGATTTAGTTCGAGAAAAGAACGGGTTTCGTGAAGCGTAAAAGGCATCAATTGGACGTGTGTAGTGATTCGATTGTGCAAGCCGCCTGTGTCGTTGATGATTTTTTTGATAATCCACGAAGCAGCCGAGCCGCAAATGACCAAAATAACATCCTCGCGTTTGGAACAGTATTGATTCCAAAAATTATCGAGTGCTGCCAAAAAACCGGAGCGTGGTGTCTCAAACCACGGGATTTCATCTAAAAAAATAACCTTTTTATGTGTGCCAACGAGCGAGTTGAGATAAGATTTGAGTTGGGCGAAAGCTTGTAGCCAAGTTTTTGGGGGAAGCACAGGTGTAGGGCTGACTTCTTGGAGGGTCAACCAAAAATTTTCCAATTGCTGCCCAAAACTTTTTTTGTGCAGACCGCTACATTCAAAGACAATTTGTTGTTTGTACACCTGCCGCACCAGAAAGGTCTTACCAACTCGTCGTCTTCCATAAACTGCCACAAATTCAGGCTCATTTTTCTCTAATAAAGATTGTAAAAGCGCAATTTCCGCTTTTCTTCCAGCTAATTTCATACTGATTTAATTTATAATTCACCAAAATTAATAAAAAAACATCATTTTGGCAAATTATAAATTCTATAATCAGCCAAAACTAACAAAAAACAGCAACTTTGGAAAATTATAAATTCAACAAGTACGTAACACGGATATTCTTGTCCGTACTTTACACTTGACATATAGGAATGTCAGTGTTACGTTAATGTGTTCGCCAAATTGAGAATTGAGAATCCCGTCATTCGTCGGGACAAGTTGTATAATTGAGAATTAATTTAAAATTATAATTTTGTAATGCACTCAAAATAATATTTTTACGAATATTTAAATAAAATAATTATCAACTCTCAATTATCAATTTTTCATTTGGCGAACATATTGTTACGTTAGAACAAATATAAATTCTTCTCCTCTATCCTAAACCCGCACACAAAAACAAAAGCCGAACACGCATGTGTTCGGCTTTCTATATTCCCAAAAAATCGTCTTTTTACGGACGAACAACTACTAATTGTTGTGCTTTAGAGCGTCCTTCTTGTGTTACGACAGTTACGAAGTAAACACCGGAGTTCAACCTAAAGGTATTCAAATTGTACTGTGTCAAAGAACCCGTCAATTCTATCGGTAAATTATTGATGGTTCTGCCAAGTGCATCTATCACGAATATATTGGCTGCGCCTTGTAGTTCGCTTTCAATAGAAAGTGTGACAAATGATTCGCTGTGAGTGGGATTCGGGAAGATGCTGACATCTGCCACAAAAGACTCATCCTCACGTGGTTGGCTGCCTGCCTCACATGCATCAGGACAAACTTCAGTCGTAAATCCATAATCTTCACCTATCGTAATCTTAGCATATGATGGATCGTGCGGCGCGTCAGGTCCCGAACCATAGACAATTACAATTTGGTCGATACATTCCGTAAATTCTACCAATACGCTTTCGTCGTGACCGTAAGCCGAGTTGGTAGTTGCCGTAGCACAATTGCCACTGATATCTACATTACCGTCGAGCGATGTGATGTTAGGCATGATTTGCGTGTTGTCATTGCCCAACAGACCATATACACAGACTTTCTCTTGTTGTTTTGAACCAACTGTTTTGTAATCCAAATCAACGATGTCAAAAAGGACATGACTTGATACTTCGGAAAGTGAATAGGTAATTACCACTTCATCGTCTCTGTCATTCGGCTCGATACCTACTTGTAAACCGGAATAATCTTCTCTGGTAAGTTCAAGGATGTGATCATTGTCTTCGATGTCAATGCTGATATTTTGACCACCGAGGTCATATTCATCAGAAGTAGCTCCTTGATGCCAGTTATTATCCTCGAAATCAAGTGTATAATCTTGACAGCTTTGTGGCTGCTCGCATTGTCCCGGACAAAAATCGGCAGTGAAACCTAAATCTTTACCAATGTGAATTTTTGAATAATCCGGATTGTGCGGTGCGTCAGGTCCAGAACCATATACGATAACGATTTGGTCGATACATTCGTCGAAAGTCACCAAAATACTCTCATCCTGATGGGATACAGAAGAATTCGTAGTAGCCGTAGCGCAATTGCCACTGATGGCTACGCCACCATCCAATGATTCTATCATTGGCATAATCTGCGTATCGTCATTACCCAATAGACCATATACACATACTTTTTCCTGTTGTTTTGAACCGCCTGTTTTGTAATCCAAGTCAACAATATCAAAGACAACGCTGCTTGCTACATCTGAAAGTTCGTAGGTAATCACCACTACGTCATCTCTGTCATTTGGCTCGATGCCTACGGAGATACCTGCATTGGACTCATTGGTGTATGCCAAGATATGGTCGTCGTTTTCAATGTTAATATCAAAGGTTTGCTCGCCAATAGTGTAAGAGCCGGATGTGCTGTATGCGTGCCAATCAGTGTGTGGGTCGTTGAAATCTAACGTATATTCGTGACAAACAACCGAACAATCTGTCGGATTACCATCTGCGTCACAGCAAGTTCTGGTGACTGTAATTGGATTTGATAAATCAAAACAACCGCCTAAGTCACCTGCGTTCGCGCCTACTGCTGCGCCTGTTATTTCGTCAAATGCTAAATACCAAATCAAACAAACACCTTCACCAGCATCATCTAAATCAAATGGCGGAGCCGGAGGCAATGCTAAAATATTCAAATCCGCATCTGTAATCACCCATGCGAAATCATCTCCCGCAGCTCCTATTGTTACTACATTAATCGGGTCTGGTGTATCATCTATACAAATACTTACTTCTGTTGTACCGGCGCCGGGTCCTGAGCCACCAATCGAAATCGAACCACCTTCTTGTCCATCACAACAATCTATTCTATTTACAGTAATTGGATTAGAAAGGTCAAAACAACCTGTCAAATCACCTGCGTTCGCGCCTACTTCTGCACCCATTATTTCATCAAATGCCAAATACCAAATCAAACAAACGCCCTCACCTGCACCATCTAAATCAAACGGCGGTGCAGTTGGCAATGCTAAAATATTCAAATCTGCATCCGTGATTACCCATACGGAATTTGTTGCAGAAGCCTCTGTTACAGTTACATTAATTGGGTCGGGTGTACCATCTACGCAGATTGTAGTATCTGTACTACCGTCTGCCAGTGCAATTGTACCGCCTTCTTCATCACAACACTCAATTCTATTTACAGTAATTGGATTAGAAAGGTCAAAACAACCTTCTAAATCACCTGCATTCGCGCCTACCATAGCACCTTCTATATCTTCAAAAGCCAAATACCAAATCAAACAAGTACCAATTCCGGCACCATCTAAATCAAACGGTGGAGCAGTAGGTAATCCCAAGATATTCAAATCTGCATCTGTAATTACCCAAGCTGAATTTGAACCAACTACACCTGTAACATCTACATTGATAGGGTCAGGCGTGCCATCTACGCAAATAGTCGTTTCAGTGGTAGGTATTCCAGAACCCTCAGCAGGAATAACAATGTTACCACCTGAAATATCGTCCGGGCAACAGTCTTCTTCTCCAATAGTGATGTCGTGTGACCACTCTTCATGACACCCCGTATCTACACCAATTATTTTAATATCTGTATAAGTACCTGCACACAAATGGTCAAGTGTAATATCACTACCTGTGTTGAAAGGACCTTCATTAAAAGTTTGTCCGTTGTATTTGTATCTTACTATAAATGTTCCGGTTACATTATAATCTGCATTAACGATGATAGAACCATCGCAACTGCCACAACTCGCATCGTGACCTTTTTCTACATTGTCCCATGCTGCTTCATTGACCTGTACGCTCACATGGTCTGTATCCGAACAACCATTCGATGTACCTGTCACTGAGTAACTTGCATCACTATTTGGGCTGACTGTGATACAAGACCCTGTATGCCCATTGCTCCATTCATAGTGATCCGCACCTGTCGCACAAAGCTGAACAGATTCGCCTCTACAAATTGACTGGTCGTGCCCTGCATCTACATTGACTTCATCGCCTCCCGGAACGTGAACAGTAATCTCAACTGCACACGAAGCCTCATACGGATTAGATGAAACATAAAATGTCCAATTTCCCGGCGAAAGATTCGTAAAATTATATGAATCATAAGGACCATCGTAGTTTCCGCCTGCAAAAGCATAATAATGATAATCAGCACCTCCACCATAGGCATCAATTACTACGCTGCCATTATGCTGACCACAGTCTGCAGGAGTAATATGATGACTATACGAAGGAGGACCACAACTCGGTCCGCAATCTACCGGATTACCATAACCTATTTGATAGTAATAATCGCTTGGATGAAAATAATATCCGTCATTATAGTAATAATGTCCGTTAGGGGGCAATGCTTTGTTTGCCTCAACACATTGTATAGTCGTGGACTGATTACAATCGTAGGAAACCAGTGAGAAATACCCTACACCATTGGATGTCCATGAATTGGAGACGTAGTAATCTCCCGCATAGATCTGACAAGCACACAGAACCAATACAGCCATTAGTAAGGTTCGGAGGCGGTTGCCTTGTGGATACTTTTGAATAATTTTTTTCATAAAAAAAATTTAAACTTGGTTTGAGAGGCTATTTATAATTATTTTTTTGATGAATATGAATGTCTTTTCCGCCCATATTTCAGCTATTTTTCGTCATCCCGAATCGAGTTCGGGACAGGTTCTGCTTGGCTATAATTCTCAAAATGAGCTTCATCTGAACGAAAAATACATTTCATATTCATCAAAAAAATAATTTTAAATAGTCTCTAATAAAATATAATGAAAGGGTAAAAAAGAAAGCTTGGAGGATTTTGTACAAACAATCTAATTTTCAATACTTTACACAAAATCGTATTTCCATTTTACCAATTAAAAAATCTAAAAACTCACGTTATTTGTCGTCAGGGTGCTGTTAATTTCATTGGTTTGCTCTTTGTCTCTTGATTTTCCGGTGCGGGTTTTGGCAATCGCTCCAATGCCCGGTACATACCACTCTTTGATGTTTTCTGCACGGGCGTTGACTGTATTTCCGTTAACGGATTTCTCAATTCTACACTCGTAAGTGATTACAAAAGCCTCGTATTCTTCGCCATCTACTTCAATTGTTTCTTGTCCGATGACCTGTCTATTCGTCACTTCTACCAAATAAATCAAAGCAAAACGCGCCTTGCGAATCGCCAATGTGTACTCGCCTTTTGCATCTTTGAGTGAAGCACCTACTCCGATATTTGTCGGAAATTCGATGTCATCGCCATTGTACGTTACTTCCACATTGTCATCTATTCGCATAGAAAGCGGGTCAAGTACGCTGCCCATTTCAATGAGATAATCCCCATTCTCCTGTCTTTTGATATGATAATCATAATCCACAGAATAGGGATTAGGCAAACTCGTTTTTTCAAACCTGTAATTCGCCATCGTAGTCATATCATCCAAAGAATGATAACTAAGCGTACCATTTCCCGAAGAACCATCCTGAAAAGTTTCAGTAAAATCAATTCCGGAGATTTGCTTATCTGCTGAAGCTCGTTTTGCAGTATCTTGTGCAGTTAAGTTTGTCATACACAAACAGCAAAACATAAATAGAAATACTTTATTCATATTTTAATTTTATTTAAACTAAAAGAATATTTTATTTTAAAATGTAACTCAAAAAACTTGTATTTTGAGTACATCTTAAGATGTTACTTAATCATCCTTAAATAAGTATCTGGATATAGGAATATAACGCGAGCATCAACACCTAAGAATAGGGTACAAATAAGCACACTAATTCTTACGAATCTAAAAGTTCAAATGTGGTACGTGGAATACAAGGATATCAGAACATTTAGCAAAATTTTAAAGGGTAGCAAGGTGACTTATGGTTTCTGAATTTGTGGATAATGGATTGATAGGCCAGAGGGGGATATTTACTAATATAGTGCAAAAATAATCTAAATGAATTAAAAATACCTAATTTTTTACTTCTTTTTTAGAAAAATAATTTATTTACACATGTATAGGAGATACACTTACAACAATACTGCCTTACCACTTAGCGTCAAAACACTCCTAAATAAACTAAATTGCAATACGTAATTGTAAGGTAAAAAATTAATATCAAATATGCAATAATATTGGGTTGCACACTGAATAGAAGTGTCGTGCGATATACGAATACAAGTTCCAAAATCATCGAAATCTACAATTTAGGCAATTGGAAATAATAAATTGGTCAATTTTAGGATAGTCATTTTCCAAAGAACAAATCTAAATTAGCCTCCCCTATCCTACCTAAACCCTCAAAAAACCGTATCTTGCAAAGGTGCAAAATCGAATCATATATCTCGCCTTTCTGTTCATGGCATTGCTCTTGGTGGTTTGCAATACACCGACTAAGCAAGCCGTCGAGACTCCCGCATATAAAAATCTGCATGATAGCGTCGATTACGTTGGGATGCAGACCTGTCGTTCGTGCCATCAGAATATCTATGAAACCTATATTCACACAGGCATGGGCAAGTCATTTGACCATGCAACCATGACCAAAAGTGCTGCCCGATTCGACAAACACGCCATCGTGTATGACCCGGATAGTGATTTTTATTACAAACCATTTTGGCAAGATAGTGTGTTGTATATCAAGGAGTTTCGTCTCGAAAATGGTGACACCACACACAGCCGTACCGAGCGCATTAGCTACGTCATCGGGTCAGGGCAGCACACCAATTCGCACCTCATCAATGAGAATGGTTACGTCACACAAGCTCCGATTACATTCTATACACAAGATGGTAAATGGGATATGGCTCCCGGCTTCGAGGGCGGTGCGAACTCCCGTTTTTCGCGCATTATCGCCACCGAATGTATGACCTGCCACAATCATCTGCCCGACCATGTAGCGGGTTCGGAAAACAAGTACGCTGCCGTGCCACGCGGTATTGAGTGCGAGCGTTGTCACGGACCGGGCGAGGTGCATGTACACGAAAAATTAGCCGGAAATATCATCGACACCTCTCAATATGTTGATTATAGCATCGTCAATCCCGTTAATCTTCCCGTTGAATTAGAGATTGATATTTGCCAACGCTGCCACCTGCAAGGCACGGCGGTCTTGAATGAAGGCAAGGACTTTTTCGACTTTCGCCCCGGCATGAGATTGAATGAGGTGATGAATGTCTTTTTGCCGCGTTATACCAATTCACACGACAAATTTATCATGGCATCACAGGCGGATAGAATGCGATTGAGTAAATGCTTTACGGTAGGCAAAATGAGTTGCACGACCTGCCACAATCCGCACCACAGCATCGAAGCCACCACGACGGATACTTATAATAATGCTTGCAAAAATTGCCACACCAAAACCGACCGCGAACTGTGTAGCGCACCAAAGGCAGAGCGCGTTGCCAAGCAAGATAATTGTGTCGGTTGTCACATGCCCAAAAGCGGCAGTATCGACATTCCGCATGTACGCATCACCGACCACGCGGTAGGCGTTCCCGTAGCGGAAGCGGAGCAGAATGACATTGCACGATTCATTGGTTTAGAGTGTCTTACGGACGAAGATCCTTCTGATTTGGATATGGCGCGAGGCTACATTGCGCTGCATGAAAAATTTGTCCCGGAGCAACAAATGTTGGATTCAGCAGGTTATTATTTGTCAAAATCCGGTGCGAATATTTCCGATAAAATGACGACACTCGTGCATTATCATTTTACGAGAGAAAACTATACAGATATAGTCACTTATACAAAAAATACGATGCCCGACGACCTTTCAGACGGCTGGACAGCCTATCGCATCGGCGAGGCATTTTCCAAATTAGGTGATGTCGATAAATCATTAATTTTTTACAAAAAAGCAGTCGAACTACACTCCTTGAATTTGGATTTTAATAATAAATTGGGAACTGCTTATTTGCAAAAACAAGACATCACGAATGCACGAAAAACATTTGAATTTATTTTGTCGGAAAATAAAAAACAACCTGTCGCGTGGAATAATTTGGGTTATATTTTTCTATTGGAAGGAAAAGCCGAACAAGCTAATACACGCTTTGACGAAGCTCTTGCTCTTGACCCCGATTACGAATTGGCAATGATGAATAAGGTGGGTTATTTTCTTACAAAAAATGATGTATCCAATGCAGAGAAATGGTTGAATCGTATTCTCAAAAAATTCCCTGAGAATGCAAAGGCGGCGGAGATGCTCAGGCGTTTGAAAGCGATGTAAATCAAATGCTATGTCCGATATTAGTTGATATTCGTAGAAAAAAATTTGAGTGAGAGACATTTTTCGTTAAATTCAGTTAAATATTTCATAACACATTAACTCATTGTTAATCAGATGCTTGAATCTACATTGACACTTAAAGTAATACTTACCTATGTTATATATAATTGTTTTTCTCGGATTGCTTTACATGGGCATTAGTTTTATCATCACAGAAAAAAATGCGCCTACACTATTATCAGGTTATAACAAGATGTCGAAGGAAGAAAAGGCGCGATTTGACCTAAAAAATTACTTGGCATCTTTCCGCCAATTTCATTTATTTTTAGGGCTTTCTACGCTTATTGGTGGCTTGGGTTTGTATTTTGTGATGTCGAAAAATGCGGGAGTGACGTTCGCTGTCCTTTATCCAATTTTGGGGCTTGTTTTTTTCATTTTGCGAAGCAATAAATATTGGGCTAAAAACATGCAGCGCAAGAATAATATCGGTGCTATCGTTTTGTTAATGACTGCGGCACTCGTTAGTGGTTTATTTTTTTGGGGCGTAAAAGAAACTAAAATTAATGTAGCGGACACGGCGGTTGGTTTTAAAGGAATTTATGGTGAGGCAATTGATTATCAAGATGTTACTTCAATAGATTTGATGCAAAAATTACCTAAATTCACCATGCGCGTACACGGTTTTGCGTTGGATGGTGTGTATAAGGGAAAATTCAAAACTGCTGATGGCGACATCGTTAAACTCTTGATCAATGCTATGAATAAACCTTACATTAAAATCGAAAAAAAGAACGGAAAAGACATCTTTTTCGCTTCAAAAAATGATGATAACGGACGCATTTACAAGGAATTAAAGGAAAAATGGAGTTCGCAGAATGATGAACGATAAGGATCGTTTAAATAATAAAAGAAACAATTGAATAAAATCGGGTCGCGAATTACGGGTTATTTACGCATAGTGCGGAAACTCGCAACTCGCAACTCGCAACTCGCAACTATGAAAATAGCCGTCATCAACGGTCCCAACCTCAATTTGCTCGGCAAACGCGAGCCGGAAATCTACGGCAGTCAAACGTTTGAGGAATATTTTGAGGAATTAAAAAAAGTATTTCCCGACACACAACTCGTTTATTATCAAAGTAATAGCGAAGGTGAATTGGTCAGTAAAATACAAACATTCGGTTTTGAATTGGATGGTATCGTGCTGAATGCAGGGGCATACACACACACTTCCGTAGCTATGCGCGATGCGATTGCCGCTGTACCTGCGCCTGTTGTCGAAGTGCATATTTCTAATGTATATGCGCGAGAATCATTTCGACATCACTCTTATTTATCAGCAGTATGTGTTGGTGGAATTTTCGGTTTGGGGCTGAAAGGCTATGAACTGGCAGTCAAGTATTTGGCGGTGGATGATGAACGGTAGATGGTGGACGGTGGACGGTGGACGAAAAAGCCGATTTGCAGAAATGCAAATCGGCTTTTTCGTTTATATCCGTCAACCGTCAACCGTCTGTCGTCAACCGTTTACAGTTTCCTATCGTAAATAAATTTTAAATTCTACACGGCGGTTTTTCTCTCTACCTTTAGTGCGTTTGTTGTCACCAATCGGTTGAGTCTCACCGAGACCGATATAGCTCATGCGACCTTCTTCCACGCCTTTTTTGACGAGGTAGTCAAAGCAAGCCTTAGCACGCGCTTCGGAGAGTTTCTGGTTGCGTGCATCGTCGCCGAGACTGTCCGTGTGTCCTTCTATACTCATGCCGTATTCGGGACGCTCCAACATAATTACAGCGATTTTTTCTAAGACGCCGTAAGAGGCTACTTTGAGCGAACTGCTGCCTGTTTCAAATTTGACATCACGCATCGCAAAGTCAAGTATTTCACGAATTTCGCTGCTGATAACGGAGCTTGGAGTAGTCGTTATAGGAGCAGGCGATGTGATGACTGTGGTACTCGGCGTGATGATTGTCGTACTCGGTATAGGTGTAGTCGGCGTCGAAATCACAGGCGGGCTGTCCACAATAATTACATTATCGCTCGGATTTTCGGGACAACCGTTGAGTGCTTTCGTACCCGGAGTGGTCGGACATCTATCTTCGGCATCTGTGATACCGTCTTTATCTGTATCAGGACAACCGTTGAGTTCTTTTGAACCAATGACAGTCGGGCAATCATCGTCAATATCCGGCGTACCGTCACCATCATTATCAGGACAGCCATCGAAACGCGTAAGTCCGCGCTCTCTTGGACACTTATCATCTTTGTCGAGTATGCCGTCGCGGTCACTATCTTTTGGTACTTCAGGGCAACCATTATTGGCAGCTACACCGCGTCTTTCAGGACATTTATCATCTTTATCGGCAATACCATCCTTATCTACGTCGGGACAACCGCGCAATGTACCTCTTTCATTCGGGCAGTCATCATCCGAGTCCGGTACATCATCGCCATCACTGTCCGGGCAACCTCTAAATTGCTCCGTACCTGCGATTTCAGGACAGTCGTCGTCCATATCTGTAACACCGTCGCCATCCATATCTGTTTCCATGATTACATTTTCGATGGCATCGCCGCCACCAAATAAGAAAGATAATCCGGCGGTATGACGCAGGTTATTATAGTCTTTAATCGCTGCAAAGCGGTATTCGGACTGTACCTGAAGGCGTATATTTTTTGCTAGTTTGAAATTGATACCTATACCAAGCGGTACTTGTGCGTCCAATTTTTCATCGTCCAAATCATTGAGATAATTTGCGCCGACACCTGCAAAAATATAGGGTGCGAAGAAGCCTTCTTCGGGAATCAGATAGCCGTTATTGAGTTTATATACAATATTAAGGTCAACACTTCCGGAGGTACTGCCCAATGTAGTCGAATCAGAAAGCGGGTAACTTGCATCACCTATACGAAACGGTATATCAAGATTGAATGAAGGGTTGAGAAAACGGGAATACTTAAATTCGCCACCGTATGTAAAATTTTCTGTATCAAACTCTCCAACAATAGGCGTAGCATAATCGGTTGCCAAGAACTTGAAAGTCAGTGCATTTCGATTGGTCGATATTTGTGCCTCAACGTTATTTTGAAATCCCAACGCGAGGAGTATCAGAATGGTTATGATAATGGTCTTTCTCATTTATTTAGTATTTAATTCAAGTCGCACACAACTTGAATCATTTAGTTTGTAGTTGATATTAGTTTTCGGGCAGCATACAGACAAGAATGTCTGTGTTACGTTAGTCCACCAATCCGCGTCCGGTTTTTTTGATAAGTCCTTGTTCCTTAAGTTTTTTCATTAACTTATCAAGGATGCCATTGATAAATTCTTTACTCTTAGGTGTACTATATAGTTTTGAAATATCAACGTATTCGTTGATCGTTACCTTAGTAGGTATCGTTTCAAAATACATCAGCTCGCACAGTGCCATTTTCAACAAAATCATATCAATGGTAGCTACGCGCTCGGCTTCCCAGTTTTGGAGCATGGGTTCGATGAGTTCAAACAGTTCACCATCTTTTGCCATGACTTTGTGCAAAAGTTCCTCTCCGTATTCTTTGACGGTTTCGGATTCAGGAAGATACTGTTTATGAAAATCATCTTCGCCATTAACGCGCTTGATGGTTTTTTTCATCGCTCCTACCACGAGTGATTTATCGTCTTGCCAACTCGAGAAATAATCCTCCAATCGCTCTTCGAATAACTCATGTTTCGCCAAAAACTTGTACATCTCCAGAAGCAATTCGCGATGCCCTTGCAAATCAATGGTATTTGCCTGATAGGTCTTGAATTCCGCCGTTTTGACAAACTCTTTGTAGATTTTACGTGTAAAATCCGAATCCAAGAGCTTATCCAATTTGTCTTTTTTGACAAGGCTTCTAAAAGACGCACTATCTGCAATCGTTTGAATTATAGGATTGTCGAATAGCTTGGTAGAGAAATCTTTATCTTCTGCGGTGGGTAGGTGCTTGGCTGCACGTATCTTTGCATCATCATTTACATACTCCGCCACTTTGTACAATTGTAGTACATTGAGCAAGTATATCTTATAGGATGTTGCGACAGATGTATCGTATTGCTTACGAGAGAGTTGAGGCGTAATCGTCTCATCCCGGTTCATCGTGTACAATATTTGCATCACTTTGATGCGAACGTTTCTTCTGCTTATCATTTCACAGTCAGCAAAAAGAGATTTAATGTTATGTGTTCGTGCTGGCTTTGGGTTCTTAAAGCAAGTCTGACACAGTGCTTTGGATTTCAGGACAAAGAAAACATAATTTTTTCTTTCCTGCTAACCTTTACAGGGTTTTTTCTTTGTAAACCTTCAAATTCAATCTCAACTGTAAACACAAACGCAAATTTGACGTAAATTTTTAGAGCAAACGCACTCAAATATTTTTAATTGAAGTTGAGGTTGAAGTTGAGGTTGAAAAAGTACTTTTTTATCGGATTTTAGGTATTTTTCATCGAAGAAAATGAAATATTTGGAACTATTTTGTTCCAAATATTGTTTTGTTAGTGTAGTTTATAATGGTAAAATAAATTTTTATATTTTGTGAAAACAAACTATTTAAATTAAAATTTTACAATGACAAAAATTTGACAACTTTTTGTTTGATTTCATAACTGTCTTAAAAATTCATTATTATGCTAAATCGAAGATTTAAAAGAAAGTATCGTGTTCCTGCTCCAAGTACACCGGTAACAAAGGATAAGTAAGTATAAGTTTTCAACTTATAAGTACCAAGACAGAATTAGGTTTAATTAAAATTTTGGAATTATTTTTTTCGCTAATGAGGCAAAAAACGCAGATATAGTCATAGCTAATCCGATAACTATCGGGAAGTATTTTTAACAAAATTAGCGAGAAAAAGAAACCAAAATTCAAAATTGGTGAACACATTGAAAACTAAAGTTCGGTATAAATCGAAGATTAAATATTAATAAAAAAATCATGTGGCTGCATTCTTGTATAAAAATCAATGACCTTTTTCAATGTTCAACACTCGTAACATTTTGACTGATAACTAATAACCCCAATCATACTACTATACATGAACTAAAAACTCCAGAATGACGATTCATTTTGGAGTTTTTAGTTCATGTATAGTAGTATCAATATGTTCGCCAAATGAAAAATTGATAATTGAGAGTTGATAATTATTTCATTAGAGTGTGTAAAATATTAGGGGAACTTTAATTTGTTTGAATGTATCATAAATTGGTAGCATTAATTAAAGGTACGGTA
>ENA-ORXR01001920-ORXR01001920.1-marine-metagenome-genome-assembly--contig:-NODE-1920-length-20816-cov-6.462414_pt1 | contig 20816 bp, 19 predicted proteins | sample MGYA00237866_ERZ511479 | MGnify/ENA metagenome assembly ERZ511479 | reverse complement strand
ACGCCCGAAGGGTTTGCGCAGCCTTCGATTCGGCGAAGCCGCTTTTCTATCCAACAATTCCTTCAAAACGACAGGTTACCGAGTTTTTCAACACCCTGCTAAAGTCGCCTATCCTTCCTTCCGAGGCGGAACTCCAGTCACCGCGATGCTCTCATCGAGCAACCGGACTAAATCCTCATGCCAGCCGGCCTGAAAGTTGTCGAAACCTGAAAGCGACTTCTTCTCTAAGCGAGCCATCGCGGCTTGGAGCTTCGGCAGGCCAAAGGTGCCAGAATTGCTCTTCTGCTCGTATGCCAGTAACTGGAATTGCTTGGGATCATTCTCTCCGACAAACTGGGACAGCCGAACAAGGGCTGAGCGAAAGTCGTCGCAGAATAACCAAAACGTCTCGACGCTATGCTCGTCGTCGATATCGGTAATCATTTCGAACTGCTCTGGATCGATCAAATCCTGGCTCGAAACGGGTGCCGTATTGACGTCACTTTCAGCCATTTCCAAGGCTTCCTTCAGAGTGGCCAGTTTGAGTGGCTTGGTCAGAAAATCATCCATTCCCGCCTCCAAACAACGCTGCCGATCTTCAGGTTTTGCGCTCGCTGTAACGGCGATGATGCGAGGACGCTCATCGGCTTCGACCCATCGTTTCCGAATCTCTTTCGTTGCCTCGATCCCATCCATGTCTGGCATCTGAAGATCCATCAGGATGATGTCAAAACGCTCCACCTCCATCGCAGACAATGCCTCAAGTCCAGTTTCAGCCTCGCTAAAGGTGTGGCCAAGCTTCTCTAGCATCGCTGTGACCAACTGACGATTTACGGGATTGTCTTCTGTTAGGAGGATCTTCAAAAATTCGCTGACTGGTGATAAGCCGTTGAAATATCGCTCACAACGCTTTAAGCATCAACCTATGAAAGGCGTCGTTTTTACGGAATTCCTAGAGATGGTATCTTCCATGTTTGGGGAAGATATGGCCGATGACATCATCGATGATTCAAATCTGCCTTCTGGAGGAGCCTACACTCAAGTCGGCACCTATGATCATACGGAAATTGTCGCGTTGGTATCCGCGCTCTCCGTCCGCACCGAGACCCCAGTTCCGACTCTTCTCAAAGTCTACGGAAAACACCTGTTTGGGCGGTTTTCTGCTCTTTACCCAGTATTTTTCGAAACGCCCCAAACAGCATTCGATTTTCTATCTGGAATCGAAAATTACATCCACGTCGAAGTCCGGAAACTCTATCCGGATGCCGAATTGCCGACCTTTGATATTGCCAGGGATGGCAACAACAAACTAACCATGATCTACCGATCAGGACGGCATTTCGAAGATCTCGCAGAGGGCCTAATTGAGGGGTGCTTGGAGTATTACAAAGAGGATTGCCTGATTGAGCGGGAAGACGAAACCACCGAAGGAGCCGGTAGCGTCTTCACGATCACGAAGAAATAGACAGTTCATTGAACTCTGACGTCCCAGAAAACTCCAGCGATTCGGCCTTCCCCGAAGAGGCCGCTAAGCGCATTCAGCGAATCGAGCGACGACTCCAACGCGCCACCCAAGCCCGCAAGGATGCGGAGGCCCTGATGGAGGAGAAAACTCGCCAGCTCTACGAGGCGAATCTCCGGCTGGAAAAATTCACCGATGAGCTCGAGCAGCGAGTCGAACTTCGGACGGCCGAACTAAAGACAGCCAAAGAAGCCGCCGAAACTGCAAATAAGGCGAAGTCGGATTTCCTCGCGGTGATGAGCCACGAGATCCGAACTCCACTCAACGGCGTCATTGGATTCGCTGATCTCCTCAGCGATACTGAGATGACCGAGCAGCAAACGAACTTCGCCAGTGCGATCAGCACGAGCGGAGAAACACTGCTCAACCTAATCAACGACATTCTAGACCTGTCCAAGATTGAAGCTGGACGACTGGATCTTGTCTACGAGCCCATTACCCTTTCTGTCTGGTTGCGGGAGTCGATCATGCTATTTGCCGGTCAGGCGCAACACAAGGGTGTCAATCTTCACCACGATGTTCTGCGCACCCTGCCTGACCGAATCCTGACCGATCCACATCGGTTGCGCCAAATTCTCAGCAACCTGATTAGCAACGCGCTAAAATTCACCAGTGAAGGCGAAGTCTGCTTAGAGGTCGACTTGCGAGAAGGCGATGATGGTGGTGAGGAAGTGCTGTTCTCCGTGCGCGACACCGGTATCGGAATACCAGCTGAGAAGCAGGGGAATTTGTTCCAGCCATTCACTCAGGCCGATTCATCATCGACTCGAAAGTATGGCGGGACGGGACTTGGTTTGGTGATCAGCAAGCGCCTGGTCGAAAAATTTGGCGGCACCATTGGCTTCTCAAGTGTCGCCGGCGAAGGCTCATGCTTCTATTTTGAAATCCCCGTGATTCTGCCTAGAGAGGGTGACGTTGGAAACGGCAGCATCGACCCAATTAAACTTGAGGAGCTTTCGATTGAAGGACTTCGAGTACTGGTTGCCGATGACAATGTCATCACAACCCGCGTGATGCAGAACCTGCTCAAAAAGCTCGGCTGCGTGGCATCGTTTGAAAACGATGGGACTTCGGCGCTAAAAAAACTGCGATCAGAGCCAAACAGCTTTGACTGCTTCCTTCTCGATATCGACATGCCAGACATGTCGGGGCTCGATGTCGCTCGTGCGGTTCGCGGTGAACCAGACGTCTTCGGACCAATCTACATCATCGGATTCTCCGCGAGCACAGGCTACTCCGACCGCAGAGCCTGCGAGCGCGCAGGAATGAATGATTTCCTATCCAAACCCGTCAGGCCACCGACGCTTGAGCGGGTGCTCAAGCGGTCGCTTGTGAAAACAAGCTAGGGAAGAGTCACCAGCTTAAAGCTAGCAAGCTCTCCACAGCCGGTCTTAGCGAAGCCGGAAGACGATTCTCGCCTTCTCGGTGTCGTAAGGCGACATCTCCATCTTTACGCGGTCTCCCACAACAAGACGGATGAATCGCTTCCGCATTTTCCCTGAAATATGAGCAAGAACGACGTGTTCGTTCTCTAGCTCTACACGGAACATGGTGCCCGCGAGGACTTGCTGGATCGTACCTTCGACTTCCAGCGCCTTCGCTTCGCCATTATCCGGCGTTTCTTTCTTCGCGTGATCGACGCGCCTACGCCGACGACCACCGCCTCTTCCGCGGCGTCTGCCGCCTCTTCTTCGTGGTTTACTCACAATGGAACAATTTCACCGACCGGAAGTCATGATGACTCCCTTAGATCGGGGATGCCAAAGTGCGGCCAAACCGCTAATTTACAAGGCTTTTTCTAGATTGATCGAGTTCAACGAGCTGAAACGCCCAATCCGTAGTTCGTTCAAGACGACGCAGATTCTTCCTTCGTACCACCGAGTCGGTCAACGATGAGAATGAGGACTGCACCTAGAACCATCAATCCTAGGGCAATCAATGTCGTCCTATCGGCGAAGTTGGGCATCTCATAGAGATAGCCGAGAACTTTTTCTTCAGTTTCGCCGTCGGAATTGACGCGCTCAACAATTTTGGCAGGATCGGCGACTTTCCATGGCCAGATAATCCGAAGCGACCCGAGCACAAATCCGGTGATGGTTGCGACGGCGATATCGTGGTGACGTTTAAACAGCCAGCTGAGGAATCGCGAGAGCACGAGGAGTCCGGCGACCGCGCCGATTCCGATCAACCCGATTTGGACAAGGTTGCGGTCATTCACCGCCCGGAGCACGAGCAGGTAATTGCCCATCAGAAGCAGCACGAACGATCCCGAGATGCCTGGAATGATCATCGAACACATGGCAGCAGCGCCGCACAATATCAGATAAATCGGGTTCGCATTCTCGGCCGCAGGGGGCAAAAACGACAGACCAACCGCGAAAGCGACACCGACAACCACCGCAATCACACAGCCAACTGTCCAACGCTTAACCATGCGAGCAACGGTCGGGATTGAAGCCAAGATCAACCCGAAGAAAAACGCCCAGACCAAAATCGGATGATCGACGAACCACTTTTCCAGCACCTTGGCCAGAATCACAAAACTGAACACCACACCGACTCCCAAAGCCGCGAGAAATCCAAAATCGGTGTGCCGGGCGAGCCCCTTAAAGTCACCGCGTTTGAGTAGTCCGATCGCTGCCGTATCAAACGACTTCAAAGCGTCGAGCAAACGCTGATAGATACCAGTGATGAAGGCGATGGTTCCACCCGAAACACCCGGAATGACGTTTGCGGCTCCCATCGCCGCACCCTTAAGAGCGGTTAAAAAATAGTTTGTCGAAGGAAGAGACGCTTCGGACGGAGCCTCTGGTGCGGCATAGGGGTTTTCATCGCTCGGATCGGTCATGAATTTAGCTCGGGTGTCGTTCTCAAACCCGCGCGCGACGATAGCGCATCCGTAGGATTATGAAACATCCACTTCATCACGCTTCGCTCTGAAGACGGAAGGGCTTTTGTAAAACGACCCGCGCATTGTAACAGACGTCCATAGGCCAACTCGATAGAATCGATAAATGATCGAGAATCCAACTGCTCTTCTAGACCGAATTCGGAGTCGAACTTCTCAGCTCATAGCGTTCGGCCTAGCCACCACTACCGTGTTGCTGATGTCTGGATGTGCCGAGGCGGTCGATCTTAACCTCGACCTCCCAGAAAGTTCAAAACCCTCCGGATTCTGGTTGGGCCTTGTTCACGGTTGGGTCGCCATCTTTGCTTGGATCGGATCCCTATTTAACGACGACATCGCAATCTACGACATCCACAATACCGGAAAATGGTATGACTTGGGGTTTCTCATAGGAATCGGAAGCACAGGCTTTTCCTTCAAAATCACCTCCAACCGAGGACGCCGAGCGCGAAAACGCCGAGAGTTATTTACTACGACTGGTGGCTAGATTCTTCGTGTTGGGACAATACCAAATTCATCGACCGTCTCTGGTTGATCCCTCAGTTGTAGGCAGTTGGAGAATAGTTATTGGCACTTTTCCCCATCCCGATAGCATCTTCGAACACCCCTATGAAATTCCCGTTTTTCCTGCTAGGAGTATTTTTTCTCCAGATTTCTGTAGTCCACGCTGCCAATATAGCGGTCACAAGTGGTGCTCCCGCTGCCAACGCAGATGCCGTTGGCAATGGAACTTGGGCATTCAACAACCATACCGGTACTTGGAATCTGACTTCCACCACGGGCTCGCAGCCGGGTCAGGGATTTACCAATGGCGGCCTCGCAGGCGGGGCCAATGGACTGGAGCATACGACGAACCATACTTGGGCCAACACCACTGGGACTGGCAATAGCAATCCTCAGAACAATCCTCCAGCCATCAACAACTCGATCACGTTTTCTTGGACGGGAAATGCAGGCCACTACATCCGCCTCTCCCAGTCCCCCTACAACAGCGGGGCTGGATGGAATGGTGGCAGCTCAGACACTGGTAATCAGTTCACGCTCACATGGGCAGGTGGGGCCGCCAGAGTTGGTGATCCTAGCAATCAATTGGATGACAGCACCACCGGCGTTGACGATTTTCCGGTCGTAACGACCATCGGTTCGGGAACGGCAGTCCGACAGCCTGTGAGCCCGAATCAGTCTAGAAACAATAGTGATGACTGGTACATTGACCTTCCGGTTGGGGTGACCTCCGTAACAGTTGACTGGACTTACTACGACAGTGACAACCAAGTCCACCAGCTCCTAAACGAGTGGATCGCCTTTGATATTCTTCCCGAGCCATCTCGTGCCATGCTGCTGTTGATGGGCGGAGGCGCGATGATCTTGCGACGCAGAAGAAGTTCGTAAGGCTAGTGCCGGATCCCCAATGGGACCCGCGAAAGCTCAGCCCATGTCTTCGGGCGACTCGTTTTCCTTCGGCAAGCGATCACCTTAGGCCGAGCCGTTAGAGGTACGTTATCGAGGCCCATCGCGGCGGTCTTGGCCACCTGACATACCCTCTGTTGTCGGTCAACCTACCGAGCCGAAGGTCATGCATCGTTCGCGAATCTGACTGATCAATCCGCAACTCTGGACGGCAATGGCAGATCGCCGAATTAATCAGACCTTCCCTAGATAAAAGGAGCGATGCGGACAGGTTTCCCCTACCCTTCAGAACCTACGACTGCCGGAAATGGCACCGGAGTCTGTTGAGTCATCGGCGCATCGCTTTTCGGGGCCGGCAAAAACAGCGCGTTCACTTCGGCCTTCATCCACGCCATGAGCCCCCAGCGCAAATGCGTCAGTGCAGCAGGACCATGCGAAAATGCCCGGGCGATCAGGTATGCGTCGGTGTTGGTATTGCGGCGACCGTAGGTTCCCGCAGCAATTCTCTTTCGAGCGATGGTCGCCAGTCTGCGGTTGTAGAAAGCCATGAACTTGGCAATCCCCGCACCAATCGGACCATTGAACGGCATCTTGGGAAACTCCTTCTCGGTGTCCTCGTAGACAAATTTCACTGGCCCTAAAAAGTAAGTCGCGAGGTCGAGCAAGAACGCAGCATACATCAGTTCGGCATCTCCGATGTAGTAGTATTTGTCGACATAGAGCGCCCGAAACCACTGCATGTAAGCTTCCGGATAGCGCTCATTGTATTCCATCGCCGCGCACTTCCAGTCGTCAGCCTCGGCCATCATTTCGCTGTCGTCTTGCTTGTAGAACTTCATCAAGACGTCATGAACGGCACATACTGTATGGCCACAAAAATCGATCCCCTGGCTATAGAGTGGATCCATGAACCCAGCGGCATCTCCGCAGATCCCCCAGCCGTCTCCCATCACTTCGGTGCTGTGATATGCGAGGCCTTTGTAGGCGTGAGCATCCTTGGGAACGGGCTCCGCGTCTTCAAACATTAGCCGTCCGACGGGGTGTTGTAGGACATGCTCTTTGATCCGTCCGGGAACCGTGCCATCAGCTTCAGGTGGCGTGAAAATCCGACGATCATACGTGATCCCAACACTGTGGTCGCCGTTTTTCAGAGGGATAATCCAACTCCACCAGCCATAGCCAGCGAGGTGATTGGTCGCGGCTCCGCGATGGGAAAAGACATTCTCTTTGAGTGACGGTGCCATGTTTCGAGCGTCTTCACTATCAAGGCTACGGACATTGGTGAACCGAACCCACATCGACGACGTCGGGTGTTCATCCTCGTGTTTGACGATCGTCTTACGCTTTCGAGCGAGCACTGCCGCCTTGCCAGATGCGTCGATAATCCAGCGAGCGCTGAGCGTTGCCTTTCCGCCATCGGCATCCTTCACCGCAACGGTTCCACCTTCTCCGTCGACCAAATCGATCTCGCGAACGGTGACTGGGCGCAGGACGGTGCAGCCGAGACCCGACGCTTTCTCCAAAAGATGCTTGTCGAGCTTAGACCGGTCGAGTTGGTAACCTGGCAACCTTGTCTGATAGCGCGGTCCGAGCTCAGCACAGTCGCAGACGCTGTCGTCCTTCGACCGATGGAACCACATCCGCAGACCTTGTTTGACGAAATGCTCAAATGGGAGGTAGTCGCCGAGGTTGAGAACCTTCGTCAGGAAACAGCCACCGACTTCTGAAGTGCTCTCGCCAACCTTCCGATCGAATTCAGCAGAGCGCTCGACAATGGCGACTTTGAGTTCGGGAAGATCACGTTTGAGGAGCAAGGCGAGCCCAGAACCTGAAATCGCGCCGCCTAGCACAATGACATCAAAGGGTTGCGATTCGAGTCCAGAAACGGTAGTGGAGATCATGAACAGTTCGGCTGTTGAAGGGAAAAGCAGCGGGAATTCGCTAGATCTGTTCGACCCACAACAATCCCCTATAGCTACGTCTAATTGATGGGCACAGATGTGGCAAGCAGCGACAATGATCGCGATTCTGAAATCGAGTCGGGAAAAGGCGAACAGCCAGCTCGTTTCGGGCTGTATGGGGACTTGCCGACCCGGATTCTACTGGCCGCCATGCGGGTTCTGCCGCAGGCGCTCGACCCCATCTTCATCTATCCCGCGAGTCTCGCCGTTTGGGCTCTAGCTGGATCGCAGCGCCGAGCCATCGCCCGCAACCTCGCCCGTATTCCTGATCGGATTGGGTCACGTGGTCTCCTAATCGATACCCATAAGGTATTCCTCCAGTTCGCATGGGCCTACGCCGAGGGCTTGCGAACTAAACTCGGTCAAGCCGAACTCGATTGGGAAGAGCACGCTCCGTTTCCTCTGGACGAGCTTCCCTCTGGCTGCGTCTTGCTGACTGCCCACACAGCAAATTACGACATCGCTGCCAGTGCGTTCGCCGATCGATTCGACCGCGTGATCCATGTCGTCCGAGCGGCCGAGCGCAACCAAAGCCTCGACGAGTTGCGCCGGGAAATGTTGGCCTCAGGGGCTTCCGAACGACTGAAAATCCACTACAACGATCACACGATGCACTTGGGGGTCGAGCTTGCCCGCGCCCTTGAACGAGGAGAAGTCGTCGCGGTTCAGGCCGACCGGATCGTCGATGGGGTCTCGGCAACCGAGGCGGATTTCCCTGGTGGTGGTCGCATTGAATTGCCGCGCGGCCCAGTCGCTCTGATCGGAATCGCACCTGGTGGAGGCCTACCGCTGTTTGTCATTCGCTGTGGTCGAAGACGTTACCGCGTCCTCGTTGGCGAACCCCTAAAACGACGCGACACTGATGGCCAGCGAGTTTCGCTCGTCGATGCCTGGGTGGTCGTCCTCCACGAATTTCTTCGCGAACATTGGTCGCAGTGGTTCGTGTTTGAGGACGCTTTCATCGACGAAAAAGACGAGATCTAAGATCGGCATGAGTTGCAAGCTTGTCCTAGAACTGCTGCTCCGAGTCATCCTCGTAGCGATGGTAGTTGGTTGCTGTTTTGCCCTTCACAACGGTGGCTTCAAGTGGCAAGCCCATGTGCTAGGAATCCTCGCGACTGCCGTCGTCCTATGGGGAACGCTCCGACCGAATTCAGGGCTCTTCGGGCCGATTGAAACTCAGCCACTTCTCAAATCCAACGCCGTATGGCTGACGATCGACGATGGCCCCGAACCAGAAACCACCCCTGTCCTTCTCGATCTGCTCGACCGGGCCGATTCCAAGGCGACCTTCTTCGTGATTGGCGAACGCGCTCAAGCTCATCCCGACCTAATCACTGAGATTCTCAACCGAGGCCATCAGATCGGTAACCACTCTCACTCTCACCCCCAAGCGACGTTTTGGATTGCCGGGCCGTATCGGACTTGGCGCGAGATCAACAAATGCGAGTCGGTATTGAACGAACTCCGCGAAAGAGTCCCGCCAAACAAGCCGACACCGCATTGGTTTCGCGCCCCGGTCGGTCATTCCAACCTTTTTACCGCACCAGTTCTTCGCGCACTCGGACTGCGCCAAGCTGGGTGGACTTGCCGCGGCTACGACGCTGCCTCGACAAAGTCTTCCGATCAAGTCGTCGCTGCAATCGCCTCCGATCTCGAAGCCGAGGGGACGATTCTCATTCACGACGCGACCGACATCGCACCCGATGTGCTGCGGGCTGTCATTGACCTCGTCGAGTCGCGGCAATTGCGGTTTGAGCTTCCTTTAGGGAAGGTCTGATTAATTAGGCAATCTGCCATTGCCGTCCAGATTTCGCCTAGCACGGCGCGCAACGGGCGTGGATAAACATCCACAACCAACGAGCGACAAAGCTAGGCGTAGTCTGGGCTGTAACCCGAAGGGCCTCTTTTTTTCTCCAGCGCAAAGCGCTGCCAGACCTGACTTCAATTCCCATCTTTGTGGCAGGTGGCGGTATTGATCAGACCTTCCCTAGCCCCGGCGACGACGAAGTATCATCAAGCTGAAACCGGCCGCGCACAGAGCCGCGCGTGATGGCTCAGGAACCACTGGGAAGACGGCCCGTGTCATGGCTGCGTTGAACACCATATTAGTGACGTCCGTGGCGAAGGTAGGGTCATAGGCAACCCCGAGAATATCAGCGGTATCACCACTACTCCACAGACCATCCCCATCAACATCGTTGAGGATAAACCCAAGAGCAACTGGAGCATCTCCGTTGAAGGTCGAGTCAGAGAAGAGGATCGTGTTGAAGCCCCAGACAGCGCCGTTCGCCAGAGGGAACACTCCGCCACCAGAATTACTTGCGAAGTCAACACCGCCAGAGATCGCTGACCCAAGAACACCGAAGTCATTGTACAACCCACTCGCAGGATGGGATTGCGTATTTGTCCCATTCCAAATCAAGTTAGCATTCGTTGGGTTACGAAGGTCTAGGTTGAAATCGATCAACGGGCTACCGGTGAGATCGTTGATCGTCGTCGCGAAATTATCTCCAAATGTCGAAGGTGGAGCCGCGACAAAATCATCCGTGAAGACAACTACTGCCGATGCCTGAGACAGGGAAACGGCGAAAACCGCGAGAGAAAAAGTTGATTTCATATCCAGTTGCACCCTGTGAGCTGAAACCTTATCAAGAAAATATCATAAACTTTGACCCTACGGCGCCACCAAGTCATCGTAGCTCTCAGGACGGCGATCCCGATAGAATTGCCAGACGTCCCGAACCTCGCGGATTTCGTCGAGATTCAGGTCGGCAACAATCAGTTCGTCTTGGTCTCTTGAGCCCTCGGCAATCAGTTGGCCACGCGGATTGCAGAAGTAGCTCTGGCCGTAAAACTCACCGATTCCCCAAGGTTGTTCAGTGCCGACGCGGTTGATCGCACCCATGAAATAGCCGTTAGCCACACAATGCGCAGGCTGCTCGAGCTTCCACAAATATTCGCTGAGCCCAGCCACGGTTGCCGATGGGTTAAAGACGATCTCGGCTCCGTTCAGCCCCAGTGCTCGTGCTCCTTCCGGAAAATGGCGATCGTAACAAATGTAGACCCCGATCTTGCCGACGGCGGTCTCGAACACTGGGTAGCCAAGGTTCCCAGGTCGGAAATAGAACTTCTCCCAGAACCCGGGGTTGCAGTGAGGGATGTGGCTCTTGCGGTATTTTCCGAGGAACGTGCCATCGGCGTCAATGACCGAAGCTGTGTTGTAGTAGACACCATCGATCGTCACTTCGTAAATCGGCACAATCATCACCATGTTGTGCTTCTTGGCCATCTCACACATCAACTGAGTCGTCGGCCCGTCTGGGATTTGCTCGGTGATCTGATACCAGCGGATGTCCTGCTCCGCACAAAAATACGGGCCATTGAATAGCTCTTGAAGACACAAAACCTGAACGCCTTGAGCAGCCGCCTGCTCAATCATCGGAATGTGTTTCTTCACCATCGCCTCGGCGATCGTGCACGGATCTTCTTCTCCTGAGTGGGTAGCGCTGGCCTGAATCAGGCCTGCTTTGACGATTCTGGACATATCGAATGGTTGGTCAGGTTTCGGAAAAGTCGATGAGAGATCCCAGAGAGCAAATAAAACCGAAGGTTTGCAGAGCTGCGGTAGGGCTGACCAACGATTGCACCGCCTCCGATTTTAGACGACGATCCAGCTATGGCACAGGCAATCATGGATCCCGAAGAGGTCCGCCGCTTTGCGGAGGAACTGAAACGCTTCAACAACGAAACTGCCAATCGGATGGGCTCCTTGCAGGCTCGATTCGCAGCCCTTGGCGACTCTTGGAAAGACCAAGAAAGCGTAAAATTTGCCGAGGAATTTTCGGACACCATGAAGGTGATGAAACGATTCATGGAATCGTCCCAGCGCCACGCACCGTTCCTCGTTCGCAAGGCACAGAGGATCGAAGACTACCTCAACCAGCGCTAAGCGAATGGCAGAAGCCAACGTCACGTCTGTCGAGGCAATTGAGGCCTTCCGGAACTCCTTGATCATTTTCTTGGAGAAAGCCAGAGCCGCCTTGCACGACGTCAGCGACCAAGTCGGCCGGACTCGGACTTGGGTGCAGTTTGAGCAATCCAGCCACTGGCAGAACGAGCGTCGACGTCGAGCGCGCGCTTTGGAACAAGCTGAAGCGGAATTGTTCAGCGCTAAACTCTCGCAGTGGACGGACAGCGCGGCACAGCTCAAGATCACCGCCAACCGCTGCCGGGCTGCGCTCAGCGAAGCCGAAGACCGACTCCGCGCCGTCAAACGCTGGGGGCGAGACTACGATCAAACCGTCACGGTACTCGCTCAGAAAGTCGAAGGTCTAGCTCATATCGTAAATCACGAAATGCCGAAAGCGCTCGCATATCTCGACAACACGGCAGGCAACCTCCACCTCTATTCCGAATCGTTCGGTGTCAGCAAAGGGGCAGCCGCCCCCCCTACTCCAGACTCTGAAGAAGGCTCGGACTCTGAACAAGAAATCACCGAATCCCCTTCCCCATCATGAGCGTAGGAACCAGCAGAGGCACCTTAGGCACCGCCGCAAAAAACCTAACCACGAGCTGGCAGCAGACACGCTCACACTGGCGCGACGCGAAGGCCCGCGAGTTCGAGGAGCGCTACCTCGTGCCACTCGTCGAAGAAATTTCCCGCGTCGGCCCAGTACTTGAAGAACTCGATGCCGTGCTAACGAAAATCCGAAAAAACTGCGGTTAGTTTGGTGGCACCGAATATGAAACTCTTCCGCTGAACTGGCGTTCTATTCCTATGAAGACAAACTCAACTGACACCATCCTCGCAGAACTCGACCGCCGAAGATTCCTTGGCACCGTTTCTGCGAGCACCGTCGCCTTGTTCGCCACACCCGGCGCGATGGCCGAAAAGTTGATCGTTACTCCGGGGATGACCGAAGGCCCGTTCTACCCTGACAACCTGCCGCTCGATACTGACAACGACCTGCTGATCATCAATGACGAGATCACCCCAGCTGTCGGCCCAATCACCCATCTAACTGGCACCGTAATGACGGCCAAAAGCGAACCCGTTCGCGGAGCCGTGGTCGAAATTTGGCAATGCGACAACAATGGTGTCTACCTCCACTCCCGAGGTGGCCCGCGCAAAAAGCTAGACGGTAACTTTCAAGGCTTCGGTCGCTTCCGAACCGACGTCAAAGGACGCTACTATTTCCGCACCCTAAAACCGAGCGACTACGTCGGACGCACCCCGCATATTCATTTCAATGTGTCGGTCAAAGGCAAAAAGGTGCTAACCAGCCAGATCCTGATTGAGGGCGACAAGAAGAACGAAAAAGATTTCCTCTACAACCGGATCAAAGATCCGATCAGCCGCCAAGCCGTGCTGGCAAAATTCGAGCCTCTACCCGGTTCGAAGATTGGGGAACTTCAGGCCAACTTCGACATCATTCTCGGAGTGACGCCACAGGCTGAGTAGGGAGTATCGGCCGCTTCTGTAGCGTGATTAATTAATTAGACCTTCCCTAAGATTCTGCGCTCTCAGTCTCATCTAAACTCGGCTCGGCGCCGGTCACATATGCCCCGACCAAAGCGACCAACAGAGTCCCGATCGGAACGATGGGCGATGACCAGAGTTTGAGGCCCTGAAACACGAGAAGTCCGACGGTGGCAACGCCAACTAGAGAGAGGAGACCGACTTTCAGGACACCCCGACGCCGGAAAGCAAACAGTGAACCAGCCAGGATTCCGACCAGCACCCAAAGCAGGATCCGTCCGGGCAGTTCCAGCTCTCGGATGTGACGCCGGCCTTGAATCGCTGCCAGAGCCGTTGCCAGTAAATCCGCCGACGAAATCATCTGATCCGGCTCGACTCCATCAGCCAAGGCGATCGTCCGCGAATCCGGCGCATCGATTCCCAAGACCACAGCATTGGTTCGCAAGCTCGCTAACGCGGCGCCTTCACCGCTCGAAAGCGCGGCAGGATCTGGATCAGGTCCCAAGAGCAAGGCGCTAGCATTCACCCGAGGAATACTCGCGCGGATTTCCGGATCGATCTCCATCGCGCCAGTTGCGTCGATCGGAATCTGCCGATCACCAACCCGAATCCAACGCCCGAGCGATACATCGACATCATCAACTCCTACTTCCAAATGAGACATCGCCAGCTGTAACACAAAGCCCGGTAAAATATCGTCACCGTAGCGCGCGACTAAGGGCAGTTTCAACTTCCCCTCCGACTCACTCGATGCTCTTTCGATTTCCGTCTCCAACCGAGTAAATCCAATCGGTCGATCACGGCGAACGGCATCCTGAGGAAGATCAAGAATGGTGGTAACACGGGGCACCTGGTCGATGTCCCCTACCACGCCCGGGATCGCCTCGAACATGCTCTCGATCGCTGGATCGATGAGGTCGCGTTCTTCTTCAATAAACCCCAATTCCGTTCCCAAAACCGGCCGAGGCAAGGCATCGAGCTCGGTGATCAGGGAGTCGAACAACATTCCCCGCTCCTCCCATCGAAGCGCCGGAGCAATACCGACGACCCGTGGAGAAAACGCCTTCAGGTTCTCCAAAACTAAGGTGTAGTCGCCTGGTGATAACGGCCACGATTCGAAGATCCGATCCTCCGTGTCGTCAATCTGAACAAAGGTGACTTCGGGCTCCTGAATCGCGCCGGGGCTGTTTGTCAGCAGCCACTCAACCCAAACTTCTTCAGCCTTAGCAAACGTGCCGTGAGCCTCCTCGCGAGCGAGAAACGCGGCGCTGATCACACACAGTGCAGCACCTAAAATCAGCCGGGCATTTGCCATCGCAGACTATTGCTCCAAGCGGAAGATGTGCAGGATTCTACCAGAAGGACTCAACGAAACGAAATTCTCCTCCCCCTCCCAAGTGTAACTGTCACCGTGGACAAGGTCGCGAGCGGTGTATGGACGAGATGCGTCGATTCCCAACTCAGCCAGCGGCAGGTTGACGGTGCCCTCTTGCGGACTGTGAGCGTCCAGCGAAATGATGGTCACGATCCGGTTGGTTTTGTCCTCAGTCGTCCGTCCATAGCACATGATTTGACTGTTCGAACTGCCGTAGAAACGCAGATTATCGTAGACCTGCATCGCCCTGTTTTCGTGACGAGCACGGTTCAACTCGGTGATAAATGCGCGAATTCCCGGCGCATCCCAGTCGCGCGGTTTAACCTCATACTTCTCCGACTCGTTGTATTCTTCTTTTCCGTTGTCCGCTGGGTCATTTTCGCAATGCTCGAAGCCAGAATACATTCCCCAGTTTGAGGACAGGGTAGCGGCCAGGGCCGCACGAATCTTGAACATGGCTGGAGGAGCATTCCATAGGTGCTCGGCCAGAATGTCTGGAGTGTTCGGCCAGAAATTGCCACGGAAATAGTGACGAACATCCGTCTGCGTCAATTCAGTCGCATATTCAGTCAGTTCCTGGCGATTCACTCGCCAGGTGAAGTAGGTGTAGCTCTGAGAAAACCCTGCCTTGGCCAAGGCCTCCATCATCCGCGGTTTGGTAAACGCTTCAGAGAGGAAAATGGTATCGGGGAACTCACGCTTGATCGTGGTGATCAGTTCGGCCCAAAGCGAAACCGGCTTGGTGTGAGGATTGTCGACTCGGAAGACCGTCACGCCTTTTTGGCACCAAAACCGAACGATGTCGATCAACTCATCCCAGAGGTTGCGCCAATCCTGACAATGAAAATCGAGCGGATAAATATCCTGATACTTCTTCGGAGGATTCTCCGCATACATGATCGATCCGTCGGGTCGAACATTGAACCAATCAGGATGTTCCTTCACAAACGGATGATCGGGTGAGCAGTTGAGCGCGAAGTCCATAGCGATCTTCAGACCGCGCTTATCCGCTTCAGATACCAACCATGTGAAATCGGCGACTGAGCCTAGAAGCGGTTCGACCGATCGGTGACCGCCAGCTTCACCACCGATCGCCCAAGGAGAACCGAAGTCTCCGGGCTCACACATGGTCGCATTGTTCTTGCCCTTCCGATTCGCCATCCCAATCGGATGAATCGGAGGCAGGTAGATAACATCAAAACCCATCTCCTTGGCCTGATCGAGCCTTGGCAGGCAATCCCGAAAAGTACTGTGCCGATCCGCTTCACCAAATGCGTTTCGCGGAAAGAACTCATACCAACTCGAAAACTCCGCGACGACCGGCTCAACAATGACTGTGATCGGATCGATCGCGGTCGAGAGAGAGCGATCGGGGAACAACTGCATCACGTACTTCAGATCATCCGACATCGCCAGATCAGCGACCTTTTCCGGCGGCAACTGACGCATGGTTTCGGCGATCTTCTGGAGTTGTGTCGCTGTATCAGAGTCGAGCCCCTTCTTCGCCAAGCTCGCGCTTTCATCGAGCAGCAATGCCCCCTCTTTCAATACGAGAGGTAACTCGGGATCATCGACTTCGAACTTTTTCTCGAATCCATGACGCCAAGTTTCGAAGAGGTCACCCCAAGCTTCGATCGTGAACTCCCACAACCCCGTTTCTGGAAACGCGCAGGTCGCCGTCCAGCGATCGTTTTCAGTCAGCTCCATGGGCACTTGTTCCCAAGGCCCCTCATCATCTCCTTCACGCCGCCACTTTAGAACGGCAGTGACGACATCGTGGCCGTCTTTGACAATGTCAGCCCAGATCGTAAAAGGCCGGTCAACGATGGCCTTGTTCGGACTGCGCCCGCCGTCGACGACAGGATACAGGTCAGAGATGACGACGGTGGCGGGACGAGTAACTTTTGTGGAATCGCTCACGATGATGGAATGGCGAAGGTGGACTAAGAACGCGTGGGCGGCAAGCCTACCGTCGACTTCGTCTGGGGAACCGGAAAATAGCGGCTTAGGGAAGGTCTGATCAATTCCGCCACCTGCCACAAAGATGGCAATTGAAGTCAGGTCTGGCAGCGCTGCGCGCTGAATGAAATTCCGGCTCCACCGATCGTAGTGACAACGCCGCTAGTATTGTTGCCTCCAAACGTGGCGCTCTTGGTAGTGGTAGCCGCGCTATTATGAAACGCAGATCCGTTGTCACTTCCGACAGAGAACGTACCGGCATCGAAAGCGATGCCGTCATGGGTTAAGGCAGAGCCACCGAAGTTCTCTGCATGGACAATGTCACCAAGGGAGGATAGGAAGCCAACTCCCGTTTGAGGAGGGACGATCGATCTAGGGACAAAATTGCCAAGACGATGGCTGCGGAGAGAGATAAACTAAATCCGATTGCAAGATTCAACACAATCGGGCAGAACATAGGTATGACCCAAAAACTATTCGCACAGGCATCGATCGCTGCGTTCCTCTTGTTCGCTAGCATTGCCACCGCACAGAACGCCAGTTGGCCGCAGTGGAGAGGGGCTAACCAAGACGATCATTCGCCAGATACGGGGCTCTTGAAAAAGTGGCCGTCCGAGGGGCCTAAGCTACTCTGGGTCTACAAGGATGCTGGATTTGGATACTCAGGATTTTCGGTCGTCGGAACTGGACTGTTCACCATGGGCACCCGCGGTGAAGACCTTGTCGTGATTGCAGTAAACACGAATGACGGCACCGAAATTTGGTCAACGAAGATTGGGATCGATGACGCCCAGCCGTACAATGCCGGTTGGGGAAATGGCCCGCGCGGCACACCAACTTACGCCGATGGTCGCGTTTACGCGCTCGGACCAAAGGGCGTGCTGGCTTGCCTCGATGCCCGCTCGGGTAGGATCGAGTGGAAAAAAGATCTAATGAAGGATTTCAGCGGGCAAGCTGGCAATTGGGGGTTTGCTGAAAGCCCGTTGGTTTCCGATGGTATGGTCATCGTCGGACCGGGAGGAAAAGAGGCAGGCATCGTAGCTCTCGACGCGAAAACTGGTCGCACGAAATGGAAAGCCGATGACGTAAAGCCAGGGAAGGCTGAATACGCGACAGCGATCAAAGCGACCCTCCACGGCAAACCTCAGTTCATTCGGTTCTTTGAGAAGACGGTCTACGGTGTCGATGCGAAAAACGGTGATGTTCTCTGGCAGGGCGAATGGCCACGCGGCCGTACAGCGGTCATCCCTACTCCGATCGTCGATGGCAACAGGATCTACATCAGCTCCGGCTACAAAGCGGGCAGCAAGTTGTTCGAAGTGACCGATGATTGGTCAGTGAAGACGCTCTGGGACGACGAAAAGGTCATGGTCAATCACCACGGCGGCGTCATCCTCAAAGACGGTCACCTCTACGGATATTCGGATAGCCGCGCAGCAAAAGGATTGGTTTGCCAAAATCTCGAAACCGGAAAGAAAGTCTGGAGCGAAAATGGAGACGGATTTGGCAAAGGTGCCGTCACCCTAGCCGATGGCCAACTCTACTGCGTCAATGAGTCGGACGGTTTGGTATCACTCGTCGAAGCCACGACTTCAGGATTCAAGATGAACGGCCAATTCAAGCTGTCACCTCAAAGCGACAATCGCCACATCAAAGGAAAGATCTGGACTCACCCTGTGGTCATTGGCGGCAAACTCTACCTCCGCGATCAGGAACTAGTGCACTGCTATCAAGTTCGATAGAAACCGCGTTTCTTGGGTGTTGGGCGAGTTCACCGGTCGCGGCGCGTGAACTCGCACACCCTAACCCCCGACCACCATACGACCAATCGCCGCCACGAATGGCATGGTCGCCAAACTAACGACTGTCGTTCCCAGAACGATCTCGACGGCCGTGGCTGGATGACCGCCGTAGTGCCGAGCGAGAACAATTGGAAACACCCCAGCTGGCATTGCCGCCTGAATCGCGACGACTTGGGCTAATTCTCGGCTCAGAGGCAACCAAGCTACGACGAACAACATCAGCGCTGGTATCAGCCCCAAGCGGATCGCCACGCTCCACAGAACGACATCACAACGAGGCCTGAAATCCTTCAGTAAATCTGCAATCGTCAGTCCGACAAGGATCAGTCCGATCGGGATTGCGCAGGCCCCAAGCAGGGATAGCGACGCCTTGATCGATCCGGGCATCACTTGGTCAAAACCGACCGCATTGAACCCTAGTCCAAGTACTAGAGCGACTACCGGCCCGTTGATCAGACGCTTGCCGAGCGATCGAGTTTCGCCCGTAAGAAGGATCAACCCGAGCGTCCAAAGCGCGAGTTCGACTCCTAGGCTGTGGACAAACAACACTCCTAAATTCTGGTCATTCTGGAACACCGCGGCCATCACCGGGATCGCTAAATAGCCGTAGTTTTGGATTCCGCACCCGAGCGCAAAAGTTCGACGACCATCGCCATTTGAGCGCAATCCGGCCGCCGGAGCCAAAAGGTAACCGATTCCCATCGCCAATGCGACAAACCCGAACCCGCAACCGCTAGCCGATGCGAGAAGGACTGGGTCACGCAGCAGGTCGTTGCCAATGACGTTGTCTAAGATGAGAGCAGGCATCAGCAACTGAACAACCAACGCCATCAACCCCTCATCGGCACCGGATTTGAGAAGCCGTGCACGTCGAAGCGCGAATCCGCACCCGATAATGACGAACACCGGGAGAATTGCAGGAAGAATGGAACCAATCGAAAACACGGGCTGAGCAAGCCGGAATCGAGTTCGCGACCAAAGGCAAACTACATCGGCTTCACGAACTCCGATAGGCCCTTCGTGCCAAACCAACCGACGATCGAAACAATCTCTCATCAATGCCGGTATCACCCAAGTGCCCGAGCCATCCCGCGGCATGTTACTCTTAGCAGGAATGATCGGCATCGTGACACGGCGACAGCGATAAGGCACGTTCATTAGCTGCCAGCACAAGACAGGATCGGTTCGGACTGCCCCGGGCTTCTGGGTGTGCCCGCCAAACGTCCCTTCGTGCACCACGAAGCCAAGTTGGCAGAGCGCGACTTGCGTGTAGATTTCGGGCACCTCCTATGGACGGTCCCAAAAGCCAGCTTCGTATCCTGTTTCTGTCTCGGTATAGCGCCGAAGATGCTTCGGCTTGGTCTGGGATTCCTTACCACTTGGTGGCCGCATTTCGCGACGCGGGTTGTCAGCTAATTCAAGTCGACGACCTCGGCTACCCAAACTCGCTGGGACACCGAATTCGCAATCGTCTGGGTTGCCCCTCCCCCTACTATTCAACGGCGACGTCAACGTTCTACGGTAAGAAAATTAACGGGATCCTAGCCGAAATTCCCGAAGATTCCTACGACCTCATCTTCGCCTCAGGATTCGTCGAGGGAGTCGCTGAACTGAAAACCGAAAAGCCCCTCATCCTATTCATCGATGCGCTCAAGCCGCAGCTGATCGCCATGGACTACCCCGGGTTTGATGCGTTCACTCCCAGCCAGCTAAAAGCCCTCGACGAGCTCGAACGACTGAGCTTTTCGCGAGTTGATCACCTGATCGCTTCCTCCCGATGGACAACCGACGCTGCGATCGACACCTATGATGTCGCACGGGAGAAGACCCATGTTTGTCACTTCGGGCCACATCTTGAAACGATCCCATCAAGAGAGTCAGCGATCCAACCAGCACCTCAAAACCAAGGCGGCGCTGACTGCGAATTGCTGTTTCTCGGTGTTCATTGGGAGCGCAAAGGCGGCCAAGTTGCCGTCGATTTGTGCCAGCTTTTGAATGCTGAAGGGCTGAAAACTCGGCTGACTCTGTGCGGCTTAACTCCCCCACCAGAAGTTAATCTGAGCCACTGTGAAGTGATTCCGTCGCTCAACAAAAACATCCCCGACGAACGAGCTCAACTCGAATCCCTGTTCGAAAGGGCCGACTACTTTGTTCTGCCATCGATCGCTGACTGCACACCAATCGTCATCTCAGAAGCCTTCGCATTTGGGTTGCCGGTGCTTTCGACGAAAACCGGCGGGATTGCCGAATTGGTTCAGGACGACATCACGGGTTTCACGATCGACCCTCATGCTAAGAACGGAGCCGAGAGCTATCAAGATTTTGTCCTCAAAAACTTCGGTAATCCTGAGCGATACCGGCAAACGCGAGTCGCTTGCCGAGATTTTTACGAGTCCCATCTCCGCTACGAATTGCTCG
>ENA-ORXR01001918-ORXR01001918.1-marine-metagenome-genome-assembly--contig:-NODE-1918-length-20829-cov-20.925838_pt1 | contig 20829 bp, 17 predicted proteins | sample MGYA00237866_ERZ511479 | MGnify/ENA metagenome assembly ERZ511479 | reverse complement strand
AATAATTATTTTTCATAAAAAACTAAAAAATAGGGGTTTACCGAATTTCCCAATTCCCTAATTTCCTCTGTCCAAAGGTATTGTTAGAGTACATACACACGCGGACTGGAAGTGCCGCGCTACATTTTTAAGGCAATTATCTGCCGGATTTTTTCAATGAGTTCTTCTTCTGTATCTGTAGTTACATTGACTAATTTGAATCCTGATTTACCCGATAGGGTCGTCCAACGCCACTCCCATTCATTGATGGTTTTCACATCGCCATTATCAAACCACCAAGCGGTGTGAAGCCTATCTGTACCTTTGGTCAGCAGTGCCGTGTATAGCTGTATTTCGTCAACGGTTATCTTTTTGATTTTGGTAAATTCATAACCACTTCCCTGCCAACAAATACGCGGGTCGTGGCTACCTTGAAAGGCTTTGACCGAGGGTTTGATATACACCAAGGCATCCTCGTTTTCAAATTTCAACATGCCTTTCTCCGTGATTGTTTTTTCATAATTTGGAATGGAAATACTCCCCAAAGGCGCAGTATCTTTTGCATGAGGTTGGCGAAATTGCCACCCCGTGAGGATGAGTAAAACAGGCAAGAGGTAAATAATGTATTTTTTCATGGTGAAAAATGGGTGCTGTTCGAGTAAAGTATGGAATAGTCGGCAGACGAAGGATTTGTCAAGATTAGTGGGTTTGTCCATCAAAATATGTTCTTTGTTCAACTGAATTTGGCTGACGACAAGAGAATTTGCTTAACCATACCTTAATCGAACACTACTGGAATTTTGACATTCCTAATAAAATGTCGCACTATCTCTCGCCATTCGCCTCAATAAAGGACTACACCGATAACGGTCTTCCAAATATTCATGGTACAGCGCGTCCATGCGCGCTACACATTCTTCGATACCGATTTCATCTGCCCATTGGAGCAAGCCTTTCGGGTAGTTGACGCCGCGGGTCATGGCGAGGTCGATGTCGTCGCGGGAAGCGATATTGAGATAGAGCGCGTCGGCGGCTTCATTGATGAGCATAGTGACGATACGATTGACGATTTTGATACCCCGTTGAATATCTCCTGAAGGGTCGGGTCGTTTGGCGTTTGGCATATAATTGTAGTAACCTTTGCCCGTTTTTCTTCCCAAATATCCCGCTTCCGATAGGCGTTTTTGGGTAAACGCAGGCTTGTAACGCGGGTCGTACCAAAAGGCTTTAAAGACGGTTTCTGTTACGGTAAAATTAATGTCATTCCCGATGTAATCCATCAATTCAAACGGTCCCATACGGAAGAACCCGAAGTCCTTCATTGCCCAATCAATCGTCGCAAAATCAGCGATACCTTCTTCGTAAATTCGCAAGGCTTCGCCGTAAAATGGTCGTGCTACACGATTGACGATGAAGCCGGGTGTGTCTTTTGCAAGTACGGTGGTTTTGCCCCAATCGTCGATGAGTTTTCGGGCGGTTTCGACTACCTTTGGGTCGCTTTGTATGGCAGGGATGATTTCGACCAATTTCATCAATGGCGCAGGATTGAAAAAGTGGATACCTAAGACGCGTTCAGGATGCTCACAAGCTGCCGCAATCGACGCAATCGAGAGCGAAGATGTATTGGACGCTAGCATCGCATCTTCAGAAACTATACTTTCTAATTGCTTGAAAACCTGTTTTTTAATATCCAAATTTTCTACAATCGCTTCAATCACTAATCCACAGGATGCCATGTCTGCATTGTCTGTCGTGTATTGAATTCTGTCTTGGATCGCTTTGGCTTCGTCCGCCTCTACCCTACCCTTTTCGATGAGGCGATTCATTATTTTTTGGAGTTTATTTTTAGATACCTCCAATGCCTCATCGCGTGTGTCCGAGAGCATGACTTCGTGACCTGCGGTGGATGCGACTTGAGCGATTCCGCTGCCCATTGCGCCTGAACCTACTATTCCAATTTTCATATTTATAATTTGGATAACGTAACACAGACATTCCTGCCTGTACCGCGTGAAGAACAGACAAGAATGTCTGTGTTACGTTCATCACGCACCTTTAAATGTGGGTTTTCTTTTCTCTAAAAAGGCGTTGACTCCTTCCTGATAATCTTCCGTTTGACTTGCCGCTTCTTGAATGTCGCGTTCTGCATCCAATTGAGCATTGAGGTCATTGGTGAGGGATTGATTGAGGAGGCGTTTGGTTAAGCCGAGTCCTTTGGTGGGCATGGCGGCGAGTTTGGTGGCTATTTTCCATGCGGTTGCTTCAAATTTATCGTCGGGTACGGCTTTGTAAATCATACCCATCGCCTCCGCCTCACGCGCAGTGACTTTATCGCCCAACATCGCCAATGCCGATGCCTTTTGCCAACCCACCAAACGCGGCAAAAAGAACGTACCACCACTATCGGGTATCAAACCTATCTTGCTGAATGCCTGAATGAAAGTCGCTGATTCTGTGGCAATTACGACATCACAAGCGAGCGCAATATTAGCGGCAGCTCCTGCTGCTACGCCGTTGACGGCAGCTATGACAGGTTTTTCCAATGCACGTATCTTGCGAATGGTCGGGTTATAATGCTGATTAACAATGTCGCCAACGCTCATACCGTTCGGCGGGTCGAGAATTTCTTGTAAATCCTGTCCTGCACCAAATGCTTTGCCTGCTCCTGTAATATATACGGCGCGAATATCCTGATTTTCAGCACATTCATCTAAAATACGCTGTATTTCGAGTGCCATATCTCGATTGAGACTGTTGTACACATCGGGGCGGTTGAGCGTGATTTTGGCAACGGAATTTTGAATTTCGAATTGTATCATTGTTTCGAGTTGCGAGTTACGGGTTGCGGGTTGCGAGTTACGACCTTTATTAACCCGTAACTCGCAACCCGCAACCCGCAACTACCTTGTAAATATTAGTTCTTTTTCGGTGGATAAATCTTCGTTGAATACGTAGTTGTCGTAGTCGAAGCCTTTGAGGTGTTCGGGCTTGGTGATTTTGTTTTTGATGATATAATGACACATCATGCCGCGTGCTTTTTTGGCGAAGAAGGCAACGATTTTATAGGTGCCGTTTTTGTCTTCTTTAAAATTGACGTTAATCAATTCTCCGTTGAGTAGTTTGGGCTTGACGGATTTGAAGTATTCTTTTGAAGCCAAATTTATAACATACTCGCTACCTGTCGCTTGTAGGTCTTCATTCAGGCGACGTGTGATTTTTTCATGCCAAAATTCATAAAGGTTTTTGCCTCTTGCATTTTGTAATTTAGTGCCCATTTCGAGGCGATAAGGCTGCATAAGGTCAAGTGGTTTGAGTATTCCGTATAAGCCCGAAAGTATCCGCAAATGTGCTTGTGCAAATTCTAAATCTGCTTCATCAAAGCTGTCCGCATCCAAACCTGTATAGACATCACCACGAAAAGCAAGCACCGCTTGTTTGGCATTATCCAAATCAAATGGCGTTTTGAATGATTGAAAACGCTCTACGTTGAGTTCGGCAATTTTATCGCTGACCTTCATGAGTTGTTTGAGGTCTTCTGCAGATTTTTCTTTCAATACTTTTACCAGTTCTTTACTGTCTTTCGTGAAAGAAGTATTTGTATATTCTTTAATTGATGAAGGGCTGAAATCTAATGTCTTTGCGGGTGATATGAGTAGTAGCATATTAGTTGATGGTTCATGGTTCGTACTTCATAGTTCATAGAAAGAAATTTGGAATACGACCAAAAATCATGTTATACTATAAACTGATAACTACGAACTGTTATTCGATTATTTCCTATTAATATTTAATAAGCAAAAGTTATACATTTAAAAATTCCCCAATAAACAGGGTTTAATTTTAAAAATTATTCAATACAGTGGGGTTTTATTTCATATTTTTTTCAAAAGCGGCGTCACCTTTACAGTAATAAAAATTTGTTTTTCATTTTAGTAATATTTTATATTATTAAATAAAAATCCTTGTAACTAATTAATTATCAATTATTTACGCAAAAACATATGAATTACATTTAAACACGTAGATTTATATTCAATTTATTTTTTAATCTTATATCAATGTCACAGTAATTTTACACATCTCTTGGTCAATAAATTTAAAGTCAATACTTTTGATATGTAATACTACAGCAAAGTAGTTTTTTGTGTTTATTTGTTTGGGTTAGGGAGTCCTTATTCGGTGTTCAAACTGGGTAAGGTCTTCCCGTTTTTGGGGGTACGTAACACGGACATTCCTGTCTGTGATATTTATTTTTGCTACACAAAATATAAATCTAAGTAAACGTATGGCAGAGACAGGAATGTCTGTGTTACGTTAAAACTCCACTTCCAGTTCTACTTCTTCTCCTTCTCTTTCCACCACAATTTTCGTTTTGTCTCCTTTGCCAAATTTACCGAGTGCGTCCATATATTCATAAATATCTTTCACTTCGTAGTCGCCCATTTTCACAATTATATCATCGGCTTTCAGTCCTCCTTTTTCGGCTGCTTTGCCTTCGCTTACACCGTCGATTTTCATCCCTTTTCCAGCAAATCCATAATTGGGCATTACACCGAGCGTGACATTGAAACGTTGTCTGCCCATTTTTTGAGAATCTTTCGTTTTTGCAAAAGCAAGTTTCTCCTCTGACTGCGAAGCAAGTATGAGTGAGTAGATAAAATCCTGCACTTGTCCCATACCATAATAATTGAGTTTTTCCGGGTCGTCGGCGGGTTTGTGATAGTCGGAATGTGTACCGGAAAAGAAGCTCAATACAGGAATATCTTTCAAGTAAAAAGAGGTAATATCAGTCGGTGCCATGCCTGATTGGTGCGACTCAATATTGAGCGACCAATCCTGCGGAGTGGCTTTTACAATTAGGTTTCCCCATGCGGGTGATGTGCCTGTGCCTTGGAGCGTGAGTGTACGATTTTTGATACGTCCGACCATATCCATATTGAGCATATAATTCACATTTTCAAGGGAAATTGTGGGTTCGCTCACAAAATAATTGGAGCCTAAAAGCCCCATTTCTTCGCCTGAAAAACCGATAAACAGGTAATTCAAATCGTCGGTCTTTTCATTGTCATTCAGCGACTTAGCTAATTCAATCATGACCGATACACCGCTTGCATTATCGTCTGCGCCATTATGGATTTCGGGTTCTTTGCCTGTGTGCAATGAGCCAAATGCACCGTAGCCCAAGTGGTCGTAATGTGCGCCAATGACCACTGTGTTTTCAGCATCATTATCCATAAAACCAACCACATTATAGCCCTTGCGTTCATCGGCGATAAGTTCGGTAGAAAGCGTGGCTTTTTTGCGAAGTGCTTTTTTTATTTGCTTGATTTTTGTCGTAAAAACTACAGGAATATCCAAGGACTGAACGCGGCGTGTATAATCAGGAATTGGTGTGTCTTTATTTTCTCCCGAATTGATGAAAATGACTGCTGATGCGCCGCGTTCTTCGGCTATTTTTGCTTTGTGCCGCAAGTCTGTGAATTGTGCAATCCCGGAGTGCGGATTGTCACCATTAATAGGTGTAGCGGTTTCTATCACGAATATTTTTCCTTCCAATTTTTTCTTGCCGTCATAATCATTCACCCCTTCGTCGGGCGATACGATACCATACCCCACAGACTCTAATTTGCCACTTGCCGTGCCGTTGCCGCTAAATTCAAGTGCATAAAAGTCAGTTCCCGCTTGTAGTGCTTTCTTTTTGAGGGTCAGGGCATTATTTTTTCCGTAAAATTTGCCTGCCAGTACATCAAATTCTTGCAAAAAACTTCCTTTATCTCCTTTCGGTGCGAGTCCTGCCGACTCAAATTGTTCGGAAATATAATCGGCTGCCATGCGCTCGCCTTTTGTGCCTGTTTCGCGCCCTTCCATCTCGTCGGAAGCGAGGATTTCAACGTGCTTTTTCAAGTCGGCGAAATCTTCGGCAGGTTGGGCGTAGGCAAAACTGACGCTCAATACGAATAAAGCGATAAACGTTTTTTTGACATTCGTAATGACTGCTTTAGCTGTCAAGTACTTCATTTTTTTCTATTTTTAAATTCAATCAAAATATTCTTTCCACGTATTCGATTCCACCACTTGACGGTTGAAACCGTCAGTACGGTACAAAAGTACGGATGAAACAGCGTTTTTTAGTTGAAAGTTGTAAATTCTTTATGAAAAAGGACATGACGGATGCCGCATTTTTCGTCTTTATAATGATTTTAATTTTATAAAAAAATGTCCGCAGTTATTCCGTCCGCAGTCTGCCGCTAATATACGAGATAAATTCACGTTGAAATAGCGGACTGCGGACTGACCAACTGCCGACAAAAAAATACTTATGAATATTCAAGACAATTATTCGGCAGAGGATTGGGAGCGTATCAATCTCTTGCCTTCTGTAGTGGGTGCAGCTACGGCTTGCGCGGGTACTAACGGGCTTTTCGGGATGGTAAAAGAGTCGATGAGCAGCGTACAGACGATGCTTGCAGGCGTCAAACTGTACCCTGATAACCAACTCATTAAAGCCGTTTCGCCGGATATGACCGACCGAAAAGCCGCCAAACAAACGGCTATGGCACAACGCGAAGCCTTCAAAACTAAATTGAAAAATGCAGGTATCAAAAAACGTGAAGACCTGATGCGTCTCGCCCTCGATGAGACGATGTCTGTGATGAAAACGCTCCCCGCAGGTGCCAATGAGCAGGAAATTGCAGAGTTTAAGGAGTGGATTCAGTCAATCGCACAAAAAGTAGCGGAATCTGCCAAAGAAGGTGGGTTTTTGGGTTTTGGCGGTACGGCAGTGAGTGAGAGTGAGCAGCAGTTTTTGGATGATTTGAAGTTGGCACTTGGGTGAATACGGTAGATGGTGGACGGCTGACGGTGGACGGTGTATGAACTATCTTTTGGCGTTTTCGTGGTTGCGGGAGCGCTTTTTTTTTATTTTTTTTGAAAAAAGACGAAAACACCCATTTTGAAATCATAAATATTTAAAAATCAGTAGATTAACACCAATCAATACGACTTCTCTCTTTGTAATTTCTGTTTTCCTCTCTAATTTTCTTTTTTCTTTTTTGTGCGTAAAAAGTATTATTTTTATCAGTTTTATAATTATAAAAATTCAATTAAAATGTTAATTATCAATTTTTTATAAAACAAAATAAATACAAAATATCAGTATTTAAAAACAAATTTATGCAAGTCTGCCTGTTCATCTTCCTATACCTTTGTAATTGTAATCACGAAACAAACATCTTTTAACAGAAAAAACAAACCTTAATGAACAGTATAAAACGCACTACTCCAAAAAAGCACACAAAACAATCGTCGGCAGTGTCCCCGCACTGCCGACACCTTAAAATGAATGACACTTATACCGTTTAAACATGAAAAAGCAAGTATTGATAATTCTCCTCCTGTCGTTTTGTTTAGCATACAGTAGTGGCTATGCGTATGGTCAATCAAAAGCACATGAAATCGGGGTGCGATTAGAAACTAAAGAGAATATCACATTGACACTTGGTTATACTTTTCCCAAAACGAAACAAGAGAAAAAGAAACGATAGGCGGCATCTCCCCTGATGTCTTGCTTTTTATCGTCAAGATCAAAACTATGTTCAATTAGGCGGAACATTCCTTCGGGAGTGTTCCGCTCCCGTTGTTTAGGCACTTAATTATGAACTCTTGCACGTTTTTGGTGAAAAATGAGTGAATGAGTGAATATTTCTAACGTGATTCATTTAAAATTCATTCGTCAAAAACATTAACACATTATCGTATTCAAAATATTCACTCATTCAGTCATTCAGAATTCACTCATTATGGTAGTGGCTTCGCCACCTTAGGAACGAGTAGATTATCGGCGTCGCTTAGGTCTCTTTTTGAGTACTTCAATTTTTTCTAAGAGCCAATGTTTATCGCTATTTACATCCTGCTGTCTTAATTGCTCGGCTGCCCACTCCACTGTCCGAGAGCCTTCGTGATGACGAATACGATATAAGGTCATGAGGATTTTGACAAAATTGATGTACCCCTTTTTATTTTTTTGTGGCAATTGTTTATTGAGTTTAAAGAAACTTTCAATGGAGCGAAAAGCAGTCATTGTATATTCGTTATATTCTTTTTCTTTTTCGTATAAACACTTGATTATCAAAACGCGCGTATTAGTATCGTAATTGATATTAACTTTGCCGACTTGAATAAATCTGTCGTGAGCTGCTTCGTAGTCTTTCTGGTAAAAGGCGATAGCACCGTATAAAAAATGACAAACACTATCCCTCACCTCTTTCCGCACAAAAGAACGATAATATTCAATAATATCTTTTGCCCACTCAAGTTCTTCTACTTGGCAACTAACGGTTATCAGGTGTTTGAATGCGCTTACTGAAATAAAATTATCATCAATCAATAAGGCTCTATTGTGCATAATGACAAATAAATCAAATATTTTTTTGGTATATTTCAATCTGTCTGTCCATACTTTAGAGATACAATGGTTGATAGCCACAAAGTAATAAGTCCTCAATAAATGTAGTGGAACTACTTCAGCATGTTTATCCAACAATTCCAGTAAACTATCATACACCTCGCTATCTTGTGTTTTGAGCAGTTCTATATTCGTCTGATAAAGTACAATGAGCGGATGTTCTGCATATTCCGGTATATCAAGCAGCTTGTTGACAGCCTCCATGGAAGAAAAATCATATTTCTTTTTGTCAGAAGCCTGCAATAAAGAAATTGCCGTCGTATGCAAACTCAATTTATTCAACAGATAGTAAGTATCAAGGCTACGATTGACCTCCAATAAATTATCCTTTGCAGACAACTGCCCATTACGATAAATTGACGCTAATATATTGCTTTCTATTTTATACGTTTGTTCGTATTGTTCTATATCCTTAGCTAACAAGGTATTAAGTCGTTTTTTATTTTTGTTAATATGACGATTAAACAGCATCAATTGTTTGCGTTCCAGCAACTCAGGGTATAATAATTCTGATTTGCGCCCTTCATTTTTTTTGAGAATTTCGCAAGTCAAAAATTGCTCTGCCAGCCTCATCAAAATATTCAATTTAGTATTCAATAAGCTCTTTTGATTTTTATTCAATGTTCTTTTGGGTTTCGATAAATCATCAAATACTTTCCGGTAAACATCCATCTGCAACTCAGGGCTAAAAGCTCTTTTATTCAACACTTTTTTCCTTAATATTTTCAATAATTTAATAACATATACATCTGTATTAAAATATCGGCAGGAGAGCATTTCTCTTAGGTTATTTAATTCTTTCTCAGAAAATGTACTCAACAATTCGATACACAGAAAAGACCTTGATTTTGGTGTTTTATTTTCGTTTATAGTCATTTAAAATCCTTATTATCAATTTTTTATAAAAAATAATTTCACAAAATTACTATTATTTAAAGGGAAAACTATACAAATATATATAAAAATAAGGCTTTATTTTTGTTCTGAAACGAATATTAATTCGCAAAATGATAAAACTATGAAAAAGATAATTACTCTTGCAATTTGTTGTATGATGCTCGTCCAGCTTCATGCACAGCAAAACCCAACACTTGAAAGCCCCTCACAAGAAAACAACCCTATTGAAGTAATTCAAGACTTAGACATTATTTCTGAGCGTGACACTGATGCGGCAGAACAGACATCGGAATCACAGCCTTCGGAAAAAATGAACACTGCTCCTGTCGTACAAACTGATTCTACTGAACCTCCGATTCCGCAAGAAGTGGAGACCACAACATCAGATCAAGACAGCGAGCAAGAGAATAGTAATAATGAAGGAGAGGGTATCTTCATCGTCGAACTTGATGACTTTCAAACTATACAAGCAACTCAAAGAAAGCAGACTTTCCTGTCTATTTTGTCGTCTCTTTTCAAGAAGAGGAAAAAAAGAAATACTAAACAGGTCATAAAAACAAGCATCATATAAGAATGGCTTCGCCAAATTGAGAATGTATAATTAAAAATTTAATTTCGGGGAATGGCTTTGGTCATTCCCCGATTTTCTTTTATATTCGTAATAGACGAGAGACTTGAGACAAGAGAAATGAGATACAGCCCAAGTCTCTTGTGTCGTTTCTCTCATCTCAAGTCTCATATCTCAATTCTAAAATCTATGCTTCCCAATCCTACTATATTCGGACAAACTTACGACTGGTTTGAGCTATTGGTCAATCTCGGAATAGCAGTTTCTTTGCTCATTATCGCCATTCGTTACAAGCATTGGAAATCTCATGGTTTGGGTACTGCTCTTGCATTTTTCGCGTTGCTCTTTGTTGTTATTACGCTTGGTGGGCGAGTGATGGAAGCCATAGAAGCTATATTGACCAACGAAGCGCAGTATTCTTTCTACGAAATGGTCGTCGAAAAGAAGGGCGGAACGCGGTGGTATGGCAACCTACTCTTTGGCTTCATTGCCGTATATCTGACCATCAAAATTACAGGCAAAACACGCTGGCTCAACTTAGTCGATGAAATCCTGCTCGGAGCTACTGCCGGTACGATTGTCGGCAAAATGGGCTGTTTCCTCTCCGGTCATGGCTGCTATGGTATTCCGACCAACCTTCCCGTAGGTATGCGCGTCACACATGGTACGATGCCGAGCATACTGCCCGTACACCAAACTTCGCTGTACGATGCCATTATTTACCTTATCCTCTTTATCGTTTTATGGCGATTGGCAAACCATAAAAAATATGATGGGCAAGTGACGCTTGTTTTCTTATTTGTCGTATGTATTTCTTCTATTTTGGTGGAAATTATTCGTATCAATAAAGCAGCAGTGCTTCATATGAGTATGGCGCAGATTGTATATGTGTTTTTGTTGATTGGGACAGTTATTTTCTATCGAAATCGTGGTTCGTTGACTCGTTGACTCGTTAATTCGTTATTCGTTATTCGTTCACAAAAAAAATCCGCCCAATCCGCGTTCTATTTCACGTCATATTCGCGAAAAAAATCCGCATCATCCGTTCAATCCGCCCAATCCGCGTTCCATTTCACGTCATATTCACAAAAAAATCCGCCCAATCCGTTCAATCCGCGTTCCATTTCACGCCTATCGTCCACCGTTTGTCGTTTTTTCGTACTTTTGCCCTGAAAAATGGAAAAACGCCTACACATCATCTCCTTCAACATTCCTTATCCTGCCAACTACGGCGGAGTCATCTCCGTATTTTATCACCTCAAAGCCTTGCATCAATTAGGCGTGAAAATCACCTTACATTGCTACGAGTACGGGCGCGAACACCGCACAGAATTAAACAAGTATTGCGAACATGTTTTTTATTATAAAAGAAATATGTCGCCTGCTAATTTGCTAAATAAAAAGCCATTTATTGTTATTTCGAGAAATAATAAATCGCTGTTAGAGAAATTAATGGAAAATGATGCCCCCATTCTCTACGAAGGCATACACACCTGCGCGACACTCACACACCCACACCTCAAACATCGACTCAAAATTGTACGTACACATAATATCGAAGCAGATTACTATGCGAATTTGGCAAACTTAGAAAGTAATTTTTTCAAAAAAATATATTTTAATATAGAAAGCAAGAAGCTTCGCAATTTTGAAGAAAAAACACTGCAACATGCCGACCACATCCTTGCTATTTCACCGAATGATACGGCTTGGTTTCGGGAGCGATTTGAGCAGGTACATTATGTCCCTGCCTTTCATCCGAATGAGGAAGTCGATATATTGGAAGGAAAGGGCAAATACATCCTTTTTCATGGCGATTTAAGTGTAAAAGACAATACGAATGCCGCGTTTTTTTTAATTAAAAATATTTTTACCGAAATAAAAACACCCTTCATTATAGCGGGCTTGAATCCGCCCGATACACTCATTCAAGAAGTAAAAAAACATCCGCACATTCAATTGAAAATCAACGTTTCGCAAAGCGACATGAACGATTTAATACAACAAGCACACATCAATTTGTTATATACCTTTCATTCATCAGGCATGAAACTCAAACTCCTCAATGCACTTTATCGCGGGCGTTTTTGCATAGTCAATTCCGCAATGGTCGAAAACACAGGCATGGAAACCCTCTGCTATATTGCCGATACGCCCGATGATTTGATTAGGGCTATACAAGAAGTTCAGTGTCTTGATTTTACAGAAAATCTCATCAAAAAACGCCATCAATCACTCAATAATCAATTTTCTAACTTGACAAATGCCCAAATAACTTATAATTTAATGAATGAATTTTGAATGAGTGAATGAATGAGTGAATTTTGAATTTTGAATGAGTGAATGAGTGAACATTCCCACTCTATAATTCGTCAACTCGTCAATTCGACAACTCGACAACTCGACAACTCGACAACTCGACAACACAACAACTCGACAACTCGACAACTCGACAACACAACAACTCGACAACTCGACAACTCGACAACACAACAACACAACACAATTTTCATATGAAGAAACTGTCACTACTCCTTACACTCCTATGTTCCTCTGCCTTTCTTTTTGCTCAAATCAGTCAATACAGCACACCGCCGAGTTTTGAGGTGAGCAATAAAAAACTCAACAAATTAGAAGTCGAAACACTAGCTTCTCCGAATATAGATGACCTGCTCAATCAAGCGGAAAAGAATGGTACATTCTATGCCATCGGGAAGCAAATTCCGGTCAATTATCACCTGTTCAATTCCGGCGAATGGCAAACACTCCCGGACGGTAGCCGCATCTGGCGACTCAAAATTCAAGCGGATGATAATGCGAAAGCCCTGAACCCGTATTTCGATGAATTTTATTTGCCACAAGGCAGTCAATTATTTGTGTATAACGAAGACAAAACGGCTGTTTTGGGCGCATTTACACATCATAATAATCACGCATCAGGTGTATTTGCCATTGGTCATTTGCCCGATGATAATATGATTTTGGAATACCACGAAGCTGCCGATATTGGGGATGAAGCGCGATTGAGTATTTCGCATATCGGCTATACATTTAGAGGCGTAAAGTCGCTCAAAGACCCTGATGATTTCGGCGATTCGGGAGACTGTGAAATTAATATCAACTGCTCGCCCGAAGGCGATGATTGGCAAGACGAGAAAAATGCTTCGGTACGTATTTTGGTCGTAGCAGGTGGTTTTTCGGGTTGGTGTAGCGGCTCAATGGTCAATAATGTACGTCAGGATTGCATGCCTTATATGCTGACAGCAATGCACTGTGGATTGGATTTTTTCGGCGGCGGTTTTGCCTCCGAAGCAGAACTCAATCAATGGGTATTTTACTATAATTACGAATCACCGACTTGCGAAAATCCCGCATCAGAAGGTACGCTTGCAAGTCAGTCTGTGACAGGGGCTTCCTTAGTATCAGATAGTGGCGATGGTGGTGGCGACAGTGGTTCTGATTTCGCTTTATTGCAACTGAATAGCGCACCGCCGGAAGATTATAATGCCTATTATCTCGGTTGGAGCAATGAAGATGTAACGAGCAATGCAGGCACTACAATTCACCATCCCCAGGGTGATATTATGAAAATTTCGGCGTACAGTACACCGTTAATTTCGACCTCTTGGTTGGTGGGTACTGGACTCAATTCACACTGGGAAGTCGTTTGGTCGCCTACCGCTAGTGGTTTTGGTGTAACAGAAGGCGGCTCGTCAGGCTGTCCGATATTTAATAATGACGGCGAACTCATCGGAACACTCACAGGCGGCAGTGCATTCTGCTTCAATCCAACCTCACCTGACCAATACGGCAAATTTGCTTATCACTGGACCTCCAACGGCACAGAACCGGAACGACAACTCGCCCCCTGGCTCGACCCCGACGGCACGGGCGCGACCACGCTCACAGGCACATACGCGCCTTGCGAAGACGACCCGCCACCACCCGATGACTGCAATGGTCAACCCGCACCGGAAGTCGTCGTACAAGCCCAAACCGGCGGATGTAGTGCCAACTCCGGCAGCCTTACCGCAACGGCTTCGGGCGGTGCAGCACCATATACATACACTTGGAGCAATGGCGAAACAAGCTCCGGCATAGGCGGTCTGCCCACCGGTACATATAGTATCACAGTAACAGATGCCAATGGCTGTGAAACAATCGCAAACCAAACACTTTCGAGTGCCGGAAGCGGACCTGAATTGAGTTTGAGCACGTTGCCGCAGACGATGATTGTCACGAGTTGTCATGGCAGTGAAGATGCTTTCATAGAAGTAATTATCACGAATGGCGAAGAACCATTCACCTACCAGTGGAGCAATGGAGCTACGAGCGAAGGCTTATCTGATGTGGGTCCCGGCATTTATACTTTGGTCGTCACGGACGCTAATGGCTGCGCTGCGGTCATTACTGCCGAGGTATTTGAGCCGGATGAATTGGAACTTATCCCGACTTCGCTCCCTTCTTCCGGTGACGACGGCGTGGCGGCGGTCAATGTTGCAGGCGGTACACCGCCATACGACTATCAATGGAGCAATGGTGACTCTACCCAAATCGCCAACGGGCTTCCCGTAGGAAATTACTCCGTAACCGTAACAGATGATAGTGGTTGTATGATTTCGGGAAATGTGACGGTAGATATGTTTACCAATACCCTGAATCTGGATAATCTGGCGCAGTTTTACTTATCACCAAATCCATCCAATGGACAATTTATAGTGGATACTCGTTTCGATACTTACCAAGAATTTGATATATTTGTATTCAATTCGCTCGGACAAGCCGTAACGCAAATTCATACAGGAGGCGAAATGCTTACTGTTCCTATTGACATTCGTGGACAAAACAAAGGCACATATTTTGTTGTTATTCAAACAAGTAAAGGACAAGCCGTGCGGAAATTAATTTTGAATAAGTGAATGAGTGATTTTTGATTGAGTGAATTAAGATTTTTGATTCAATCAGCGCAATCAAAAACCTAAAACCCTTGAATTACTAAATCGAAATAAGTTGTTTTCATCGTTCATAACAGCCTCAATCGGCTTTTGCCGATTGGGGCTTTTTTGCGGGTTGCGGGTTAATCAAATAGGAATTACTCCATCAAAAATCATTCATTTGTCATAAATTACTGTGGTATTGCATTAAAAGTCATTATCGCATTATCGCATTAAAACCCATTATCGCATTAAAACCCATTATCGCATTATCGCATTAAAACCCATTGTCGCATTACATCATTATCGCATTATCGCATTAAAACCCATTATCGCATTATCGCATTAAAACCCATTGTCGCATTACATCATTATCGCATTTAAGCATTGTATTCTATGAAAGCTTTAACGAATCTTATATTAATTGTTGTGCTACTCTTGGGCGGCGCGATTTACCTCGGCTACCTCTCCGTAGATGACCTGAAAAATATAGTACTCGGCGAAGTAACAATGGGCGAAACAAAACACAAATACACCGAAGCCGATTTTAAGCAAGTGTTTGATTTGATTGTTGGAGAAGTAGAAGTGACGGATACATCAAGCACAGCCTTTGAGCGTAGCAATCCGCTTTGTGATAAAGCCTACGTCGTACATACCGCAGATGCAGTACTGAAGTACGAAGTCAAGACCACTGACGACCTCTTTCTTGTGGACGTGGACAATATGACCTACTTTATTTCCGATAAATTGGGTGTCACTTACTACGAAACCAACCGCAACAATCAAATGGCTATCAAAGAAAGTAACTGCATCAAAGCCGGTGACATCAAACCCGGCGATGTGGACCGTACCCGCCAAATTGCCGAAGCTGATTTTCGGGACGCTGTTGCCTCCAGTGACAAAATCGTTGATGCCAACCGTCGTTTTGAAATGGTAAAACGTGAATTAATTAGTAGTTTCGAAAAATTAAATTTCCGACAAATCGTACCGGAAAATACATTTAAAGACTAAAGTAATAATAATAAAAATGAAAATTTAGAATGAAAAATTAGGATGAAAATTGAAAATTTCTCTTGATTTTGCTGGAGTCTTTAGGTGCATTATAGCCAAATATGCTAGTCACAAAATCATTTTTTTAAATAATATTCTGTTTTTTTGATAAAAATTAAAATATTCTAAAGAATAATTACCAATTTCCAAAAAACTAATTTTTATCACTTAAAACCTACTCAAACAAAACATAATAATTTTTGAGCATTGGCTTTCCTAATTTTATTTTACCAAAAATTTTGAAATCTAAAAATAATCACTACCTTTACCTTTGTTTAATACCACAAAGAATAATATTCTAACCAATACAAATATACATTAATGGGGTGGAAGTTCATTTACTTTCACACCAGATGAAACGCTACTTAAAGGAAGTACTTTGTACTTCCTTTTTTTATATATTATCCTAATTTATATTTTTGTATAATATTTTTTAGGTGAAAAACAAAATAATTGGTATATTTGCGGTTGAATAAATTTTATTACAAGAATAATACACATTTTCGTTGTTGATAGGACAACGAAGCTATACCATTTTCACTGCAATGTTGACTGTAAAAAATGGTTCATATTCATTAAATATAAGTTCTACTGTGAATAAACTACCGAACTTTTCCATCCTCAATCGCGGACGAATTTCATTTGAATTTTTATCTAAGGGACTCAGAGATTTTCATGGTGCCATCGACTACGTAAAAGATATTCCATACGGACGTACGAGCAGAAAGAATCGTTTAGAATTAGTGTTGATTGAGCATAAAGGCACATGCAGCACCAAACACGCGATACTAACGGAGCTTGCCCGTGAAAATGGACATCCTGACATCCAACTCATGATGGGTATTTACAACATGAATGGTCAAAACACCTTCGGCGTTGGTAAAGTTTTGGATGAATACGGACTCGAACACCTGCCCGAAGCGCACAATTATATCAGCTATAATCAAGAGCGTTTCGACTTCACCCGCAGCATCACTTCCGACCTCTCTCCTTTTGATTCTCTGATAGAAGAAACAGCTATACAGCCTGAACAAATTGGCGAGTACAAGCACGAATATCACCGCAATTATATCAAAGCTTGGCTAAAGCAAACCAAGTTGCGCGGACGTTGGAACGTCGATAAAATATGGCGCGTAAGAGAAGATTGCATCCGCGAATTAAGTGGTATTAAGAAAACAGTTATTTGGAGGGATTAAAAAATGTTTTGATTGCATGATTGTGTAATTGTATGATTGTGAATGTAATACAAAAACGACTTCACAATTTTACAAATACACAATTTCGCAACCGTACAGTTATACAATCAAAAAAGTATCATGCGAATTTTGTGGCTTGCATGGATAGTGATTTCATCGTCTTGTGCGAATACGACTTCAACTCATGTTGCCCCCGCTAATGTTGCAGAGCGTATTTCATTTCGCAGTAATACTTTTGATGTTTATACAGTCCGCGACCATCGGCACATTCGTTTTTTTTGGAAAAATAAGACGGGTAAACGCTACGCCAATTTCACCAACTTAAATACTGAAATTCAAGCCGCAGGAGATTCATTGCTCTTTGCTATGAATGGTGGTATGTACATGCCCGACCACCACCCGCAAGGGTTATATATTGAAGGAGGCAAAACATTGAGACCAATAGAAAAAGGCGAGGGAAAAGGGAATTTTTATATGAAGCCCAATGGCATCTTTTTCATTGATAAAGAGCAAGTTAAGATAGTCGAAACCACAAAATTTGATGCACACTCCTCAGCCCTTTATGCTACACAATCCGGTCCTATGTTGCTCATTGAGGGCGCAATTCACCCGGCATTTAACGAAGGTTCAAAAAACCTCCACATTCGCAATGGTGTAGGTATTGCTGCCGATGGAAGTGTAGTCTTTGCTATTTCCAACAAACCCGTTAATTTTTATGATTTTGCGAGTTTGTTCAAGGAAAAATATGGGTGTAAAAATGCCCTTTACCTTGACGGTTTTGTATCCAAATGCTATTTGCCAGAGTTGGAACGCAGCGATAAAGGCGGAAACTTTGGCGTGATAATAGGCGTAACACAAGTTGCAGACAACTTGAAAAAAAACAAATAACAAACTCCAAATTCCAATAGACACGCTTAATTCGACCTTAGTAATTAGTCCTATTGAATTTTGGGTTTTGGAATTTGGTACTTGGAATTTAAAAATGAACTACATTATATTTGATTTGGAGGCAACCTGCTGGGAACACCCACGCCCCACATACAAGCAGGAAGTGATTGAAATAGGCGCACTCCTTGTAGATGAATACGCCCATGCTACTGCGGTTTTCAGCGAATTTATTCAGCCCATTTTCCACCCTACATTATCGCCATTTTGCAGAGAATTGACCTCTATTGAGCAAAGAAATGTGGCGAATGCGCGGTTATTTCCTGAGGTGGTCGAAGCATTTCAGGAATGGATAGGTTATTTTGATGATGAGGAATACATCTTGTGTTCATGGGGCTTTTTTGACAAAAAAATATTCATCAAAAACTGTGAACTCCACCAAATAGATGATGACTGGGTAGAGCCACACATCAACCTCAAACATCAATACCAACAAATCAAAGGCTTACCTCGTAGAATTGGTCTGAAACGCGCTGTTGAAAAAGAAGGTTTTGAATTTTCGGGTACACACCATCGCGGCATCGATGATGCACACAATTTGGCAAAAATTTTCGGAAAATACTTCGACGATTGGGTCTATTGACGAGTTGACGAATTGATGAATTGATGAAATTACGATTTTTGCAGAGCAAAAATAAAAACAACAACTCATCAACCCGTCAACTCATCAACTCATCAACTCACAAACACAATGATAAAGGCAAAAAATATACATAAATCCTACGGCAATTTGCATGTACTTAAAGGTGTAGATGTTGAAATCCGGAAAGGCGAAATCGTATCCATCGTTGGTAAATCAGGCGCGGGAAAAAGCACCTTACTGCACATTCTCGGAACACTTGGTCAAGCAGATAAAGGCGTACTCAACATCAACGGTGTAGATGTCAACACACTGAATGAGAAGGAATTAGCAAGTTTTCGCAATAAAAATATTGGATTTATTTTTCAATTCCATCATTTGCTACCGGAGTTTACCGCATTGGAAAATGTGTGTATTCCTGCATTTATCAAAAAAACTAATGAGCGTGAAGCCCATGCCCGTGCAAAGGAATTGCTCGGCTATCTTGGTCTTTCCAATCGCATCGAACATAAACCTACACAGCTTTCAGGTGGTGAGCAACAGCGGGTAGCCGTAGCCCGCGCCTTGATGAATCAACCTGCCGTGCTATTTGCTGACGAACCATCCGGCAATCTCGATACTCAATCTTCGCAAGAACTCCACCAATTGCTGTTCCAGCTTCGAGATGATTTTCAGCAGACCTTTATTATAGTCACCCACAACGAAGCACTCGCCGAAATGAGCGACCGACGACTCGTCATGCAAGATGGACGTATGACTACTTAGTACATCGTAAAATAATTTTTTTTATAAATGTAAAATATCAAATGTAAAATGTAAAAGGTGTAGGACGTAAGACGAATAATTTTTTCTTGTATTTATTTGATTTTAAGTTTCTTAAAAATAGCAAAAGTAAAAATGTTTTGTTCGCATACTAACAAGTACTTTTACATTTGATATTTTACATTTTACATTTATTTAAAACTTATTTGACAATGTACTTAGTCTTCCGTCAGTCTATCCCGTCGAATATTCAAAAGATTAATCACACAACTCCTATGATCGCCTACCGTAAGCACAAATTCTTGTTTGACCTTCATACCATTGGCATATCGTGCGGGTATCCAGTTGGGCATATTGCGTATTGCCTCCAGTAACAATTCATCTGTTTTTGTATCTTTAAAACTCTGATATGGACTCTCAAAAGTGTGGGCATCAACGACTTGCCCTTCTTCATCAATAGCGAATTTTACGGCGGTCAAACGGTATATTTCGAAAGCATCATCAGAAATTTTATCTTCGACATTTTCTTTTAAGTATTCCTTCAACTGTTGCGCTCCGCCTGAATAGGTGGCTTCGCTTTCCGGCTCTACGATAAAGGTAAATTTTATCTCCTTCGGGGCATTATGTTTTAAGGTATTATTGGGTATATAGTCGATTTTGACCGCAATATCTGTACCTGCATCAACGGTATTTATCAGGTCTTTTTGTGCTTGGTTGAGCGTATTACTATTGCCAGCGACTTTCTTGATTGCTCCTTCACAGCTTGCCCAGACTTCTACCGAAATATATTCTTTGACCCACGATGGTTTATAGTATTGATTGATATCGGCTAAGGTACGCGCTTCGTTCAATTTTTCTTTTGTAATTGAAAGCGACGGATAGACTCTATTTACTTCATAACTCAATTCAAAATTTGAGTTGTCTTGTGATATACCAAAATGCGACGACGCAATCCCAATAAAAAGAAGTGCAATTAACTTATAATGAATATTTTTCATATTATATATATAATACATTTAGACAAATAAGTACCAAGTCAAAATTAGGGTTAGTGGCTATCCGTCTAACTTTGTCTAAAGCGAATACTCGTCAGACGAATCCTTTTTGTTCGGAGCGAATATTTTATGCGACAAATCACGACATTTTACAACAAACTTCGTCTGCCGAGTAAACCCCACAGGCAAACTTAGACGGATAGCCGATTTAATAATTTCGTAGCTTCTTTTTACAAATATAAATTATATTTGTTATCCGTCAAAAACATGGACGTACTTTAAGATATTCACAACATATTTTTTTTGGCAGTACTGAAACATATATCATTCCCGTGAATCTACTTTTAAAGGGTTTTCTCATAAAAAATTAACTATCTGATAAGAGTGTGTAAAATATTAGGGGAACTTTAATTTGTTTGAATGTATCATAAGTTCGTGGCATTAGAGGTACGTTAGTAC
>ENA-ORXR01001917-ORXR01001917.1-marine-metagenome-genome-assembly--contig:-NODE-1917-length-20866-cov-10.871134_pt1 | contig 20866 bp, 18 predicted proteins | sample MGYA00237866_ERZ511479 | MGnify/ENA metagenome assembly ERZ511479 | reverse complement strand
TATGGCGGCAAAATCACGACCTCTCGGCGGCTTGGTGAACATGCCATGGAAAAGCTCGAAGACTATTTCGAATATAAGACAGGGAATTGGACGCAGAGCGCGCTGCTCCCCGGCGGGGATTTAATTGACGCCGATTTCGAGCGCTTCTTTACCGACATGCACAAACGCTATCGCGCCATGAACACCGATCTCCTCCGCCGCTTATGCCATGCTTACGGGACTCGTATCACGCTACTCTTGGGCGACGGGTCGTCGCAACCGGAATTAGGACAGCACTTCGGTGCGGGTCTGTATGAGCTCGAGGCCAACTTCCTCATCAATCACGAATGGGCAACCTCGGCTGATGATATCATGTGGCGGCGTAGTAAGCTCGGCCTGCATATGAGCGAGGGCGAACGCGCCGCATTTACCGACTGGTTCGACGCCCGTATTGCCTAGTCATGGGTGAACTATTTAATCTCGCGCCAATAGCGTTTTGGCCAACGATCGTTACCTTTCTGGCGTTCACCGCGATTATTATTGCGCGTTATTTCGCGATTGTCTGGCCCATCCATTGGGCGCTGTGGAAACGCACGCCGAAAAAAGCGCGCCGCCTGTCCAAACGCGAGCCCACGCGCGAGACCATTCGCAATGAGATAAAACTCTCGACCATCAGTGCCTTTATCTACGCCCTGCCCGCCGCCATTGTGATTGAGATTTGGAAAGCGGGCGGCTCGGCGCTTTATATGTCTATGCCGGCTGATCTCTGGGGCTGGCTCTATCTGCCGCTCTCGGGGCTGCTTTATCTCTTTGTCCAAGACACTTGGTTTTATTTCACCCACCGCATCATGCATCACCCCAAATTATTTAAATGGACGCATGAAGGCCATCACCGCAGCGTCCAGCCGACGCCTTGGGCCAGCTTTTCATTCGATCCCGTTGAGGCTGCCAGCTCGGCCTGGCTCCTCCCCGTCATGGCGCTTGTCATTCCGCTTCATGTCGGCATTGCACTCTTCGTGCTGATGCTGATGACCATCAACGCCGTGTTCAATCATGCGGGATGGGAAGTCTATCCCGATAAATGGGTCAAAGGCTGGTGGGGCAAACACATCATAACAGCCAGCCACCACAATTTGCACCACACGAAATTTAAAGGAAATTACGGTTTATATTTCCGGTTCTGGGATAAGGTCTGCGGGACGGATAAGGGGTTGGTTTAGGTAAAGTCATGATAAATTTAAAAGACGCTACTACTATCGCGAAACGTTATATCACAGAATTAAACTTAACGAGTGATATTCAATGTAGCTTGATCGAAACGCCAATCGAAGCTGGAGAGTTTTGTTATGTCTTCGGCTACCAAAGTTCGAAATATCTTGAGACACGAGACTTTCAGTATTCACTCGCAGGCAACGCACCCGTTATCATCGACAGAAAAACTAGCGAGTGTATAATTACTGGCACCGCGCAGTCTGCGAAATTTTATTTAGAAAACTATGAAGAACGTGGTGATCCCTTCAAACAGAAGAGCGCCACTATTAAACTCAATGGCTGGAATGAAGGAGCACAAGCGATTTCGGCAATTAAGGCAATACGAAATCACACCAATCTTGGGTTATATGATTCGAAAAAAGCCATTGATGATTGTCTCAGCGGAAACTCTTCTGAGATAGTGGCGGTGAATGAGAAAGCCGCCGAACGACTTGTGAAAGAATTAAGGAAGTCAGAATTCTTAGTGAAGCAAGTTTGACTCACATCCGTTAAATCTAACGCATCACCAAATTCACAAACTCGCAAAGCCATTTTCGCGTGTCTCTCGGATCAATAATATTCTCCACACCAAACGCCTCTGCCGTCCGAAACGGTGAGCTGACATTCGCCAATCTCGCTTTGATTTTTGCGAGTTCGGCTGCCGCGTCTTCTGCGGCTTCGAGTTCGGCGCGATAGGCGACTTCTACGCCGCCGTCGATGGGCAGGCTGCCCCAATCTCCGCTGGGCCAGGCCACGCGATACGGAAACCTCTCCGCATTAGACATAGCCGCGCCCGCGACGCCGTAGGCTTTGCGAATGATGACCGAGGCCCACGGCATGGTCGCGCGGTAAATGCCGTTCATGGCTTCGACGCCGCGCCGGATTGTGGCGGTGCGTTCCGCCTCCAACCCGATCATAAAACCCGGATTATCGACCAAATTGATGACGGGTAAATTAAACAGCTCCGCCAGTTCCACAAAGCGTTTCGCCTTCTCCGCCGTATCCGCTGTCCAACTGCCGCCGAGGAACATCGGATCATTCGCGAGCACCGCGACGGGCCAGCCGTCGACGCGGGCGAAAGCGGTAATCGTCGCCCGTCCCCAATGGCGTCCCATTTCAAATACGCTGTCTTTGTCCAGCACCGCGTCCAAGATTTTGCGCATATTATAGGCTTTGGATTTGTCGCGTGGAACGATGGAGAGGAGTTTTTCTTCCCGCCGCTCCGGCTTATCCTTAGGCTTCATCCGCTCCAAAGCCGCGCCCGCATAATCCGGCAGATATGACAAGAACGCACGCGCACGTGCAAACGCGTCCGCCTCATCTGCGGCCTCATCATCAATCACGCCGTTGCGAGTATGTATCGCCGAGCCGCCGAGGCTTTCCTTGTCTTGCGTCTCGCCTAATGCCGCCACAACTGCAGGCCCCGCCGTAAAGATTTGCGAGAGGCCTTTGACCATCACAGAATAATGCGAGGCCACCGCCCGCGCTGCGCCGAGGCCCGCCGTCGGGCCCAAAGCCAGAGCGACCACAGGCACGCTCTCCAGATTTTTTACGACATGATCCCAGCCCGGCACCATGGGCACATAGGTATGGCCCATAGACTCCAGAGACTTCACAGAGCCGCCCCCGCCCGTGCCGTCAATCATGCGGATAATCGGCAAGCGCAGCTCATGCGCCATTTGTTCGGCGGTGATAAATTTACGGTAGATCGCGGCATCACTCGCCCCGCCGCGCACGGTAAAATCATCTGCCGTGGCGACAACCGGGCGTCCGTTTATGCGCCCCCGCCCATAGATGAAATTCGACGGGGCACTGTCTATGAATTCGCTGTCCTCGGTGTAACGCCCCTTCCCCGCCAGCGCGCCGATTTCGTCGAAACCGTCAAAATCGAGCAGACCTTCCAGCCGTTCGCGCGCGTTTAGTTTGCCGCGCGCTTTCTGCCGCGCGAGCTTATCCGCGCCGCCCATTTGCAAGGCCATCTCTCGCCGCTTTGCGAGTTCATCTAATTCTTTTTGCCAGCTCATAGCTATCAATCGCGCGTCTTGGCTTGTATCGCAAGGCTCATCAGATTAGCTTTGTGCTGCATTTATGAAAGGACGCCTCATGTTCAAACCCGCCCTCATCACCGCCGCGTTCTTATTGACGGCCTGCAATCCCGGCGGGCCGACTTATATCTCGACGGGTAACGCGGCTGCCCCCATGTTAAACGTCTCTGCGACAGGCTATGCCGACGCCGCGCCGGATCGCGCCACGGTCAGCGCGGGCGTTGTCCAGCAAGGCAAGACAGCCCGCGAAGCCATGGTGGGCAATGCGACCCTCATGACCGCCGTATTCGATGAATTGAAAGCTGCCGGGATTCCGAAATCCGACATCACGACCAGCCAGCTGTCCCTCCAGCCGCAATATGATTACACAGACCGCAGGAAACCGACCATCAAAGGCTATGAGGCGCGCAATACGGTGACCGTGAAATCAGACGATATTGAACAAGTCGGCCCGATGCTCGACGCGCTTGTCCGGGCGGGCGTCAATAATATCAACCGGGTCACATTCTCCGTTAAAGATCCAAAAAACGCACTGGATGAAGCCCGCAAAGACGCCATTCGCGAAGCCAAGGAAAAGGCCGAAGGCATGGCCGAAGCCGCAGGCGTAAAGCTCGGTCCTATCCTTTCCATCAACGAGTCTAAACGCGGCGGCTTCACACCGCAGCCCGGGATGATGGGCGGCGGAGCCATGAGAATGGACAGTGCCGTCACCCCCATCAGCGCAGGCGAGCAAACCATGAGCGTCACCGTGAATTTAAGCTATGGGATTGAGGATTAGGCAGCAACCGTAATGGACGACTTCGGATACGCGTCTTTCGATGACTGGTGTAATTGGAATGAAGGAAAAATCAGCGATACCGAATGGGAGACGGCAGACACCACGTTTCTCTTTTCTGGGCGGAATGACGATGAAATCCAAAAGATATATAGCTATTTTCCCCAAAGCCCTGAACTTCTGAAACGTTACTCTCGCGCCCGGCGAGATCGGACGCCGATAAGCGACCAAGACTTAGAAATAATCGTGAGGCAAGATCTTTCTAACATGAGAGAAATCGCTCTTTTAGCGGATAACAAAAAACTCGCTGATTTCTTAACCGACGAACTTCCAATTAAATTTGAGTTAACAAACTCATCCTCGTCAGAAACAGAGGATCACGGTAATATCCTCCATGACTTTTTAGAGACAATAAATGACTACGTTACTTTCAACACGATTGACCAGACGCCAAATGCCAACGACATCGAGGCAGGTCTCTACTATGCCCACGGCAATAGCTTTCAAGCCACCTACGCTTTAGTTGGGCCACTTATAAAGAATGGTCACTTCTTCGAACACTTCTTGGACCTCCACGCGAAAAATGTTCGCTATGAGGTTTTTGAAAATGGCGTGACAATCTACCGTTAGTTCGATACCCGCGCGAAAAACACCTGATGCGCCGCCGCCGCTTCAGCCTCACACAGCCCCACCCGCACGTCTATCCCCGCCTCTTGCAACAGCGCCGCGCCGCGCCAATTTACGCGGGGGTCGGGGTCGACGACGGCGATGAAGCAAATCGCGATTTCGGCGTCTATTAGGGCATTGGCGCAAGGCACGGTTTGGCCGTAATGGCTGCACGGTTCCAGCGTGACATAGCAGCTCGCGCCGCGGGCTTGGCAACCTGCGACTTGCAGCGCAACGGTCTCCGCATGGGGGCGGCCACCGTCTTGAGTCGCGCCCTCGCCGATAATTTGCCCGTCTTTGACGAGCACACATCCAACCGCCGGATTTTCCGCCGTGCGCCCGGATTGCGCCGCGCCCAGTTCAAGGGCGCGGCGCATGTAAATTTTATCGTTCAAAACAGACTCCTTCTCCCTTGAGGGAGAAGGTGGGGCGAAGCCTCGGATGAGGGTGTTCGAAACCAACTTTTGTACACCCTCATCTGCTCCTGCGCTTTTACTAAGCGCTAGGGCGTCTTCTCCCCCTGCGTTTTGAAAAACCGCTTGGGGAGAAGAGATTCTTTCTCAGGCCTTTTTCTTTGAGGTTTTTTTCTTTACTGATTTCTTAGGGGCCGGCTTTTTCTTAGCCGTTTTCTTTGCTGTATTCTTAGGGGCTCCAACTTCCGGCAACTCTTTCGCGCGGGTCTCATCCAAATAGCGCGCGGACGTGATGTCGAGTGTTCCGTGCTCCATCTCGATGAGAAGCGGGTTGCCGGTTGGGAATTCGAAGCCCGGGATGTCTTTGTCCGGAACGTCAAAAAGAAATTTCAAAATCGCCCGAAGAGAATTTCCATGAGCGGAAATCATGACATTTGAACCCGCTTTCAGATGCGGCACGACCTGGTTTTTGAAATAGGGCAATACGCGCTCCGTCGTCATTTTGAGGCTCTCACCTGTCGGCAAAAGGTCCGGCGCGATATGCGCATATTTCGGATCCTTCGACGGATGAAATTCGGACGTCTCATCAATCTGCGGCGGCGGTACATCAAAGCTACGGCGCCAGATATGGACTTGCTCATCGCCATGTTTGTCCCGCGTTTCTTGTTTATTCAAACCCGTCAGCGCGCCGTAATGACGCTCGTTTAAAAGCCAGCTTTTCGTGACGGGGATATGAAGTTGGTCGATGCCTTCCAGTGTCAACCAAAGCGTCTTAATCGCGCGGCGCTGAAAGCTGGTGAAACCCACATCTAAAATGATGCCTTCTTTCTTGATCAGCTTGGCGGCTTTATCGGCTTCTTTCAAACCGGTCTTCGTCAAGCCGATATCATGAAATCCGGTAAAACGGTTTTCCAAATTCCACTGGGATTGCCCGTGACGGATAAGGATAAGTTTGGTCATGTGAGTCTTCCTAGTTCTTCAGATCGCGCAGCGATGCCGGAAAGGCATACCGCGATTTGCAACTGCAGTTCTATGATTTCTTCCCGTAAATCAGCTTTAATTCCTTCTACAGATTCAGCGTCATAATTCATCATGCGTTGGTTAGGCGACAATAAGAATTCCTTATCCATTGGCCAGACTCCTGATCCCTAACCTACTCAGCCTCCAAGCGGACCCACATTCCGATTGTTCCAGATACCCCCTCTTCTTCAGATCAAAAATTTGATTCCGAAATACGGGCTTAACTTTCCCTGCGGGAGCGCGCTGAGTGAGACGCCATAAGCGAATAGTCGATAACAGAATGCCCTCCAATTTGGGCGGTAATTGTTGATTTGACGCATGAATTGTAAAGGCACGAAGAATTTGAGCCTGCTGTATAGCACGAGCAGAATTCTTGAAATTTACTGGGGCATCCCAAACAACCGATACAACCGCGCTCCGTTTGGCTCGGCTTTCAAGTTCCGCAAGTTCTTTGACGTGCTTATCTACTATAGCCTGCTTAGCTGAAACGGCTTCCTCAAAATATCGCTCAATTGACTTCATGGATGCTAACTAGAAGAACGGCCTCAAACCCACAACACATTATATGTTTCGCTAATTTTTCAAAAATAATATAAAAAACCAAATATTACAAAAACACTTATTAATCAACTGATTATGAAGAATGAGGGTTCTCAAAATTTTTTATGGATTGAAATAGGCTCGTAGAGCCTAACAACTATTTACAGCTTGTCAATGTGCATCATTCCAATTCTTAGCAGCATTCGCCTCAACCAATAATGGCACGCTGATCTCTATCGCAGGCTTATGGGCGGATTCCATTGTCGGCACGACGACCTTTATGAGTTTATCCGCTGCGCTTTCGGGCACTTCAAAGACAAGTTCATCATGGACTTGTAGGAGCAATCTTGCGCCCTCCACGGCCTTAATCGCGCCGGGCATTTTTATCATGGCGCGCCGCATGATGTCTGCAGCGGCGCCTTGGATAGGCGCGTTGATGGCTTGGCGTTCGGCAAAGGCGCGGGACATTTGGTTGCTGTCGCGAATGCCTTTGATATGGCATTTCCGGCCCATGATGGTTGTGATGAATCCATGCTCGCGAGCCTCATTTTTCGCCTCTTCCATATAAGCTTTGATGCCGGGGAATTTTTCGAAATAGGTTTTAATATAGTCCGACGCTTCCGTGCGGCTGATGCCGATATTTTTCGCGAGACCGAAAGCGGAGATGCCGTAGATGATGCCGAAGTTAATCGCCTTGGCATTGCGGCGGACCTCGGGTGTCATCTCATCGAGCGGCACGCCGAACATCTCGCTGGCCGTTAGGGCGTGAATATCCACGCCGTCCGCAAAGGCCTGCTTCATCGTTTTGAGATCAGCAATGTGGGCGAGGAGACGCAATTCAATCTGCGAGTAGTCTGCCGCAACCAAAACATGGCCCGTCTCGGCAACAAAGGCATCTCTGATCTTGCGGCCCATCTCTGTACGGATCGGGATATTTTGGAGGTTGGGGTCAGACGAGCTTAGCCGACCCGTTGTCGTGGCCGCGAGAGAATAGCTTGTATGGACCCGACCCGTGTCAGGATTGATTTGCGAGACCAGCGCGTCCGTATAGGTAGATTTCAGTTTGGAATATTGCCGCCAATCCAGAACAATCCGCGGCAGCGCTTCGCCCCCATCGGCTAGTTTTTCGAGAACATCCACGCCTGTTTGCCACGCGCCGGTTTTCGTTTTCTTCCCGCCTTGAAGCCCCATATTATCAAACAAGATTTCTCCGATTTGTTTAGGCGAGCCGATATTAAATTTGGTCCCCGCCAGCCCATAAGCTTCGTCCTCAAGCCCCGCCATTTTTTGCGCGAATAATCCGGAAAGACGGTTCAATTCTGAGCGGTCAACTTTGATACCCTGATTTTCCATCTGCGCCGTCACGGCAGGTAGCGGACGGTCCAGCGTTTCATAGGCCGTCGCCACACTTTCAGTCGCGAGTTTCGGCTTAAGGAATTTCCACAGGCGCAAAGTCACATCCGCATCTTCGGCTGCGTAAGGCGTCGCGACATCGAGTTCGATTTGGTCGAAGGTTTTTTGCGATTTGCCAGTGCCTGCAATCTCTTTGAAGGGAATGGCCGTGTGTCCGAAATAAAGCTCCGACATGGCGTCCATCCCATGTCCGCGCAGTCCGGCTTCGAGTGCATAGGAGATCAGCATCGTGTCATCATAAGGCGCGGGATGCATAGTTTTTCCATTCCCCTCATACCGTTGAAACACGCCAAGATCATATTTGAAATTCTGCCCGATTTTCAAAACGTGAGGTGCGTGTAGCATGGGCTCTAAAATATCGAGCGCCTCTTTCATCGGAATTTGCTTCGGCGCATCGGCTCCGAACATGTCACCCCCGCCACCAATGTGCGCCAGCGGAATATAGCAGGCTTCATTATCATCCACGGCCAGACAAACACCAACCATTTTCGCGGCCGCAGAATCCAAACTGTTCGTTTCCAAATCCACGGCAACAACGCCTTTTTTCATCGCGCGGTCGACCCAGTCTTTCAAAACATCGGCCTCTTGGACACAGACGTATTTCTCGCGGTCAAATTTGACATTTTCCGGCGTGTTCAACTCTCCCGGAGCGGCCTCCGGAGCGGTGTCATCTTTGCGGAGGCCAGTCCCTTCCCCGTCGCCCAGCGCAGCGCGGACGCGCGCGGTTAAGGTGCGGAAGGTCATGCGCTCCAAGAAATCAAATAACACGTCCACATCGGGGTCGGTCACGGCGAGGTCTTCTAGCGGAACTTCGAGATCGATATCGGTTTTCAGCGTGACGAGGATTTTTGATAAAAGCGCTTGTTCTTTATTCGCCATCATTTTCTCGCGGCGGCCCTTTTGCGGAATTTCGTGCGAGCGCTCGAGCAACTCCTCGAGCGGACCGTATTCATTCAGTAGCAGAACCGCCGTCTTCACCCCAATCCCCGGCACGCCCGGGATGTTATCCACGCTGTCGCCAGCCAGCGCCTGCACATCGATGACGCGGTCCGGCTTTACACCGAATTTCTCTTCGACCTCTTTGATGCCGATATCCTTATTTTTCATCGGATCGCGCATAATGACGTTTTCCGTCACGAGCTGCATCAGGTCTTTGTCAGAGCTGATGATGGTGCAGCGCGCGCCGGCTTCATCGGCGATACGGGCATATGTCGCGATGAGGTCATCCGCCTCAAATCCCGTCATTTCAATTGAGGCCGCGCCGAAAGCCATTGTCGCCTCGCGGGTCAGCGGAAATTGCGGGACCAAATCCTCGGGTGGCTCGCCGCGATTAGCTTTATAAAGATTATAAATCTCGTTCCGAAAAGTGTCGCCTTTCGCATCAAAGATCACCGCGAAATGGGTCGGACGGTCCAAATCGGTCTGGTTATTCATCAGTTTGAAAAGCATATTGCAGAATCCGGCCACTGCGCCGACCGGCGTGCCGTCATTTTTATTCGTCAAAGGCGGCAAAGCGTGAAACGCCCTGAAAATATAGGCGGACCCATCGACCAAAACGACGTGGGAATTCTTATCAATCGGGGCTGTGGCGCTCATAATGCAGCTTCTGCGCGCCCGTTCCTGCAATTTCAATAGCGCCCCCGATTTTCTCGCTTATAAATAGGGTATGTATCAAGTGATCGACGACCAAGATGATGAGGACCTCGCCGCGCCGCGGCGATTTTCCATCCTGCCGTTTTTGATCGGAGCCGTTTTGGCGGGTGTCGTCTTTTTCGCCGTCTGGCTGATGAGCCCGGGTCAACAGACTACGCCCGGTCAGACTGTTGGATCGCCTGCCTCCCGCGCGGCTTATCTGAACGCCCTGTCGGAGCCGGATCCAGCGTTTCGGCGCGCGCGACTCTTGGACTATGAGCGTGAATACCCCGATACGGATCGCAGCCATGCAATTACGGGCCAATTGGACGTGATCAATTCCGCCGAACTAACGGATTGGGAGGCTCTCGTTCAAGCCGTTTATGACGATCGTATGCCTCTAGATATCAAACGCACGGCGCTCGCCGATTATGAGCAGCGTTGGAACGGACGGCTCATGGGCGGGCGCGGGGAGGAACTGGAAGAGCTGCGTCTTCTTTTGGAGGATGCGAAAGCCGCCGACTCCCTACCCGACAGGTCGCTCGAGGCCGGAGAGAGCCCCATATCCGACACAATTCCGGCAGATGTTTTGGCGGGCGCGCCGCCCCGCATGGCCGTCACTTTTCCGATCCCTGAGCCTGAACCGGCCCCGCCGCCACCTGTCGTCGTCAACAAAGATGTCGTTGTCCAACCGAGCGTGAGGCGCAACCAAAGCCCAAATTATCCGCGATCCGCTAAACGCAGAAAAATCGGAGCCATCGTCGTCGTCGCCATGGATATTGATGAAAGAGGTCGCGTGGATTCTGTCGATACTATCGAGATCGAGGCCGAGCGCTACGCAAAAGACTTTAGACGCGCCGCCGAACGCGCGGCCAAACGTACGCGATTTTATCCCAAAACCATCAACGGCGAACCCGTCCCTGCCAGAGGGGTTCGGAAGCGTTACATCTTCCGGGGCGAGTAATGGCAGGCCCGTTAAACGGCGGTCCGGTCGGCGTGATCATCACCGGCGGAACACTGGATAAAACTCATGATACAGTCACGGAAAGCCTCGTTCTCGACGGGCAAACCCGCGTGCCTGACATCTATGCGCAAGGCCGCGCGAAAATCTCGCGATTCGAAAATTTGATGCAAATTGATAGTTTGGACATGACGGACGTCCACCGCGCGAAAATTTTGAAGGCCGTAAAGACAGCCCCTGAGAACCGGATCGTCATTACTCACGGCACGGGGACAATGGAATTGACGGCCAAAGCGCTGGACGGAGAGGTCGGCCAGAAAACCGTGGTCCTCACCGGGGCGATGCGGCCTTGGTCACTTGGGCGATCAGACGGTAATTTCAATCTAGGCGGTGCCGTCATCGCAGCGCGTTTGCTGCCCGCAGGTGTTTACGGCGTGATGAACGGGCGAATTTACACCGCGCAGGATTTGCATAAAAATGTTGAGACGGGGCGATTTGATTAGGCCTATTTTGAACGCTCAAATCAACGAACCTATCTTGAAAAAATTCCTTTTGAGATCATCTCTAGTTGGTCCGCAAAATCCAAATATTTCATTCGGTCAGCAGTCGGTGTTGATCCGCCATTATGGGGCATAATGACGAAATTATTAAATGACTCGATTGAGAATTTTGAAGGCAAACAAATAAGCGTCTCCGGTGTTGGGTAGTTACACCAAACGTCACATCCAAAGCCTTATTACGTTCGGCTTATCTAGCTGAATTTCGCCTGACCGCGTCCTTCCACAAAACACTAACAATATTGTCGCCGTATCGCTATCTTGTCGCAAATCTGCTGAACCGACGGAGCCCTCATGACCTCTCTACTACGCCCATGTTTTTCTAAACTTGGCCTATTGGGCTATGCTGCCTCGCTCGTTTTAATCGCCTGCCAACCAAACGGTGCTGTCGCACCGCAAAAGGCTGATACCGGGTTGGATTTGAAGTTTGAGAAAATTACACTCGATAATGGGCTTGATGTTGTCTTCCATGTTGACCGTTCCGACCCCCTCGTCGCTATCAATCTCGCGGCCCATGTTGGCTCCGCGCGGGAGACCGAGGGCCGCACAGGGTTTGCGCATTTATTTGAGCATTTACTTTTCCTGGATTCAGAGAACCTCGGCTATGGCGGGCTTGACGCGATGAACACGCGCATTGGCGGCGAAGGGACCAACGGCTTCACGACCAATGACATGACACAATATTTCCAAGCCGTGCCAAAAGACGCGCTGGAGAAAGTCATCTGGGCCGAGGCGGATAAGCTGGGCTGGTTTATTCAAACCGTCAATCAGGACGTTATCGACAATGAAAAACAAGTCGTCAAAAATGAGAAACGCCAACGCGTGGATAATGCACCCTATGGTCATAATTGGTATGTCATCGGCAAAGCCATTTACCCCGCCGACCATCCCTATAATTGGCAAGTCATTGGGTCTTTGGACGATCTGGATGCCGCCAGTTTAAAGGACACGCAGGATTTTTACGCGCGCTGGTATGTTCCGAATAATGTGACGGTGACGATAACCGGCGACTTTGATGTCGCGGAAGCCAAAGACTATGTCGAAAAATACTTCGGCGAAATTCCACGCGGCGAAGAGATTGAGGCTTACGGACCGCGTCCCGGAGTCTTAGATGAAACGATCAAGCTCATCCATGAGGATAATTTCGCGACGGTTCCGCGCTTGACCTATGTCTGGCCGACGGTGGAACAGTATCACCCGGACAGCTACGCACTTGAAATGCTGGCGAGCTATCTGACCGATGGAAAAACAGCGCCGTTCAATGAAGTTCTTGTCGATGAAGAAAAGCTGTCGCCGGGCGCAAGCAGCTTCTCAAACACGGCGGAAATTGCGGGCGAATTTTATCTGATTGCGCCGTCCAATGCAGGCACGGATTTGGACGCTCTGCTCCCCGGTGTCGAGGCGGCTTTCGCGCGGTTTGAAGAAAACGGAATCCCTCAGAAAGACCTCGACCGGATTAAAACTAAAATCGAAGTCGATTTTTATGGCAACTTCAACAGCGCTCTGAGCAAAGCCATCGCCCTATCAGAATATAATCTCTTCACGGGAGACCCGGGCGCTTATAAAAAAGACCTGGCCGGATATGGCGGCGTGACGCGCGACGATATCATGCGCGTTTACAAAACCTACTTAAAAGACAAACCCGCCGTCATGACCAGCTTTGTGCCAATGGGCGAACCCGCCCTTGGGGTCGACGGGTCTTCGGTGGCTGACGTCGTTGAAGAAGTGATTGTAGAGGGCGAAGGTGCTGCGGTCGAATTTAATCCGGCGGCGCGCGTGATAGAAAATCCAACACCCTCCGCCTTTGACCGCACGGTCGAGCCTGGTTTTGGCGAGGGCTATGACTTGCCATCGCCAACGGTATGGCAAACTGAGTTTGATAATGGATTAAGTGTTTTGGGACTGGCCAGCGACGAGATTCCGATAATTAATTTTTCTCTAAAATTAGATGCAGGGCGGCTGCGTAATGACGTCACCTCTCCTGCTTTAGCCGGAATGACAGCGAATATGCTGTCCAAAGGCACGGCCAACAAAACAACGGCTGAACTCGAAGAGGCCATTGGCGCTCTGGGCTCCACAATCAATGTAAGCGCGGGATCCAGCGGCGTTTTCGCGTCGGGCACAACGCTGTCACGTAATTTTGATGCGACGATGGCCTTGGCGCAGGAAATGCTGTTCGAGCCGCGTTGGGATATGGACGAATTCGACACGCTCAAAAACCAAGTCGCGCAATCTATCACCCAAGCCCAAGGCAATCCAAACGCTATAGCGAGGCGCGAATTGGCCAGACTGCAATATCCAACTCGCTCGCCGCTTCATTACGTGGGCGGTACGGGATATGGCGGGGCAGACGCGCTCAAGGCTATTTCTCTGGACAATCTGAAGGCCTTCCACGCCGCGCATTACACATTGAACGGTGCGTCCCTGCGATTGGCAGGAGACTATGATGAGGCTGACGTAAAGGGAGTTTGGGATGTAAGCGATATCGGATCTGACCTAGCGGCAAAGCCGTCTGCAAGCTCGCCTTTGACGCCTGTCGATGAGGCTAAAGTCTATTTCTACGACGTGCCCGGCGCGAAACAATCCGTGCTGCGATTGTCCCACCCGGCCTTGGCAGCGACCGACCCTGACTATCCTTTGGCAGAAGCCATCAGCTTTCCATTGGGGGGTATTTACACCTCAAAACTTATGACGATATTGCGGGTCGAAAAAGGCTATACCTACGGCATTCGATCCGGATTTAACGGCGGGAAAGACAATGGCACATTTGCTGTCTCATCTTCCGTGCGCTCGAATGTTACAAAGGAGTCCTTGGAAATTATCCGCGATATTTTGGCGAAACACGGACCTGAAACGACGGAAGCCGAGCTCGCGGAGTTGAAAGAAGCGCTGCTGCGCGGACAGGCGTTGAAGATGGAAACGCTGACTGACAAGTTGGGCATGCTCGGCGAGATCGATGCTTATGGATACGCGCCCGATTTCCGCGCGCAAAACGCCAAAGCAATTGAGGCCATGACGCTGGAAGATTTCAAACGGATTGCGGCAGAGAATATCCGTCCCGATGCGATGCAATATCTCATCATTGGCGATGCGGAAACACAGGCAGATGCGGTGAAAGCCCTCGGCCTACCAATGGAGATGATTAAATAAAGGACGGCTTACGTCACATTTATGCCAAGGATTTCAGGTTTAAATGCGTCTTACAGATAATCTGTAAGTCATAACCCCCTCAGAAAGCGATGCGAACATGATGAAACGTCTTTTAATAAGTCTAACCGCCCTAGCACTCGTCGCCTGTGAGGATGGCGGCAATTATAGCGGCGCGATGGATATGACCGAAGCCGAATTCGCGCCCGCGCCCGCGCCGCAGGTTGCGCAAAAATCTGCTCCGGTCGTAACTCGCAATGAGGGCGCAGACCCCGCAGGTGTCTATCTGGCTTACCGCTATGGCTATGGCCTCGTCATGCCGTCCAAGTCCGTCAAAGCGACATCCGATAAACATATGCAAATCTGCCGCGATGCCGGCGCGAGTAAATGTCAAATCACCGGATCAAACACGAATAATTATTCAGACACCGATATCCGCGCCAACCTCTCACTGCGGGCAGAACCGGAATGGCTTCAGACATTTATCACGGGCATGAAAGCCGATGTCGCGGAAGTCGATGGACGGATTGAGAGTGAAAACACATCAGTCGAGGATCTGACCCGCGCGATTTTAGATACGGATGCGCGATTGAAAGCACAGACAACCCTACGCACACGGCTGGAAAACCTGCTGGAAACACGGGATGCGAAACTGCCGGACTTGCTGGCCCTCGAACGTGAATTGGCCCGTGTGCAAGGTGAAATCGAAAGCGCGACGGCAAATCTAAAAGCCCTGCGCGCACGCATATCCATGTCTGTCGTCAACCTAAGTTACACCAGCGAGCGCGTTGCGGTCAGCCGCTCTTCCGTCTCGCCCATTGGGTCCGCGTTGAAGGACTTTGTCGGAATTTTATCGGAAGGTGTGGCAGGCGTAATCCTCTTCTTCGCGTTCATGCTGCCTTGGTTTATCTTTGTCATAATTCCGGGGTTTTTCTTAGGGCGCTGGTTCTGGCGACGTCGGAGGAAAGCCAAGGCAGTAAAACAAGCTGAGTTAGCTTAGAGTTTTCGGGAGGCGGTTTACGCCGCCTTTTCTTTGGTCACGTCGGAGAGCCAGAACCGTTGATAGGCCCGGCCGATAACAATGAGGATCAATCCCAAAGCGACGAAAGACAGCGCGCGCAACACGCCTTCCAATCCGGCCATGTCTATGAGGAAGGCTTTCAGCACTGTCAGGATAATGACAATGCCCGACGCAATGCGTAGCGCCCGTTCCCGTCGCCATACACCCAACGCCAGCAATGCAATCCCAAAGGCGAGCCAAACCACACTAATCGTCCAAAGCTCCAAATCCCCGAAATTGACGTTAAAGACGCGAATAACTTCGCCATTATAGATGAAACGGATCATGGCGGTCACCCAACACAACAAACCTGCCAGAGCCAACCCGCCCAAGAGTTTCACATAAATTTCAGGACGGCGGCCGCGTGCAAATGCGGCGCAGAGACCCAAGAGAATGGTTGGCACGAGGAGCCCCGTTGTTAGCGAGTTGAACACAATATTTCCCGTTATGAGCTCGCCCCGCGAAAAGAGCGGCGAGAACAGCAGAAGCGAGCCGAAAGCGAAGATGGCCAGAGTCAAATAGGAAATAAACTCCGCCATTTTCGACAGGACTGGATTTCCAGCGAAACGTGTGGATAGTCCCGCCAGCGTAAAGCAAAGCCCGATGGAGGTCTGTAAACCCAATTCCGCATGACCGAGACTATCGGCATAGACAATGCCGCCATTGGACAGGTGGCGAATTTGAAAGACGGCAAATAAGGCCAGCCCCGCCATGGCCGCCGCCTCTATAACGCCATTGAGGAATTTGGGCAACGCCCCCGTTTCTTCGCGGTCATGCAACGCATAGGCGGCTCCGCCCAGGATAGCCGTTGGCAAAGCCAGATAGGCCCAGAGCGCATTGAGAATTGGCCTTGTAGATAGGGTTTCTGTGTCGGGGAATTGGACCAGCAGAGCATGGGCAAAAACCAAACCTACCAATCCCAACAAAACCAGACGCGCGCCGGGCATGCGAAAACGCCAAACGCTAACCGCCGCCAGCGCAGCGCCTAGAGATATGAAGAGCGAGAAGGGTAAATTTTCAAATATTAGAACTGCAGCAAATGCCCAACCCAATCCTGCCCCGACTACCGGAATTGCAATCGTCTTCCAATCCGCACCTCGCCGGCGGAACCAGACTCCGGTCGCCGCGAAAAGCGCCGCGTAACAAAGTGCAATACCGCCGTGGATCTTATCCAATGATGCGGCTGAGTTTGTGAGATCCAAGACGCCGACACTGAGGAGACCCAAGCCGATAGCGAAAAGGCTCCATTCGGTCTGAAACTTCGGCTCACCGCTATCCGTGCGGCGCTGAACATCATAAAACGCCAAAAGTACCATTCCGAGGATCGCAATCATCAAGACCCCGGATTGCCAGCCATGATCGGACATGAGCAAAAACGTCAGGGCGAGCCCTCCACCCGTCACGATATGCGCGAATTGTTTTTTAAGTAAGACAGCGGCACCCATCAGAACCCCGATGCTTGCCAAGCCTAGAATAAAGATCGGCGTCGTCGGGTTGTCAGTGAAACTTCCTGAAATTCCCCCCACAGCGGCGACGAGGATTGCGGCCATCCCCGCCCATAGGATCGCTAGGATCGGATGCAAGTTCAGCACCGCCAAATCAGAACGATCTTTCGTCTCATCCGCTTCCGCCAACCAGACCGTCACCGCGAACCCAAGGGCAAGGAAGCCGCTCCATAATATCAACTGCCCGCTCGTCGCGGCTTCAGCCGACATCATCGACCAGCCAAGCCAGCCAAAGACGACACCTGTGGCCAACCAACCCCAGCCCGTCCGGCGCGACAGAACCAAGGCTGCCCCGCCAACCACGACGAGATAAACCACCAGCATCAAGAGGCTGGGCGTATCGGTCTCAATCAACAAGGGAGTCGCCAGCGACGCCAGTAGCCCAATCGCTGCAAGAAGCGGACCTTGGCGCAGGGAGAGTGCCATTGCCCCGAGGGCAATAATCGCCAGCGCAGCAAAGGCGACCAGCGCCGGAATTAATCCGTAAAGCTAATGCGCGGCATAGCTCGCCCCCAGCAGGGTAAATATACCTACGGCAGAGAGCAGACCAGGCACGGAGGCATTGCCTTGCAACGCCTTGGCTGCCTCGCCCAATCGGCCCGTCAAAACCTTATCATCGGCGCGTTTCAACCACTCCCCCGCGACAAGTAGCGCGGCGCCCAAAACGAGCGCCATGATAATCCGCGCCGTCTCATTGAAGAACCCGGCCTCAATCGAGAAGCGAATGAGGAGCACTGCGCCTACGAGCAGCGCCAATCCCCCAACCCAAACGGACCACTGCCCGCCGATGATTTCTTCCAAATTGCGTTTCGGCTTTTTGGGTTTTGGCGGGGAAGGCTGAGACCATGACGGCGTTTCAGGCGCGGCTTTGATGGCGGCCTTTGCGGTGGCCGCAACAGGTTGCGGCGTAGGTTTGCTTGAGGCCGGAATGGGTTCGCGCTCTGGGTCTGGCTCGCGTTCATGCCACGGTATTGGGGCTGGTTTGGGTTCAGGGAGGGTGGTCTTTTCGGGCGGTTTGGGCACGGGACGCGGAGACGCTCCGCCCTGCGCCGCTTCCAGCACTTTCAAGCGCGCGTTCAAATTCTTGTTCTGGGTTTCAAGTTTGCTGATCCGCCCTGATGACGCCAACCCCATGATGGAGCCAATTATGACAACGCCAATCAGACCGACGACGAAAAGGATAAAGAGTGCTTCCATTGGGGAAGGTTAGGCGGAACTGGGGCATGGGGGGAAGGGTAAATTCGCAAGCACAACGTGGATCTTTTGCCAAATTTGACAAATTGATTTTGCCGACATAGAGGCCGCGCATGTTTTTCAGACCTCCAAACCACTAGCGCTTAGACCCTCACCCGGGTCTTTCGTGCCTTGCGCCTTATTAAGGCTTGCGGGGTTTCTGGTTTCGCCTGCGCAAAAGCGGCAGGCTTTTGAAAGACAAAATAAATGTACTTACGATTCGTATCGCCCCTTAAGCATGGGGGCAGCGAGCGCGCTCGCGATCTCCACATGGGTATTTTTCAGGCTACAATTACGTGCCGAGACGATGTCGATATGCCGGCATGGTTACGCAACCAACTGATTGAGGAATTCGATTGGTTTAAAACCTATCTCCCAAGCCCGGATGAAAAACATTTCCAATACTGGTTTGTGCGAGAGCATCATTGGGACAGCATTTGCTGGTTCAAAGACTCTGCCAATCAAATGATAAAGCGCGCTTGGGCATTGAAAGCCCTGATTGAAGAAGCCGGACTTCCGATATCAGTCATCAGCACCTGCGCGCCCGGCCGCATTTCCTATCAGGATAAATATCAAATTGTGGCGTATCCATTGCGAGCAAATTTACCTCGGTTTGGGTAGAGCGAGCCGCCCCTCTATTTCAGCAGGGGCGATAACGTTCCCCAGTGTCATCCCGGGCCTGACCCGGGACCTGCCAAGCCTAGCGGCTGGAGAAAATATAGGATTTTCTCTGTCGGTGGGTCTTTGCCGGAGAATTTGGATGGTCCCGGCTCAAGGCCGGGATGACAATTAGAAAAATCGAAACTGAACCATTCCCTTTGCCTTGGAAAGAAAGTGGTTCTATTTGCAGACGATATGAAATCCTTCATTCAAATCACACGGCATCTGTATGAGGAGCCGTATCATCTGAACTTGGTCATCGTTGCGAGCAATGGTTTGGCGATGGGAAGTCTTGAGTTTTATTCAAATGCGTCGGATCTAAAAGACATTGGCGAGGCTCTGAAAAAGTTCAATTACAAGCAAACCTCTACCTACTTATATGAGCTTGGCTCCGAGCGTTCGGAAGATAACTTTGCCCATTATTTTTGCTTCAAAGTTTTTCCAACGGGCAGAGGTTACAGGTCTTATGCCATCCAAATTCGTATGAACAACAATGAAAAACTCAGAAATCTAGGGTGGCCTCACCTTCATCAAGAAAGTGACTTTTGTATTGAGGTAGACATCGATGAGCTTGGTAAATTAGCTCAACTTTTCATCGGTTTTTCTAAACTAGAACAAAACCGTCTTTACTGGTCTCCAGAAGCTAACTATCTGGACAATGCAGTTAAGGAACCACCACTACAACTTGAGCCCAACGAGGTGGCATTCGAAGTCCTGCCCAAATACAAAAAGCCGCCTCAAAGGGCGGCTTCCTAATTCTACTGATCCAAGAAGCTCCGCAGCTTCCGTGATCGACTCGGATGTTTCAATTTCCGCAGCGCTTTCGCTTCAATCTGCCTAATCCGCTCGCGGGTGACGCTGAACTGTTGGCCGACTTCTTCGAGTGTGTGGTCTGTGTTCATCCCGATGCCGAAACGCATCCGCAGCACGCGTTCTTCACGCGGGGTGAGTGACGCGAGCACGCGGGTTGTTGTCTCGCGCAGGTTGGACTGAATAGCGGCTTCAATCGGGAGGATGGCATTGCTGTCCTCGATAAAGTCACCGAGCTGGCTGTCTTCCTCGTCGCCAATTGGCGTTTCTAGCGAGATTGGCTCTTTGGCAATCTTCATCACTTTGCGCACTTTTTCGAGTGGCATGGAGAGTTTCGCGGCGAGCTCTTCCGGTGTCGGCTCGCGGCCAATTTCATGGAGAATTTGGCGGCTGGTCCGCACGATTTTGTTGATCGTCTCGATCATATGGACCGGGATACGTATGGTCCGCGCTTGGTCCGCGATAGAGCGGGTGATGGCTTGGCGAATCCACCACGTCGCATAGGTCGAGAATTTATAGCCTCGGCGATATTCAAATTTATCGACCGCTTTCATGAGGCCAATATTGCCCTCTTGAATGAGGTCGAGGAATTGCAGGCCGCGATTTGTATATTTCTTCGCAATGGAAATCACGAGACGCAGGTTGGCTTCGACCATTTCCTTTTTCGCCTGACGGGCTTCCCGCTCGCCTTTTTGAACTTTTTGAACAATGCGGCGGAATTCATCAACAGGCACGCCTGTCTCTTGCGCCAAACCGCCAATTTCTGTCCGAATTTTATCGATGGACCGCGTTTCACGTTGTAGGAAACGGTCCCAAGCTGCCGAGCGCCCGACGAGTTCTTCCGTCCAATTCGGGTTAAGCTCACTGCCCAGATAGACTTCGAGGAAGTCTGTGCGCGGCACGCCGTTCCCATCGGCGAGGCGCATCAGCTTGCCTTCGAGTGAGATAAAGCGGCGGTTGATCGTGTAGAGCTGGTCAATCAGCGCATCGATCCGCGCATTGTTGAGCTGCAAGTCTTTAATCTCGACAATGATCTGCTCTTGGATGGCGTCATATTCTTCGGCCTGCGGCTTGCGCAGTTTTTTACCGGAGAGGCGCGCCCGAATGAGCATTTGTTGGAGCTTTTGGAACCGCCCGAAATTCTCGGAAATCCGGTCGAGCTTTTCCATGATGTCATCGCGCAGCGCGGCTTCCATGCC
>ENA-ORXR01001916-ORXR01001916.1-marine-metagenome-genome-assembly--contig:-NODE-1916-length-20868-cov-3.801404_pt1 | contig 20868 bp, 17 predicted proteins | sample MGYA00237866_ERZ511479 | MGnify/ENA metagenome assembly ERZ511479 | reverse complement strand
CAGCGCTGGCGATCGAAGCCGACGGTTGGCCGATCGAGCTCTTCGACCGACTCGAGGTTCCACCAGGCATCACGGGCATGTGGCAGGTGAACGGTCGCAGCAATAGCTCATTTGCCGATTACGCCCGTCTCGATCTCTACTACGTCGACAACTGGACGATTGGCCTCGATATAGTCATTCTGGCCCGTACGATACCTGCGCTGCTCGGCCGCGACGCATACTGAACGCCATTCAACTCAACTTTATGACTTGCTCCGGCGCACAGATGACGCAAAGAAGGTGGGAGACCAATGTTCACCCGTGATCGTCGCGTCGTTGGGCAGCAGCGCAGCGAACTCGCCTTTACTGAGCAATCGCGTGAACTGCCGGCGATGCCGTGCCCGCCACGATGCCTGCCAGTGCCGGAAGAAAACTCGGGTATGGGCCTCGATCGGGAACCAGCGGTTCGGTGTGGTCATGGCCCAGTTCTTGCCGACCCGCAGGTGCTCGGCCACAAAGGCGATCTGGTCGGGCTCGTCACCGACATGTTCCACCACGGCGTTGGACACGACCAGGTCGAACGCGTCTTCGGTGAAGGGCAGATGCCTGCCGTCGGCGATCACGAAGTTGTCCCAGGTCATCGAGTGCTCTGCTCGCCCGTCGAGACGGTCGAACAGAATCCCGCTCGGCACGAAAAGGTCGACGGCGCCGGCCATGCGGTTGGCGATGATGTTTTCGAACGGCTGATTCTGCTTGGGCTGGACACCGACAACCAAGACGCTGCGGGCACCGACGCTTTGAACTATCTGTTCGAGCCGGTCAGCTTTGCGGTTGCGGTTGTAGACGCCGAATCGGCTGGCCGCAGCTTTGATGAGATCGCGCATAGTCGGTCACTATGGCAGGCAAAGGGCAGGAAACCAATTGTGGCCGCGCTGTTCGGGTTGCTGATTATGCTCGCAGCCGGGTGTTCATCGGGGTCAACCGATGAAACGAGTCTGCAGGATGCACCTGAATCTCAGCCACAGGTTGAGTCTGCACCACTGCCTACCGAGCCTGAAACAATCACGGACCAAGCAACCACGGATGATTCCACCGATGATTCCACCGATGGATCCACCGACGAGTCCGACGATGGAGACGCAGAGTCGTCGTCTGACGGACGCGGCAGCCGAGTGGGCGCCGACGAAGCCGACGCCACCTTGGATACTCCGACGGCTACGCCGACCACCGCGCCCGCCCCCGAAGCTGAGACCGTCGCCGACGATACGAACGACGAGCAAACGGCAACGCCAACCGAGGAGCCAACTGCAACACCGGTAGCCACGACCGCGCCGCTCCCGACCCCCGAACCCGCAGCGACGGCACCCACACCCGTGCCATCGACCCCGGTGCCGCCCACTCCGGTGCCGCCCACCCCGGTCCCGACCGCCACCCAGGTTCCCGTGCCTACGCAGGACGGCGATCCGGTCTTTGTCCCGGCTGCGCCGACCGGACCCGTGCCTTCCGACGAAATCGTGGTGCAGGGCCCAACGGTCGACGAGGCCGAAAGCGCAGTCATCTCCGCCAACGGCGCCGCAGCTTGCGCTCGTGCCGAAAGCGCCATCGATCTCCTCGACCGAGGTGACAGCCAGGGAACTGCAGCTGCACTCGTCGAAGCCTCGCAGTTCGCAACCCAGGCGTCGGAATCAGACATCGCCGCAACGGCGTCGCAGCTCGCTGGCGCAGGTACCGACGAGGGTGCAGCGATCGCTGCCATCATCGCCACGCTGAACGCTTGTGCTCAGCACGGATATCAGGTCTGACATGACGACAGAAAAACCCGTAGCGCTACTCGTGGCCACACCCGGAGGCCATCTCGCCCAGCTGCGGCTCATCAGTTCCTGTTTCGACACGTTCCAACGCAGGTGGGTGTCTCTCGATCATGCCAGCGTCGATGTCGGCGACGACCCCTTGGTTCTGGGCCATGGACCGACCACGCGCAGTGTCAGCAATCTGCTTCGTAATGTCGTTGTTGCCTGGCGCGAGATTCGCACCAACCGGCCCGAGATCATCGTGTCGACCGGTGCCGGAATCGCCGTGCCGTTCTTCGTGCTCGGGCGCTTGTTCGGCGCCCGTACCATTTTCCTCGAGGTCTACGATCGCATCGACAGTCGCACGTTGACCGGCCGTCTGGTTCGCCCCTTCAGCACCGAATTCTTGGTTCAATGGCCCGAGCAACAAGAGGTCTACGGCGGCGGCACCGTCGTTGGAGCGCTGTACTGACATGACGACCGAGCATCATCCGTTCATCTTGGCCGCAGTCGGCACCGATCATCACCCATTCGACCGCTTCGTGAGCTGGCTCGACACCTGGCAGCAGCACAATGCCGAGTGCGAGGTCTTCATCCAACGCGGAACGACCAAGCTGGTTCCCCACGCTCGATCGGCCCAGTGGCTCGAACCCGGCGAACTCGATGCCATGATGCATCGCGCCGATGCAATTGTCTGCCACGGCGGCCCGTCGACCATCATGGAAGCGCGCCAAGCTGGTGTGGTTCCGGTCGTAATTCCTCGCAACCCGGCAATGGGCGAGCATGTCGATGAGCACCAGATGCGTTTCAGCGCGTTCATGGCGGGCAAGGGAGCAATTCAAGTGGCTCACGACGAGTCTGAGCTCTCACAGCAGCTAAAGGGTGTCGTGCACGGGACAGCCGAGCGTGTCGTCACCGGCACGCCCCCCGAAACACTCACTCGCATCTCGGCGATCGTCGACGACCTCATGAGGCGTCCGGCGCGACCGCTTTGGCAACGACGGGGTGGCCGCTCATGAGCCACGCCTTGGTCTCGGTTGTGGTCGCAACGCGCAACCGCCCTGAAATGCTTCGTGATGCGGTCCGTGCCATCACCGAGTCCGACTACGCCGGCCCCATCGAGACCATCGTGGTCTTCGATCAGAGCGAACCCGACGGCACAATCGCCGACGACAACCCGCACCGCACCATCCGTGTCATGACCAATACGCGCACCCCCGGTCTTGCAGGGGCGCGAAACTCCGGCGCTCTTGCCGCTGCTGGGCGATGGCTGGCACTGTGCGACGACGACGACGAATGGTTTCCGGCCAAGCTGGGCCGCCAGATCGACCGTTTGTCCGAGCGCCCAGCTGCGCGGCTGGCAACCTGTGGCATCGCCGTGCACTTCGAAGGCGAAGATCATGTGCGGATTCCCGTCGAAAAACAGCTCACATTCGACGCCTTTCTCGATGACCGTATGACCGAGGTGCATCCGTCGAGCTTCGTCATGGATCGCGCGTGGTTCGTCGACGAACTGGGCCTGGTCGACGAGCAACTACCGGGTAGCTACGCCGAGGACTACGACGTCTTGTTGCGGGCCGCCCGTATCGCCGAGATCGTGTCGGTCGACGAAGCACTCGTGAGAATCAACTGGCATCCCTCCACCTACTTTCGGGACCGCTGGAAGATGATCGATGAAGCGCTTGGGTTCCTGGTCGACAAACACCCTGAATTCCAACAGGCGCCAACGGGTCTGGCTCGCATACGTGGACAGCAGGCGTTCGCCGCCGCAGCCGCAGGAGATCGCCGTCGCGCACTCACGCTCGTCAAAGAAACCGTCGCTCTGCGCAAGACCGAGAAACGATCTGTGCTTGCCTTGGCCGTGACAGCTGGGGTTCCTGCGGACTTTCTGCTGCGCCTCGCGCACCGTTTCGGTCGCGGAATTTAGGAGGGATGCCATGACGATGGCAACACACGCTCGCAATGCCAGCGCCTTTGACTTTCGCCGCGCCGATCATGGTCGAGGGGCCGACGAATCGCTGCTGTGGAAGCTACGACGACCGCTCGTTCCGGCGGCCAAGCACGCCATTCGCCGCTACGGCGCAGCTACCAGCGCCCGGCGCGTGCTGCCGGACTATCTGCTGATTGGTGCGAAACGTGGTGGATCCACGACCCTGGCTCGCAGCCTGGTTGCGTCGGCTGGTGTGCAACCGCTCTTTCCTCGACGCGAAGCTTTGAAGGGCACCTACTTCTTCGATGTGAACTACCAGCGCGGTAGTGCCTGGTATCGATCACATTTCCCCACGAGCGCCGCCCTCGGTGCGGGCATCGTCGGCGACGCATCTCCCTACTACCTCAGCCATCCTCATGCATCTCGACGGGCCCACGAGATGGTGCCCAACGCGAAAATCATCTGTGTTTTGCGCGATCCGGTAGACCGGGCATTTTCGCACTATCGCGAACGAGTCAAACAAGGTATCGAGACGCTACCTACCTTTGAAGCTGCGCTCGATGCTGAACCGGATCGCCTTGCTGGCGAGTACCAACGCATGATCGACGATCCGACCTATGTCAGCTGGAATCATCTGAACTTTGCCTACACCGACCAGAGCCGCTACGGCGCTTCGGTGCAGCGGTGGCTAACGCACTGGCCACGAGAACAAGTGCTGGCTGTACGCAGCGAAGATCTTTACGCCAATCCGCACCAGATTCTTGATCGAACCCGAAGGTTCCTTGGGCTGAGCCCACTCGAACAACCGGTCGAAACAGATCTTCACGAAAACCGATTGCCCTCGGCGACGGTCTCACCCCGAACGCGCCGCCGTCTTTGGGCCGAACTCACGCCGGACGTGCAGCGCCTCGCCTCGCTGCTCGACGAGCCGGTCTGGTGGTCCGAAGCAGCATTACCGAGTGACATTGAAGCTAGGAGTTCCGACGATGGGTAGTTTTACTCAGGGCCTCAGTGCCTGCGTATCGCAACAGGATGCTGACCAGCGCCCTACCCTGGACGGCATGGCACAAATGAGTCGCAAAACCGGTTGGGCATTTGTAGCGGTTGTGATGCTGATGAGTCTGCTGGTCGCTGCCCCGTTCTCCCCCGCCACCCCGGCAGACGCGCAGCAAGGCGACGTCATTGGTGACCAGTGGAACCAAGTCGGCGAGCAGATCGACCTGGCCGTCGACTGGCCCGCATCCGCCGAAGTTGTGGGCTTGCCGCCCGGCTTGGTATGGGCCAACTCGGCGGTGCAAGGGTCGGTCGCTCTCAAGGGGCGTTGGCCGGTAGAGGTGCGCTTCGTCGGCGGAACCACCGCGTATTTCCAGTGGCTCATCACCGATGGCCCCCCAACCGGAATTGTGGCCGAGCATCTTCCTGTCGATCCAAATGAGGTGAGCGCGCGTCCCAGCGAGGGTATGGATGGCGTTGTCTGGAATCGCTTCAACAATGACACCACTGCCAGCCTTGACGTCACCGTCTGGGACATGCAACAGGTCGGCGACCACATGTACGTCGGCGGCGAATTCGAGCAGGTCATCGAGCAAGATACCGAACGGCTGACCAACCAGGCGTACCTGGCCCGCTTCGACGTGGTCACCGGCAAGTGGGATCCGTCGTTTCGGCCGCGTCTCGATGGCAACGTGCACGCACTCGAAGTGAACTCACGTGGGCGACTGCTCGTCGGTGGCGAATTCACGAACATCGACGGTCAACCAAACACCGAGGCGCTCGCCGCCATAAATCCAGCAACTGGCCAGGTCGACTCATCGTTCGAAGCCTGGGTAGAACGGCCGTTCTTCCCCGAAGGTCGCGCCATCATTCGCGAGCTCGAAATTGTGGGCGACTTCCTCTACATAGGCGGCAACTTCAGCCACGTCAACGGACCCGGCGACACTCGTGTACGTGTGAACAAGGCCGCCCGTGTCACCGCCAGCTATGGCACCATCGATCCCACCTGGAATCCAGTGGTCTCCGGGGGAGCGGTATGGGGAATCGGTGTCGATCAAGATCGAGGCCGGGTCTACCTCAATGGTCGCTTCACCTCGGTCAACGGCAGCACCAACTTCTCCGAGTTCGCCACCGTGACCACCGAAACCGGCGCACTCGTCCAAGGTCTTACGCCGCGTCCGCTCAACCAGCCGTCGCGCCCCGAGGTCTACGACGTCGAGTATTTCAACGGTCGGGTATGGACTGCAGGTTCACAGCACACGTTGGTGGCGCTCGATGGAGACTCGCACGAGCTTGATTTCTGGCAATTCGCTGGCAACGGTTGCGGCTCGACCTTTTGTTGGCAGGGCGCTGGCACCGGCGGCGACTACCAGTTCGCCGGGAAAATCGGCGACTTCATCTATTCCGGCTGCCACTGCACCGACTTGTACGACAATTCGAACCGACCAAATCACTACAGCTCGGTTACCAACCGAAGGACCACTCACCGCGTCGCCATGGCCTATGACCTGTCCGGCGCCCCGGTCGCCACCGAGTTCGATCTCGGCGGCAACATCGACGGCGGCTGGACCGTGGCCACCGACGACCTCGGCTGCATATGGATCGGCGGCGACATCATCGACGGCGGCTTCTACGAACCGGGTGGCCGAGTGTTTGCCCGAGGCTTCGCTCGATTCTGTGGCGAGGTCCCGATCCCAGCATCGCCAACCGACCTCACCGTGGTCCAGGCTGGCGCCGACGGTGTCGACCTCGAGTGGCAACCGGTTGCTGACGCCTCCGGCTACCGCATCAGCCGCGACGGTGAAGAAATCGGCACGATCGATTCGGGAGCGTTCACCACGTACACCGACAAGAACGTAGTGGTGGGTCGTAGCTACGAATACAGCGTTCGTGCCACCAACCGGGTTGGCGCTCTATCTGAACCGGTCACCGTGACTGCAGTCGTCGGATTCATCGACACTGAACCACCAACGGTGCCTTCCAATGTCGTTGCCATCGACGTCGGTGATGGTTCCGTGCAGATCTCGTGGGATGCGTCGGTAGACGATGCCGGCATCAGGAGCTACCTCGTATACCGAGACGGCGGCTATGTCGGGTTCTCGACCAGCGACGTCACGACCTATACCGAAGTACCGCCTGTTGGCGGTGTCGAATACGTATACACCGTGCGTGCGGTCGACATCAACGACCTGCGAAGCGAGCTCAGCGACCCAGGTGCAACGGTGACCATTGGTGGTCAAGACACCGAACCACCTACGGTACCTACGAACGTGAGTGCGCTGGACGTAGGCGACGGCGATGGTTCGGTGCTGGTTACCTGGGACGGCTCGGTCGACAATGTCGGCGTGCGCAGCTATCTCATCTATCGAGATGGTGGTTACGTAGGCTGGACCCAAGCTGGCGTGACGGAATACTACGATTCACCTCCGGCCGAGGGTGTTGCCTACCTGTACACCGTGCGCGCCGTGGATCTGAACGATCTTCGCAGCGAACGCAGCGAGCCAGCAACAGTGACTGTTGGCGGCGTCGATCTCGAACCGCCTACGGTGCCGGCGAACCTGGTTGCCGCCGATCTCGGTGACGGTTCTGTGCAGTTGAGCTGGGACGCTTCGGTCGACAATGTTGGCATGCAGAGCTATCTGGTGTACCGCAACGGTGCCTATGTTGGTTGGACACCTGCTGGTGTCACGTCCTTCAATCAGGTTCCACCGGCGCAAGGTGTCGAATATCAATACACCGTGCGTGCGGTCGACGTGAATGACCTTCGCAGCGAGGCAAGCGCCAGCGCTGCGATAACAGTCGGTGGCGCCGACACCGAGGCGCCTTCGGTGCCAGCGAACGTGGTCGCCGCCGATGTTGGTGACGGCTCTGTGCTGGTCACCTGGGACGCCTCGGTCGACAATATCGGTCTGCAGAGCTACCTGGTCTATCGCAACGGTGCCTACACCGGTTGGACCCAGTCCGACGTCACATCGTTCACCGAAGTTCCACCCGCCCAAGGCGTTGCCTATGCGTACACCGTGCGGGCAGTCGATGTGAATGAGCTTCGCAGCGAAGAGAGTGCTGCTGCGGTGGTTTCGGTTGGCGGCGTCGATGTCGAGGCACCTTCGGTACCTGGCAACGTGGCTGCTGCAGATGCGGGCGACGGTTCGGTGCTGATCACCTGGGACGCCTCGGTCGACAATGTCGGCATGCGCAGCTATCTGGTGTACCGAGATGGTGTCTATGTGGGCTGGACACCAGCTGGCGTCACATCATTCAGCGAGGTTCCGCCGTCAGAGAGCATCGAGTACGCCTACTCGGTTCGTGCGGTCGACGTGAATGATCTCCAGAGCGCTCGCAGCGCTGAGGCAACGATCATGCTCGGTGGCGCCGATGTCGAGCCGCCTTCGACACCGGTCAACCTCGCAGTCGCGAATGCGTCTGCTGGTGCTACCGAGATCGTCTGGGACCCATCGGTCGACAACGTTGCTGTGCAGAGCTACCTGATCTACCGAGACGGTGCCTACGTGGGATGGACGCCCGGCGATGTCACGACGTTCACCGACGTCACATCGGTCGCAGGTGCGACATACGACTACGAGGTGCGGGCAGTCGACTCGAGCGACAATCGCAGCGACAAGAGCACACCGTTCACCGTCGCCATCCAGTAGCACCATCGAGCCCTCGCTGCTCCATCTTCTGGGTCCCGCTGGGCAACCAGCGGGATCTGTCGCGTCCCGCTGTCGATGGCGCTGCGCATTTGTGTTCAGGGGGAACAGCTGGGCTCCCCGCCGGGTTTGCACTCCATGCGCACAATCTTTGTCTTGTCGATTTCGTTGGCGCTGCTCGCAACGGCTTGCGGCAGTGGTGCCAGCTCTGACTCATCTTCGGTCCCGGTAAGCGAGCCAACCGCTGCGGTGGTTTCCGAGCTGGTCGCCGATGGGCCAGATTGTGGCTTCGAAGCCGATCTCGACGCCGACCGCATCGAGGTCGCTCAGATTCCGGGTGACGGACGAGAAGCCAACGTTTCTGCGCTGGACTTTCCCGATGACTCCTCGTTCGACCCGCCGTTGGTCGACCTCAACCGGATCCTCAGTGGTGGGCCTCCGCCCGACGGAATCCCACCTATCGACGCGCCGATCTTCCAAACCGCATCGACCGTGAATTGGATCGAATGCAACGAACCTGTCCTGGCGCTGTCGGTAGCAGGTGCGACGCGTGGCTATCCCGTACAGATCCTCACCTGGCACGAGTTGGTCAATGACACGTTCGAAGATATCCCTGTGACGGTCTCCTATTGTCCTCTCTGCAATTCCTCGCTCGCTTATCTGCGTGACCTGGGCGACCGCACGGTCACGTTCGGAACGTCGGGCCGGCTCTTCAACTCATCGCTCGTCATGTACGACCGCGAAACCGAGTCACTGTGGACACACTTCAACGGCGCCGCCGTGGTAGGCGAACTGGCCGGGACCGAGCTCGAGCTACTGCCGATGCAGACGTTGTCGTGGGAGAGCTTCCTGCAGGCAAACCCCGACGCACTCGTGCTGACTCGAGAGACGGGATTCGACCGCAGCTACGGGCAGAACCCGTACTCGGGTTACGACGACGTCAACACGTCGCCGTTCGCGTTCGACGGCGAGAGTGATCCGCGACTGCCCGCCAAAGAGCGCATCGTCGGCATCCGGCGCAACGACGACAGCGCTGCGGTCGTACTCGAAAGCCTGGCATCGGCAGGTGTCATCGAGACCGAGGTCGACGGTGACACCCTGAGCCTGTGGCATCTACCGGGAACCGCCACTGCACTGGAAACAAACGACATTGCCGATGGTCGCGACGTCGGGGCAGTCGGCGTCTACGTTCCGATGGCCGACGGCCAGATCCTGACCTTCGCCAGAACCAGCCTCAGCGCCGAAGACGGTGGGAATTTCACCGACGACGAAACCGGTTCGGTCTGGAACATCCAGGGACTTGCTCTTTCTGGACCGCTCGCCGGCACCCAGCTCGCACAGGTCGAACATCTCGACACGTTCTGGTTTGCGCTCGCCGCCTTCGAACCCGATACCAGCGTGGTGAATCCCTGACGACCGCGCACTGGCATTGTCATTGCTCAGTTCGATCGGTGATGTCGACAGCGCAGCACCGAGCCAGGCCCTCTGGCAGCTCGGGCGCCGAGTTACGACATGGCCGACGAGCTCAACGCCTAGGTCGATGACCCGGGGGTTGTTCTCCGCCGTCATCGCCGAACGCCGGGCCACGCGGATTGCACTGAGCAAACGGGTACCGCCGTTTGTGATCTAGGGCGACATGCCGCCGGTGAAACGAATGGCCAGTGCGATCCGAACGGGGAACCGTCGACGAACTCGAAGTCGGCGCCTCGATCTCCGGGCTCGCTGCGGTTCCGGGTGTGGCCGAAGGACGAGCTTGCGTTCGCGTCGACGCCACCAGGGGACAGTCACTCGTCTCGACTGAGGCGCACGATCTGCCATTGCTGCTGTCACTCCTGAGCAGTCCTGGATAGCCTCTCGGTTGTGCTCATCGCGGTTCTGTTTCTCGTCGCCGGCATCGTCATTTTGACCTTCGCCGCCGACCATTTTGTCGAGGGCGCAGTCTCGGTGGCAGACGTATTCGGCATCTCGCCGGTCGTCGTTGGCGCACTTGTCATCGGGTTCGGCACGAGCCTGCCGGAGATGCTCGTGTCCGGTGTCGCTGCGGTACAAGGAGACGCCGACCTGGGTGTGGGAAACGTGGTGGGCTCGAACGTGGCCAACCTGACTCTGGTGCTGGGCCTGGCCGCCTTGATTTCGGTCATCAGTATGGATGTGTTGACCAGCCGGCGAGAACTTCCGCTGTGTACTGGTGCAGTCCTGTTGTTTGCACTGCTGGTGCAGGGCGGCTTCCGCCGATACGAGGGCGTGATTCTTTTCGTGGTCTTGATTGCGACGCTGCTGTGGCTGCTTCGTAATGCCCACGATTACGAGTCCGTGGTGCACGAGCCCGAGGAAGGTGATCCCAGCGCACTGGTGAGCTGCGTGCGGACCGGCCTGGGCCTGGTAGGTACCGTGGGTGGCGCCTGGTTGCTGGTAGAGGGCGGCACGTCGTTGGCCGACGAGGTCGGGCTGACCGGCGGCTTCGTGGGACTGACCCTGGTGGCGATCGGTACTTCGCTGCCTGAGATGGTGACGGCCGTCGTAGCAGCTCGCAAGGGCGAGACCGACCTGATCATCGGCAACCTGTTGGGCTCGAACATCTTCAACAGCCTTGCGGTTGGCGCCGTACTCGGGCTGCTCGGCCCCGGCCCGCTCGAAGACAACAACCTGGCGGGGCTGGCGACCTACATCATGATCGCGGTCGTTTTGATCGCTGGACTGTTCCTGTACACCGGCGGGCGAGTCGTTCGTTGGCAAGCCGCCGTACTGCTACTCATCTACATGGGAACCATGCCGTTCACCATCAGCACCGTCGTGGACTGTGCCGCCGAGCCCGAGGTCCAAGAGTGCGTCGAAGCTGTGGCTGTAGCGGCGCTAGCCTTGCCCGGTGGCTAACTCCTCAGGTTCTACCTACTTCATCGAGACGCTCGGTTGCCCCAAGAACCAGGTCGACAGCGACAAACTCGAGGGCACGCTGATCGCCGACGGCATGACCTCCGCCGAGTCAGCCGATGAGGCCGACCTGATCGTGGTCAACACGTGCGCATTCATCGAAGAGGCCCGTGAAGAATCGATCCACACGATTCTGGCACTCGATCATGATCGCTCCAATGACGCCAAGTTGGTTGTCACCGGATGTATGGCGGAGCGCTATGGCGACGAACTCGCCGAAGCCCTGCCCGAGGCCGACTCGATCGCAGGGTTCGGTGTACCGGTCACCATCGGCAGTAAGCCGAAGGCGCCAACGCTCGATCTGCTGCACCTGCCTCGGCCGCCGTCGCGATCGCCATGGGCTTACGTCAAGATCGCCGAAGGCTGTGACCGGGCATGTGGATTCTGCGCTATCCCCACCTTCCGTGGTCCCCAGCGCAGCCGCACGATCGACGACATCTGCCGCGAAGTCGACGAACTCCAAGCCAAAGAGATCGTGCTCGTGGCCCAGGATCTGGCTGCATTTGGTCGAGATCAGGGCAAAGGCGAACGGTCGATCGTGCCCTTGGTCAAGGCCGTGGCCGAACGGGCGGACTGGGTGCGGCTGCTGTACCTGTATCCGAGCGATCTCAACGACGATCTGATCGACGCCATCTGCGACACCGGCGTGCCGTACTTCGACCTGTCGCTTCAGCATGTGTCGAAGCCGTTGATGCGCGGCATGCGCCGGTGGGGTAGTGGTGACGTCTTTCTCGAGCGGATCGCTGCAATCCGTGAACGCGAAGCCAATGCCGCCTTTCGTAGCAATTTCATCGTGGGCTACCCCGGCGAGACCGAGGAAGACCACGACGCGCTCCTGGACTTCGTCGAGGCCGCCCGACTCGACTGGTGTGGCTTCTTTTCCTATAGCAAAGAAGAGGGCACCTACGCCGCAGGACTCGACGGTCAGGTCGACTCGGGGCTCGTCATGGAGCGTTTGGGCGAGTTGCGCGAGATACAAGACATAATTACCGAAGAAAAACGTGACGAAATGATCGGTCGACGGGTCGAAGTACTCGTGGACGAAAGTGGCGTTGCGCGCTCGCATCGAGAAGCCCCAGAAATCGATGGAATCATCCAGGTTCCAACGGACCTGGCGGTGGGCGAATTCGCCATGGTCACCATTGCCGATGCTGCCGGACCCGACCTTCGTGCCGAAGGCGCACCCGAGGCGCTTCTCTGATGGCACAGGTCGTTCGCAGCTATCCCCTGTATGGGCTGGCCACACCTGCCAACTTCATCACCGCGAGCCGCATTGCGCTCACTCCGGTGTTGATTCTGATGTTGGTCGACGACGCCTCGTCGTTGGGTACTTCCTGGTCGGCGTTCGCCGTTGGGATGCTGATGGCCTTCACCGATCTCATCGATGGCACCGTGGCCCGACGCACCAACAGTTTCAGCCGCAGCGGCGCATTTCTCGATCCGCTGGCCGACAAGATCGTGATCCTGGGTGTGGGTTTCGCGCTGGTGTCGGTCGACCGGCTCGGGCTGGCACCAATGGTGCTGATCGCAGCGCGAGAAGTGGTCATCAGCGCCATGCGTATTCGCTTCGCCATGCGCGGCATCTCGATTCCGGCCCGGCCGCTGGCCAAATGGAAGGCGACCGTGCAAGGCGCTGCGCTGTTGCTGGCGGTCATGCCGGTGCTCGAAAATCAGCAGCTCACGGTCGACATCGCCATCTGGATCGCCGTGGCACTCACCGTATTCACCGGCGCTCAGTATCTGGTCGACGGCGAACAAGCAGCCGCCAAGACCTGAAAGCTCAGACCTGAAAGCTCAGACCTGAAAGCTCAGACCTGAGACCAAGACCTGAGACCAAGACCCGGGACGTCGCCGTAGGCGTACGCGCCGAAGGGCGTCGCCCGCGAGCTGTCCACTAGCCTCGGGCGATGAAATGTGAAGTCATTGCGGTCGGCACCGAGTTGCTGTTGGGGCAGATCGTCGACACCAATTCGTCCTATATCGGTGAGCAGCTCGCGTTGGCCGGCATCGACAGCCACTTCCAGACCAAGGTCGGGGACAACGCCGGTCGTATGAAGGATGCGATTGCGCTGGCGCTTTCTCGTAGCGATGCGGTGATTCTCTGCGGCGGGCTGGGACCCACACAAGATGACATCACGCGCAACGTCATCGCCGATGTCATGGGGGTCGAGCTCGAGACTCGCCAAGAACTCGTCGACAGGATCAGCGCCATGTTCAGCCAACGAGGTCGAACCATGCCGCAGAACAACCTGCTGCAAGCAATGATCCCTGTTGGCGGTGAACCAATTCCGATCCAACCGGGGACCGCCCCCGGGTTGTGTTGCCCGATGGGCGATCAGGTCATCTATGCCGTTCCCGGCGTGCCGTGGGAGATGACCCAGATGGTCGATGGGTTCGTGTTGCCGGACCTGCGTGAGCGCGCCGGGATCACGTCGGTCATCGCCAGTCGGGTGCTGCGGACCTGGGGCATGAGCGAGTCCGGTCTGGCCGAGGCGCTGGGTGAGGAGATCAATCGCCTCGACGTCACGGGCGAAGCCACGGTTGCCTTTCTTGCCAGTGGCATCGAAGGGCTCAAGGTACGAATCACCGCCAAGGCGGGCACCCAAGCCGAGGTCGATGCCAAGCTGGCCGACGAAGAAGCGCGGGTCCGAGCGATTATCGGCGACGAAACAATTTTCGGCACCGACGACGACACCATGGAGAGCGTGGTCGTGCAGCTTTGCCGTGAGCAAGGACTCAAACTCGCCGTGGCCGAGTCGTTGACCGGTGGCCTGATCGGCCAGCGCATCACGTCGCATCCCGGTGTGAGCGATGTGTTCCAGGGATCGATCGTGTCGTATGCGGATTCGGTGAAAAACGATGTGCTCGGGCTCGAGGGCGCACCGGCGATCAGCGAAGAGGGCGCGATTGCAATGGCCGAAGGCGCAGCCCGGGTGCTGGGCGCTGATTGTTCGGTTGCGGTCACCGGTGTCGCCGGACCAGCCGAGGCCGGCGGATACAAGGTCGGCACGGTCTTCATGGCGACCTTTCTCGACGGTGTCACCGAGCCAGTCATGGTCGAATGGCCCTTCGACCGCAAGCGCACTCGCGAATTCACCACCATCACGGTGCTCAATCAACTGCGCCAACGCCTGCTCGCCCGCACCGCATGACAGCGAACAATCACGCCGCGATCGACATCGGCACCAACTCGGTTCATCTGCTGGTGGCAGAGGTCGGTCAAGAAGGCGAGTTCTCGGTTTTGACCACCGACAAGGAAACCGTGCGCCTGGGTGATGGTCCGGGTGACATTCACCTGCTCGCCGACGGTGCAATCGAACGTGGGGTGGCCGCGTTGCAACGTTTCAAGGCCATCGCCGACAGCTTCGATGCAACGACGTATGCCGTGGCCACCAGCGCAGTCCGTGAAGCAGAAAACGGCTCGACTTTCGTCGAGCGGGCTGCGGAAGTGGGCGTGCAGGTCGATGTGATCTCGGGACCCGAAGAGGCCAGACTGATTCATCTCGGCGTGCTGCAGGCACTGCCGATTTTCGACCAACAACTGCTCTTGGTCGATATCGGCGGCGGCAGTACCGAGTTCTTGGTGGGCAAGTCCGGGCGCAGCCTGGGTGCGCGCAGCTTGCGCATCGGGCACTTGAGGCTCACGAACAGGTTCTTTCGCGGCGGGGAGATCGACGCCGAGTCCGTCGAGGCTTGCCAGGTCTATGCCCGGTCGTTCATCGTGCCTGCCGTGACGTCGTTGAAACGTCTGGGCTACCAGACCGCCGTTGGTTCGTCGGGTACCGCCGAGGCACTCGGTGACATGATCCGACTGCGAACGCACGGGGAGGCGGTCGGTGCAGGAATCGACACCGTGATCACCAACGGTGCGCTCGATGAACTGCTGACCGAGCTCACCCGGTTCGCTACGCCAGAAGAACGGGTGGCGGGCGTGAAGGGCCTGGCTGACAAACGGGCCGACGTGATCGTGGCCGGCGCGATCTTGATGCGCGAGATCTTCAGAGCCTTCGGAGTCGAGCGCATGGTCACCAGCCCCTACGCGTTGCGCGAGGGAGTGTTGCTCGATCGCACACTCGGCATCGAGAGCGGCAGTCTTCGGCTGGCAGATCTGCGTCGCGACTCGCTGATGCGCATGGTCGAGACATTCGACGAGGACCAATCTCATGTCTTGCACGCAACCCAGTTGGCGCTCGATCTGTTTGATCAGCTGGCCGGGTTGCATGGCCTGGGTCCGGCCGATCGTGAGCTACTCGAGGCCGCCGGCCTGCTGCACAACGTGGGATTGTTCGTGTCACATGCGGCACATCACCAACACAGTGAATACATCATTGCCAACAGCGACCAACTCACCGGTTACACCGAACGTGAAGTGGCAGTGATTGCTCAGGTCGCTCGTTATCACCGACGCAGCGCCCCCAAGAAGTCGCATACGCGTTTCATGGCACTGTCTGCCACCGATCAACAGCGGGTGCGCTGGCTGGCGGGAATCCTGCGTATCGCCATTGCGCTTGATCGCACCCGCAGTGCGCTGGTCGAGTCATTGTCGGTCGACGATGACAGCGAGACGTTGCGCATCGTGGTGTGCGTCGGCGCAGGCCAAGACGCGACCGTCGAAGCATTCACTGCGAACAATCGGTCGGCGCTGCTGGGCAAGATCTCGAATCGAGCGGTGACGATCGAGTGGCAATGTGCAGATTGAGCCAGGCCGCTGATATCCAGCGCAGTAACCGAGGAGGGTTATGACAGACGAGGTGGCGTTCTACGATGAGATCGAGACGTACTGCTCTGCGCTGAGCGTGGCTGCGGGAGCCTCGATCGGCGTACATGTGTCGTCGAAGCAGCCGCGCTTCGACGTGGCGATCGAGCGCTGGGGGGTCGAACGCGAGCAGGTGTTTTCGGCCGACTCGCTGGCCGGCGAGTTCCACGAAGCGCCGGTCGATGCCGACTCGCACGGTTGCCATTGGCCGGTCTCGTTCGAGGTGGATGTCGGCTCGAACTGGCGCAGCGGTTTCTATCTGATCACCGTGACGGCCGCGGGGGCCGAACCAGGGCGTAATGTGGCTCATTCAGGGTTCGTGGTGCACGCCGCGCCCGATGACAAACAGCGAGCGCTGTTCGTGCTGGGTACCAATACGTGGAACTCGTACAACACATGGGGAGGCGCCAGCCTGTATACCGGTGGCCACCAGGTGTCCTTCCGCAGACCGTGGGCCCGAGGGCTGCTCGACCGGCCGTTGGCCGAGCGTGATGACCGCAAGGCGCGCCCGGTGCGCTTCGGCGAGGAGCCCGACGCCGACGGCGAGATATTCCAGGCCTATCGCATACAGCACGGCTACTCGGCTGCCATTGGATCGACTGGCTGGTTCAGCCACGAAAGGCGGTTCGTCGAGTGGGCCGAGTCGACAGGGTATGAGTTCGACTATGCCGTGTCGTCGGACTTCGACGCCTCGCCCGATCTGCTCGATGGCTATGACCTGGTGATCGGGGTCGGACACGACGAATACTGGACCAAACCCGCCCGCGACCACGTCGACGCTCACATCGCCGGTGGCGGTGACTACGTGTCGCTGTCGGGCAACACCATGTTCTGGCAGGTGCGACTGGTCGATGACGACGGGGCGCCGGGGCTCGATCACATGATTGGTCACAAGTACGGCGGCCACAAGGCCGACCCGGTCGTGGGCACCGAAGCGGCCCAGGAGATGTCGGGACTCTGGTGTGATCCCATCGTGGGGCGCCCCGAGTGGACCACGTTGGGGGCAGGCAGTGTCTTCGGGCTGTATCACCGCTTCGGCCAAGCAACACCACGCGGTACCGGTGGCTTCACCGTGTTCCGCTACGACCACTGGATGTTCGCAGGCACCGGTCTGCGCTATGGCGATCTGTTGGGGGGTGATCATGGCGTTGTCGGCTATGAGACCGTGGGCTGTCCCATCACACTCGATGACTTCCAACTGCCGGTCGTGCGAGCCGTCGCCGGCATGCCCGCCGATCACGAGATCGTCGGGCTGGCGTTGTCGAGCAACTTGGGCATGGGCGAGTATCCCAAGTCAATCTCGGCGCTGAACGATCAGGGCGATCTCGAATTCCTGGCCGAGCGCTACTACGGCGACACCAGCCCCGAGAACTTGGCGAAGGTGCGTCACGGCAACGCAGTCATGGTCGTGTGCCGACCCCAAGGTGCCACCGGGGGCGAGGTCGTGACCATCGGCTCGACCGACTGGGTCTTCGGCCTGGCCGAAGACGCACTGGTAGCCCAAGTCACCACCAACATCCTCAACCGCTTCCTCTAGCCTGCCCGGCCAGGCGATATTGCGTTGCGGAGATGCAGCGTTGGCTGCGAGGATGCCGCTGTGGATCAGGTCGAGGTGGTGTTGGCGAACAACGAGTGCGTGACCTTGCGCGTGGGCGACGTGTTCCTGAAGGTCGACGGTGACCAGGCGCGTGCCGATCGTGAGGTCGAGGCGATGAAGCTTGCGCCTGTTCCGACGCCCGATGTGCTCTGGCGCAAGCCGCCGGTTCTGGCACTTGCTGCGATTCCCGGACGAACTCTGGCTCGTATCGGACAACCCTCTGCTGCATCACCTGCAGCTTGGACCGCAGTGGGCGTGGCAGTGCGCTCGCTTCACGAAGCTGATTGGTCCACCCGCGCACAAACTCGGAACGACCCCAGGCTCGACCAAGTGGTCCGCGCCCTGAACGCCAGCGACGACTGGCTAGCGTGAAGCCATGATCGATCTGAGTGGTAAGACCATGCTGGTCACCGGCGCTTCTCGCGGTATCGGTGCTGCGACCGTTGCGGCGCTGGACTCGGCCGGGGCGCGAGTGGTCATGGCCTATGGCCGAAGCGCCTCGCAAGCCGAAGCAGTGGCAGCGACTTGTGCCAACGACCCGGTGCTGATCGCAGCTGACCTGAGTCAACCCGGTGCAGGTTCGGCGATGTTCGATCAGGCGGTCGAAGCTGTTGGCTCGATCGATGTGGTCGTCAACAATGCGGGCATTGCGCCCCAGGCCGACATCGCGGCCACCGACGAAGACTGGGCCCACGCCTGGAACACCACCATGCAGGTCAACCTGCTGTCGCTGGCCGACATCAGTCGCAAGGCCATCATGCACTTCCTGCCCCAGGGCGAAGGAACGATCATCAATATTGCGAGCCGTGCAGCGTTCCGGGGTGACGAGCCCAACATGATGCACTACGCCGCGTCGAAGGGCGCCGTGGTGTCACTGACTCGGTCCATCGCCAGGGGCTACGGCAAGCACGGCATCATTGCCCACACGGTGAATCCGGGCTGGGTGTCCACGGAGATGGCCCAGGACTTCTTCGCGGCCAATCCCGACGCACTCGATGGCTTCCCCCTGGGCGAAGCCGTGCCTGCGGCCGAGGTGGCCAACACGATTGCGTTCCTGGCATCGGGCCTCGCCCGCCATATCACCGGTTCGACCATCGAAATCAACGGCGCCACCCACGTTCGTTGATCGGTGATGTTGCTCGCTGATGTTGATCGAAGACCTAGCCGGGACAGAAACTGTTGGTAAGTCCAACCGAGCACTGGGCGACGATCAGCGCATCACCCACGTCGACCGAGCCGTTCTGGTCGACGTCGGCGGAGCCAATGTCGAGATTGTTGGCTGCTTGGCCGAGGCGGCACGACGCTGCTTCGCTGCGAAGCCCAACGGAGTACTGCGCAATCATCAGCGCATCGCCGATGTCGATTACACGATCACAAGTGACATCGCCGAGAACCGGGATCAGCTGGGAGAGCGAAGCACTGAAGGATTCGTCAGGGCTTTGGCCGGGCTGGTCCAACGTGGGCGAGTAGACGTCGAAGTTGGTTTCGAGCGTGTTCGAATTGACTTCGACCAGGCGTAGGTAACCTTGCCCGCCGCCCTCGAGCCCCTGATAGTTGGTGAGCAGATGTTGCACGGTGCGGCCACATCGATCGGTGAAGGAGCCGTTCCCGTACCCGAATCGGTGACCCGAGAACACGCCGGCGACGTTGCAGCTGTCAGCAATGGCGTCCTGAAGGGCGGGAATGTAGACCCCGTTGTCGGGACCGGTGAATTCGTGTGTGGTCACGAATGTCAGGTGGTCGGAATGATCATCGAGAACGTCGCCGAACCAGTCGAGCACGGCATCGACGTCGCCGTAGTCGGATTGCAGATGCCGAAGGTGTACGAAGAGCAATTCGTGCCCATCGACCGAGATGGTCTGATAGCTCGATCGGTAGCCCTCGGCTCCATGATTGCCGCCAAACCACGCTTTGCCCTGATAGCGAGACGCGCCGAACCGAGCGTCGTACTCGGGGGCGGTGGCGTCGTCGTTCATGTCGCGGTTGCCGGGGGAGATGCCGTACGCAATGTTGGCCTCATCGAGTTTCGCAAAAATGTTCTCGATCCGATCCCACTCGGTGACCGAGTCGGGGTTCTGAGAGACATCGCCGACATGGCTCACGAAAACGATGTTGCGATCATCGCGCTCCTCGACGATCCAACGAAACTGCTCGGCGAACACTGCGGTGCCGGCCTCGGTCTCCACATAGTTCTGTGTGTCTGGAATGACAGCGATCGTGAAGACATCTGACGGTTCTTGGGCATCCGCGACGTCGAATTGCCCGACGAGCAAGAGGCCCGCCACGAGAGCAACGGTGATCGTGAGCGTGCAACGTTGTGAGAAAGGGGGCAGCCAATCCATACGCCAGCTATTCAGCCGCGAGGTTGAGCGAGGCGGAGTTCATACAGAAACGCTCGCCCGTGGGCTGGGGGCCGTCGGGGAAGACGTGGCCCAGGTGGGCGCCGCACTTGGCACATTCCGTTTCGATGCGCTGCATGCCCATGGTCATGTCGACCTTACGCGCGATCTTGTCTTCGTCGATCGCCTGGTAGAAGCTGGGCCAGCCGCAGCCGGCGTCGTATTTGGTGTCGCTGACGAACAGTGGTTCGTTGCATACGACGCAGTGGTACACGCCATCGTCGGTGGTGTCCCAGTACTTGCCGGTGAAGGCTCGTTCGGTACCCGCCTGTTGGGTGACCACGTATTGCTCGTTGGTCAGTCGTTCTCGGAGTTCGGCGTCGTCAACTTGGTACTCGGTCATCTGATCAGGGTAGAGCCTGCGTGACTCTGCTGTGAGGTCGGCGTCAGCCGGCGGGCTGTAGGTCGCCGTGGTGACAGGACATCTGCTCGCTGTAGCTGCGGCTGAAGTAGTTCCACAACTGCTCGCCATAGGTCTGAGGCCGGTGCTCGCTGGCCATGGCGGCGGTGCCTGCCCGAGCTTCGGCGGGTGTGGGCATGAAGCCAGCTTCGTGATGATGTGGACTGGCCGTAACCGCCGCCGCGAATTCGGAGTCCAGCGGCAAAGGGGTGAGTTCGGTCGCAAGCGAGGGCCCGTGAAAGTAGCCCGATGAATATCGTTCAGCGTCGGTCACGACCCGGTGCGGGGTGGCGACGAGGTAGTTGCCGGTCATGGTCTGCAGGACTTCGCCGAGATTGATCACGAAGGTGTTCTCGATGATCGGCACGTCGACCCAGTCGCCGGCCTGGTTCTGGACCTGTAGGCCGGGTGTGGGTCCGGGGGCGAGCACGGCCAGAAAGCCG
>ENA-ORXR01001915-ORXR01001915.1-marine-metagenome-genome-assembly--contig:-NODE-1915-length-20871-cov-17.019188_pt1 | contig 20871 bp, 19 predicted proteins | sample MGYA00237866_ERZ511479 | MGnify/ENA metagenome assembly ERZ511479 | reverse complement strand
ATGCCGCTTTTTGCGAGGGATAAAATGACGGGTTCGCTATGAACAATGATGGGGTTTGCATGGGGGAAAAGGGCGGGTAACTCGAACCCTTCAGGCAGGCCGCTGATGTTAAAGACAACTTTACCGGCTTCTAAATTTGCTGATCCTTTGGCATTCGCTTTTTGCGGAATTTTCGCTTTCGCCGCTTTAATTTTAGCGGCGTGGTCTTCATTTATTATCAGCGGGCCCACGCCCATTGGCAGGGACACAGCGCCGTCTTCGGGCACGCAAACGTCGTCGCAGACAAGAAAATAAGCCTGCGCCTTCAGCGTTATCGGGCGGGCGGGATCAAGCGTTTCATCCAAATAAATTTCAACGGGCAACCACGCCTCCCCGCCCATCGCATAGGAAAGAATGGGACCCACGGTTTTTGTCTTTGGAGCGGGCCACATAATCGGCCCGGCGCTGACACCTTCCGGCAGGTCCCAGACGATATTGACGGGCTCGCCGCTATCACCCGCATTGCGCCAATAGGTGTACCAGTTTCCATCAAATTTCATACGCAAGGCGACGGTGAAGCTCTGCCCCGGACGGACTGTGTCGTGATCGGAGATCAGCATGATTTCGGTATTGCCAGTATCCAAAGGCAAGCTCTGGCGCGCCTGGGCGAGACCGGCGATCAAACAAAACATCAGCGCGAGGATAAGACTACGAAACATGAGGCGTATCTAATCTGCTTAATATGAAAATACGATGCACAAATATGTCATATTGAGAGATGTGAATTCCCGATCAAATATGAACAGGGCTTATCTAAGATCTTGCACCGCTTGACTCACCCGCCCCGACCCCCAACATCCGCCATATGACCCGCTCACCCACATTGCCAGGACGCCCGGCGCGGACGGATGTTACCGCGCTGTCGCTTCTGCCCGGTTTTGCTCTAGAGCGCGCGGCGCTGGAAAAGACTTTGTCCATTCGGGGTGAGGGCGCCTTATCCTCTGCCCAAACAGTTAGCGCTATTCGCAGCGCATTGGACCGCACGGGCGCGGCTTTTGCCCGCACAACAGAAGACCCGGCTTTGCAGAAAGCGGGGCTTTGGTTGATTGAAGTCATTAAATCCGGCGCAGGAATTTTGGACCGCGCTGTGACTGCGGATATTGCCTATGTTGAAATAGGCACACCGCCTGCGGGTGTCTCAAAGCTTTTGGGTAAGCCGACTTTGTTTTATGGTGCGGCGGGATTGCTCGCCGTGGCTGGATTAATTCAGGGCGCAGGCCTAGTGGTTCTATCCGCAGCGATTTTGGCGGGGCTACACAGTTTGGAGCCAAAACGCTGGAAAAAACTGATGGCTTTGCTGCCGCGCACGAAACCACCCGCCGCTCTGGAAGATCAATCAGGCCGCCAATTTACGGCGCAGGCTCGGCTGACATTGGATGCGGCGGGGCTCATCCGCCAAATTGAAGACGCGCTGAAAACGGCGGATCATATTTTGTTACGTTTGGCGGAACCGCAATCCGAAACACATTGGGCCGACACGCCGCGTTTGGCCGCTATGCTGCAAAACCTACTGGAAGCGGGCGGGGCAGAAGACCCGGGTTTCGCGATGGACCTTATCAGCAAAGAGCTGCCCAGCCTTTTGCAATCGGGCGGGATAGGCATTGTGGAATATTCAAAAAAGACGATGGATTATTTCGACGAGCTGCCCGGCATTGGTCAGGGTCCGAAAATTGAAATGGCGGCACCGGCCTTGGTCCGCGAAGATGGCAGCGTCCTGCGCCGAGGAACAGTTTGGGTGAGATCATGACCTCTGCCAAAAAAACAGTAAAGCAGTCCGGTAAAAAGTCTGGCAATAAGTCAGGCAAAAAAACCGTCAGCCAGCTAGAATTTATTGGCTTTGATCTAGGACACGGCGAAACCGCACTGGGCCGGGCTTTTGGCGCGACCGTGCGCGAGCCTGAAATTTTAGAATGGCGCGGGCGGCGCAGTTTCGTGACGGCCGTTGCGACGGATAAATCCGGCGTGAAAATTGGCGTGGAAGCGCTGAATTTGGCTGCGCTCGGCCCTAAAGCCAATGTGGCCGTAAAGTTCAAATCGCGCGAGCTTAATCTAGACTCCGTCAGTGTGCCGACTTTCATGTTTACGCAAACGCTGATCGACGGCTTAACCGAAGACGGCACGATTTTAGGTCCGAAAGACAGCCAATTTATTGTCGGCTGCCCGAGTGGTTGGAGCGCTGATGACAGAAAAGCATATCAAGATGTTTTCAATACATCAGGATTGAAAACGGTCCGCATTGTGCCGGAATCCCGGGCGGCTCTTATGACGGCATTGGAGCAAGGGTATCTTTCGATAGAAGACACGCGGGCCTCCGTGCTGATTGTCGATATTGGGTCCTCAACAACGGATTTTACCTATTGCCGGGATTTGGACGCACAGGATGTTGGGCATAATGTTCTGGGCTCGGGCTTGCTGGATACGGAGATATTTGAGTTGAATTTGGCGCGCCAAAAAGATCGTAAAAAAATTGAACAACTCATTGCGCAATTCCCGCATTACCGCCCCATCATGGAATATTGGTGCCGGGAAGCGAAAGAGGCCTATTTCACAGGCGAAGAGATTCCGGTTGAAATTTTGAAACGGCTGCCGATTGGGCGCGGAGTAGTCTTTGATATTCGCATTGACAAATCGGATGCTGCCGCAATTTTGGATAAAAAACTTGAAGCTCTCAATGGCTATAGTTGGCGCACGGCTTTTGACTATGCCTTAAAAGAAACGGTTGAAAATCTGGGCGGCGTTTCGCCTGATACTGTGTTGCTAACGGGCGGTGCATCGCGTCTGCCGCTGGTCTTGCCCGCCACCAACGCCGCCTTTCCTGAAGCCCGCGTTGTGCGCGGCGCGGAGCCTGAATTCGCGATTGCGCGCGGGCTGGCTTGGCTTGGGCGATTCGAATATCTACATGCGAGCTTTAAAACTGAAGTTGATAAGCATACGCGCGCCGGCGGGGAAATTTCGGCTAAGGCCGAGAAATCGTCTCTCGATCTGGGCCACACCTTGGCACCCGTCTTGGTCGATGCGATTACCGAGAGCTGTATTGTCCCGACCTTTCGAGATTGGCGAAGCGGCGAGATTGCAAGTTTGGATGATGTGGAAGTCGAATTAAATACTCGCGTTGCAGATTGGCTTTCATCCGACGCCGCGCAAGCGTCATTGCGGCCCGTCATTGATGTTTGGTTCGCGGGATTGCAGCGCGATATTGAAACCGTAACAGACCCGCTCTGCCGGGATCACGGCCTGCCCGCGATGGTTTTGTCCCTCACAGATTCGCAACATGTCTCCCGTCATTTGGAAGGCCTGTCTCTGGCGATGCCGCATGTCGGATCGATGGAATCCGATACGGCGCTTGTGGGGACCACGTTGTCTGCAATTCTCATCGGGTCGCTTTTGGCCCATGCTAATCTCTTTGCGCCGCTGTTCTTAAATCCGGTAGGGCTGATTTTAGGCGGCGCTTTGGCGGGCGGGACTTACCTTTACGGGCGAAAAGCTCTCTCGGGAAAGATGCGTAGCTCCAAAGTTCCTGTCATTGCTCGCCAGATTTTGACAGATGGCCGTGTGCGTTCTGCGGTGAATAAGCAGCGTCCAGAGCTAATACAAGCGGTGCAAACGGCTTGGACTGATGCTGCGGCGGAGCGGTTTACGGGCGAGTTAAATGATATGCTGGGCAGCGCCTTGCGCGAACGCGCGGATGAACGCGCGGTTCTGTTTCTGGTCTAAGCGGGTTCTGATCTAATCAATTTGCGGCAAGGTGATGTCAATCTCGTCTTCGCCGTCCATATCAATAACAATCCGGGTTTTGGACTTACCGTTTTTGACAATCGTTTCGCGGTCTAATGTGAGATATTTACCGAGCCCAATAATCGAAATAGAATCTTCACTGTCGCGGCTTTTTGTCCGCTGAATTTCGCCAATTTTCGCGCCGTCGAATGAGAGTGTAGTGGTATCACCGTCCGTATCGACATCAAGGTCTTCTGCAAAATCCGCAAACATCGCGGCCAGATCGCGGAATAATCCGTCTTCCGCAAATGCCTCTTCCATGACATCCATCATGACGTCGATCTCTTCACTTACATCCCCATCGGCTTTGGCTTGCCCTTTTTCTATTTTGCGTTTCAGCCGTGCAGACGATTTTGCGATATCAACCTGGTGGTCCGAAAGTTTGTCCTCAAGCTTTTCGATGAGAACTTCGGCCTCGGGATCAAGGTTTGGCGGCGAAGCAAAGGCGGACCCGGCAAGGCAAGAGGAGAGAAGGATGGACAGAGTAAGTTTAGATAGGGTTGGCATAACGGCTCCCGAAATGATGTGATGCCACCGTAAATCCTATGGCACTCACTACACAAGCTATGATAACAGCGGCCTGAACCTTCCCTGAATTGTCTCTGGATGCCTCCCGCGCGCTATGTTGAAAGACCGTTATTTTTACCCTTTGGCGGCCATTATTGTGGCCGTAATCGTGAGTGTGGCGCTGTCTTTTGGCGACCGCGTGGATTTGACAGACCGCGATATTTGGAACTCAGGCTATTTGATGGAAGGCAAAGACCTCGGGCATTTGACGGCTCAGCCCGGCACGCAAGCCGTTTTCGTGCCGGCTGCGGGCGGGGACCCCGCCTATTCCCGCCTTACCAGCACCGCGGCGCGTGACAGCTTGCCAAAGGGGCCGGGTGTATTTGCGCCCTTAGGCCCCCAATATGAACGGGCCTTCGCCGGACAGGACTTGCTGATGACCGTGACGGCCCGGGCCTCGCACATAAATCCGCTGGAGACTTTCGACATTGGGTATTTTTCTGCCGGGTCCAGGGATAGCGGGTGGAAGAGGCGGGTCCTGACACCCGATTGGAAAGAGTATGTTTTAGACTTCAACCCGGGGCCTTTGATGGAGGTGCGTGGGATAGACCATGCGTCTGTTTGGCCGGGGGAGACGGCGGAGCTTCTTAATGTCGATATCAAATCGATACGGGTAGAAGTTCTTAATCCGCCTAAATGAGTTGGTTGATGGAACCATGAGATATCATACGTTGGGTGTGCGCCTTAGCACATTGACAGACCGGGCCGGGACGGCGACTTAACTGACATGCCCGTTGATGCCCCTTCATTCCCCATGGTCCTCGCTTTTGCCGCGCCGTTTTTCGTGTTGACCATTGTGCTGGAATGGTGGCTGGTCCGAAAAGGCAAGTTGGCGGGCACTTATGAGACTAAAGATGCGCTGACCTCGATGTTGATGGGGTTTGGAAATCTCGCCTCCGATTTGGCAATGGGATTCATTAGCCTCGCCGTTCTCATGTGGGCGTGGCAATTTCGATTGATGGATTGGGGTGTGAGCCTGCCGATTATTTTTCTCGCTCTGCTCGCGCAAGACTTTCTCTATTATTGGAAGCACCGCGCGGCGCATCGCGTGCGCTGGCTTTGGACTGCGCATGTTGTCCATCACAGTAGTGAATTTTATAATCTATCCACGGCGCTGCGGCAGCCTTGGAATAATCATTTTACAGGGTTTGTTCTGCTCTCCACGCCGCTGGTTTTCTTAGGCGTGCATCCGCTTTTGCTGGGATTTGTTGGGGCGCTGAACCTGCTTTATCAATATTGGATCCATACGGAAGCCATCGACCGCTTGCCCAATTGGTTCGAGGCCGTTTTTAATACACCGTCTCATCACCGCGCCCATCACGGAACGAACCCTCAATATTTAGATTGCAATTACGCCGGAATTTTAATCATCTGGGACAAGACTTTTGGAACATTTGTGCCTGAAGATACGGAAACGAAACCGAATTATGGTCTCGTGCAAAATGTTGGAACTTATAATCCGATTAAGATCGCCTTCAATGAAATGTGGGGCGCAGTCAAAGATGTCTGTACACCCAAGATCAAATTCAGTCAGCGTCTAAAGTATCTTTTCGCACCGCCCGGGTGGTCACATGATGGCTCCCGGAAAAGCTCCGCGCAGTTAAAGGCGGATCATGTGGCACAAAATCCGCATTTATCCGGCACGCCGGGTCTGCCGAAATAAATTATTTGCGCCGTCTTCTTGCGCTGTCTTCTTGGGCCTTTTATCCAAGTCCGTAGAAAAGCGCGCGCTGGGTCATGGACAGATATTTGGGAGATTTGGCCTTAATCGTGTCGCCTGATTTGCGCAGGGTGAATCCCGCGGTCTCGCTTAGGACGTAATCGCGGGACAAAACCGTATCGACATTCATCATCAACACCTTTGCTTTCTTCGCCGTTAGTGTCAGATCAATAAATCCGCTTCGTGTTGCATTATAATAACGCGCATCCGGATTTTCTTTTGTCAGAAGCAAATTATGCTCAGCCGTCCCGGCGCCCAAATAGGCCGTCAGGGTTTCGGAAGACACAGAGCTTGTCACCAATTCCAGACCCAATTTTTTACCAGTTTCCGATGTAAGCTCATTGACCCAAAATTCATGTGCATCCCCCGTCAGCACAAGCATGTCGTTTAATCCGGCGGAGTCCAAAGCGGCGTAGAAAACTTCCCGCGCGACCGGATATCCGTCCCAGCTATCGGGATAAAGCGGCATATTAAATTTACTCAAGGTCAAGAAATCTCGAACCTCAGGCCAGTCAACTTCTATCCGCGCTAAAGAGGCTTCGTCAATATATGGCGAGAAATCAGGCGTTAGCAAACGCCCCATAATAACTTGGTTCGCCAATAACCGCCAAGGCACGCCGTCTTCTTTGGATTGGCGCAGCGAATCGATTATGAAATCTTGCTGATCCGCTCCAAACATCTCGCGGTCCGGCGCATAAAGCACATCTTTGCGAAATTTATCAGCGCCGCCCTCGGCTGAAATCTCGTCGATGTAAGACTCGATAATGAGGGGTTCTGCCCTCGCGGTGAGGCGGGTCTCGACGCAAGTCAGATTGGCGAGATTACCGAAGCGGAAGTTCCTGTAAATATCGGATCGAACACGTCCCGCCTTAGGCTCGCGTATCGGCATCCATTCATAATAAGCCCGCAGCGCGGCTTGTTTGCGAATATCCCAATCGCCCTCAGTTTCGGGTTGATGATTCTGAGCCCCCGTTTTCCAACTGTCATTTGTCGTCTCATGGTCATCCCAAACGGCGATCATGGGCATCGCGGCTGTTGCGGCCTGCAAGGCGGCGTCAGAGCGGTATTGCGCATGGCGCTGACGGTAATCATCCAGCTCGACAATTTCATGGGTTGGCGCATGAATACGGTCGGGCAGTCGGGGGCTCTCCAGCGCGCCATATTCGTAATAATAATCCCCCAGATGAATTAGGGCATCATAGGGCTGGTCCGCCGCTCGTTTGGCAATCGCGTCATAGGTATTGAAATATCCGTGTTGCCAATTGGCGCAGGAGACGATGGCAAAGCGAAGTTGGTCTATGTCGCCATCAGGTAAGGTGCGGGTGCGCCCAATATTCGACATAGCTTCGCCTGCGCGGAATCGGTAGAAATAGGTCTCTCCGGGCGAAAGTTCATCCGCAATAATTTTGACGCAATAATCGCGCGCGGCGTTGGTTGTTAGTGTGCCTGATTGGGCAATGTCGCTAAAGTCGCGATCCGTGGACATCTCCCATGCGACCTCAATATCACTGTTCATATCTGTGGTCACCCGGGTCCAAAGCACGACGCTCTCCGCGAAGGGATCGCCGGAGGACACGCCGTGCGCGAAAGCGCCGGCTTTCACCGTGCCATCATTTTTTCCTGAAATAGATTTAGGCGCGCTACAGGCGGCCAATCCGGCCCCCGCAGTTAACCCCATCACGCCCCGACGGGTGAGTTTACTTTGCATATATCCTGCTTAGCCATTCTGGCGTGCTTTTGTTTTGACGCTTCCTATCAGGAATTTGGGTGCGGTCCAGACACGCTTTCAAATTTCAGAGGTTCAGTATTGACGGGTGCACGCCGCACGACTTTGAGTGGATTCCATCCCATGGCGCGCAAAATATCGCGCAAAGACGCTTTTCTGGTTGGCTTAGTTGGCCGGCTTTTTGGGCGTGTGAAAAACCCATGCCGCATCCCGCGAAAGGTAGGCTTGAAACGTCCCTTACGAAAAATGCTCACGCAGAGAAAAGCCAGATTGGACAAAATATGCGGGACGGCCAACAGGACAAGCAAGGGTCCGGGCATATTATTAAAGAAGGTCCAAATGCGGTTTCGCGTGCCGTGATAGACAGCGAAGTTAGATGCCCGCCCGGATATTGCGGAACTGACGTGGTCGATAATCGTGTCCGCGCTTTGCACGCATCTATATCCTGCAAGGCGCATACGAAACGCGATATCGACGTCTTCGTGGTAGCAAAAAAAGCTCTCGTCAAATCCGCCAAGATCTAAAAAGATATTGCGGTCGTAAAATGCGCCCGCCCCACATGGTCCGAAAGTCTCGCGGTCAAAAACCTCCGAAATAGGTTTCCCGAATCCCGCGCGCCAAGCGACGCCAAAAGCATGATATTCATCACCCAAACCGTCAAAGCGCTCCGGCTCCAGCGCCAGATATTGGGTGCTGCCGACCATCGCTGTATTGGGCAGGCGGCTCCGCGCGGCCAGACCTGTCTCCAGCCAATCGGGACGAGCAAAAGCGTCGGGGTTGAGTAGGGCAATCCAATCGGCTGACGCCTGCCGCGCGGCCCGGTTGTTGGCGACAGCAAAGCCCAGATTTTCTCCGGACTCAACTATCGTGAACCTCTCATCCAGTTCCGGTAAAGTCTCTAAAGACCCGTCCGTGCTGCCATTATCGATTAATATACATTCGAAATTTGCGAGCGTTTGCGTGAGCAGACTTTCGACGCAAGGCCGCAAATATTCACCCGCATTGTAGTTCACAATGATGACCGAAATATCCGGCTTTGTGGATTGAATAGACACGGCAGCATCTCTATCAGACCCAGCGCCAAGCGATAGTCCCCCCTTGGATGTGAAAACAGAGCAAGGCAGCTGTGAAAAACATATAAGAAAACCTTTATATTGTGTTGACGGACGCGGAGGGAGGGCGTAATGGGCCGTCAAATTCAGGGCAGTTTCTCTGCCGAACGATCAGGACACAGCTATCATGAGCCAGCAAGATTATATCGTCAAAGACATCTCCCTCGCCGAGTATGGACGCAAGGAATTGGACATCGCAGAAACTGAAATGCCGGGCCTGATGTCCCTGCGTGAAGAGTTTGGCAAAAGCAAACCTCTCAAAGGGTCTCGCATTGTTGGCTCCTTGCATATGACCATTCAAACGGCTGTATTGATTGAAACGCTAACAGCGCTCGGCGCGGATGTGCGTTGGGCGTCTTGCAATATCTATTCTACACAAGACCATGCGGCTGCTGCGATTGCGGCGGCGGGCGTGCCTGTCTTTGCGATCAAAGGACAAACGCTGGAAGAACATTGGGATTACCTCGATAAGTCATTCCTGTTTGACGAAGGCCCGAACATCATTTTGGATGATGGCGGCGACGCGACACTTTACATTCTCATGGGCGCGCGCGTTGAAAATGGCGAACCTGAATTGATCCAAGGCGAGCCGGGATCAGAAGAAGAAGAAGCCATCTTTGCGCAAATAAAAAAGCGTATGGAGGCGTCTCCGGGCTGGTTCACAAAAATGCGTGATCAAATTGTCGGCGTCTCCGAAGAAACAACAACGGGCGTTCACCGCCTCTATGAGCTGGTCGAAAAAGGTCAGCTTCCTTTCCCGGCTATCAACGTCAACGACTCGGTCACCAAGTCGAAATTCGACAATAAATATGGCTGTAAAGAATCGCTTGTTGACGGCATTCGCCGCGCAACGGATACGATGATGGCTGGCAAGACCGCCGTTGTTCTGGGTTACGGCGATGTCGGCAAAGGCTCTGCGGCTTCACTTCGCGGTGCCGGTGCACGCGTAAAGGTCACTGAAGTTGACCCAATTTGCGCGCTGCAAGCCGCCATGGACGGTTTCGAAGTCACGACACTGGAAGACACTGTCGAAGATGCAGACATCTTTGTCACAACAACCGGCAATAAAGACGTCATCCGTCTCGAGCATATGCGTGCGATGAAAGATATGGCGATTGTCGGCAACATCGGTCACTTTGACAATGAAATCCAAGTGGCGTCTCTGCAGAACTTGAAGTGGACGAATATTAAAGACCAGGTCGATATGATTACCTTCCCGAAGGGCAACCGTATGATCCTGCTCTCTCAAGGTCGTCTTTTGAACCTTGGCAACGCCACGGGTCACCCTTCCTTCGTGATGTCAGCATCTTTCACGAACCAAGTTCTGGCTCAAATCGAGCTCTGGGAAGACAGCAAAGCGAAGTCCCGCAAATATGAGAATAAAGTCTATATGCTGCCGAAGCATTTGGACGAAAAGGTTGCGCGTTTGCATCTCGAGAAAATCGGCGTGAAGCTGACTGAGATGACAAAAGAGCAAGCCGAATATATCGGTGTCGCAAAAGAAGGCCCTTACAAGCCGGAACACTACCGCTACTAATTAGACTACAATCTTGAACAGTCCGCATGGTGCGGGCTGTTCCGATCCACTGCCTCTTAAAAATAATAATAAAAAGCGTAGAGCCTTAAACTCGAGGAGCGAGCCATGAGCCGCCAAACTTACGAATTTACATCCGAATCTGTGTCAGAAGGCCATCCGGATAAAGTATCTGATCGGATTTCTGATGAAATCGTCGATCTCTATTTCCGTGAATCCATCGCTGACGGCATGTCCCCTTGGGATGTCCGCGTTGCAGCCGAAACGCTGACGACAACGAATAAAGTTGTCATTGCGGGCGAAACGCGCGGAACGGATAAAATTACCAAAGACATGATCGAAGAAGTCGCGCGTGCGGCCATCAAAGACATTGGCTATGAGCAGGACGGGTTCCATTGGAAAAATTCCGATGTCGACGTCCTGCTCCATGCGCAGTCCGTTGATATCGCCCAGGGCGTCGATTCCGGCACCGGCCTCCACGAAGAGGAAGGTGCTGGCGACCAAGGCATTATGTTTGGCTATGCGTCTCTCGACGTTCCGGGTGCGCTTATGCCGGCGCCTGTTCACTACTCGCACAAAATTCTCGAACGTCTGGCAAAGGCCCGTAAAACTGAGGGTCAAGACTGGCTCGGACCGGATAGTAAATCACAGGTTACTGTGCGCTATCATCACGGACGTCCGGTTGAAGCGACCGCAATCGTCCTCTCTACGCAGCATCTGGACGCCTCTCTGGACAGCCGCGCGATTGCGGAGCGTGTGAAACCTTACATCGAAGAAGTTCTGCCAAAAGGCTGGCTGACGGACAGCACAATCTATCACATTAACCCGACGGGCAAATTCGTCATTGGTGGACCCGACGGAGACGCCGGGCTGACGGGCCGTAAGATTATTGTTGATACATATGGCGGCATGGCCCCTCATGGCGGCGGCGCATTCTCCGGTAAAGATCCGACGAAAGTTGACCGCTCTGCTGCTTACGCAACACGCTATTTGGCGAAAAATCTCGTCGCAGCGGGCGTTGCGCCTTGGGTTGAAATCCAAGTCTCCTACGCAATTGGCGTCGCAACTCCGACATCGATTTATGTCAATGTTGATGACAATAACCCAATCAAGGGCGAACAGATTGAAAAAATCATACGCCAAGTGATGGACCTCACGCCGCGCGGTATCCGTAAGCATCTGGATCTGAACAAGCCGATTTACGCGCCTTCTGCCGCCTATGGCCATTTTGGCCGCGAGCCAGGGCCAAACGGCGAGTTCTCTTGGGAAAAGACGGACCTCGTTGACGAAATTAAAGCGCGGCTTTGAGTGTAAAGCCTGAGCCTCTGACCTGCGTCGCGATTATTGTCGGGGCGCATGGGGTTCATGGGGCCGTGAAGGTGAAATCCTTCACGCAAAACCCTATAGATTTTTCGATTTATGGCCCTCTGTTAAACGCAGAGGGCGACATTATTCTGACGCCGAAAAACCCGCGTCCGATAAATAATGCCTTCACTATGCGTTCGCCCGAAATTAAAACGCGAGAGCAAGCGGCGGCGATGAAGGGCACACAGCTATACGTGCCGCGCAGCGCGTTTCCGGAGCCGGAAGAGGATGAGTTTTATTTTACTGACCTCGTCGGATTGGACGTGAAGTCCACAGACGGAAAACGCGTTGGAACAATCATTGGGGTTGAAGATTTTGGCGCCGGAACGATGTTAGAAATTAGGCCTGTAAAGTCTGCGGAAAATCAGAACAGCTTCTATCATCCCTTCACCAAAATTGCTGTCCCCAAAATTGATATTAACGCCGGGCGTGTCGTAATTCACATTGAAGAGGCGGTCATGGGCAAGGCTCCAAATTTTGATCGTGAGAGCGATAAAGACTCCCTCGATTCGGAGGGTTGACGCTCGATCTCGGTCTTTCGCGCATAGTTAAAAGACACGTGCAGTTTCCTTAATCATTCTACATAGAATTTCACGGGTAATACTTGTCCTGTAATGCTAGGGTCAGCCTATGACATTGGACGCCAACATAAAGACGACTCCTCCCAAGCTCATGCAGGCTATCCGTTTGGCGATGGCGGGGACCGAATCTGTTCAGGAACGGCTGGATGATTTTGTAATCGCTATCCAGTCTTCCATGCGGGTCCGGGTGGCGTCTATCTATCTTCTACGTCCCGGCGCAGAATTAGAGCTTTCCGCAACAGAAGGGCTGAAGAAATCCGCTGTCCATAAAACACGCCTCAAACCGGGAGAAGGTCTGGTAGGCCATGTCGCTTTGACAGCGCGTCCGTTGAACTTAGCCGACGCGCCATCTCATCCGCTGTTTTCCTACCGCCCGGAAACCGGAGAGGACCCGTTCAAGAGTTTCTTGGCTGTCCCGATCTTACGCGGCGGCCGGACACTCGGTGTCTTGGTCGTTCAAAGCGAAGATGCGCGCACATTTACCGAAGCGGAAGTCGAAGACTTGCTAACCGTCGCGATGGTGCTCGCCGAAATTATTATTGATGATGAACGCGTTGGCGGGAAAAAGGGCAAGCTCAAAGGCATTACCTTGGCGTCGGTCAAACCTGAACGGTTTGAAGGGATGGCTTTCGCGCCGGGTCTTGTGCGTGGCTCCGCCCATTTACATCTACCGCCCGTTGCTCCGGCCAATTTGCTGGCGGAGAATATCACCGTTGAACAAAACCGTTTGGAAGAGGGTATCACAATTTTGCGGGCCAGTGTGGACGCGATGGTCTCGGGCGAGGCGGCGACCCTGTCGCGGGCGTCAAAAGAAATTTACGAGACTTACCGCATGTTCGCCTATGACCGAAAATGGGTCAAACGTCTGCGCGAGGCTGTCTCTTCCGGCCTGACCTCTGAAGCGGCGGTTGAGCGCGTCCGGAATGAACATCGCGCGCGATTGATGAAAGCTAATGATCCCTATTTGCGAGCGCGTCTCCATGATTTGGAAGATTTGGCAAACCGCCTCATCCGCGCGCTGGGCGGGGAACAGCTCGGCCCGGGCAACCGCAAACTCTCCGAAGATGCGATTTTGTTTGCGCGGGAGCTCGGCCCTGCAGAACTGCTCGATTATGACCGAAAAAAGCTGCGCGGCATTGTGTTGGAGGATGGTTCAGCGACCTCTCATGCCGCTATTATTTGCCGCGCTTTGGGTATTCCGCTTGTCGGGCGCACAGATGGCATTTTGGATTTGATTGAAACAGGGGACCGGGTCTTAGTCGACGGCGAATCCGGCGTTGTCCATATTCGCCCTCTCGAATCCGTCGAGGATAGTTTCAATCTTCGCATGACGGTTAAAGGTGAGTTGGCAAGGGCCTATGACGCATTAAAATTACAGCCCAGCGTCACAAAGGACGGACAGTCCATGTCTTTGCTTTTAAATGCAGGGCTTCTCGTTGACCTCCCGCAATTGGACCAAGTCGGCGCCGACGGCATTGGTCTGTTTAGGACCGAGTTTCAATTTATGGTCAGCGATTTCATGCCAAAGTTGAAAGAGCAAACGGCGCTATACCGCGAAGCGATTGAAGCGGCAGGAACGCGGCCTGTGACGTTTCGGACGCTGGATTTGGGCGGCGATAAAATCCTGCCCTATATTGATCCCGTGCCCGAAGAAAATCCGGCCATTGGCTGGCGCGCCATTCGGATTGCTTTGGATCGTCCGGGGCTAATGCGCTATCAACTACGTGCTCTCGTGGCAGCCGGGGCCAATCGCCATCTGCGCGTCATGTTCCCCATGGTGACGACTGTTGATGAGATGATAGAAGCCCGCGCATTGTTTGACAGGGAGGTTGACCGCGCGTCGACCCTCGGTCTGGATTTGCCGAAAAAAATTGAAATCGGGGTGATGTTAGAGACCCCGTCATTGGCGTGGCAAGTGTCTTATGTCTGTGACCATGCGGATTTTGTCAGCGTTGGTGCAAATGATTTGATGCAGTTTTTCTTTGCTGCTGACCGGGACAACGCCCGAGTGTCCGACCGCTATGATCCGCTTCATCCGGCCTTCTTGTCCGTCATGAAATTTATTGCGGATAGATGCGCTATGAATAACACGCCGATCTCGGTTTGCGGCGAAATCGCGGGCCGCCCGTTAGAGGCCGTCACCTTGGCGGCTCTCGGCTACCGCGCCCTTTCCATGCCTGTGACAGGAATCGGACCCGTCAAAGCGGCCTTAATGAAATTGGACACGCAGGATTTGGCGAGCGTGATTTTACCACACATAGGCGTTGAATCCCGCATGTCCTCCTTGCGTGAAATCGTGCAAGATTACTGCACACGCAACGCAATTCCCGTTTGAGCCTAAGGTTAGTTATGAGACGATTTATTCTGTTAGGATTTGTTTTGGCCGCTTGTCAGCCCGCGCAAGAGGCTGCAGAACCTCAAATTAAGGCGCCTGTGGCGAGTGTTATTCAAAAGGATGTTGTCGCTCTGCGTTTGAGCGATCCCGTGTCCGAGCCGCGCGCCTGTATTATTCCGATCCGCGTTGAGAACGGTTTGGATAATCCAACCAGCGTCACCATGATCGCGTTTGATCTGACCGGACCGGGAGAGGACGCCAAGGGCAATATGTTTGCGCCCGCCGCGCAGCCCGGTGAAGTTTCAGAAGCGCGCGTTATCGTCGAAGGTCAAAGCTGCGACGCGTTTGACACGATTAGCATTCCTGAAATTCGGTGCACTTCAGGCGATGCTACCTGTGAGGATAAGATAGAGCTGATTGACGGCGAGGCTTTGCGCTTTTCACAAACAGGTTAATCTATTCGGGTGTAGCGAGATGTGGTCCCGGCATAGGTGAACGAGACCTTATCCACGCTCCAATCGGAAATAGCGTAGCAAATGCGGTCATCTGATTCCTTGGTCCAGATCTGAAACCCACCATATGACAGGCCCGTTTCATCATTTAGCTTTGAGTCGTCGCAGCTTTTGACAGGTTCCCAATTATCGCGGGAGACTTCCTCTGTGCCGTAAAACTCCCGATAGCTCTCTGCGTTGAATTTCAAGACATAACCCGAATCTTCTAAGGATTGCCATTCGCCCATCAGCTCGGTGGCCACTAACGGCGCAGGCGCTTCTGTGCTGTCCGAACATGCGGCTAGGCCCGCGCTTGCCAAAAATAAAATGGCCCCCAAGCGGATCGTTTGTGCCATTTCCATCATCATATTTTCTCCGGGTATACTGGGCGAATATCATAAGGAATGTCGTCCAGATTATTCAGGACAGTTTCCGCTGCATCGTCAAGGGGAAGATATTTGTCCAAAAAGGCTTTGGCTTTATCGTAATTGCCGTCCCCTTGGATCATGACAATTTTTCCAGTCAGATCTGAAATCGCTTGCTCAAGCTTGTCAAAATCCAAACGGAAGTGTTTCTCTTCCGCTATCCATTCTGCCGCTCCGACTTCACGGTAGTAATTATACTGGAACGCCGCGCCTTTGGCATGGGCCGCGCCTGTACCGAACCGCATAGAGCGGAACTTACCCGTAAAGTAGGTCGCAAGAAACGCTTCTCTATCGGCAATATCCAGCTCTCCGCGTTTCATCATATATAGGATATTATAGGCGCCCATGACATCGGCTTTGCCTTCTTCCAAACCCGAAGATAGGTCTTTGAGTTGGGCGTTCACCGTGGTCTCTTCGCCGTTGACCGTGATGGTGCCGGGTCCAAGTGAATGAGACAGCTCGTGAAAAAGCGTGTTATTGCCCATCCATTTCTTGGCGGTCAGCTTGGCTTGATCCGGAGCCAAAACACGCTCACCGATGGGCGCGAGGATGCGGTCATATTTTGCGCCCAGCACATTACTCAAGATGACTTTTTTTGCGCCCTTGGCTTCGCGCACGCGCTCATCATTTGGCAGGTTAAAGGCGATGGTTTGAACACCGTTCTCATTATCGCCGCCGCCGTGGACTTGATATGTTACGGCAATCGGGCTCTCAAAGCCGCGCGCGAAATTCTTATAGTTTTCCGGCACGGGCAGGTTCTTTTCCATGTCGATGAGAAAGTCTTTATATTTGGCTAGCGCAGCAGATTCTTCGGGATTTTTGACGGTAACAAAACTCTCATAGGCGGTCTTATAGGCGAATAATCCATCATCATAAACTTCATAGGGACCAATCGCAATTTCGATAGGGCCGTCCAAATCCATCCACGCCATTTCGCTCTCGAAATACTCATCATTTAAGAATGAGTCGGCGCGCAAGTTGAGGAATTTTTTCAAATTGGTATTTTCAGAAATGGCAGCGGCTTCGCGCATCAATGCGGCAGCGGGTTTCAAATATTCGGCATATTCGACGTGGTAGGGAATGGCTTTCAGCCCGCCATCATCCGTGCGGCGGATGACGGTGTAGCCGGATGTGAAGGCGTCATTGTCTTCGGGATGGGCGGCAATCCAATCTTCAAATTCCGCCTTTGTCATATCGGCCGGATAAAATCCCGCCCCGACCGGGCAGGATGTATCGCCGACAAAAACTCTATTGTCATCTTCCAATCCGTCACAAGGCCCGTAGTGCAAATCGAACATGGCGAGTTCAATTTTTGTTCCTGTTTTCGCAATCTCTGCCCGCCGCGCCGGATAATCCGCGCCGCGTTGCAGCAGGTAAATTTTAGACAGATAATCACTCGCCTCTATCAGCTTATTCACGACCTTGCGTTCCGTCTCTGTCAGAAACGACACATCCGGGTTCATCCGAACTTCGGCAAATTTTTCATATTGGCGCGTGATGTCATATCCGGATGTGGCAGGTGCCGCCGCTTTCGTATCAGGTGTTTTTGGCGCAGGTTCCACGTCCGTCTTTGGCGCAGTTTCTCCGCAGGCCGCTAATAACGCGGCGGCTGCGATCGTTGTCAAAAAAGCTCTCATCTTACTTCTCCAGTTCATTTCTGATTTGCTGCGCGAGGGCTGCCAGCTCATTCATATCCGCCATCTCGCCCCCATGCGCACCAAGTGTCTCTCCGTCATAGCGCGGGATAATATGGACATGCGTATGAAAAACAGTCTGCCCTGCCGGCGCGCCGTTAAATTGCGTCACGACAATTCCGTCGGGTTGCAGCGCTTTATCGACGGCTTGGGTCACGCGCTGAACGGTTCCAAAAAGACGTCCAATATCTTTAGGCCTCACATTCAATAGATTGACCGAAGGCCCGCGCGGAATGACGAGGCAGTGCCCTTTAGATTGCGGAAAGGCATCCATAATGACGAGCGTCCCGCCATCCTCATAAACTTTCGCGCACGGCATCTCCCCCTTTAGGATTTGAGCGAAAATATTCTGGTCGTCATAGGGGGCGTGTAAGGTCATAGGGACTTAAAGCATGGAATAGGGCTTATCTCCAGCCTGTCATTGCAGAGCTAAGAGCGGGTCATTCGCTTTTTCGAAACGGCGTGTGCTTCGCGAGGATATTGACCTCATGTTCCACGGCGGCGCGCTCGCGCTCCAGATAATTTTCTACGCCTCGCATCAGCCCCGGATGGGAAAGCCAATGCGCAGAATGGGTAACAACTGGCTCATACCCGCGTGCGAGTTTATGCTCGCCTTGCGCGCCGGCTTCCACGCGCGGCAGGCCGAGCTCCAGCCCCGCCTCAATCGCCTGATAATAACAGAGCTCAAAATGCAAAAAGGGCTTGTGGACGAGCGACCCCCAATTACGTCCATAAAGCGCGTCAGACCCGATATAATTCAGAGCCGCCGCAATCGGCGCGCCGTCCACTGATGCCATTACAAGGCAAATATCATCCCGCATGGTTTGCTGCATGATGTCAAAAAATTGACGCGTCAGATAAGGCCGTCCCCATTTCCGCTCACCCGTATCGAGATAGCAGCGATAAAACACATCCCAATGCTCATCTTTCAAATCATCGCCCATGAGGCGGTTGATGCTCACGCCCTCCTGGGCGGCTATACGTTCCTTGCGAATGTTCTTGCGCTTGCGCGACGACAGGCTGGCGAGGAAGGCGTCGAAATCGGCGTAGCCGCGATTGATAAAATGAAATTGTCTGTCTTCGCGCGCGGCAAAGCCTAATTCACTCAACATTGCGCGGTCGTCCTCTTGCAGGAATGTCAGATGCACACCTGACATCCCCCATTCGGCGCAGGCCTGCATCATTGCGCCTGCGACGGCTTGCTTACCCTCCGGTGTGTTGGCTAACAGGCGCGGCCCTGTGGCAGGCGTGAAAGGAACCGAACATTGCAGCTTAGGATAATATTCCATTCCCGCCTGCGCAAGCGCATTGGCCCAGGCATGATCAAAAACATACTCACCTTGGCTATGGGATTTCACATAAAGCGGGGCGGCCCCGATCGAATTGCCTTCGGAGTCCTCAACCCAAATATGGCGCGGCATCCAACCCGTCTCTACTGCCGCTGACCCGCTCTCTTCCAATGCGAGTAAAAACCGGTGGGAGAGAAAGGGGTGGTTGCCGGACGGGATCAACGCATCCCAATCCTCCGCCGAGACATCGCCAATATGCGGCAGTATCGTGGCAGTGTATTGTGGAGACGTCATACGCCTAACTTACGCGCTAATCTCCACGACCGCATCAATTTCAACTGCGACATCGAGCGGCAGGCTTGGCGCGGATACAGCGAAGCGGGCGTGTCGCCCTGCATCCCCGAAAACCTCAACCATCAAATCGGAGCAGCCATTGATAACTTTTGGAATATCAGCCTGGGTGGCATTCGTGGTGGACTGAACAAAACCGCCCAATTTGACGATGCGTTTGACACGCCCCAAATCGCCGTCACAGGCGGCTTTCATCTGCGCGATAAGATTTAGCGCAGAGAGGCGGGCGGCAGCTCGGCCTTGCTCGACACTCATGCCTTCGCCCAAACGGCCCTTTATTTTCTGATCGCCGATTTTTGAAATTTGACCGGAGATGAAAACGAGGTTACCGCTAATAACATAGGGCACATAATTGGCCACGGGCGCGGCGGGGGTTGGCAAGGTCAAGCCAAGCTCTGCAAGTTTATTTTCAGGCGTCATGAAATTACCTATTTAAATTATCAAGAAAGGGAGATTCGAACCGGGAAGATAGCATATGGGTGCGCCAGATATAGTTCCTAACAATAACATTTATCAACGCGCTAGAAACGAAAAACCCCGCTATCGGAACGATGAAGAAGATAACTCCGTGCCAAGCTTCGGAATAAATAATCGGAGCAAAGAAATACCACAGCCCCGCCAGTAGCGGAATTGCGGCAAGGATGCAGAAAAGAGCTGTGATGAGAAGCAGGAGTGGGCGATGTTTCTGGCCTGTCAAATAATTGACCTCCCCGCAGATGTCACAAGCAATACTGCCGACCGGCAATTGCATCAGAAAGTGCATGAAGTCATTGAATACGAAGGGGCGTTTGCAATGCATACATATGCGTTTGTGAGGGCGAGGTGTTTGAGCCATGATCCCCAGTTTAAAATTGATTGGCGGGCAGAATTTAGCTTCACTTTGTCCTTGCTTAGTCTGTTTAAATTTGACCGTCCAGACGTTATATAATCCTTATGACAGATACGCCTGAAACCTTCCCCCTGCCTATCCATCGCCCGGAGCTCGTTGAATTCCTCGAAACGCGGCGGTCCAATTTAGCCAAGTCTATGGCGGGGCCGGGACCTGATCCTCAGTTCCGCGATAAAATTCTCGAAATCGCGGCGCGTGTGCCCGACCACAGAAAACTCGCCCCGTGGCGCTTTACCGTATTTGAAGGCGATGCGCGCGCAAGATTTGGCCAGCATATCTCTGCCGCTTTTATGGCGGCGAATCCGTCCGCACCCGTCGACCGCGCTATTTTCGAAGGCGCGCGCCTGACCCGTGCGCCGCTGGTGGTTGCCGTCATTTCTTCGCCGGTGGACTGCCCGCGCGGAACTCCAAAATGGGAGCAGGAGCTGTCTGCCGGGGCAGTGTGTTTTAATATGTGTTTGGCGGCTCAAGCGCACGGATTTGCGGCGCAATGGCTGACCGAATGGTATGCATTTGATCCGGACGTCAATGCGGAGTTAGGCTTGGCGCCTTCGGAACGCATCGCGGGCTATATTTATATTGGGACCGCCATGACAGGCTCATCGCCGAGGGTGCGTCCGAATGTAGCAGATTTGACCGAATTCTACAAAAGAAGTGTATAAGTTTAACTCTTTATATCATAAGTGGGGGTGACATTCGGCGATATACTACTAGAATTGAAATATAGGATAATTTTGAAATTGTCTTATAGCTCTCGACCACCATTGCGCCCCGTGTGGTCGGGAGCTTTTTAGCTCGCCCTTCATCTCGTCTCGTTAAATAATTCCCGGCCGATCAACCAGCGGCGAATTTCTGACGTGCCCGCACCAATTTCCATTAGTTTTGCATCGCGCAAATATCGCCCTGTTGGGTAGTCATTAATATACCCATTTCCGCCCAGCATTTGGATGGCGTCCAACGCAACTTGGGTGGCGCGCTC
>ENA-ORXR01001912-ORXR01001912.1-marine-metagenome-genome-assembly--contig:-NODE-1912-length-20885-cov-4.131055_pt1 | contig 20885 bp, 15 predicted proteins | sample MGYA00237866_ERZ511479 | MGnify/ENA metagenome assembly ERZ511479 | reverse complement strand
ACTGCAAGGCAAGAAAACGATTCCTTCTGCATTAGGGGTATTTCTCCCAGAGACTTGGCGCATGCATCCCTCGATAAATAAATTTGTCTCGGAGTTATTTTATGAGGATAGATTACGCTCCAAAGATCATCTTGCGCAGCAAGAGATATTGGGTTCTAAATATGCTAGCGCTGGATTATATCTAGAAGAAGTAGAACACATCGGCAATACCAGTTCCTCCTCGGAAGAGGTAGATAAGGTGGTAGAGATAGTCGCGCATCTGACCTCTGGAAAAGTAAAGTACATCAATGAAGATGGGAAGAAGATAAAATTCACATCTCGTGAAATCAAAATCATTACGCCTTACAATGCGCAGGTACAAGCGATCAAGCTACGCCTACCAGATTTGGAGGTGGGTACGGTGGATAAGTTTCAAGGACAGGAGGCTCCTGTCGTCATCTACTCGGTCGCGACTTCTAGTCTCGAGGAGGCGCCACGTGGTATGGATTTTCTTTTTAGTCCCAACCGATTGAATGTGGCTGTTTCTAGAGCGCGCACGCGTTTTATCATGGTCGCCAATCCTTCGATTTTTGAAGCGGAGTGTAGGAGTCCGCATCAGATCAGGTTGGCGAATGCTTTTTGTCGGTTTAGGGAGTTGGTGGGTGGGGTGTAGTGTAAGCACTTATTTGCAATAAAGAACTTAAATAATATTCTGTAATACAAACAAAAACAAATATAATGCACTCTAACAGTAAATTTAAAGATTGGGAATCTTTCTACAATGATTTAAGGGTAGAAAAAAACATTTCCGAAAAGTGTATAAAAATTTCAAAAGCTCATATCAAGAATCTTAAAGAGAGGTATGGCATATCTGATTCGGATTTTTCCTTAGCCAAAACTAGAATATTAACTTATTATGTACCTGGAAAAAAGACCTTTGGTAATATAAGATTTAACAAAAATTCTATTTGGATTGAGATCAAATATTCAGGTTTAGAAATTATTGATCATGTTCAACAAGAAGATGATTATGACATGCATAAAGTTAAGATAGAATCTATAGAAGATTACCAAGATAATTACGATCTACTTTTTAAATTATCGGATTCTGCTTTTAATTCAATTAAAAATGGAAATTATGAATCTCCAATAGGACTGCATCCCGTAATAAGAAGCGGAGAATCAATTCAAAGTATCATTAAAGAAGATATTGAACCAACTGTCGAGGGTAAATCGGTTCTTGCAATTCATATGAGGTATGAAAGAAATAATTCATTTATTAAAAAAATAAAAGAAGAAGCTATTAAATCTGATCCATTCTTAAGATGTGAAGTTTGTGAATTTTCTTTTTTTGAAAACTTTGGAGAACTTGGAAAAGGTTTCATTGAAGCTCATCATTTAGATCCACTCAGTAACTCGGAAGGAGAAAGAATAACAACTAGAAAAGATATTGCTTTACTTTGTAGTAATTGTCAAAAATGATTCATAGAGGAAATCCTGTTTTTACTTTAGAAGAGTTAAAGGATATAATGATGGACTAATTTTGTAATTATCTTTGTTGGTCAAGGTTTGACTAAGAAGCACTAAAATAAAAAAAATAGACGTTAGTCGATGATTGCATCATCGATTTAATACGCTCATCTAGTGAGGATTTGAATTATCAGTAAAAGTCTATTTAATCGATTAAATACTTGTTCATTTTAAGATTATTGCAAGGCTAAGTATGACGAGCGTATAGCATCAAGGGCACAGCCCTTGACGAACGAGAAAAGGGCAAGTGAAACCTTCAATACATAAGTCGTTTTGCCTCTGAAAGGGCTATTGATGATTTGTGCAGCCAGTGGTTGCACAATTAGACCCAAATATCTAAAACGCTTTAGAAGTTGATGAAAAATCAAAAGTGCCACAAGCTGTGGTATAAATAAAAAGTAATGATAATCAGAGGGATATGCCTGAGTTGCCTCTGTGCACAAATAGTTAATCGCCGCTTAGCGGTGTCATATCAATAGCCAATTACCAAGTATAATTTGAGCTCCGTAGGTGCGACACCGATCATATTATTTATAGATTTACGCTTTCAATTTTAGGCAATGCCATTAGATGCCGCACCTACGGAGCTTTATTTTTTTTATGATGTATGGCTATTGATATTTGGCTCCCATGGAGCCATAAATTTAACTTAGAAGAAATGATTATTTAAGAGCGTGTTCTTATTGTGAATTGGAAGATGTACCGACTTATCAAATAGACTTGGGGACAGGCTAAGCATGACGAGCGTATTGCATCAAAAACTCAGCTTTTGACGAACGAATATGTATAGATGATTGTACCTCCATTCAGTGGGATGATCACCGAGATTTTTTAGATGTCAAGTTTGTAATTCTTGCGATAGGGATATGTAAGGTAGACGCGTAGAGGTTAGCCTCGCAGGCTTGCCCGACTATTCTATGGCGGGGAAACCAAGAGGCCGACCGAATATGGAACCTGAAGAGGCCGTCCCGTAGGGGGCGGTCAAAAATATAAAGGTGCAATCTCTAGCGCCCCGTTGGTCGAGGTTTGTTTTCGTAGAAAAATATATAAAATTGCCGTTCGTTGGGGACTACCCCGATGGTCGATGTTTGTTTATGAAGCACAAAAATAAAAAAGAGTCGTTCGTTGAGGATTTAATGCCATACTCGTGTCTAGCTTAGTTTTATTAGAAAGGATATAGTCATAAGATAAAACCTAATTGAGACACGAGTAACCCGTCGAATGGCACAGCCGCTCGACGAACACATCTCATTTTATTGCTTCATTACATTTGGAAAAAGATATAGGCAATATAAAAATCTCTAAAGAAGAAAAACCTATCTATATTTCAATTATTCCTGGTCCTTACTCCTCAACTATTGGTATCTAGAGTTTGCATTAAATACCAGATAATGGTATATTGCAATAAAAAGATATGTCAAAAAATACATCCATCATATTGGGAGAGCATTTTGATAAATTCATTCAAAAGGAAATCAAAGTCGGCAGGTATAAAAATAAAAGTGAAGTTATTAGATCTGGTTTAAGATTACTAGAAATTGAAAAGGCGAAAATAGAAGCTATAAATAAAGCTTTAATAGTCGGAGAGGCTAGTGGTAAACCAAAGAAGTTTAATAATGAGAAGTTTAAAGCGAGAATGAAGAAAAAGCTAAAACCAAATGCTTAATTTGTTCATAAGCCCAGAGGCTGAAAGAGATTTAGAAACCATCTATGAATATACCTTTTATACTTGGAGTCAAGATCAAGCCGATAAATATCAAGATGAGCTGTTTGAAGCGATGAATCAAATTCTCTTGAACGGAAAAATTGGCATTCGGTACCCTCACGCCGATCTAGATTATAGAAAATTTTCAATAAACAAACATCTTTTGTTTTATAAAGTAGTGCAAAGCAATTGTATAATTGTTAGAGTCCTACACGAAAGAATGAATCTATCATTTGAATTAGAGCCCTAATTAAACCAATGGTCGCAGTTAGTCTACATGTAAACATGTTTTTGAACTCTAATTTTAATCAAACCTCCTAAATTTTTATCAATACATTTTCTTTTGTGAAAATGGACTAGCGATGAGAAGTGGTGCTGACCATCGGGAAAGCAGACCAAGTCCAATAGGATAGCTGGTGGATGAGCCATTGGACGCAGGGCCGAGTGAATAGCGAGCCACGTATCGTAGCGACCCTGATCGTAGGGTAACGGAGTATCAGGGTAGGCCCCAAATCATTGGATCGTATCCATCCTTTACCTCTTAATATGTCCAAAAGTGCGTAAAACCTTAATAATTAGTTAATTATGTCAATAAAAATGACCAACTTGACCTATTAATTAACTTGATATTAAGATGACTTTGTGTACTGGCACCGTCTTAAGGGTATATATTCAAACTAAAAAAAATGCATTATGAAAAGATTTACTTATTTATTCCCACTTCTTTTTGCTTGCTTATTTACGACTAGCTTATTGGCTCAGCCTACTCATGTCAAAGAAGCTAAGGCAAAAAAAGAAGCACTCAAGAAGGAACGCGAAATGGAACGCGAAAGACTAAAGGCTGATAAGGAAAACTATAAAGAGGAAGCAAAAAGGGAGGCTGAATACGAAAGAGAGGCAAGGAAAGCAGATTCGGAATTGGAACGGGAACAGCGAAAAGCGGACGAAGAGTATGATCGCGAGACGCGAAAGGCGGATGAGGAATATGACCGTGAGCAAGCTAAGGCAGATGCGGAGTATGATAGAGAGGCTAGAAAAGCACAGGAGGAGATCGAACGAGAAATGAGAAAAGCAGATGATGAGTATCTCCGTGAGCAAGCGAAAGCGGATGCTGAATATGATCGCTAGCTGCGGAAAGCGGATGAGGAATATGATAGAGAAACAAGAAAGGCAGATGAAGAATACATTCGTGAAGAAAGTAAGTCTCAAGAAGAGTATGAGCGTGAACGCATGGCTATGGAAAGAGAGTTAGATAAGTATGAAGAGGAACTGATCAGAGAGAAGCAGAAATACAACGATGAGGTTGAAAGAGAGGAGAGACAGAGAGATAAGGAATATGAAAGAAAGATGGAAAAAGCAGAGGAAGTGATCAAGGATAAGCGTTCGGAATACAATTTACCTGATGAAAAAGTATCCAAAGGCAAAGTATTGAATAAGTCTAAATCTAAGGGTAAGCTTAAGACAGGGAATTAAAAAATATTAAGTCCTAATATTCTAAAATATAGAGAAACAAATTTCGATTTGTTTCTCTATTTTTATTTTAATGAAAACCAACATGCCTGAAAAGAGCCATTGCAGGTGTTATTCAAAGGTTTGCTAGAAGGTATTCTGGGGTGCCCAGTTGGTCGAGGTTCGTCTATAAAACTTCCTTTTGAAATTAATTTTAAAATACAAATGGCATTAAAGGGGATCGTCCGAAAAATTGTCTGAACTATGATTCTTAGGATTAGATATTTGTAGTAAGGATTTTCACAATATGGTTATAGCGTTTTTAAAAACTAATAACTTCTCAAAACTTCCAACGGACTCCGCTTCACCACATCTCTACTATTCCACAATCCGATCAAGACCGTCAAGAAAACAATAAAGAAGAAGATCGCGATGATCGGCCACCAACTGATGGCAAAGTCAAGCTCGAAGACGAACTTTGCCAATAGGAAACTGCCAGCCACGGCGAGGAGGATACCCGTCAATGCGGAGAGGGCACCGAGAGCGGTATACTCCACGGCATTGATAGCGTAGATTTTATTCTCGACGGCGCCGAGGGTGCGGAGGAGGACGCTCTCGCGGATACGCTGAAACTTGGATAGAAACAGTGAACTGATAAGTACGATCAAGCCGATCAAGATACTGAAGCCCGCCATGAATTTGATGACGTAACTAACTTTGGTGATGATCTCGTTGAGGGTCACAAGAATATTGCCTAGGTCGATAACCGAAGCATTTGGCATCGCTCTGACGACATCGTTTCGGAAGTTGGCGGTGACTTGTTTGTTGGGGGACTTGGTGACTAGGATCATGAATTGGGGTGCCTGCTCTAGTACGCCCGTGGGGAAGAGGATAAAAAATCTAGACTCCATTTTTCTGAAATTTATCTTGCGGATACTACCGACATACGTCTTGATGAGGGCGCCCTGCACATTCCAAGTTAGGTCATCGCCGATACCGACCTCTATACCTTCGGCGTAGCGCTCGTCCAGCGAGATGAAGATGGAGTCGCCGCCACTGTACACACCCGTATAGGTACCCTCGATGAGCTCATCGTCGGCAGACATTACTTCGCGATAACTCACGCGAGCTTCTCTCCCAATGGCGCGGCGAGAAATCTCTTGGGTAGTATCTTGCAGCCATTCCTTTTTGCTCTTGCCCTTCCAAGCCGTGAGATCCATAGTGACTACGGGCACGTGTTGAATGATAGGCATATTATATGAGGTGGCGATGCCCTCTATCTCTTGTTGCTGATCTGCCTCAATGCCGAAAACAATGGTATTGGGTTGATTGCCGGCACCCATGCCTTCCACATTGCCGAGGATCAATCCTTGGAGGATGAACAGCAGCGTCAAGATGCCCGTTCCCAATCCGATGGAGACGATCAAGGTCTGGGTCTGATTATTGGGGCGATATAGATTGGCCAATCCCTGTCGTAGAACAAAGCTAGCGCGCTTTGGAAAAAATCTTTTCACCGTCCAGGTTACCAATTTCGCTACGCCAAATAATACGAAAAAGGCGACCAATATCCCGAGTGTAAATATGCCTGCTTCTACTACTGAGCTCGTCAACGAATACATGAATCCGCCTATCGCAAACATAATCAATGCGTAAATAAACCAACGCAAAGGATCTGCGGATACGGGATCATCGCTGACCCGCAAAGTTTGAAGAGGACTGATATTTCTTACGGCTAATAATGGTCCTAGTGCAAATAGCGTCGTGATCACGACTCCCATCAGAAAGCCCTTGATCGCGGCACTCGTCGAAACGGTCATGACCACTTCGTAGGGAAGCAATCCCTTAAGGACGATAGGCAAGAGGATCTGAATCACGCTGCCAATGCCCACGCCGAGGAGTACGCTGATAATGCCTAGAAATAATATTTGTAGAAAGTACACCATAAATGTTTCTTCTCCTTTCATGCCCAGACAACGGAGAATGGCGATGCTCTGCACCTTGGTTTTTACATAGATCAGCACACTACTCGCCACGCCGATGCATGCCAATAGCAAGGAGATCAAGGCGACAATATTTAGAAAATTATTGAGGTTAGAAAAAGCCTTTTGCAGATTTTCTTTTTGATCTTCTATGGTAGTGACGCGCATCCCAGCTTCTCGTAAGAGTTGCTTTCTCCCTTCTTTCCAAACATCCAGATCGATGCTCTCTTCTACTTTGTAATAGTTTTTATAATTGACCAAACTACCTGGTTGTATGAGTTTAGTGTCCTTGATTTGTTCGCCAGAGATATAGACCGCTGGTGCAAAAGAAGTGCCTACTTGGATACTACCAAAAGCATTCATCAGTCTACCATGTATCATCAGCGTGATGTCACCGAGCTTGATAGAGTCACCCACTTCCAATGCATGCTGTAGCATCATGCCATCATCCACGAGTGCGTAAGGGCCAGATTTATAGGTGCTTGCTGCGGAGGCGGGTTGGGTGATTAATTTACCGTAGTAGGGGAAGTCTCCCGTCAGGCCTTTTAATCTTACGAATTGGCTTTGGTGCACAGAAGGTAAGTAGGACATGGAAAATAATTCGACCTCCGTTGTTTTTTCTGCAATAATTGAATCCAGTGCTGCGAGCACATTGGGAGGTATGGGCTTATTGCCTCCGACTGTCATGTCCGCACCCAAAAGCGTCTTGGATTGATTATCTATATCACGCAGCAGATTGTCGTTAAACGAATTGATGGCGACCAACGCCGCCACACCCAAGATGATCGAGGACATGAAAAGCAGTAGCTTTGATCTATCTTTTCTACTATCGCGAATAGCGGTTTTTGTGATGAGTGACCAGTTCATTTATTCTACCGAATTTTTGATGAATTGATCACTGATGATCTTGCCCCCTTTGAGTTTGATGATGCGGTCGGTTTTGTTTGCCAATTCTAAATCATGGGTCACGATCACCAAAGTCGTTCGCATTTCTTTATTGAGATCGAAGAGCAAGTTTTCTACGATCAGCCCCGTCTCTTCATCAAGATTTCCCGTTGGCTCATCCGCAAAAAGAATTTCTGGATCATTGCTAAAAGCACGCGCCAGCGATACCCTTTGCTGTTCTCCACCGGACAGCTGACTAGGGTAATGGTCATGTCGCCCGCCGAGGCCTACTCTTTCGAGTAATTCTGCTGCTCGCTCTTCAGCGCCTTCAGCACGCTCTTGTAATTCGAGTGGGATCATCACATTTTCGAGTGCCGTTAGCGTGGGTAACAACTGAAAGTTTTGAAAAATAAATCCTACCTTCCGATTGCGTAATGCCGCCTTTTCATTTTCGGTCATTTGACTAATCGGTTCACCCGCCAAGTTCAGTACACCGCTGGTAGGATTGTCGAGTCCTGCACACAGTCCCAGCAAGGTCGTTTTTCCTGATCCCGAGGGCCCCACTATCGCCAAGGTCTCTGCCTTTTCCACCGAGAAATTGATATTTTCTAAGACGGTCAAATCCTGATGGACGCCTTTGTATATTTTGAAGATGTCTCTTGCTTCGAGAATCATAGATGTCATTTGTAAATTATTGCATAAACAATACTGTTCTACAACCATTAAAAAGTAAATTCGTTTTCAATTCAAACAGACTATTCTACAAATGAACAATATATCTATACAAATAAAGCACATAGCTAAGATTTCTCTGATCGCTGATCTAAACCTAGCGATGCGATTGCCCTTATGGACACTAGCACTCTGCTTTTGCTTATGGTCCTGCGGCACGGATCAAGCATCTAACAAGCCTACTTCTTCCGCAGATAAAGGGGAGTCAAAAGGTGAATCGGCATCAACGAAGTCCGACAAAAAAGTCATTTTGTTTTACGGAGATAGTCTGACGGCTGGCTATGGATTGGAGGAGGACGAATCATTTCCTTCACATATAGAGGATAAGATTGATTCTCTCGCGTTGGATTATAAAGTGGTCAATGCAGGCCTCAGCGGCGAGACCAGTTCGGGCGGACTTCAGCGAATCGATTGGGTGATGAGTCAGCCAGTGGATATTTTCTTTCTCGAATTGGGCGCCAATGACATGCTCCGTGGTTTGCCAGTCGATGAGACGCGCAAAAATCTTTCCGCCATCATCACTAAAGTTCAAGCCAAAAATCCTCAAGTTAAAATAGGTCTCTGTGAGATGATCGCCGCTCCCAATATGGGTGCAGATTACATGCGGACCTTCAACAAGATCTACCACGAACTTGCCGCCGAACATCAAGTTAGCTTGGTTCCTTTTTATCTCGATGGTGTGGCTGGTCATGAGGAACTACTTCTGAAGGATGGCAAACACCCCAATGCGAAAGGCCAGGTAATCGCAGCGGCCAATATCTGGGAAGTGTTGAAAGGAATGTTGTAAGTTCGAAGTTATAGCAGTTTACACTTTGTATCCTAGCTGCATTTTCGATAATATGAATAAGTTCTTTTGTGTGAGGGGTAGTAGTTATGGGGCTTTTTTTGCCCCAGTCCCGAGCGAGCGATAGCGGAGTCGAGGGACCATAGCGGATGCGGAGTAACGAATGGCCCGACTCCATGAGAAGCTTTACGGGCATTTTTTTGCCAGTATAGCTTCTCGTGGAGGCACACCCAAATAAAACACGCCTAGAATAGTATGCCTATATTTCGCTTTGTATATCGCACTATTGAAGTACGAAATGCCTATTTTTGCAGCCAAATTATTGGAATCGTATGGCGAGTAATTTAAAGGCGGAGATAAAAAGGCGTAGGACTTTTGGGATAGTGAGTCATCCGGATGCGGGGAAGACGACGCTGACGGAGAAGTTGCTGCTATTCGGGGGTGCGATACAGGTGGCTGGTGCGGTGAAATCGAACAAGATTAAGAAATCGGCGACCTCAGATTTTATGGAGATTGAGAAACAGAGGGGGATATCGGTGGCGACCTCTGTGATGGGATTTGAATATAAAAAGCTGAAAATAAATATTCTCGATACGCCAGGTCACAAGGATTTTGCGGAAGATACTTTTAGAACTTTGACGGCGGTGGATAGTGTGATCGTGGTGATCGATGTCGCTAAGGGGGTCGAGGAGCAAACTGAAAAATTGGTCAGCGTATGTCGGATGCGTAAGACACCGATCATCGTGTTCATCAATAAACTGGATAGAGAGGGGAAAGATGGCGAGGAGTTGCTGGATGAAATAGAACTGAAATTGGGACTGAAAGTATGCCCACTTTCATGGCCAATAGGGATGGGGAAGCGATTCAAGGGCGTATATAGTATGTACGAGAAAAAGCTCGTCCTTTTTCAACCGCATGGCAAACAAGATGGAGCAGAGAAAATAGAAATAACGGATCTGAGCGATCCTGCATTAGCAGAATATGTGGGTGCTGAGCCTGCCGCGGAATTGAGGGAAGAAGTAGAAATGATTACTACCGTTTATCCAGAATTCGATAAAGAGGCTTATACAAAAGGGGAGCTTTCGCCCGTGTTTTTTGGATCAGCGGTGAATAACTTTGGAGTGCGCGAGCTACTCGATTGTTTTGTGGATATTGCACCATTTCCCTTGCCGCGTCCGACAGAAGAGCGGATGGTGGATCCGCTGGAGGATAAATTTACGGGTTTTGTTTTTAAGATACATGCAAATATAGATCCTCGACATCGAGATAGAATTGCTTTTATGCGCATCTGTTCTGGTAAGTTTGAACGTAACACAAATTACTACCATGTGCGCCAAGAAAAGAAAATGAAATTTTCGAACCCGACTACTTTCATGGCATCGAAAAAGGAAATTATCGAAGATGCTTATCCTGGAGATGTGGTCGGTTTGTATGATTCAGGTAATTTTAAAATCGGGGATAGTATGACAGAAGGGGAGGTTCTACACTTTAAAGGAATCCCAAGTTTTTCTCCGGAGATGTTTAGATATGTGGTGAATAAAGACCCTCTGAAAACGAAACAGTTGAATAAAGGATTGGTGCAATTGATGGACGAAGGAGTAGCGCAGTTATTTACTCGTCAATCTACCAATCAAAAAATAATAGGCGTGGTAGGGGCGCTGCAATTTGACGTCATCCAATACAGGCTGAAGCATGAGTATGGTGCAAGTGTAGCTTACGAGCCAGTAAATCTACATAAGGCCTGTTGGGTGACGAGTAAAGATGCAGCTGCGATGAAAGATTTTGAGCAAAAAAGGAAGAGGGATTTGGCAACGGATACGAAAGGAAACTTGGTCTACTTGGCAGAGTCGAGCTGGGCAATGAAGTTGGCGCAAGACAATCACCCTGAAGTGGATTTTCATTTTACCAGTGAGAAGTGATAGGAATTAGGAGTGGTGAATTATGAATAAAAAAAATTGTTTTATCTAATTTGTCACATCTTTAATTTATAAATACATTAAGCTAATGGCCAATTGCAAATAGCCACTAGCAAACAGCTAAAAGCAAAAGAATGTCTCAGCAAAACGAGCAATTTAAAAAACTAGTTTCCCACTGTAAGGAATACGGATTTATTTATCAGTCTTCTGAAATATATGATGGATTGTCCGCAGTATATGACTATGGCCCCTACGGTGTGGAACTTAAAAATAATCTTAAGCAATATTGGTGGATGGCGATGACGCAGATGCACGAAAATATTGTGGGTATAGATACGGCGATTTTTATGAGTCCAAAGGTGTGGAAAGCGTCAGGACACGTGGATGCTTTTAGTGATCCTATGATTGACAATAAGGACAGCAATAAAAGGTATCGTGCGGATCAACTGTTAGAAGAGCACTGTGAGAAGATTGAGAATAAGATCAATAAAGATGTTACTAAAGCGGCGAAGAAATTTGGAGACGATTTTGACGAGGCGCAGTTTAGAAGTACCAATCAAAGAATCCTAGATCGTCAAGCTAAGATAGATGATATCCTAGGCAAGATGAATGGTTTTCTCAATGCCGAAGATATGATAGGCTTGAAGGGATTGATCGATGAGCTAGAAGTTACTTGTGCGGTATCGGGTTCTAAAAATTGGACAGAAATACGCCAGTTCAATTTGATGTTTGATACACAGCTTGGAAATATAGCAGGTGAAGAAAGCAAGTTATATCTAAGACCAGAGACGGCGCAGGGTATATTTGTAAACTACTTAAACGTACAAAAAACGTCTAGGCAAAAATTGCCTTTTGGTATCGCCCAGATAGGTAAAGCATTTAGAAATGAGATCGTCGCTAGACAGTTTATTTTCCGTATGCGTGAATTTGAGCAAATGGAAATGCAATTTTTCGTGAAGCCGGGTACCCAGCAAGAATGGTATGCACACTGGAAGGAAGCAAGACTCAACTGGCATAAAGCACTAGGGACGGATGCAGCAAAATTGAGATACCACGATCATGAAAAATTGGCGCATTACGCAGACGCAGCAGTAGATATAGAATTCGAGTTTCCATTTGGGTTTAGAGAATTGGAAGGTATCCACTCTCGTACCGATTTTGACTTGACGGCACACCAAGAACTTTCAGGTAAAAAACTGCAGTACTTCGATCCTGAGACAAACGAAAATTATGTGCCTTATGTAGTGGAGACTTCGCTCGGTTGTGATCGTATGTTTTTGGCGATGATGGGTACTGCACTACAAGAAGAGACGGTGCCTGATGCGGATGGAAAAGACTCTACTAGAGTAGTATTGAAATTGCCATATCCTATAGCGCCAGTCAAATGTGCAGTGATGCCTTTACTGAAAAATAAAGAAGCACTAACTTCCAAGGCAAGAGAGGTGTTAGATACTTTAAAATTGGACTTTAATTGCCAATACGATGAAAAGGATGCGATTGGTAGAAGGTACAGAAGACAGGATGCGATCGGTACTCCATTTTGCGTCACCATTGATTTTGAAACTTTAGAGGACAATGAAGTTACGATCAGAGATAGAGATACGATGGAGCAGCAGCGTGTAAGTATAGATAAGGTAGCAGGAATTATAGCTAGCAAGGTTGCGATGAAAAGTTTGTTTTAGAGGATGGAAATAGGAGCATAGTTAAAGAGAATTACCACCGAAGGCACCGAAGCTGCTTTAACGAGTACAAAATAGCTTTTTCTTCTACGGTGCCTACGGTGCCTACGGTGTTTAACCGAAAGAGAACGGCCTTTCATGATGCGTTCAAAAGAGAATTACCACCGTAGGCACCGAAGCCTCTCTCACGTGTGCGAGACACCGAAGGCACCGAAGCTGTTTTAACGTATAAAAAATAATTCTTTCTTCTACGGTGCCTACGGTGTTTAAACGCACGCGTGGAAGCTACTTTCGTGCTGCGTTCCAAAGAGAACAGCTTTCGAATATAGAATGCTGCGGCACCTACAGCTACCTATCGGCCGATCACATAGCACTCGCAATCAACAAATCCAAGTTTGTACAATGAATACCATATCGCTTACCTAGATACTCATTAGTAAGCGTTCCCTTAAACATATAAACGCCATGTCTCAGCCCTTTGTGTTGATAAAGAAGATCTTCGATACTACCTGTATCTCCAGCTTGCAGCAAGATAGGGGTTAGGATATTACTCACCGCAATAGAAGCTGTCCGAGGAACTCTAGACGCAATATTCGGTACGCAGTAGTGAATCACACCATGCTTAGTAAAAGTTGGCTTCTCTAAATCCGTCAGTTCAGAAGTTTCAAAACAACCACCTTGATCTATACTCACATCGATGAGAACCGAACCGTCCTTCATCTTAGAAATGATATCCTCCGATACGATTAGTGGTGTGCGGCTTGACTCCGAGTGGATAGCACCGATAACCACCTCAGCAGAAACAATTTCTTTTTCCAATTGCATTGGGTTCAGCGTAGAAGTATTGAGTCGAGTGCCAAGAATATTTTGCAGCCGCATGAGCTTATAAACATTATCGTCAAATACTCTTATATCAGCACCCACACCCAGTCCCGCTCTGATGGCAAATTCTGCCACTACTCCTGCACCAAGTATTACGACCTTTACAGGAGGAACACCAGAAATACCTCCCAACAAAATTCCTTTACCTCCTCTCGACTTACTTAATAGAGCAGCAGCAGTAGTCATCGCACTAGTACCCGCTATCTCACTCATGATGCGTACCACGGGATAAGATCCGACGTCATCTTGGATATACTCCATAGCCAAGGCGATGACCTTTTTCTCCTTCAGTTTATGAATATACTCCGCATTTAGCGACGGCAACTGTAAAGGGGAGATAATGATTTGTCCAGCGTGACAAAGCTCCAGTTCTTCCATAGTAGGGGGAGAAACTTTGAGAATAATATCAGACTTATAAACTTGTTCCTTACTGTAGGCTATATCTGCACCTACTTCAGAATACTTATTATCTGCATATGCTGACTTTTCACCAGCGCTAGCTTCTACCACTACTCTGTGTCCGTGAGCAATCAGGCTCGATACAGATGCCGGTACTAGGGATACTCTATTCTCCGTTACCTTGTCTTCTTTAGGAACACCAATGAATAATTGTTTAGATTTTTTCTTTAGCTGTAACATCTCCGTTTGGGTCTGCAGCTTATTTTCCGTAAATTCTTTTGGTAAAGGTATTCGCTTTTGCTTTCCCATGTACTAGATTTAACTTAACTGAAGAAACGAGATAATCCTTGATTGGTTATATGAATACCCATCATAAAGTGTATTGAAATGAACATTGGCAGACTAATTTTTAGAATACAACGAAAAAAACGCAGAGGATATCTTTGTATCCATAAAGCTTTCTAGCGCCGTACTGAAATAATTAATCCAGCAGATGATTTACAATATGCCTTGTATTGGGTGTATTATTACAAAAATATGATTTTTCGGCTTGAATCCTCATTGTGTAGAATCTTTATTTTCAAGAAATTATCTACTAACAGTGGTTCTATCAGCGCTGGCCACTCGATAAAGCAGTAGGAATCGTCCTCAAGGTAATCCTCTATCCCAATACCTATAGCCTCCTCTATATCATTTAGTCTATATAGATCTATATGATTTAGGCTACATTGCGAGCCTTGATATGTCCATTCGTATTGATTGATAATAGGGTAGGTGGGGCTAGAAATTTCCTGTTCTAGGCCTAGTAATTGGCATATCAGTTTTATTAGAGTAGTCTTACCTGCACCCACTTCACCGTAGAACAATATTTTTCGGTGCTTACCAAGTGCATTAATAACGGCCTTGGCCGCTGAGTGCAATTTGGAAATATCATGAATATCTATCTCTTTCAATGTTATCGTTTAGTCTACCACAAATTAAAAAAGAACGCTGATTTTACATCAACGTTCTTTTCTAAAAGTATTATTTATAGGAAGATTTTAATTTCCTATCATTATTTTCTCTGTACCCACACCTCTATCGGTTGTCAATCTAAAGAAATAAAATCCAGTTGGATAATTTCTCACATTCACTTCTTCTAATTGTGCCCCTGTAGCCAAGTTCAGTACTCTTTCTTCTATCAACTGTCCTCCGTAGTTAAATACAGATAGCTGTGCATCTTTAGCACTGATATTACTGATTGCTATCTTAACAGTCTCCTTCGCAGGATTAGGAAAGATGTTGAAACTCAAGCTAGGATTCTCTACATCATCAACAGCAACAGCAACAGCAACAGTACCATTGGAGTTAATTTTTATACCTCTAGCAGGAAGCATTTTCTCCACTAGATCATTTTCTGCAGTAGTTAAAGTGGCAGTTGAGTTATAGTTTACGATATCCATTAGCTCAAAATCGTCCATAGCGTATCCAACTCCACCTTCAGAGTCATTAGAACCAAATCTAAACCTTACAAAGATTTCTTGACCTTTGTATTGGTTAAGGTCTATCCAAGTATCAACCCATCCATTACTATTACCTGAAAAAGCACTTAAAAAAGGAACAACGAAAGTTCTATATTGAATTGCACGAGGATAACCATTTTTAAAGAATAACTCTGGGATTTCTAAAAATTTATTTCCTCCATCTGTAGAAACTTGAAAAAGAACACCATCGGTACCACTTTCTGTGTTATAGTTGTGGAAAAATCGTATGCCAGGATTATCACCATCTATCTCTAGTCCAGTAGTAAGAAGTAAATTTTCTCTTGTCTCTATAGGGACGTCAGCTATGAAGTGTGCGTTTGTACCACTATTTGCACCTAATCCTAGGTTATCAGATCCAACGAAGAATGGATTAGATTCTAAGCTAGGATCATTAGCAGAATCAGACAGATTCACCCAATCAAATCCACCAGCCTCAAAACCATCTATGTATTTCGTTTTTGACTGTACATTAGGATTTACATTTAGCGTATAGGTGTAGGTATTTTCGCTACCCGTAGCTAAATCTCCTATTTCCCAGACTACTTCATTGCCCACTACTTCTCCATCGTCAGATATATCAGAGGCCGTACATCCTGCAGGTATCTCTTCTGTAAGGGTAACTCCAGTAGCAGTTTCATCTTTATCATTTCTTACTGTCAAAACTATTTCTACACCAGCACCTGGATCTACAACATCTGCAAGTGGGTCAGTACTTAAGATACTTTTGTTTAGCTTAACTTCTTTTATACAACCAGGAGGAGGATTGTAGTCAGCGGTTCCATCATTATAAAGATTGCTGTTTCCTTGACTAGCATTTTCTCCCATACCTCTTCTAGCGAATGCTTTCCAGATGATACATGAATTAGCGCCCTCATATAAAAATTCATCTGCAGCAAGTATTCCATTTCTTCCATCCACAAAACCTGGACTACAAGAAGTCATTTTCATACCTTCCATGACGAGGCGTACAGCTATATTATTTCCTAATTCACCGTTGATAAGATCATCAGAGAATCCATATTCATCTACCAAATCCCAATACATATCCCAAAGCATACTAGCCCATACCGAGCCAGCTGCATGAATTGGTGGAGCACCAGTTTCTGCATTACGAGAAAAACTAGGCACATCATCATACGTGTCGTCATCGATAGAAATATCAGTGCTGTAAGGATTTGCTCTAATTCCATTTCCATTTGTATTTTCTCTACTTACGTAAGTACCAATACCTGCTCTATCTGACCCTAGTTCATCAGGTTTTAAAGTGGTAACAAGTGTAAAGAAGTCAGACCAGCCTTCACCCATTTGATCTTCATTCGAGAGACAACCAGTATTGCTAGGACCAGCAACTAACCTATTTGAGATGCCGTGACCAAACTCATGAGCGATAATACCATTATCTACATCCCCATCATAAAAATCTGCCCCTTCAGCTCCATCTACTCCTATCGAAACGATTACTTGTTGTTCATTGTTAAGTATAGTTTTGATAAAATTACAATCTGAATTAGAAATCATAATTGATGGAATACCTACGGTACTTGTTCCTCCCATTCCTACAGCAGGATCTTCGAAGTTGCATATGATAACACCTATTGCACCCGCCGCTTCTGCGAGTTCTGCTTTCAAGCTAAAATTACAACCACCTCTATCTATCATAGCAATATTACCTGCGATTTCTTCTGGATTTATAATTTCGCTACATGCAAGCGATGGATTTTGCGCACTATCATCGAATGCTCGTACTACCTCTGCATCTTCTACAGGTTGATCTGTTGGCATAGGACCAAAGCTAGCTGTCGTAGTTTCGTACTTACCAGCAACAGCATTTGGACTTTTAATCTCTAAAAATCTACCGCCTGTTCTGTTCCAGACATACATTTGCATTCTCGGACTTATACCATCACCTGGAGTAGCAAAGTTAGCATTGTTAATATAATCCTCATCAGTTATAGGATCAGCATAATGAATTTCTCGTCCATCTTGCGCCTCTGCTCTTACATAGTCATTACCTCCTGTTTCAGCATTGCCGTAGTTGTTCGCTTGAAAATTACCAGCACTTTCATCAAATCCATATGCATAAGTAAAATCATGAATGAAGTTATTCATCACAAATAAATTCGTCACCGCAGCTTGCTCAGAGTTTTGTGGGTCTGTCTGATCTGTCCAAGGAAAATCAAATAATAATTCAGCCCCGCCAGTAACATCTGATTTAGAATCAGGAGAGTTGTCATCATCGACATCTAAGTAAGCATGTACATTATTACCTCTAGTGATTTGAAATTCTGGACCCTCTACACCATCTGTATCATGCCATCCAAACGGAGAGGCTGTCGGACTCGCTGGATTAACAAGAAGATTCCTGGATCCATGTATCGGACTTTCATGCATAAACAAATTGCCATCGATCACTTCACCAAAAGCATTATAAGTTTCATCCATTACCGCAGCATTATTAACTCTAGAAGCAGTCTTGTTTACATTTGGGCTTTCGTGATTATGGTCAACACACTTATTGCTATGAGTTGACGATTTCACCTGTTTGTCAAATGAGCAATAAACGGTAAAGTTTGTCTTGTCAACAATCTTACCATCTGTAGCATCAACTCTGATGCTCCAGTAATCTGCATTGCTTGCAGGATCTAAAGTAACATTCCAAGCAAGTCTAACATCATTTTCGTTTATTACTTGATATACTGGCTTTACCACAATGTCCACGTTGGATAATTTGCCTTTAGCGAAAGTAACTTTGTTTCCTTCTTTATTAATAGGTCTGAAATTAAAAGCCGTACTTTCTATATTCAAATCTTGAAAGACTTGCTTTACAGCGTCTTCCGCTCTCAATTGCGCTGAAGTAGTGTTAATCTTACTAGCCAATTGCGGAATAAAGTTATTCCTTGTCGCCTTGATAAGACCATTTTCATTTACGTGAATAGAGTTGATTGCATTATAAACCTCCACACCATCATGACGCTGAATGAAATAATAGTGATCTATACTGCCACGCTTACTGAACACGTGATCGGATATTTTAATATCTTGAATGTCTGCCTTATCTAATCCCCATGTGGTTTGATTCTCTTCAAGGTGTTGAAGAGCTATGTCTAGGGAGGATTGACTTTGACCTATAACTGTGCTACAAAACAAGCAGCAAGCAAATAGAAAAAATAATTGTCTAAGTTTTATCATTGAACAAATTTTACTGGGTTTAGAAGTAGTAAAAAACTACTCTTAAAAATACAAAAGTTTGTCAATTTATGATAGACTTATAGCTAATATGCCTTATTTGTGACCAAAATATTTCATATGATTCGGATTCGACTATTCTTAGTGGCACTTTTACGCTATCTGGTAATTATAATATGGAATATTTAAGATAATTTTGAGCTATGGCGAAGAATAAAAATTTGATATATGGAAGGCATCCAATACTAGAAACCATCAATGCTGGCGGCTCTGTGGATAAGATTTTCCTGCAAAAGAATATCTCTAAGGATTTTGATGGGGAGATTCGCCAAGCCTGCAAAAAGTTTGGTATACCCATGCAGTATGTGCCCAAAGAAAAACTCAATCGACTTTGTGGACAAAATCATCAAGGCATTGTAGCCATGCTCAGTATGGTGGAGTATAAAAATTTGGAAGATCTCATTCCTTATATTTACGAGCAGTCTGGCATTCCGCTTTTTCTCATCTTAGACGGTATCACGGACGTTCGTAACTTCGGAGCTATCGCAAGATCCGCAGAATTATGTGGCGTCCAAGCGATAATAATACCGCAGAAAGGTGGAGCCGCTATCAATGAAGACGCCATCAAAACATCTGCAGGTGCATTGTCCAAAATAGCCGTCTGTCGAGAGACCAGTCTACACAAGGCCATCGATAAGTTGAAACTAAATGGAATCACTATCTTAGGAGCATCATTGGACGCAAAGACAGCATTATACAAAGCCGATTTGTTGGGCCCTACTGCTATCGTTCTGGGGTCAGAAGGTAGAGGGATCAGTCCCGAACTATTGAAGATGTTGGACAGTTCATTCTTGATCCCTCAAGTGGGTACAACAGATTCTTTTAATGTATCAGTGGCTGCAGGCATCACCCTCTATGAAGTACTCCGTCAGCGTCAGAGTAAGGTCTAAATTTTTTCCACAGTTTAAGTGATCTACCTAAGATTATGAATGCGTATTTATAAAGGTAGCAGCTAAACATTTCAAAAAAAATCCTAAGTTTTGGAATGCTAATTTACAGTCTTACACGTTCTACTTATAGTAAGCACATTTTGGCAATTTTTAATTTCGCATCATGGACAATTCAACTCTCAAAAAGCACATCATTCGCTATCACCTATTTCGAAACAAAGGATTCTATTGGTTCATTGCCGCCTTCCTGTTTCTGATTGCCGTGGCTACCGCGTTCAACATAAAATTCAATTTTGCCATCCTAGGAATTATCATAGGTACGTTGATCTATCTGCCTGAAACGATCATGTACAAATTCAAAAGTCGGTCTTACCAGAAGCGTATCGGTTTATACTACCCCACGCTGCGTATGCCTAACTATCTTTTCAAGGTCTATAAAGTCAGTTCCTATTTGGTGATACCTGCCTTGCTAGGTCTCATTTATTTGCTGCTCACATATGCGGTGTTCAATTGGGCAGTGATGATCATTGCCACTTTGTGTTGGCTGATTTTTTACTCGTATTTATTAACCATCATGGTCTTTCCCATAGTCGGTAACGTACTCAAGGTGATCGTAGACGATGAAGCTCTTACCGTATTTTGGGAAGGAGCATCTTCGGATGAAAACGTTTTTGTTTTCCCATACGAAACTACCAAGTATAAGATGCTAAACAATGTCTTGTGGATGTCTAGTCCAGATACTTTTCACGGACGTATGTTCGACCTCAACCTAGCTACATTTTCTGAAGAAAATAAAAAGGCAATTATATCTGGTATCAAAAATCACCGTGATATTCGCGTTATCGATGACGCTAGTAGTTTAGAAGTAGCAGTATAGATTTATATGGCGACGCACCATATCCGATTTGCTTTGCTACCATGCCGCTCATCGGATATGATGCCGGGCTATACACTTTATTCCGTAGTCTACCATAGGGATCATCCAGCAGTCATGGTGATCTCCACTCGTTCCTCTCGGAGCTCCCCATGACTGGGATTCTCACCCATGCTATCCTACTACATGCTCGTTTCTATCCCTCGTCGAAAAAAATTAAATGACTATCCCGCTTACTGGGAATCGAACTTAAAAGGTATACATATTCAGATGTAAGAGAAGATAACCGCAGCGTAGCTTGTCCCGATTCTCGGGAGTTAAATACTAATAGCCCTGGGTTGAAAACCCAGGATTATCATCAAAGTTAGATCCAATTTGGCGTTATTTTTTGGAAAAAATCATGACAAATTGCCAACAAGAATTACCCCATTTT
>ENA-ORXR01001911-ORXR01001911.1-marine-metagenome-genome-assembly--contig:-NODE-1911-length-20889-cov-4.435086_pt1 | contig 20889 bp, 16 predicted proteins | sample MGYA00237866_ERZ511479 | MGnify/ENA metagenome assembly ERZ511479 | reverse complement strand
TCGATACCGGAGCGGACACCAGGCGCTACCACTCCGACCAGAATCGGACGGTCACACGAGCGATTCCGGTAACACTCGCCGACAAACAGGCCCGCATTGTCTTCGAAGCTCACCACAAAGTTGCTGCTCGGCAAGTTGTCGATGGCGTAGTCGCCAGCGTCGTTGGTGACCTCACAGGCGGGCTGAGCCAGGCGGAATGAGTCGGCACACACAACGATGCCACTGATGGCCTCGCCGGTGTCGTCTGCGATCACCCGGCCTTCGATACCACCGGGGCTCAGGTCCAGAGCGGCATCGATGCCAGCGATTTCCGCGGTGGTTACCTCGATCAAAGCGGCACCGATACCACAGGGGAAAGCAACATCGTCAAAACACTCGGAGGTGTAACCAGTCGACTCGAAGGTCACCTCGACATCTTCGAACAGGTCAACCCGTTCGATCCGGTAGGTACCGTTGGTGGATGTATTCGTGCAGCGAGGAGCATCGCCAGGAGCGTTGACCTTCGTCACACAAACGGTTGCATTGACAATTGGCTCTCCGGATGCCGATGCGGTGACCGTGCCGGACATATCGGGTTTGCGCAGCATGGCGATGTCGAGGACGGTGTCTTCGGGACCGTTCGGACCCTCGAGATCGACGATGTTGATCGCGCTCTCTGTCATGTAGCGATCATCGTCGTCGGTCACGGTGAACAGATACGTATCAGCCACCAGGTCGTCGATCTGGTACTGACCACTTGCAGTGGTGACCACACACGTCTCGACACCGCTGCGATCGGCGGTGGCGCATACCTGAGCATTGGCCAGGGGATTTCCGTCGAACAGTTCGTCGACCAACCCCGAAATCGATGCTCGTTCCATGGGCGGCGTCAAGCCGGCAGTACCCGAGTCTGATGCAGCGAGTCCGTAGATCGACTCCCATTTCCACTCGTAGCCGTCAGGGCGCAGCCACAACTGCATGACGCCGAAGTCGTTGGTGCCAGCGGGGAAGGTGCCACGGAAGGCCGACTCGGCCTCTTGGGGGCGCACGTCGTACCGGGGGAAGGTGCCGCCGGAACCAATGATGAACTCGGTGGTTCCGTCGACACTGGGTTCGCCCCAGTAGTCGAGCGGCTCGTAGCGCTCGTAGTGATGCTCGTGTCCGTGCAAGGTGATCTCGACGCCGTATTCGGTCAACGCTCGCCACAAGGGCATCGTGAGCTGATGGTCGGTGTACTGGTTGTTCGTGAACGGCGGATGGTGAAAGAACGCCAAGATGTTCTTGTCTCGGTTCGCTTCCAGGTCGGACCGCAACCATTGCTCTTGGTCGGACCCCACAGCGCAGCCATCGCCGTTGACAGCGCCGGGCAAGACCTCGCGGCCGCTGCAGTCGGAGTCGAGAGCAATCACGTGCCAGTCGGCATCGATGTCGAAGGAGTACCAGAGTCCACCGTTGGGGCCGGCAAAGGGTCCCGCAGCCGGGCCGAAATATTGGCGATAGCCGGCGGCGTTTGGTGCGGTGTAGTGCTCGTGGTTGCCCGGCGCCGGCCATGTCATATCGCGAAACTGGCCAATGGTCGGGTCATAGCAGTTGGCGAACTCGTCGACGGTGCCACTGCCGTAGACCAAGTCGCCCAAGCCGATGAAGACGCCGCTGTCGGTGTCGAACAACTCGGCCATCTGCGCGGCGACGGCCTCGTCGCCGTCGAAGTTACATCGCGCCATGTCGCCCGCAGTGAGCACGAAGGTGCCTTCGGTTGCGTCGCTGATCAGAGGTGCGTTGATCTCGCTGGCAACCAACGATGCGGAAAAACTGAGATCGGAACTGTTCGACGATGATTGGTGTACCTCTACAGCCAGCACATTCACGCCCGCAACCAAATCAGTCGCCGAGAGTGAGATCGCGATGGTCTGTTCACTGGGCGAGATCGCGAACGTGCCGTAGTCCACGTCGCCTTCGGGCATGTTGGTGCGCCCGAGTTCCGCGCCGTTTAGATACACGATCGCGCCGTCGTCGCGCAGCATCGAGAGTGTCAGGCCATCGAACCCAGCGAGATCTCCCGGCGTGAATTCGTGTCGGAAGTACTGGGTCACGATCTTCTGTCCGAGAGCGCCGGTCTCGGTGGTGAGAGTGGCTTCGTCGCCGTCGCCGTAGCCCAGCTCGGCGGGACCGCTTGCCCAGGTGGAGGCGTCGTAGCTGGGTTCGTACCAGTTCACCAGCAGCGGATCGCCCTGTGCTGCTGGGGCGTTGCCCAAGTCGTGATAAGCCCAGACCGCATCGATCGCAATGAGCTCAACAGGTGGAGTGACCGATGAGACAACGGTGAACTCTTGGGTCACCTCTTGCAACAGAGCGCCGCCACGCGAGGAACTAGCCGTTACGAGGTACGTGCCGTCGGCCAGGCTGAGTGGCACTCGCCAGCTCGCTGCTGGGTCGCCCAGAGGAGGACGCAATGCGGTTGTCGGGGCACCGTCGAACAGCGCTGGGCCTGCTACCGCAGCGTCCTCGATCAGCACGTTCAGATCAGGGATTCCCGAAGCACTCGACACAGATCCAGAAATCACGACCTCGGGGCCGAGGTAGGTGGCAACGACGTTGAGCTCGAGCCCAGTTTCGATTTGTAGCGCCTCGGCTGGGCGGGCAAAGCCTGCTGGCAACGCAACGGCCGCGAGTATCAGAGCCAAAATGGCCAGCTGTAGTTTGCGCACGTCAGCTCCGATCTAGTGTCCGGTTTCGTCTTCGTCGTGCGATCCTGGCGCAGGCCGCTCGCCCCGACGCGCCTACCCCGAGCAGGATCGCCGAACCGACAGTCTACGGATTCTGCACAGTGCCGTACTGAGTAAAAGTACCCATCGAGGCAAACCTGGCTGCGATCACCCATACTGGTGCCACGACCAAAAAGTAGGAGGCATGTCGCATGGGCGTGTTTGATTTCATCAAGGACACAGGATCCAAAATCCTGAAGGGCAGCCGAGACGAAAAGCTCGAAGCCGCCCGCGAAGCTGCAAGCACAGCCAAGGCAAAAGCTCGCGAGCAGTCCGACAGCGGCATCGCCGCCAAAGCCAGAGAAGCTGCCGCCAAGGCCAAAGAGGCCGCAACCGAAGCCCGTGAAAAGGCCGCCGAACAAGCCGCCGAGGCGAAAGAAAAAGCCAGCGAGATAAAAGAAGCTGCCGCCGAAAAGCGCACCGCCGCGCGCGAGGCCTTCGAAGAACGGCGCGCCGAGGCCAAGAAGGCCGACGAACTCGAGGAGTACCTCGAGGGACTCGGCATGGGTGATGGCATCGATGTCCGTTTCGACGACGGCACGGTGTTCCTCGAAGGATCCGTGTCCGATCAGGAAACCCTCGAGCGGGTGGTACTTGCCGTTGGCAACGTCGAAGGCGTCGAGCGAGTCGACGAGGACCTCGATGTCGAGGCTCCCGCCAATGCAGCGACTATGTACACGGTGAAGTCAGGCGACACCCTCAGCGCTATTTCGCAGGCGCACTACGGCGACGCCAATCGGTACCAGGAAATCTTCGAGGCCAACCGCCCCATGCTCACCGACCCCAACATGATCTACCCCGGCCAGGTCCTGCGCATCCCATAACGCATTTACATCGTGGCAGAGCGGATCTCGTCGCCGTGGGTTTCGAAAAGCACCTTCTTCACTGCGCCCACGTCGGTCACGCCCGCGTGCGCCGCGCCACGAATGACTGCAAGCTGCACCAGCACCGTGCGGTCCGACGACAGCTCGTGCCACGCTGACTCGGCGGCGGCGGCGATCTTGTCGTCGGCATTGACCTCGGCATCAAGCGACTTCGATAGGCGCCGCACATACTTCGACCGTGCTGTCTTGCTCGCCGTGTGCTCGGGCGCATACTCGCCGTCGGCGGCGCCACCCCAGCCCCATCCGTAATTCTTGACCCAGCTGGCCACGGTGAGATGGTGCATCGGGGCGTCATCTTCGGCGGTGAAGCCTTCGCTTGCCAGTTGCTTCGCAATCTGCTGGAAGGTGAGGCCACTCGACGAGGCATAGAGTTCTTTACCGCGTCGTTGAACCTCGGTCGTTGGTTCGAGATCGAGCTGACGTGCCACCCGGGTTACCGAGCCCGAGTCCATTTCTGCGAACTTAACGATCTCTTTGACGGTTTTACCGTTCTGCAAGAGCATGGTTATTGCTGCTACTTGCTGCTCGCCTAAACCCTCTGACACGACGTTAACGTACCCAACGAGCCGCCAAACGCGTCGTTGAATCGGTAGTAACTGCAGGCCCATACGTCATGGTCCGACCCTGTGCATAAGTAGCTTCAACCTGTGGGTGACGCAATGGGCGCATACCCGAGATCCGAGCATACGTAACAGGATCCGCCTATTTTCAACGATTTTGCTGGTCTGTGGGAAAGATAGGGCAATCTGTGGAAAACTAAGGACTAATCGTCTCAATCTAGAGAAACAAGCCTCTCAAAAAGACCATCGGCCGCCTCGGCCGCCTTTGCTCGTATCTCATCGCCATCAACTCGGGTGGCAGCACCGTTTTCCCAGGCCGTTTCTCCGTCGACAACCACCCGCGACGGTGATACACCCGGCGAATACGCCAACCGCCACGCATCCATCGGCGCATAGTCCCACGTGACCACATCGGCGCGCGCCTCGGGCATCAGGTTCCACCCCGGTTCGAGCCATTCCCAGATGGTGTCCGGCGCAGTGGTGACGTCGGCGGCGCGAGCAGCAACAAACGCCACGCGGAACTCGTCGAGCATGTCGGCGCCGATTCCGTCGGTGCCGAGGCCTACCGGGTTCAAGAAACGTCGGGGATCGGCGTAGGGCACTGCGTTGTTCATATTGGAACGAGGGTTGTGCACGATGGTGCCGAAGAGTCCATGATCATCGGGTAGATACACGCCGTGTACCAGCCACCAGTCAGGGCGCGTGTACTCGAGTAGCCGCTGCCAGGTGTCCTCTCGGCCTTCGGCAACATGTACATGCACACCCACATTGTGAGTCGCGGCCAACTCAGCCGCGGCAGCAATCGTGTCCTCGGTGCAGGTGAATGCCGCGTGAAGCCCCACCATGCCTCTCCCCCCGTCGCGAAGGAAGCGCTCGTTTTCGGCCAAGCCACGAGCCGCTCCACCGGGCCCATGTCGATCGGTGATTCCGTAGGAACAGTTGACTCGCACACCGACCTCGGCACAGGCCTGCGCAATGATGCTGAGGGAACCATCGATTGCGTTCGGTGATTCATGGTGATCGACGATTGCGGTGCATCCCCGTTGCAGCGCTTCGAGTGCACCCAGTTTGGCCGACCAGTAGATCGTGTCATCGTCGAGGGCTCTGTCCAGACGCCACCAGACCAGTTCGAGGATCTCCATGAACTTTGTCGGTGTGCGGGGCGGTGCCGGCATACCCCGGGCCAGGGCCGAGTACAGGTGGTGGTGGGCGCAAACCAGTCCCGGTGTCTGATTCGACTCGAGTGCAGGGCTCACAACACCGGGCTTGCCAGAACAGGGCTCATCAGAGCTGGCCTCATCAGAACAGGCCTCAACAGAACAGGGCTTGCCAGAACAGGGCTCATCAGAGCTGGCCTCATCAGAACAGGGCTTGCCAGAACAGGGCTTGCCAGAACAGGGCTCATCAGAGCTGGCCAACCCAGCCCGACGCACGTTCGCGATTCGCTTCGTTCACCAACGGCAGTTCGGTGCGCCATCGACCATCGTTTGCGTGCATCGCCGCCGCCACGGCGCCCGCGGTCGGGACCAGGCCGATCTCGCCCACGCCTTTGATGCCGTACGGCGAGTTCGGCTCGGCGGCTTCGACCAGTATCACGTCGACGTCAGGCATGTCTTTGGGCCGAACGATGTCGAGGCTGCGCAACGTGTCGTTTTTCGGCTGACCGTCCTCGTCGCACGGAAACCCTTCGGACAGCGCATAACCCAACCCCATGTGCACAGCACCTTCGACTTGGCCTTCGCACAGCAGCGGGTTGACAGCTCGGCCGACGTCGTGCGCCGCAACCACCTTGTTCACGGCTCCGGAGTCGGGATCGAGCACAACCATCTGAGCGGCGTACCCGAACGTGGAGTGGATGATGGGGTTCTCGAGCCCTTCGTTCATCGAGTTGGTCCAGTCGACCCGATACTCGCCGTGATAGTCCACGCCTACCTTGCATCCGTCGGCCATTGCAGCCTGGCATGCATCGGCCACCGAGCCGGCGCCCATCAGCGTGCCTCGACTGCCCGTGGTCTGCCCGGCACCGAGTTCGCGGGTGGAATCGACGATGACTTCGATGCGCTCGGGTTCGACGCCGAGTTCTTCGACCGCAACCTGCAGCGCAACGGTGTGCACGCCCTGACCCATCTCGGTCCAGCAATGGCGGACCTCGATCTTGCCATCGTCGCGGAAGTGCACCACCGCGCGAGCGATTTCTTTGAACCCATTTCCCAGGCCGGAGTTCTTCAACCCCAGCGCCACCCCAACCGGTTGACCTGCCGCGATTGCGGCGTCGTACGAGGGACGCACGGCGTCGAGGCATTGGCGAGCACCCAGACAGCCGTCGTCCATGATCTGGCCGGGGCCCCAAACCACGCCAGGGGTGATGACGTTGCGGTTGCGAATCTCCCAGCCGCTGATGCCTGCCATCTCGGCCAAACGGTCCATCACGCCTTCCATTGCGAACTGGGCCTGGTTGGCGCCGAAACCACGGAACGCTCCACAGACCGAGTTGTTGGTTCGAGCGGCGATCGCGTTCACGTGGATGTTGTCGATCACGTAGGGACCACAGGCATGGCCTGCGGCCCGCTCGAGCACCTTCATACCAACCGATGCGTAGGGTCCGGAGTCGCCGACCATCCGAACCCGAAGGCCCACCAACGTGCCATCGGCATCGCAGCCGGCTTCATACGCCATCCGGATCGGGTGCCGCTTGGTGTGCACCAGGAACGACTCCTCGCGACTGAACGTCGTCTTGACCGGCCGTTGCAGCAACCACGCCGCTAGTGCAGTCTGTCCCTGATTCGACATGTCCTCTTTGCCGCCGAATGCACCACCGTTGCTGACCAGTTCGGTCACGATGCGATCCGCATCGACGTTCAGGATGCGGGCGATGTCGTTGCGGTCGTCCCAGATTCCCTGGCCCCCCGAGTACACCATGAGCCGGTCGAAGTCGGTCGCGTCGCCACCGGTGGTGGGGTTGGTCAGTGGCAGTTGCGATCCGGCGGGCACGGGCAACGCCAGCGTGGACTCGGGTTCGAGGAATGCATGATCAATGCGTTGGGTCTGGAACGTTTCGCGAACCACATGTGCTGCCTCTGCCAGACCAGCATCGACGTCGCCTCGGGTGTAGGTCGATGTCGACAAGATGTTGCCGTCGAGTTCCCACACCGCATCTTCGGTCGAGGCGATTGCTTCGATGGGATTCACGATTGGTTCGTGCACGTTATAGGTCACGTCGACGAGCGTGGCGGCGTGGCGAGCGGTGTTGCGATCGTCGGCCACCACCATGGCGATCACGTCGCCCATGTAACTCGTACGCCCGCCAACGGGGATGAAGACCGGCCAGTCCTTGTGAATGAGACCATGGCGAAGTTCGCCGGGAACATCTGCGGCGGTGAAGACCCGAACGACGCCGGGCACAGCTTCGGCAGCGGCAGTGTCGATGGCCACGATGTCGGCCCGAGCATGTTTGGTCAGGGTGAAGGCACCGTGGGTCAAATCGGTCGGAACCATGTCGTCGATGAATGGACGGTCGCCGAGCGCGAGCGTGTGGGCTTCGTACTTGATCCCGCGGGTGCCGACGCCACGGGGCTGCACCGCCACCGGTACCTCGTCGGCGGCCAGTGCCTCGACGGCATCGAGAATCTTGGTGTAACCGGTGCAGCGACACAGGTTGCCACCCATGAGACGTGCCGCCTTCTCGCGGGTCAGCACCGTGCCGCTCGCCGCTGCCTTGTCGAGCATGGACTTGGTACGCATCAGGATGCCGGGAGTGCAGAAGCCGCACTGCAATGCACCAAAGGCGGCAAACGCATCGGCCATCTGCTGGCGCTCGTCGGGCTCGATCCCCTCGAGTGTGACCACGGTTGCTCCGGCCGTCTTCTCGAGTGAGGTCTGACAGGCAACACGAGCTTTGCCGTCGACCAGCACGGTGCAACAACCGCACTGGCCGGTGGGCGAACACCCGTCTTTGGGCGAGAACACGCCCAGCTCGTCGCGCAGCGCACCCAGGAGATGATCGTGGCTACCGGCAATCGACGCAGCTGCGCCGTTGAGGGTGAAGTCAGTAGTCATGGTGCCATCACGTCGACACTTTACAAAATGTTAAGCCAGCCGTGTTCGTCGAAACCCAGCGTTCATGTTTTGACCACCCCAACCTGCGTAAGTGACCCGCCCACTTACGCAGGTTGGCGACTACTCGGGTGGCAAGATGACGCCTTTTTGCGAGGTGATGCGCTGGTACATGTCGGGGCGGCGATAGCGATCGAAATCGAAGAGCGTGTTCTTGTAGTCGTAGCACCAATCGAGATTGCAGTTCGCAACGACGACCTCGTCGCCCAGGGTGACCGTCTGGGCCACGATCTGACCGGAGGGCGCGATGATCGCTGACTGAGCCAGCGTTTCCACGCCTTCCTCGTTGCCGCCCTTGGCCACACCAACTACCCAGGTGCCATTCTGGTAGGCGCCAGACTGCATACACAGGTGATTGTGGAAGCCCTGCAACGGATTCTGCGCGGGATCAGGTGCGTAGTGAATGGGTGTGTTGTAGCCAATCAGGATCATCTCGACACCCTGCAGCCCCATCTCGCGATAGGTCTCTGGCCAGCGGCGATCGTTGCACGTAGCCATGCCGACGATGCCCCCGAAGGCTCGCCATACGGGGAAGCCCTCGTCGCTCTCCTGAAAGTAGCGGCGTTCGAGATGCTGGAAGAGACGCCACGGCTCGTCATCTTCGTGACCTGGGATGTGGACCTTGCGGAAGCGACCGACGATGGACCCATCTCGTTCCACCAGGATGGTCGAGTTGAACCGCTCACCTTCCGGCGTCAGCTCGGCGTAGCCCAGGGCGAAACCGACGCCGAGTTCCTTGGCGTCGTCGAACAGTGGCTGCGTCTGCGGTCCCGGCATGGATGTTTCGTAGTAGTGGTCATGGCCGCTGATGTCTTCGGTGAACCAGCGCGGGAAGAAGGTCGTGAGTGCCAGCTCGGGGAAGACGACGAGTTCGGCGCCAGCCGCAGCTGCATCGCGCAGGAGACCTCGCAACCGTTCGACGACAGCAGCTCGCGATTCGTCTCTGGCAATGGGGCCGAGTTGCGCAGCGGCGATGCTGATCGACCGGGCAGGCTGTTCAGAAGACATTCATCGAATGTAAAGCATCGGAGCGTGCGACACTCAAGCCATGGCCGCGAAGAACGAGCCGTCACCCGAAATCGACGACACCTTGTTCTGGGAACTCGCCGCACCTCTCCTGGCAACGGCGCCGAGAAGTCGACGGTGATGGGGCATCCGTGCCTGCGCATCAACGGTGACTTCTTCGCCAGCATGGAACGAGGCACAGGCGACCTCATCGTGAAGCTCCCAGCCGAAACCGCCGCTTTCTTTTCGGTGAACGCCATTATCGAAACCGGCGCCGCCGAACCATTCGCGTCCGCCGGACGCCGCTTCAAGGAATGGGCACTGGTCACGACCCGAGACGAAGCTCGATAGGAGACAGTGCTGGGCCGCGCCCTCGCCCTCGCCTTCGTTCAAGCGTTCAAGCGTTCAAGGAAGCTGACCAGCTTCATGGTCGGCAGTGTCCGCAGGCCACGCGGATGGGTGCGGGCCCAGGAGCCTCATGACCAATGGTGCCGCTCTTGTTCGCAAGCCACCCCCAGGCTCGATAGTCAACGGCCTCTGGTGGCACGACGCTCAGCTATCGGCTGGTAGTGCTCACAGTGATTTCTCGACGATTACGTTTGAGACCGTGCTGGCCTGGGTACTCCCCAAACCGTAAGCAACGAAAGGAAACCCAATGTCTTCACTAGACAAAAGAATCAGTACCAAGATCATCCAGACCCTCGAAGACGGTCAAAAAGGATTTGCCGAAGCCGCAGAAAAGGTAGACGGCACGGATTATCCAGATCTCCTTGCGAAGTTCAACTCGTATTCTGCTCAACGAGCAACGTTCTCCGCCGAACTGGAAATGCTGGCCGCCGCATACGGCGACGACATCGACGAGTCCGGTTCAGTACTTGCAGCTGCCCACCGCGGCTGGATGACCATCAAGGACATGCTCGCCGGCTCGAGCCCCGAAGGTGTGATCGAGGCCGCCCTGCAAGGCGAGAGCTACACGATCAGCCAGTACCAGGAAGCGCTCGAAGAGGACATCTCCCGTGGCCTCCGTGAGGTACTCATGCGACAGATGGCCGAGATCCAGAAGGTCGACAGAGAGCTCGCATCAGTGCTGGTGCCAGCGTGAAGACCATCTTTGATGCGCTACGGAAAGATCACGACCAGCAACGAAAGCTCGTCAAGGATCTCCTCGAGACGGAGGGCGAAAGCAGCGAACGAGAGTCGCTGTTCGACCAGCTTGAGGCCCAGCTGGCTGCACACGCAGCGGCAGAAGAACGTTTCTTCTATGTTCCGCTGATGCAGGTGGATATGACACAGGAGAACGCACGCCACAGCGTCGCCGAGCACAAAGAGCTCGATGATCTGGTCGAGCAGCTGAACGGCTACGACATGAGTTCATCTCAGTGGCTTATCACGGCCCGAGAACTCGCTGAACGGCTGGAGCACCATCTCGACGAAGAAGAAGTCGAAGTGTTCCCCGTAGCGGGCAAGGCGCTGAGCGAAGAGGACAAGATCACGCTCGCAGCGTCCTACAGCGCCGACATGGAACGCCACTTGGCAATGGTCACGAGCTAAGGGTTCTCCCTTTGCATCAATACAGCACCGCACCCGAAAGACGCCCCGGTCGAAATCGACCCGGCGTCTTTCGTCGTTTTACGGTGCAGTCGTCATCGCAGCGCTCACCGCACCCACATCAGCTTTCGACGATGAAGCACGCGGTGGTGGCAGTACTGCCGCCGATGTTGAGCGTGGCGACTCGGTTTGCACCTCTGACCTGATAGTCACCCGCCCGGCCCGAAACCTGTTTGGTTGCGTCGAGCAACATACGAGCACCAGTCGCACCGACAGGATGGCCGCCGCCGATCAAGCCGCCGCTGGGATTCACCGGGATACGGCCGTCGCGTTCAAGAGAACCATCTTCGATGGCTTTCCAACTTTCACCCGGCTCCGTGATACCGAAATGGTCGATGGCCATGTATTCCGAAGGTGTCATGCAATCGTGAGTTTCGATGGCATCGAGGTCGTCGACCCCCGCAATCGAGGCACGATCGAACGCATCGGTGATTGCTTGGTTTACGTGCGGCATGACGAGCGTGGCGTCCTGGTTGCGGGCGAGCTTCTGCTGCAACCCGAGGCCGACGGTTCGATGTCCCCAACCAGCGATGCGAGCACTCGCCTGGCGCCCCTTGGCCGCAAGCCACCGCTCGGAAACCAGCACCAGCGCAGCGGCACCATCGGTGATCTGCGTGATGTCGTTGCGGCGCAGACGTCCTGCGACGACCGGGTTCACATGGTCGTCGGTGCTGCAGGTATTCGCGTCGAGTTGCCAGGCTCTCGTCTGTGCATTCGGGTTGGCCTTGGCATTGCGCAGGTTGAGTTCGCCGATGGCACGTAGATGCGCGTCGTCGAGTCCGTACCGGCGGTCGTATTCGTCGGCCAGTGCGTCGAAGGTCTCGGGCCAGATATAGGTCGCATCTTCGGTGTCCTGTCCTACCCAAGCGGCTGCTTCCTGTACTGCAGCGGCTTCGGGCCCGGGCATGGTCTTCTCTTGTTCGACGCCGAGCACCAACACGCAGTCGTAGCGACCACTCTCGATTTCGGCCATTGCGCTGAGCACCGCCATCGACGACGAAGCGCACGCGGCTTCGTGGCGCATGGCCGGTACGCCCCACAGCCCGGGAATCACGGTCGCCGGCATAGCTCCGAGGTGACCTTGGCCGGTGTAGAGCTGGCCGAACGCGTTCCCCACGTGGATGCTGTCGATGTCGCTCATGTCGATCTGCGCATCGGCGGCAGCCGCAAGCACCGTGTCACGGATCAGCGATTCAACCGAGCCACCGACCTTGGCCAGGTTCTCCGCGAAATCGCTTTGGTAGCCGCCCAGAATGCTCACTGACTCGCTCATGTTGTCTCCGTTCGCTCGTCGTCTCCCAACCTAGTGCGGCCCGAGACATCGCTGCCAGCGTCGCAAATTACACCAGTGTCATTTATCCACAGCAGTGGATAAGCCTGTGGACAACCGGGTTGCACCGAAGTGAACCAGGCCCGGCGAACGTCGCCCCGAACGGAGAGGTGCAACACCGAGAAACACACGTAGGAGCGAGGGACGAGCGGGAAGCGGCGGAGGCACGGAGCCGCACCAACCAACCAACAACCATATGCGACGAACGTCGCCCCGAACGGAGTGGTGCAACACCGAGAAACACACGCAGGAGCGAGGGACGAGCGGGAAGCGGCGAAGGCACGGAGCCGCACCAACTAACCAACAACCATATGCGACGAACGTCGCCCCGAACGGAGTGGTGCAATACAGTTGGTCATGCTTGGTGCTGATCTCGAACGACTTCATTCCCTCTCGGGAGTCAAGTGGACCAACGACCCCGACCGTGATGTGATCCCGTCGTGGGTGGCAGACATGGACTTCGAGGTTGCACCGGTCATCAAGTCAGCAATGCGGGCAGTCATCGACCGCGGTGACACCGGCTACAACTCCGACGCCAAATCACAGCTGCTCGGGGTGTGGGGCGACTGGCAGGAACGCCACTTCGGTTGGCGGCCTCCCGAAGACGAATCGATGTTGTTCACCGCCACGCTGAACTGCCTGAATCTGGTCATGGAGTTCATGACCGAACCCGGCGACGGTGTGGTGGTCTTCACACCGATCTACTACCCGTTTCGTATGATCATCGATGACACGGGCAGGCGGCTGGTCGACGTTCCCTTGACCGGGCCGGACTGGCGCTTCGATCCCGAGCGGTTCGAGGCTGCGATCGATCCTGGTACCAAGCTGGTGTTGTGGTGTAATCCGCACAACCCGCTGGGCCGCATGTTCGACGCCGATGAGATCGCTGCGTTCGCCGACGTCGTCGAGCGTCACGATCTGCTGGTGATCAGCGACGAGATCTGGTGTGACCTGACCTTTAGCGATGGCCATGTACCGCTGTGGCGAGATCATGGGTCGCTACGTGAGCGGGTCATCACGTTGGGTTCCGCAAGCAAGTCGTTCAACATCGCCGGGCTTCGCTCGGCGGTCGCCCATATCGGCGATCCTCGGGTGCGAGAAAGGTTCGCCAAGTTGTCGAGTCACTTCATCGCGGCGCCGAACACGCTCGGCGCCGAGGCCAGTCTGGCTGCATGGACACACGGTCAGCCATGGCTCGACGAGATAAAGGCGCAACTTCGCGTCAACCGCGATCATCTCGCCGAACGCGTCGCCGCCGATCTGGGGGGAGCAACGATGACGCTGCCTCAAGCCACCTATCTCGCCTGGATCGATTTCTCTCCGACGGGGCTAACGGGCAACCCGTCCGAGATCTTCCGCGAGCGTGGCAAGATTGCCGTGCACGACGGCGCCAAGTTCTGCGCGAGTGCAGCGTCGTGTGTGCGCATCAACTTCGCAACCAGTCCCGACATTCTCGACACCGTCATCGATCGCATGGCAAACGTCTTACAGGAGGCAAACCAATGACCGAACAGACCGTGAGTATTCGGCCCACAGATGGCGCGATCGATTGGTCCGAAACGCTCGACCGGCTGAACAAGGTCTTGCGTATTCGCACCACGCCGATCGGCATGAAGATGTTCGCCACCGAAGAAGAGATGGCTGCAGTCCCCAAGATCCGACGACCCAAGGACGTGCATACCGCCGATCAAATCGTGTCCATGGCTTCGCGTCTGAACTGGACGGTCGGCATCACCGGCAGCGATCTCGTCGGCACGCAATGCCAGGCAGTGCTCGGGCTCGGTGGGCAGGACGAAGCCTGGTACTCGGGTGCACACATGGCGGGGGTCTGGTTCGATACCCAGGAGAATGCCGAGATCCACCAGAACGCCATGCACGTCGTGCCCGTTGGCCAGTACCAAGCCATGGCGGTGTCGCCGCTGTCCACCGGCCGCCTCGCTCCTCCGGACATCTGCATGATCTATGCCACGCCGGGTCAGATGATCATTCTCATCAACGGTCTGCAGTGGTCGGGCTACAAGAACTTCGAGTGGGGTTGCGTTGGCGAGTCGGCGTGTGCAGACAGTTGGGGTCGTGCGTTGTCCACGGGTGAACCCAGCTTGTCGATCCCGTGTTATGCCGAACGCCGCTACGGCGGGGTGCAAGACGACGAGATGCTGATGGCACTGAGTCCCGGCCATCTGCTGCAGTCCATCGAAGGCATGGAAGCACTGTCGCGAAACGGCTTCCGGTATCCGATTCCGCCCTACGGCATTCAGTCCGACGCACGCGCCGGCCTCGGTGTGAGTTATGGGTGAGATCATGACGATGCGCACCGACTACGACAGCTTTCGAGTCGACCCCCTGACACCGCAGTTCGGCGCCGAGGTGACCGGGCTCGACCTGGGCGATATCGACGACGCGAGCCTGGCCACCCTGCACGATGCATGGATGGACTGGAAGGTGCTGTTCTTCCGAGACCAAGACATCAGTATCGAGCAGCACATCGACTTCGGGCGCCGGTTGGGTGAACTCGAGGTCCACCCATTTCTTGCCGACCCGGACCATCCCGAACTGGTCGTGCTCGACACCGCCGGAGCTGGACCGGCCAAGGCGAACTTCTGGCACACCGACGTGAGCTTTCGTGAACGGCCACCCATGGGTTCGATCCTGCGCGGGCGCATCATTCCAACGACGGGCGGCGACACCTGCTGGATCGACATGGAGCGTCTGTACGACGATCTCGACGACGAGCTCAAAGAGCTGATCGACGGGCGCACGGCGACGCATACGTTGTCGAAAACGTTCGGCAAGATGGTCGAGGCCGAGGAACGCGAACGCAAGCTGGCAGAGTTCCCGGATCAGCATCACCCGGTGGTCCGCACCCACCCGGTAACAGGCCGCAAGTGCCTGTACCTGAACCGGCCGTTCGTGCAGTGCATCGACGGCATGGAGCACGAAGAGAGCCGTCGGCTTCTCGGCCAGCTTGTCGGCCCGGCCAACTACAGCATCCTGGAGCAGCAGATCCGTTTCCGTTGGCGCCCGAACAGCTTCGCCATGTGGGACAACCGGTGTACCCAGCACTACGCAATTGCCGACTACGACGATCGTCGACGCGTCGAGCGAGTCACCCTGGCTGGCGACGTCCCGGTCTAGATAGGTCTAGATAGGCGACGGTTGCATCAGACGTAGCGGGGTTGGGTCATCATGAGTTCGCTTTCTCGGCGGTGTACGACTTCGTCGTATCCGATCTGGCGGAACATGTCGGCCAGCGAGTCGTAGCTTCCGAAGTCGCCCTCGAAGCTGCTTTCGAATGGCTGGTCTTCCCACTCGGGATGTTCTGCGACCAAGTGGGCATACTCGTGCGCGGCGTGGTCTTCGAAATCGGCATTCAGCCGGTAGCTCCACTTGGGGCGCAGTACGAACATGATCCACGACAGCTGGTAATACGTGACGGCCAGAATCTGAGGGATGATGCGACCCTTGAGCCACGGCCGGGGCGAGTCACGGGTCAAGTCTTCGAGAATCAGCAGATGCCATTGTTCGTTGTCCTGTTCGACCCGGGCTACCCGCACTCGGTCGTACACCCGGCGAGCGAAGTCGCTGTCGCGCGATGTGTGGGTCATGGCCACGTACGCAACACTCTCCCACGCCTGATACGGAACACGAGCGACGAGTTCGATGATGCGGAACTTCTCGAGCGTCCGGTCTTGGCCGTAGACCAGATCCATGACCTTGAACAGCGCCTTGGCGCTGATCGAATAATCACGGCGGGGTGAGTTCAGCTGTTCTTGCTGGTTGGCGATCAAGGCATCGTGGTCGAGCCGATGCATCGGTCCGAGCGGCGGGCGATCTTTCAGTGCTCGAGTGACCGGCGTGTCCAGTTTGGCTGCCATGGCTGCCTTCCTTGATGCTTGGGAGTCCAGTTTCGCACCAAGTCCGCGCTTTTGAACTCCAGAACGATGTGGCGTCGAACACATCATCGGCACGACGAGAACATCGGCTACGGCCCTAGGTGAAGGGGTTGCCAGCTTGTTGGGAAAGCAGGCGTTGCACCAAGTCGACCGACTCGGCGTCGGCTCGGGCTTCGGTCACGGTTCCGTCCGCGATCAGGAATGCCTGACCGTGATCGGCTCGGTCGGCGAAAAGTTGGGCATCGGTGTACAGCCGGGGCTTGATCTGCGCCGGGTCACCGTTTTCGGGACAGAACACCATGCAGTTACCGCATTCGTTGCAGAGCTCGCTGAAGAGCATGTATTGCTGACGGTCTTCCATGCCGTCGAGGCTCTTCAGATTGGTGAAGGCGTCGTTGGGGCACACGGTCACACACAGATTGCATGCCACACAACCGAACATCTGCAGATCGTTGTCGACTGATCGGGGTAGCTTGGAGTTGCCTTCGAGGTGATAGTCACCAAGAGCCTCACCCGTGATCCGAGCAACATGTTCGGAGGCGGTCGATGCAAAGCCAGCGGCGGTCGCGGCTGCCTGCCGACTCTGCTTCCACTGGATCAGATCGGTGTGGCCCGAGTTGGTGACCTCGGTGGCCAATGCCTTGAGCATTGGGGCGAGCCGACCATACCCATTCGGCTTGAGCAGGTCCGAGCAGATCGTGGCGGGTTGCACACCCATGGCCAGGGTGTCGACCAGGTTCGATCGGTTGACACCAGCCGAGAAACTGACCATGATGTCGCCGTCGTGGCCGGGAATGTCGAGCGCGCCCGGCATGGCGGTGGCCAGCTGTTCGAGCAACGACGATGCCAGCACATGCAGCGGCGCCCCGGACAGGTACATGGTCTCGTCGGGCATGAACCCACGCGTGTTGTCGACCACCAACGTGTTGGTCAGCTTGATGCCGAAGCGGCGACCTCGATCCTTGGCGAACTGATTGAGCTCGCCGATCAGCTCGATCCCACGAGCGAACTGCAAGTCTTCTTCGAATGCCGACTCTTTGACCGACACGTCGGTGTAACCCAGTTGTTCGTTCACGACATGTGCGACCCGCTCGTAACCCAACAGGGTTGGGTTCAGCTTGACGATGACGTCGAGCTCATGCTCGCTGATCAGGTATTTGGTGATGGACTCGATCTCGTCGGGAGGGCAGCCGTGGAATGTCGACAGGGTGAGCGTGTCGGAGATCTGTGGGTTGAAGTCGATGTCGGCCAGCGACGCAAAGGCTCCCCCGGCGGCCGAGGCGATCTCGGGGCGTAGCGCTTCGATTTCGGCATCGGCGTTGCGCATACCGCTGAGGAACACGCCGACTTCGGGCGACGAGATACCTGCCAGGTCGTAGCCGACCGACATGTCGAACACGTGGGGGCCTGGGTCGGGACCGATGTGTTCACGCAGGGGTTCCCACTGACGCAGTACGTCGATGAGCATGGCCGACTTGACGTATTCGGTCAGGCTTTGTGGAATCCGTAGCTCTTGGCTCCACTCGATGTTGTAGCCAATGGTCTCCATGTCGATACACGGACGAGCAATTTCGAGCTCGTCGAGAATCTGCACGGTCTTGAGCTCGAACAATCGTGAACCACCCAGCCACGACAGCACGATGTTGGCTGCCAGCTGGCTGTGTGGCCCGGCCGCAGGACCGATGGGGGTGGCGCATCGTCGCCCCAGGAAATCGAAGCCCAGATCCAGCTCGGGGTCACGTTTCCAGATGCGTGCGCTCGGCAGGTCGAAGATCTTGTTGCGCGTCGCCCATTCATGATCGATACGGCCGAGCAGCGTCGTCATCGACATGGGGGTGAGCGGTGGTGTTGCCTCGGCCATGGTCGGAAGTTACCAGCACGACGCAGCCGTGACCGGTTTGGATGATGACCGAGGTGTTAACTCTCGGCGAGTTGCAGCATGGCCTGCAACAGCACGTTGGCACCGGCTTCGAGATCGCCGGGCGAGGTGTACTCGGCGGGATTGTGGCTCAGGCCATCCTGGCTGGGTATGAAGATCATGGCTGTTGGACACACGCGGGCGAGCATCTGTGCGTCGTGCCCCGCCCCCGACGGCATGGTCTTGACCGAGTAGCCCAGACCCGACGCCGTTTCGGCGATCAGCGAAACCATTTTGCGATCGAAGTCGACCGGCTCGAAGCGAGCAAGCGTTTTGGTTACGTAGGTGCAGGCTTCGGCGTCGGCGGTCTTCTGGAGAAAGTCGTGAAAGCGTCGCTCGGCGTGCTGCAGCACTGCCTCGTCGGTGTTGCGTAGATCAACCGTGAAGTTGGTTGACGCCGGGACGACGTTGACCAGGTTCGGCTTGAACTCTATGCGTCCAACGGTGCCGACCTGCGTGCCGCCGAGTTCCTCGCACAGGTCCCGCACGAACGTCGCGCACGCGGCGGCGACGAAACCCGGGTCCTTGCGCATGCTCATCGGCGTGGTTCCGGCATGGTTGGACTGCCCGGTGACTGTCACATCGGTCCAGCTGATGCCCTGCACACCGTCTACTGCGCCAATCGTGATGTCCTCGACCTCGAGCACCGGTCCTTGTTCGATGTGCAGCTCGACGAATGCATGGGGAACCAGCCCCGGCAGCGGTGTACTTCCGTCGTAGCCGATGCGAGCGAGTTCGTCGCCGACAGTTGCGCCGTCGATACCGGTTATCGCCAATGCCTCTTCGATCCCGATACCGCCGACGTAGGCCAGGCTGCCGAGCATGTCGGGAGGGAATCGGGCGCCTTCTTCGTTGGTGAAAAACGCAACGGCCAGTGCACGCTCGGGGGTGATGCCCGCAGCTTGGATCGACTCGATCACCTCGAGCCCCGCGAGCACGCCCAGATTGCCGTCGTAACGCCCGCCCGTGCGCACGGTGTCGATATGGGATCCGGTCATCACCGGTGGACCCGCCATCTGACCGGCCATGATGCCCACGGCATTGCCGATGGCATCGATCGTGACGTCGAGACCCAAGTCACGCATCCACGTGATCACCAGGTCGCGGCCTTCACGATCCTGGTCGGTCAATGCAAGGCGGGCGCATCCTTCGGTGCCTTCGATCTCACCGATTGCCGCCAGGTCGGCCAACCGGGCTCGCAGGCGATCGATGTCTATCCGAAGATCAGAACTCACGCGGCGAGCATACAAAACCCTTCGGGCTCGCTGGCGTGTCCTACCCTTTTTGGGGTGAACGAATCCATGCGTGTCGAGTTCATCGTCGAGCCGTTCGTGCTCGACGACCCCGGGCCTCATGTGCTCGCCAGTGTCGAGGTCGCACGTAGCGCCGGTCTCGAACCCGACATGGGGCCATTCGCCACCACGGCGATCGGTGATCTGGAGACTGTCATCTCGGCGGTTGGCGATCTCGTTCGAGCCGGTTTCGTGAACGGTGCGACCTCGGTGCAATTTCGCATCGATGCCGGCCAAGTCGAACCCAGACTCGGTCTCCACGACGCGCTCGATCGCATGATCGCCGATGTCGAACGTGAGATCGGCGTGCCACTTTCCGAGATGACCCGTGCCGAGAAGCAGCAAGCGGTCGCACGCCTCGACACACAAGGAGCGTTCCTTCTCCGAGGAAGCGTGGAAGAAGTGGCCATCATGCTCGACGTCAGCAAGGTGACTCTGTACGCCTACATCAACGCGGTCACGGGCGACGCCACCTAGACCTCTAGCAGGGCGGCAGGAACTCACCAAGGTGGGGCTCGGGTAGCGTTGCGGGGGTGACTCCTCAGGAACATCTCGACCATGTTGCGGCTGACAGTGCCCATTTTGCCAGCGCCGCAGCCGGCAATCTCGATGCACCGATCGAACATCTGGGATGGAGGATGCACGGGCTGGTGGCGCACCTGGGCGACGTGTATTCCATGGTCATTGCCGCAGTGACGGCAACGGGCACGGACAGGCCGGCGTTCGGCGACCATACAAAGGCTCCCGACGACGACATGATCAACGACTGGTTTGCGGAACGGCGCACCACGTTGCTCACCGCGCTGAGCCATGCAGACGCCGACGCCGGGGTGTGGACGTTCACCGGACCTCGAACAAATGCCTGGTGGATGCGACGCATGGCCAGCGAAACCGCGTTGCACCGCTGGGATGCCGAAGCAGGAATCAAGGCACTGGCCGACATTTCGCCGATCGACAGCGATCTCGCCACGGACGCAATCGACGAGTACCACGCCGTGAGCCTGCGCTTCTCGTCGAGTCGCCCGGATCGCGTCTATCCGGCCGAGTCACTGCATCTACATCGCAGCGACGGCCCCGGCGAGTGGATGCTGGTCTCCGACGGAGCAGGCGGCCTTGCGGTCACCCACGAGCATGGCAAGGGCGACGCCGCAGTGCGAGGCTCGGCGTCGCAACTCCTGCTGTGGTCATGGGGGCGTCCGACCCACGACGTGCAGATCTTCGGCGACGAAGCAGTAGCCAAAGCCTGGCAAACCCTCGCCCCGTAGGAGCCGCACAAACCGAAGCGAAACCATAACCCGCAATCGCCAGCCCAAGCAGAGCGAAGCAACACAGTTCGGAGCCGCACAAACCGAAGCGAAACCATATCCCACGAACGTCGGCCCGAGCGGAGCAAACACAAGAGCGAGGGACGAGCGAAAAGCGGCGGAGGGACGGAGCCGCACAAACCGAAGCGAAACCATATCCGACGAACGTCGGCCCGAGCGGAGCAAACACAAGAGCGAGGGACGAGCGAAAAGCGGCGGAGGGACGGAGCCGCACAAA
>ENA-ORXR01001909-ORXR01001909.1-marine-metagenome-genome-assembly--contig:-NODE-1909-length-20940-cov-33.386042_pt1 | contig 20940 bp, 27 predicted proteins | sample MGYA00237866_ERZ511479 | MGnify/ENA metagenome assembly ERZ511479 | reverse complement strand
GGCGGCCGACGGCGCGTCGGGGTGGGCGGCCGACGGTGGAGGGCGGTGGGCGGCCGACTGTGGTGGGCAGTGGGCGGCCCGAAGTGGGATGGGGTGGGCGGCGGCAGGTGAAGCGGAGCGGGTGGCGGAGTGTGCCGGGGTTGGGGCGACGGACAGCATGTCGGGGCAGGCGGCCGATGGTGAGGCGGGGGATGTGGGTGACGGTGGCATCGTAGACGCCTCCAAGGGCGCTTCGGCGGTTGAGCGCGATGCTCTCTTGGTCTGTCTGGAAGCAGGACCCTGCTTGGCTCTCTTCTTAGGCACCGGCCGCCGCCGGGTACTTTGCCGAAACAGACCCACAACGAGGAACATTAGGATCCAAACCCCAGCCCGTTGTTGGTCACCTGTGAAGGTGGCCTGCTTCTCGCTTGGGCCGACGAGGTACCTGCCGGAAGACCATATGAGAAACATTGAGACAGCCAGGTGAGGTCAATGCAGCAGATATTGTCAGAGGGCTAGGACGCTGAGACGACAACCAGGGAGCCCCGGACCAAGAGCCCATCGCGTTCACGGAAGCTACACGTACCCAGGGGCGATGAAGGGCGCCAGGCTGCGGCGTCCGAGGAACTCCGTCCGCACGTTTCCCGCACGGGCAGTGGCGCTCTCGTCCCTGTATTCTGGATAAAAGTCACGGCAAACGTGCGGGAACATCAAGATGAGCCGGTGGCAGAGCATGCGGGTTATGCCCAGGTCCAACACCTATGCCTCAAACAAAGAGGAAAATAGGCAAAAAGAAACATGCGAGAACGACAAGTCAGAAAAAGGTTGACGGAATGTTGTGTTAGCAGCCGACACGCACCTCTCGAAATGCAAGATGACACACATATCTCCTCTGAGAAAATGAGCCAAACTTACGTGCAGCGGATCGATGGCTATCATCTTGTAAAGATGGTGCGGCACCGTGCCGAGCCCTCCTAGCGAAGCTAGTGCGGGTACAAAGGCGTTTATGCTGCTCTCTGTCTCCAGGAGGACACGTCGCTTGCGTGCCTTAGTTGTGCGCCGGAGCTTGGCCGCCTCGAGGTGCCTCGTCAATGTCTCGACGACGTCTCGGGGTGCCGCTGTCACCCCCTCCTCCGAGCACGCATCCTTGGCTTGCACCTCGCACGTCGAACAGCACTTGCCGAAGTTTCCCGCCTTCATGCAAAGGACCGCCCGCTCCTTTGGCCTGTCGCAAGCGTACAATAGTACGCGCAGAAAGGCCAGGGTGTAGCCCCCGATGCTCACCGGGAGGGAGTGGCCACTGTGGCTGGAAGCGATGGCCTCGCGAAAGGCCAAGTAGAGAGTGCGCTGGAGGACTCCCCAGCGCCTCCCCGTTGCCTTCATCTTACCACCCGGCTCTTTGAGAGTCCTCACGATGGGCACGTACGCGACGGTGAACCAGCGGACCTCCCCCGAGACGTCGTTGACGACTCGAATTCTGATGGGATATAGGTAGTGTGCTACGAGAGAGAAAAGTGATGTAGGTTGGACACAGGCGAAGCGCAAAGGTAGTGCCGCGGTTAGCATGGTCAATTGTGAGGCAGCGGCGAAACGTAGAGGCTAGCAAGGAGACGAGCGCGGTGCAGGAACTGGAACACAGAACGAATCCACGGGTCAACAAACTGCAGAGGGAACGTACCGCCCGACCAGGATAACAAACTTGCATCGCTGTAGACGTAAATGCCGAGGACAAAGGCCTTCTCGGAAGTGGTGCTGTCAACAGCTTCCTGGTGCGCACGAAACGCCTCCCCGTCCATGGGGGCCTCGCGACGGTCGCCAACGTCGCCATCATCTCGGCGGAGCTGCACCTCCTTCGCATTGCGAAGCGCGTCGATCGCGGTCTTGAGGACGGAGCGGAAGTAGGTCACGTAAGAAACCCCCCCTTGCACCAGCGTACACTTCTTCCACCCTGCAGACAATATTGCGTCGTCCAGGTCGTCACGGACGGCGTTACGAAACGCCGTCGGCGAGGAAAAGACGTCAGCAATGCGGGCGCGGCCGCCGGCGTCCTTGTCGCCCCTGCCGTCAGACCCGTCCCACCTCGCCAGCAACTCGTACAACCGCGTCTGGGACGCCGTAGACAGGCCGCTGCCATTACACTCGTTGACAAACGTCTGCAGCATCTTGAGCGCTGGTGTGTTGAATTGCCCGGGCTTGCAATTCGGCCTCGCATCGATGGCATGCTCGCACCGCTTCGAGTCGCCAATACGCTCGTACTCGGCTTGCGCCTCCGTTGCCACTGACGAGAAATGGTGAGCGTGGCCACTGGTGACGGTCTGTTGTCCGCCCAGCGGCGGCTTGCGGCCAAGACCGGGATGGATAGTCTCCTCCTGGGACGCATGCCCCTCCGCCGCCCGAGATAGTTGGAGCAGAAGGGTCGCATCGTCCTCGTCGCACTCCTCTGGGAGTCCCGAGACACCGTCGCTGGTGCCATGGTAGGCGACGGCCGTGTCCGTCATGAGCGCGGCCGTGACTGGGAGCACATGCCCCCCCAGCTCCACAAGCGGCAGCGCATCGCCGGAAACCGGGGTGGATGATGACGAGCCCGCTGAAGAACACCGCTCCCTCAGAGCGGTCGATTGGCCATGGAGCGTAGCCGACGTGGCGCCACACGGGGAACCACCAGAATGGGATGGCGCCGCGCCGGCCGCAGCGGCGGTGGCGAGGGCGGGGTTTGGTTCCCGCTGCCGGGGGGGTAACCTACGGTTGGCGTTGCGGCCGAGTTCGCGATGGGCGGCAAGTGTGTGCTTCCGCATGGCCGCCGTGTTGGCCTTCGTCAAGCCGCACACCTTGCATGTCAATGGCCCATACGCGGGCTGCATCGCGGGGGCGAGATGAGATGCGCACGACGGTCAAGCGCCGGGGAGGTCGGGCTGCCGCTATGACCAATGCCAAGCGCCGGCGTCGCGCAAGTACCGCCTTACCGGACCGACGCCGGCTCCGCCGCCACATACGGGCAGGCACAGGGCTGCAAGCTTTTTGTAAAGCGACGGAGAGCGCCCGAAAAAGCAAATGTTGGGGGCAAGTGGCCAGGTGGTGGGGTACAAAGGAAAGACCATGTGTGCGGTGCCAGACCAAAACGACGGGGATACGCGAAACGATATGGTTCCAGGCAGCTGATGTGGGGGTCAGGAGCTGCTCTCAGTGCCAGAAGGTCGTGGGGCGTGTGTCCAGGCTTGCGAAACACACACCGATGCGGGCGCTCAGGCGAAAGTTCGTACCTTGGAAGACAGACAGGTCAGTCGGCGGGGTGGACCGCCCAGTGGGGTTGCAAAGCGAATCGAGGCCACACCACCTGCTGCGCTAGTGGAGGTGGTTGGTCCAACAAGGCAGGACGGGGCCGAAACTCGTCTGGCACGGTAGAACAAGGCAGACGAGTGGGAGAGCCGGGTACCTAGCGGACAGGAAAGGTTGGTGCAGAAGGTGGGCGCCGGCAGGACTCGCCACGGCGGGGCAGCGGGTCGCCGGCCAGAAAGATCACTCCGATGGGTTGCGGGGGCACGTACGCCTGAGAGGTCAAGGTTGTGGGGGGAGACCGTGAGGCCACAGTTTGCTCACGAGGTTGTGGAGGGAGGCCGTGAGGCCACAGTTTGTGCACGAGTGGCCGCTGTACAACAGGTGCACGGGCACCGGACAGCAGGGAGCAACACGCCCAAGTGACAAAGAGCAACGGTGAGAGGCCAGAAGCTCCTCCCAGAAACGCCTCCCCTGGTCTGCGAAGAGGCCCAGGAGCAGGCCGACAAGCTGTGTGGCTCCGCAACGCCCGTCGAGCCAACGCTCGGATTGTGCACAAAGGAACCTCTCCAATTCACTGGCACGTCCGGTGCACAGGCTTCTGGGCGCTGCATCGGCGGCCTCTACGCGCTGGGATCGCACTTTGGCACCGGCCGTTCGGTGCCAGTGCGGCCATGCCAAAACGAGGGCCAATCAGCTGCCAGAAATACACCTCATTCCGGCTTATCTGGGGGGGTGTTATCGACGGCTCTGGGTCACCTTTCATGCATCGATGGTCACATTCTGGCGTCCCAAACCCCACAATTCGAGGGGCGTCTTTTCGTGGCCAGCACGGGTCGCGCCGCACGCGCTGATTGGACCACTTCTTGTGAACTTTGCCGACCCCAGCCCATCCAGAACCGCGCGCTCGGTACCACCACTCCCATTCTCCAATCGCGTGCGGCGCCGGCACGCCTTCCTGTCCACCCGTTCGGGCGCCAACGCTAGAATCAGTGCAAGGATCTGCGCCACGTGGATCTTCATTCATGCTGCCAATCCGCCACCCTGGTGGCCCCAGCGAGATTGCACATGGCTGAGGCGCCGCTGGCTGCCCTCCACGCAACACCAGCCAGCAGACCGCGGCGTCCCACAATCGTGCGCGCGCGCGCCCGCTCGCCGCCGGTCGCGCCGCACCGCGCCGCGCCGACCCCGTCCCAGGCCACACAGCCTCCGATCGCGGCCCCGTGCTCCCACCCCCGGCCGTGCCGCCCCCACCCCCGGCCGTGCCGCCCCCACCCCCAGCTGCGCAGACCCACCTCCGGCCGGGTCGCCCCCGCCCCCCGCCGCGGCGGCCGCCACCTCCGCCCCGGCCGTCGCTGCCGCCACCGCCGCCCCCACCCCCACCCCCAGCCCCCGCTACCACCCCCCTCCGACGCCCCTGGCCAGCCGTGGCCGCGGGTGCCCGCCGCGGCCGCCGCCGCGGCGGCGGCGGCCGTGGCCGCCCCCCGTGGCCGCCGCGGCCGCCGCGGCCGCCCGCCCCGGCCGCCGCGGCCGCCGCCGCTGCCACCGCCGCCACTAGCGCCGCCGCCCCGGGTCCGCCGCCCTCGGTCCCCGTTTCCGCCCCGTGCTGCTCCCGACCTCGCCACCGACGCCGCCGTCGTGTGTGCCACGGCCGTGGCGGGGCCGCCGCTTGACGCTGCTCCCGCAAGTGGCGAGCCTACGCTGCCACCGGCGCGCCCGTGCCTCCACTAGTGCGGATGACACCATGGCGGCGCCGCACCTTGATGGGCAGCGTAGGAGTGGTTTGCGCTGTTCCTTCATCGAGGATGCTCCCGACTACATCGATCGCGCGGAGGATGCTTACGAGCCGATGGGCGGGTCGCTCTCGGGAATTTTTGAGACGGCGCGGGACGCGTGGGTGACGGCGGTGGAGGGGGGCGAGATGAGCAGGCAAGATTGGGACGGCGACTCGGATGCGGCGGAGGACGATGCGGACGGCCACGACATGGCCAACTTGCAAGAGGCAATGAACGGCGACACAAGTGACAGACCCACAACCCGCCCGCAAACCCGTCCGCCTACCCGCCGCGCTGGCTCGCAGCCGCGTCTTCGCCGGCGGAGGGTTGATCTCTCCAAGTACGCCAACGACAGCACCAGTGCGGACAACCGCACGCGCCGGCAGCCCGCTGTGGGCACGACGCCCCTGACCGTCGAGGAGCTGCACGCCGACTTTGCGGCCGAGCTGCGCGTTGCGCTCATGATTACGGCGCGCATGGACAACGTCAATGATCGGCCAAGCGTCGAGCCCCAGTGCGTTAGCGGCGCTCGTGTGCTCGTGTTTGTGGAGCTTTTTGACCCTGTGTGTGTGTGGTCTGCGTCGGTGCGTGGCTTACTTGTCACGTACTGCTCGTGCGGCGGTGTCCTTGGCAGCGGGCGGAGATCCTTCACTGGCGACAAGATCGAGCACGTCAACGTGCAGGTGGCGCGAAGAAAGTCATCGACCTGTCGTCACGCCAGCGCGCTGCAGATGGCCTACAACGGGCTAGCGGCGGAGCACGAGATAACGAGCCTCCATGAGTTGCTTGAGGCCTTCCCAGCCCTGGCGGGCGACGACGAGGACCTTCAGGCAGACTTCCACGCGGACACGGCGGTGCACTTGGCCCTCCTTGCCGGGAAAAAGGCCAATGTGCCCATCCTGGCCGTGTCTTACGAGGGCATCTGGAGCCCCGCAATCGTGCGGCGCCAAGGCAACAAGCACAAGCTGGCCACCTGCTTCCTTCTATCTTGCGCGAGCCACCCCTGGGGTTGCATCCACGCACAAGCGGTGAATGAGCACAACCGATTGGAGGCGGCGGCATCGTCGGCGGCCGCCGCCGAGTTGCAGGAATCGCTCAAGTTTGGTCCGTCCGGCTACCTTGACGACGGCGACGAGGAGCAGAACGACGATGGCGACGACCAGCCCGGGGGCGAGCCGGGAGGTCCCGCTGGACCTGCAGAGGTATCCCCGCCGACGCCGCTGCCGCTTCGAGTGCGGCGCTCGCGGAACATGTTTCCCTGCCCTGTCGAGGTGCAGCGCTGCAACCAGTACTCCGACTTCATCGACTCCTGCGTGCAGGCGGGCGAGCCGAAGATCATGGGCGACACCCACGCCGAGCCCGTTTGCTTGCGGTGCAACAGGGTGCGCGATGAGTCGACAAGGGTGGAGCCAGAGGAGGCGATGCTGTACACCATTCGTGGGCGGGCCAAGATTCACATCGGCAAGTGGTACTGCAGCACCTGTGAGCTTTCGGTGGAGTATGACGGGGCGCTCAACGGGCTCTTCGTGGCAACGCGGGACACGGTTTACACGCGCACCTTCCTCGACGCGATGTTGGAGCTCTGTGTCATCGCCCGCAGCACGATGGCAGCTGCGAGCGAGTACTTGTCAAGCTTGCTGCGAAACACAGCTGCGTACGGGGAGTGTGAGCCCGGTCAGGCAAGACAGCTCCTCTCCAACGCGTGCGGGGAGTTCTCCCACACGCTCATCATCCCTGACGCCGCCTTCAGGTGCCTCCTCTGTGGTGCCGAGGAGCGGACGGGCGGGCGCTTTTGTTGTGTGATCTGCGACGGGCAAGTGCTTTCTGTTCTGCAGCAGCACGTTGTGAGCATGCTGCGGCCAGCTATGAACTCCCCGCGGGTGGACTTCTCCCTCATTTTTGCATGTGCGCTTCGCAGCGCAAAGATGCGGCGGATAGTGCGCAACCGTGTGCGCGCTCCCATCACGGACGATACGGCGCTCACGACGGCGGAGGCGTCGGCATGGCGCGTCTTTGCAGCCGCGCGACTGGCCGTTCCCCCAACTGGGGGCCGTGACGTCATCGCGGCCCGCACCCAGACCCAGAAGACTGCGGCTCTTCTGTGGTCGTCTTCCATCCTCTTTAGCACATTCTACGACGTTGTTGGCGGCGGGGAGCGGCAGCAGGCGCCGGTGGTACCCAGGGAGTCGACGGGGGGCGCAGTTGTTGACTTGTTCGCTGCAGCTGAGAACGACAGTGACGGTGATGACCTGGATGGCGATGCCACGAGCTCCGCAGGGTCGATGGTTGACCTCGTGGCAGCTAGCGGCTCGCCGGACGGGAGCACCGCAGCTGTTAACGGCGCCGCTGCGGACGTGACGGGCGAGATTGAGAGACTGTCGCTCGCTAGATCTACCCACGCCGAGGAGGCGCCCGACGCCGAGGAGGCCGCCGTCGCTTACGAGTCTACCGACAACAAGGTGTCTACCGACGAAGAGGAGTCTACCGACGGCGAGGAGTCCACCGCCGCCAAGGAGTCCACCGCCGCCACGGAGTCCACCGACTCTATGGTGTCGACCAACTCGGAGGAGGCTACAGATGACGAGGAGGATGACAACACCGAGGAGGCTACCGACGCCGCCCGACGTGGCGACGTCGCCCGACGTGCCCACGCCCCCCGACGTGTCCACGCCGCCAAACCTCTCAAGGCGAACAATCGTACCATGATCCTCAGGGCTGGAGTGCTCGGCGTCGAGAGAATTACGCTGGATGGGCCCACCGTCGCCGAGGTCGCACCATCTCCCGTCGTCAATGCTGCATACGGCGAGCAAGAGACGAGAGCCGCTGCCGGGCCGCGCTCGAAAGACTCGTGGAAGACGCCGCTTTGCTACCTGGGGGTCGAGTCTGCAGAGGGGGCTGACAAGGCCACGGTATGCGACCCCGCCGACCCGCGCTCGCCGCTGACGCCAAGAGCTCTCTTGGCCACGGCGCCAATCAAGCCGTACCGCGGTTCCGCCGAGCGGGCGCCGCAGCATGAAGTGCCGCTTGTCACTATCGGTAACATTCAACTCCGGCCGTGGGACCTACGACGGACGGCGCCGGCGGTGATGCTTCACGACGAGGCCATCAACGCGTACGTCCTTTTGCTGGCGCAACGGGAGCAGAATTGGGCCGGGGTGGAGAAACGGCCGACGCGCTTCCACTTCTTCAACACGTTCATGTTCTCCACGATGATCCGGAACGATGAGTTGGCGTACAGCTATGAGGCGGTGTACCGCTGGTCGCGGCACTTGGACTTTAAGTCCTACGACGCTGTGTTCGTACCCGTCAACCTTGGCAAGATCCACTGGGTATTGGGGGTCGTCTACCCACAGCGGCGTCACGTCGACACGTATGACTCTCTGGGCTTTGTGCCTACCTGGATACCCGCGTGCCTGGTGCGGTGGGGCAAGGATGACGCGACGGTGCACGGACACAAGCGCGGCAAGTGGACTTGGTCGCGGGTGCCATGCCGGTTGCAAGAGGGCGGTACCGACTGTGGGGTGTTTACGGTCAAGACCATGGACTACTTGTCCAGGGGCCTCCCACAAGCCAGCATGACGGGCAGCATGGACTACTACAGGCGCCGCATGGCAGCCGAGCTCTTGGCAGGCACTTTGTTGTGACGTAAAACGTGACTTCTTTTTCTCAGCTTGCGTTCTGTTCCCATGCGTGCCTTTGCCATGGTATTGAATCAATTCTGGTCGTCTTACGGCAACCTCCCTTACGCCACCGATGCCAACCTGCTCATATCTGCTCTCGTACGCCACTCCGGTGCTTTCATCGAAAGAGGTAGGCGGGTGTCGTCCCCTGTGCTATCGCTGCCACAACACCTGGATGAGGGTGCTGTGATAGAGTCATCACACTGGCTGTGCGAATGTTGTCGGGAGATTTCCTCCATCAACTATAGTCGTCGCACACTACTTTCAATTGAAAAGGACTCACACTTCAACTCCTCTCGGCATCAGTGCTCATCGTATGTGCAGACCTGATAAATCCCGTATTCCCCTCTCATAGGCCTCGCCTCACCCCCGGCTCCCCCCGGCCGAAAGGGCGCCACAGACCTCCTCTTCTTCGCGCCCGACGTTGGTGGCGGTTGCGCCATGTTGCCCGACGGATTGCCCGCGCGCGCAATCCTCCAACGCATGCATCTGGGCGGCACTGCATGGTCTGGGCGTTGCCGACGGGCGATTGTGTTGGGGACCTCGCATCTGTGGCATTCACCTCTTCCAATGAGCCCCCGTTCCCCAACCGCCTGTGGAGGACACTGAATGCCCCACAACGGATGGCACCGGCGGCCGCCGGTCGACCAATCTTGCAACTGTCTGCCAGTCGCGTGTGATGCTGCCGGTGACGATCGACCCTTGCTGCGGGATGCCGACAGCCTCGATATCTGTCGGGCGATCGGCCATCCGACCACCCCTCCTGCTGCCTGGCCCCCAGCCGTCTTGCACTGCTGAGACCAACACGGCGGCCGCTTTCAGCCCTCCGACGTGGACGCCCGTGGCCGCCATTGCAGCTGTCGCTTCAGCGCGCTCCGAAGGCCGCCCCCCCACCCCCGACAGCCTCGATGCGCGCCGGTCGACCGGGCATCCGACCACCCCTCCTACAACTTGGCCAACGGCCGTCTTGTGCCCTGGCGACCGGCATGGCGGCCGCTTGCAGCTCTCCTATCTGGGGGCACATGGCCGCGACTGCATCTATCGCTTTAGCGCGCTCCGAGCTCGCCCCCGCACCGCAAGCCGCTGGAACCCGGCGCATGCCAACGCCCCCCTTCCAACGGCACGTCATCCCCGCCCCCTTACCGGTGGAGATCCCCCGCTTTTTCACGTATGGCGAGACCTCTGTCAGAGGCGGCGTCTACCGCCGCTGATGGCGTTCCCCCCCGACAACTGTCGCCACTTGCCGTTCCTTCTGCGGTTGGTGGGCCCGTGCTCTCTCTGTTGGCAGGACAAGCCGCGTCTCTATCCTCCGTGTCTCCGCACCCGCCAGTTGCGACGACGTCGTCCTCGCTCCTCTCTACCCGTGCCAGTGCTGTTGCAAGCGCCAGCGCCCACCCCCCTTTGTCGGCTGACACGCCGCCTCCCGCGCCTACCTCCCCTTCTCCTAGCGGTGGTCCACCGCCGCCAGCTGAGGAGGTCGACGCGGACGCCAGCCCGCTCCGAGCGGTCCCTCTCCCCGATGCACCCTCCCCTCTGGCTGCGGACGCCCGGCCGCCGGCCGACCCCTCCAGCGACGAGGAGAGCTCTTCCTCTTCCGACTCTGAGGCTGACGGAGACCCACCTGCCGCTGCTGCCAATCGCGCCGCGCTAGTGTGCGTCGCGATTGTGGACGCGTTTCCCCCGACGGCCAACGAGCGCGTGGAGAAGGATCGGTGGCGCAAGGTGCGTCTGTTCCTGTCGGCCTTGCTCGCAGAGCCTGCCTTCAACATTTTTGCTGGGTGCAATGTGGGCGGCGTCTTGGACTTGGCGCACAGCCTCATCGGAGGCACGCCGAGCTCAACGTGGATCGACAACATCGACTGCATCCAGCAGGTGGTGTTCATCTGGGAGTTCCTGCTGCTCATGCGGCTCCCCATGGACCAGTCGCGGGATTTGTCGCGTGCCATCGGCGAGCTGCTCTTGTTCTCCATCGACTCAGTGGGGGTGGCACTGGCCAAGTGGGAGGCGGCGGCTGGAGATGATTCCAAGGCGTACCGGGACCAGTGGCAAGAGACGTCCCCCGAGAAGTACCAGGACTGGCTGCTGGCGCAAGGGGTTTCGCCGCCGCTGCCCGACATGGCGTCGGTTGACGAGTCGGTCGACCGGGTGGTGACCCAGCTGGACGAGGAGCGGACGGGACAGGTGTGGCCTGGGCGGGCGGCGGTGCGCGCCTACATGGACGACAGTACAAGCGAGCGAGACCGCAAGAAGGCGGCCGCCAAGCGGGCTAAAACCAAGGACAAGAAGAAAAAGCCCAAGCCGTCATGGGAGAAGGATGATTGCCGGCACTACTACCCTCCAGACGTTTTGCGAGCACCTGGCGTCATGACCTTCATGTGCCCCTGCGGCTACATCATTGGATTCGAGCTCCTGCGGGAGACGGAGAGCCCCGCACATGTCGTTGCGGCGTTGGCGCAGCGGTTCAAGGTCTTCCCCAAGGTTGTATACTTTGACACCGCGTGTCAGGCGCAGCGCAACGCCATCCGCCGTGTGCCCTGGCTTCTCCACGAGGCGGTCACGGCCTGGTTCATCGACCGCTTCCATCGCTGCAACCACAAGTGCTCCCCCACCTTCGATGCTGACCAGTACCCGGAACTGTCGCGGGGGCATGACACGTCGGGAGCGGAGCGGCAGCACAGTATAAAGAAGAAGTCCAAGAACTCCCTTTCATACATGACCCAGAAGCGCTTCATCGTGCGCTCCCGCTACATTGCGGCGCACAATAACGTGCGCGTGTCACAGCGCCGGGACGCTGTGCTCAGCGGCGGGCAGGTGCGGGCGGCAGGGGTAAAGAAGAAGTCGAAGGAGATCCAGCACTTCCCTGTGGAGGCCTACTACCACAAGACAATCGTTGCCCACTGCGAGGTGCCCGGCTGTACGTGCCGAGAGACACTGCCACTTGGGCCGGCGCCCGGATTGATGCAGAAGGTGTGACGTGGAGGAGTTGGGTGGTGCGGTAGGCGTTTTGAATGTATTAAGGAGAAGGGGCAAGTGCTTCTTGATGTTTTCTGTGTTCAAAGCGGGTCCAAAGGCAGGTTAGGCCGGTGAGCCTGGAGCGGCATTGAGCCCACGCATGGAGCAAGTGGACCAAGGGAGCGCTGGCCCAAGTGGCGTCTCGCGGCCCGGCGGTCGAGAAACGGTCCGCTGCCGCAGCTACGGAGGCCACCTACCCCGCCACATCGGACCTCCAAAGCACCAGAGTCGGAACAGTGCGTGGCGTTTGTGGGGAAGCACTCGCGCGCCCGCTCGCCCTATCATGTCGGACCTCCCCCTGGCCGAACAAGGTCAGCCCCTCTTCACCGCCCCGAACGCCACCGCCGCGGGCGAGCGGGCCCTTCTCCGATGCCTTACAGGCCGTCGGGATAAACAACCCACAGTCCAACCGCCTGGATGCCATGTAAACTAGCATTGGCCCCTAAAACAGCGCCAGCGAGGCCGCTCCCACCCCTCTAAGGCCCCCGCGCGCATGTGACGAAACACAGAAGAAGGGAGCAGCCCCCAAACGCCTCCCGAAGGCGACACACACACAGCGACGGCAAGCACAGCGGACCCCCGGCGTGTCAGGACGGTCACATGGGAGCGCGTCAACCCCGTCACGCTGGGGCACGTCATCAACCACCCCCCCCCGTGACAATCCCCCGACGTGGTGGCCTACCTCCACTGTGTCGCGACGGAGGACCTCCCCGCTCACCTCACGCAGATGGGGCCAGTCGTAGCCTACCCATCCCAACTGTCGGTCACCGACGACCGGGACCACGGTGGTCGCGCACCGACTGCGGGCTCTGCCATTGAAGCTGCCGGGCACTCGCGCACAGGGCACCGAGCTACAAGACAGTCAGTGAATCGCGAGGGTGTCCTGTTTGGCGGGCTGGAGCGAGGACGGCGGAGGCAATAAAGCGGGTGACCACGGGGATCCGGCAAACTGAACGAGGGGTGACAGTGCACATCAGAATGGGTGCTACTGTGCACATCAGAATGGGTGCTACTGATACGTAAGTTGCTATCTCGATCGAGATCTCATGTGAAAGTCCTATCTGGAGACGTTATCCCGTCGATACTTCTTATCTGGAGACTTGCTACATCGGTGGCACTGCCTCTGGTGGGTCGTCCAGCGTCCACCAGGCTGGTACTCAATGGGGTGAAGAGCGGCCACTGTCCCCATATGTACCTGCCACTGCCCATCTCGGCGGACACGCAGTGCTCTGGTTTCGCTCTTCCTATCGCTGTTGTCATCCCTTTGACCTTTGTAGCCTTGACGCGTCAGCGTGGAAACGCTGGCACGCTTGAGTTGTGGGCTGCCTCCGCATGGCCGTGGTATAATGTCGGGTACATTCTTGACATGTGGGAAGCCACTGCATGAACAAAGTAGCATCTTGTATACATAGGCCTCCAAGATGGGTGGCATTGCCTCCGGTGCGGCGTCCATCTTCGACTGGGCCAGTACTCAATGGGAAGAAGTGCGGCCACTGTCTCCATATATATCCGCCAATGCCCATCTCGGCGAACATACAGTGCGCTTGTTTCGCTATTCCTATCACTGTTGTCATCTCTTTGGCCGTTGTAGCCTTGACGCGTCAGCGTGGAAACGCTGGCACGTTTGAAGTGTGGGCAGCCTCTGCATGGAGTGGTATCATGTTGGATACACGTTTGGACTATGTGATGCCTCTGCATGGACAAGGTGTCGTACCGGATGCACAGGCCACGAAGAGCACCAGCACCTATTGGCCAGCATTCAGCACAACAACGCTGGGTCCAGGCATTGCGAACACTCTCAAGTCAGGCTGGGCCTTACGGAATACTGCACTGCAACGTCTTTGAGAGCGTCGCGCACTCAGATAGGGCTATCAACGCCTTCCAGCGATGCTCGGAGACTGCCTGCGCACAGCCTCTCGAACACTTTGTTCCAGTCCGGGTAGGGCCGCCCACCGGCCACCGCGGTCTGACTGCCATCCTCACGCAGCTGTGAGATGCGCCAGTGAAGGGGTGCAGACGCCATCCACATGTGTCAAAGTACCAGCACCGGGAAGGCGCCGGAATAGACTAGCAAAACAGTTCTCAGGAGAAGAAGAAAGGAGGCTCGGTGAAGAGACACAAGGAGGACCTACAAGGGTTACTGCCTCGCGCCCTAAGTAAGCACCAGTAATCGAGGTCCCATTCATCCTGAGCTGATACCATCTTCCGAACGGGCAGGCTACAATGATGCTGGACGAGCAGCCCACGCTCCTTCGCCCCACACTTTCTCTCCTTGGCGAAAGGGGCGCTGACATTCCCGCCAGAGCTCATCGGGTGCGTACGCGTGACGATCTGCTCTGCTGGCCCCCGTCTGTTTCGAAGCAACGTCGCGTTACTTGACTGTCAATCAAAACCCCGCTCCAACCTCCAAAGTCCTCACGACCACCATCGTGGTGCTGCCAACCCTCCCCTCCGCCCACTTGCCTGGCTGCCACCACCCGACCACCCTCTCTGCTCCCCCGATCCACCACGCCTCCACGACTCGCCGTTGCTGCCGGGTCGCCAGTTCGGCTCCCTGTCATTCTTCACCCGGTTCCCTCAGGGCCACCCTCCACCATCAAGACGGCCACCACCCGCTGCTCTTCCAGCACTCAATTTCAACCCCGGCCGTCCCACCACGTCTTTTCGGCTGTCTCCCCCGCACCGGGCATGAACCATCTTCACTCTGTCCAGGCCGCCGCGGCGGCTGTCTTGAACTCCGCCCGCTCCTACTTTGCAGGCCGGATGGAGGCCAAGGACGCAGCGGATCTTCCACCACCCCTCACGCTCGGAGCACCCACGGCCACCGCCATGCAAGAACATCTTCCTGCAGCTGCCTGCGTTGCAGTGTTCAACACCGCAGACTCATCCACTCCCCCTGCAGATTGGCTTCCGACGCACGGACCCGCACCTCCTCCCCCGTCGCACCCGCCGTCGACTGCGGTTGTTCCCGGTGGTTGGCGGAAGTTTGAACCGTCAATCTACCTCACACGTGCGACCACCCTCGCTCTTGTCAAGCTGGCGCAGGCGCTGTACAAGTGGCCTCGGCTGGCGCGTTGGCGCGTCCTCTTGTTTGACTACTTTGATCGTGTCGGCGATGGCTGCTGGACGCGCCGCTCGCTGGTGCGCGCGTTCCTGCACGGCATGGTGCCCGTCGACGAGCCGGCTGAGTCCATTCTGTGCCATTCCAGGGCGGGTTTGGCGCGTCTGGTCGAGAGCACGTGGGATGAAGCTCGCATCGTGCAGCTGCGTTTCTGCTTTGAGCACGGCAATGGCACCGACGGACGAGACGTTCTCCTGCAGTCGCACCCGCTCTACAACTGACGGGGCAGGCCGACGTGCGCGGCGCCGACACCCACCGGGACGGGCGGGTGCTGGCACTGACTGGCGGGCAGCAAGTGGCGGCTACATCCATACCGACCTCGACGGCGCGGGAAGGGGAGCAAGCCGGAGGCATCCTGCTGGCAAGCAGGAGCGCGTTCCTGTCGAGCTGGCGGCGTGCGAGTAGCCGCTTACGGGGTGCAGCTACGGCGGGCGACTGGGTAGGTCTGACGGCACACCCTGCATTCTGGGTTCGGGCGACCGCGTGCTGTGGGTGGAGGTTAGCCGGGTGGGGGGTGGGGCCACGGATGGAGGCCGAGCCACCAGAGGGGTAAGTATGCGTGTCTTTCGGGGACTAGCCCCCGACGAGCGACGACAACACGTGTTCTCTTTCTTCTCGACAATTGCCTGGAGTGGAGACCCGCACACGGTGTCTATGCAGGTCGTTCATTTCTCATCTCCGTACTGAACAACTCGAACGCAGTGTCATGGCCACAATTCTAGCATCGTTTCCATCAGGTCTGCGTGCACTCATACGGCCCATGGGAGAGACATCGACGAGTATTCGTCGCGAAGACCCGTCTCCACACGGCTGAGACTCTACTATCCCAGCGCCCGTCGGTTGCAGTGGCCTGCTCGGTGGCGGTGGTGGTGACGGCGGGAGCGGGACAAATGTGTTCTGCACCGTCACCAGAGAACGATGCGGGGCGGCGCAGGATGCAGCTTTCAGGAGCCACTGCGACCCCCAGGAGAGAGATCCTTCAGGCTCCGGCCGGTGCCCAGCGGCGCCGACAGCGAGGGGTCGATTTCCTGCCAGGCGCGCGATCGGGAAGATTGCCAGGGGCCTCCTGAACGGCGAATCGCGGGCATCAGAGGCGGCTACAGCGACAGCCGCTTCGGCTGTCGAGGCGGAGTCAAGGAAGGGTCAATGGGCCAGGAGTTACATCGTGCACAGTGCTAGGGGGGGACCCGAAAGGCGCATTTCGTGGATAGCTGGCGGCCACAGTGTCAATGGCTTCGGTTGTCGAGCGACTGTCAACCCCTCTATTTTCCCAGCTCCGAGAGGCACCCGTGCAGGTCAGTTGTTTGGCTGCCATACAGCGATGCATTCAGGAATCGTGCTTGGTTCTGTTTGGATACGAGCCGGGCCAAAGGCCACTCAAGATCACCAATCATCGCGTGTCTGAAGAAATTTCAGGAGCCTCTTTCCAGAGCCCACGGATCCATGCCGCCCGCCCCCGTTGTAACAGCAACATCTGAATATATTCAAACGAGGGTGGCCAATGACCCAGAATGAAGCGTGTGGTGACTGTTGACGGACGCGTCCGCCTCGCTGTCCTTTGTGCCCTATGAGCACAGCGATCGTCCCCCCCCCTCCACCCCGACCATCCGCAATGAAGGTATCCCCATTTAGTGCCCCCAGCCTCGCCTCAGCTGACCCCGGACGAGCTACTGTCCTTCCCTCGCCTCGCAGCGGTCGCGATTCTGCCCCTCAAAACCTACTGGGCGACGTGGCGCCGCCGGTCGGCGGTGTGGCCAATGTGTGAACAAAGGAGAGGGCGCCACTCGGGATGATGTAGCGAGTGCACTGCCCGTGGTCCGATTCCCGTTCTCAGGAATTCCGCCGAATCTCTGGGGACCTCATCGTAGTCGCTCCGCCGACATCGGAGGTCGCACTTGTCTGCGCCTCTGCGCAGCAGCGAGAGGCCCTGGAGATGTTTTTCTGGAGCCACCGGTCAGGCGAGCGACACCAGTTTTGCCGACGGACCTCTGTGGGCCATCTCTTCTGCGGTGAACCGCCAGCAGGCACTTGAACAGACGTTTGCGTTCAACGAGGGTCGTTGGCCGCAGAGGATCCTCCAAAGCGATGAGGGGGGGAATCGCGAGGCGGGCGACGGCAGCCGTGGTGAGCCGGCCGGTCGTGGCCTCGGGTGGCGGCAGCCGCTCGCGAGAGTTCTTGGCTTTCGGCGGCGGCGGCGACACGAGCGCGGCTGGCGGCCGCATCCGCGGCAAGCGCGGGGCCGGCGGGGCGGCCGCGGTGGATAGGCCGGTAGTGGCGGCTTGGCCGCGGGTGGCGGCAGCCGCGCGGCCTAGCGCGGTAGAGGCGGGAATTGTGGGGCCGGCGGCCGCCTGGGACAGCGACGTCGCTGGTGCTTTTAGCTGGGTACATTCTTCCAGACGCGTGGAGAGGGCCGTCTTCTTTTTACAGAGCTTACCGAGGCGCTCTATCTTTTTTGGAAAGAACCTGCAGTAGGCCCTCTTCTGTCCCCTTCGCAACCAGGTCGACATAGCTCCAGCAGTACTGCGCTGGGCGCCCCCGATTCCTGACCTCTGCCACGCCAAGAAGATGGTTTTCGCAGCGGAGAGTTTGTTGTCAGCGATAGCGGCGCCACGAGTCTAGCCACTGCGGTGACAGACGTACCGGGAGTTTTTGCAGCACTCTCCCTCCCGACCGCCGTTATGCCCCTCCCCGTACCCCCGGAAAAAGAATCACACAGTCACACTCCAGCGTGGCGACCGCAGCTGCCCTCAGCGCGGCCTCCTCCCACACCCAAGGCGCCTCGCCGCACTGCATACCGACCCACCGTCTAGCGACCACACCGGCGGCGTCGTTCCACCCACTCTCTACCGTTATCAGCACTCTCGCACCGCGATAATAAATACGCTCATCCCACCCGTCCTGACAGTTGCATGGCCACTAACCCTCGTCACAGGCCGTCTCCCAGTCCTCCGTTGACTGCACTACCGCCACCACACACACGATCCGTGACCGCCGCCAACCCAGCCACCCCAGCACTGGTCAACCCGCGGCCGTCGCGAATGCCACAACACTCGCCGGCCCCCGCCCCTCCCACCCCCCGCAACGCTACCGAATCCGCAGCGACCACACATCGCCGAAGTCTTGCGCCGAGTTGCATATGGCTTCGTACCGTTCATTGTAGTCGATGTCATCAATGCTCAGCACCGGCGAGCCCTTGAGCGCACCCGACACTAATGGGTCGGCGGATGCCTCAGCAGCCGACGTGCTGGTGCTCCCTCCCGCCGTCCACGGGCTGGTGGCCGCCTCCGCCGTCGACGCGCTCGTGGCCGCCCCCGCCACCGACGCGCTCTTGGCTGCCCCCGCCGGTGACGCGCTTGTGGTCGCCCACTCCGTCGACGCGCTCGTGGCCTCCCCTGCCGTCGACGCGCTCGTGGCCGCCCCCGGCACCGACGCGCTCTTGGCTGCCCCCGCCGTTGAGGCGCTTGTGGCCACCCCCTCCGTCCACGCACCCGTGGCCGCTCTTGCCGTCGACGCGCTCGTGACCGCCCCCTCCGTGATCGTGCTTGTGGCCGCCCCAGCCGTCGACGCGCTCGTGACCGCCCCCGGTGCTGACGGGGAAGCGGGCGCGCCGACTAACGACGCGTCCGACAGAAGCACTGACAGACTCTCAAACGACGAGGGCATGGCGTCAGCTGCGGCGGCGGGTGCTGCCACTTCCGGCGGCGCCACAGTGACCGGGGTGTCCGTCAGGCCCGATGGTGGCGCAAGAGAGGCGGGGAGACTCCCGTGGCGTCCTTAGTGATGAAGGACGCGAGGGGTGCCGGGGCACTCTGCAACAAACAGATCAAGCGGGCTTCTTCGCAGTAGGTACCGGCGACTCTCTGCCGCCATGCCCACCTGCTCCAGGATGGGCTGGCTCTGTGCAGGCGGGCTCTCTGCCCGCCTGCCGACAGCTGTGAGAGATACGCGATTGCGAGAGCACACCTGCAACTTAAAATATCAATCTAATCCAGCCCTTCAATGAGAGTACGGTACTTCCGTTTGTCGTAACTTTCCATGCCCTCTACAAATTTCCCAGTTCACCAATACAACCAAATCTGGGCGTCCCGTCTGTGATGAGTAGAAATCTCCAATGATTTGAAGTGGGCGCGAGCTCCTGTCCAGAACGGGGACGTTAGAGAGCAAAAAAAAAAAAAGCTTTAGGTGCAGGCACCTCAGGCACTGACGATCCCGCATGAGCGGAAAAACGAACCGTGTGTATCCGCGATATCATATCCGAAGAGAAGGTATCATGTTTGTGCGCTACATCTCTACAAGCAAGCCTTCAAAGAGCAAAGCGACCACACAACTTCCACACCAGCAAGGTCCCCCATGCGCCACACTTTGCGCCGGTGACCAGGCAAGCGATAGCGACTCTGCAAAGGATAGCGAAAAAGGAGGTCCTTCACGGTACTCACGCAAACCACGACACAATCGGGATCCACCTGTATGCCGTGGAAGTGAGTGGTGCTCTTGACGAGCCTCGCCTTGGCCACAATCTTTCCGCCCGGCCCGTGCAGCTGACATGAGACATTGTCGGGCAGCGCCGCGACGGACGACTGTGGCTCCTCGACCACTTCGGCGGCCTCGTCGTTGGCGCGTCGCGACAAACGTGCGCTGGAGCGGCGCGGACGCTTGGACGCAGGCGGTGCGTCGCTCATGACGGCAGGCGCACCCGCCTCGACGGCGGGCGCACCTGCCTTGGCGGCTGCCTCGCGTCGGTGCGACCGGGTCCGCTTCCGCGCACGAACAGGAGAGTAGTCATCCGCAGATGGCGCCGCAGACGCCGGGGACGCCTCAATCTCCTCCTTGACCGGCTCGCCGGTTGTGGAGTGACGAAAAAATGACACGCTCCGCCCGCTCCGCGTGCTCCTCCTTGTCGACGTCGTTGCCGCGGACGAGTCGGCCGGAGTGACCGGTCCCGGCAAAAGGTCGGCGAGTGGCGGCGTGTCAGCTGGGGGCGTGTGAGGGATTTGGTTGGTGGCCAGCTTCGACACTTCGACAGAAGCCGGTGGCATCACCGCGCCCGCATCGTCGGCCGAGGAAGGCGGCGTGCTGCCCTGTGAGCCGGATCGCAGGCGGGCGGCCAGCGACGGGGAGCGTGAAGCCGCATGAGACTGGGGCGATGTCTCGGATTTCCCCGCGGCCGCCGCTTGCGCACGTCTTTTCTCGAACGGGTTCATCCGCAGCGACCGAGTGCGCATGGCCTGATCGGCGGGGAAGTCCGATGTGATGCTGCTTGTTGGTACCGGTTGGCGCGGCAGCATTGGCGACATCGTCTCCACGGTGTCGGCTGCCGCCATCCCTGCCGCATCCGCCGCCGCCGTGGGTGGTGCGGGCGGTGGCATCGCCGAAGCAGGCGGCAAGGGTGACGGCGCCGCCAACACGGGCGGCGGGGGCGATGGCGGCGACGATGCCGACGGCGGGGGTGGTAGCGCGTCCGACGCCCGCAGCGGCGGGGGCAGCAGCGCCGCTGCCGCCCGCAACGGCGGCGGTGGCACCGCCATTTCCGGGGGTGCGGGCAGTGGCGCTCCTGCTGCCGGCTGCAAGGGTGGTGGCGCCGCCAACTCGGGCGGCGGGGGCGGTGGCGCCGCCAATGCCTGGGACGGGGGCGGTGGCTCCGCCGATGCCGGCGGCGGGGGCGGTGGCGCCGCCGATGCTCGTGGTGGTGGCAGTAGCGCTGCCGCTGCCGGCAGTGGGCATGGTGACACCACCATTGCCGGCGGCGGGGGCAGTGACGCCGCCGATGCAGGCGGAAAGGGTGGTGGCGCCGCCCACACGGGCGGCGGGGGTGGTGGCGCCGCCGATGCCTGGGACGGGGGCGGTGGCTCCGCCGATGCCGGCGGCGGGGGCGGTGGCGCCGCCGATGCTGGTGGTGGTGGCACGGGCGGTCGCGCCGCAGCTGCGGCAGGTGGTGTTGTTTTCTTTCGTTGTGCTACCTTTGCCGGCGGCTTGCGGGTTGTTGACTTGGATCGTGGAGACGGCGCGACAGCCTTCGGCCGGCACTTGGCCTTCGCCTTTGGTGACGCTGCTGGAGTTGATGGTGTACCTGCCGTCGTTTCCGCTGCTGCACCTGATGCCG